>Ga0187807_1000021_pt1 | contig 35575 bp, 32 predicted proteins | sample NC_wetland_sal_i_4_FD_132432 | JGI IMG/M metagenome (GOLD analysis project Ga0187807, IMG submission 132432) | Wetland sediment microbial communities from Neuse River Estuary, North Carolina, USA - ASW_2 | ecosystem: Environmental > Aquatic > Freshwater > Wetlands > Sediment | place: USA: North...
CCAGCGCGGGCGTCCCGCCCGCCAGCGCGGGCGTCCAGGCGCCGTGCGCAGAGCAGTGGCTTCCGATCACTTCGCCGGGTGGGCCTTCGTCACGCCCGGCGTCGTGATCATCCTCCTGTTCGGCGCGGTGCCCATCGTCTGGTCGGCGGTGATGTCCTTCCAGCGGAACAACCTGCTGTCGCCGAGCACGCCGTTTGTCGGCCTGGCGAACTACAAGCAGATGGTGCACGACCCGATCGTGGCACAGGCGATACAGCACACGCTGATCTACACCGCGCTGTTCGTACCAGGGACCATGGTTGTCGGGCTGTTCCTCGCCGTGGCGATGAACCGCAAGATCCGCTTCATCTCGTTCTACCGGACCGCCGCTTACGCGACGATGGCGATCTCCACGATCAGCGAGGCCATCGTCTTCATCTGGCTGTTCGACCCGTCCTACGGAGTGGTCAACTACTTCTTCAGCCTGGTCGGCATCCCGCAGCAGCAGTTCCTCAACTCGCCATCCGAGGCGCTTTACGTGATCGTGGCGATGACGATCTGGGGCTGGACAGGCTTCTCTGTGGTGATCTATCTCGCCGCGCTGCAGGGCATCCCGCAGACCCTGCTCGAGGCGGCCTCGATCGATGGCGCGGGACCCTGGCGCGCGTTCCGCAGGATAACGCTCCCGCTGCTCAGCCCGGCCTCGCTCTTCCTGGCCGTATGGCTGACGATCAACGCCCTTCAGTTGTTCGACGAGGTGTACCTCAGCACCCAGGGCGGCCCGCTCAACGCGACCACCGTCCTCGTCTACTACCTGTACAACCAGGCCTTCCAGCAGTTCAACTTCGGCTACGCGTCCGCCATCGCCTACTTCCTATTCCTCGTCATCATCGTGGTCACTGTCATCCAGTTCCGGGTTGGCAAGCGATTCACGTACTACCGGTCATGACGGTCACATCCGCACCCGCCCGTGGCGGGATAAGCGGGATAAGAAGGCAGCCAGGCCATGGTGACGCCCCGCGCGCCCGCCGCCGGCGGTGGCTGCCGTTCAGCCCCTGGCACCTGGTGCTGATCCCCGCCACCCTGGTCCTGCTCTTCCCTTTCGTCTGGCTGCTCATCACCTCGCTGGAGACCCCAGCCGAGGCGCTGCGCTTTCCGCCGGTGCTCGACCCGCACGTGATCCGGTTCGCCAACTACTCGGACGCGCTGGCTAGCGCGCCGTTTGTCCGGTTCTTCATCAACAGCGCGGTCGTCGCCGTCCTCACTGTGCTGAGCAACCTGGTGCTCTGCTCGCTTGCGGGATACGCCTTCGCCCGGTTCCGCTTTCTCGGCAGGACCGCGCTGTTCGCGGTGCTCATGGCGACGCTCATGGTGCCGTTTCAGGTCACGATGATCCCGCAGTTCATCATCACCAAGTGGCTCGGCGTGCACGTCCTGGCCGCGGCGGGAATCGACCACCTCGGCGCGCTCATCCTGCCGAACTGCGCTACCGCGTTCGGCATCTTCTTCCTCCGCCAGTTCTTCAAGACCCTGCCGCTTGAGTACGAGGAGTCCGCACGGGTCGACGGGGCTAACAGGCTCACCGTGATGATACGGATCGTGCTGCCGCTTGCCACTCCGGCTCTTGCCACGCTGGCGGCGCTGACGTTCATCGACTCCTGGAACAACTTCCTATGGCCGCTCATCGCCATCACATCCACGGACCAGATGACACTGCCACTCGGCCTGGCCACATTCCAGGGGGCTCACTCGACCGAGTGGACCCTGCTGATGGCGGGCAACGTGATGAGCCTGGCGCCCATGCTGGCGGTCTTTTTCCTGGCCCAGCGCTATTTCATCCGGTCGGTCGCCGCCACCGGGCTCGCCGGGACGTGAGCCAGCGGGACGAGAGCCAGACGGATGCCGTAACCGCCGACGCCATGAGCGCCGACGGCATGAGGAAACAAGAGGGGAAATCAGTGATTGGCAAAGAGGCCGCAGCGATGCACGAGAACATGGTCGCGGGCGACCGTACGGAGCAGGAGATCGCCTCGCAGCCAGCCTGCTGGCGCCGCGCGGGAATGCTGGCCGCGGACGTGGCGGCCTCCCTGCCGGCCCGCGGTGAGCGCGTCGCGGTCGCGGGCTGCGGCACGTCGTGGTTCATCGCGCAGTCGTACGCCGCCGCAAGGGAGCAGTCCGGGCACGGGGAAACCGACGCGTTCACCGCCTCCGAGATGCCGCTCGGGCGGCACTATGACCGCGTCATCGTGCTCTCCAGGTCCGGAACCACCACCGAGATCCTTCAGCTACTTGACCGGCTGCACGGCACCGTCCCGACGGTCGCGATCACCGCGGTGGCGCAGGCCCCGGTCGCGCAGGCCGCCGACGACGTCATCGACCTGGGCTTTGCCGACGAGGAATCCGTGGTGCAGACCCGGTTCGCCACCACCGAGCTCGCGCTGCTCCGCGCCCACCTCGGCGAGGATCCCGGCCACGCGGCCGACGCGGCCGAGCGGGTGCTCGCGGCGCCCCTCCCGGCAGAGCTGCTGACGGCTCGTCAGTTCAGCTTTCTCGGCACCGGCTGGACCTATGGCCTGGCCAACGAGGCGGCGCTCAAGATTCGGGAGGCGGCCGGGATGTGGACCGAGTCCTATCCGGCCATGGAGTACAGGCACGGCCCGGTTGCGGTAACAGGCGAGGGAAGCGTCGTCTGGATGTTCGGGACCGCGCCTGACGGGCTAGGGGAAGAGATAGCGGCGGCGGGCGGCACCGCCTGGTTCGGCTCAGAGGATCCAATGGCCGAACTGGTCCGGGTGCATCTGCTCGCCCTGGCGCTCGGGCGGGCCCGCGGGCTCGACCCGGACCGGCCGCGAAACCTGGCCCGCTCGGTCATCCTCGCCCCCCGCTGAGCCGGACTGGACGCCGTGATCGTAGTCGTCTGCCTCAACCCGGCTCTGGACATTACCCATCGTGTGCCGGCCGTGAACTGGGCCGGGGTGAACCGCCCAAGCGCGGTGTACGCCCGGCCAGGCGGTAAAGGGCTGAACGTGGCACGCACACTGCATGCCCTCGGTGCGGACCTGCTGCTCACGGGGCTCGCCGGCGGGATCACCGGGGCCGGGATCGAGGCGGCGCTCGGCGAGCTTGGAGTGCCGACCGCCCTTACTCCGATCGCCGCCGAGACCCGGCGTACGTTCACCATCGTCGATGGCGGCGGCGCCGTCGCCGCGTTCCACGAGGCCGGTCCCGAGGTCAGCGCGCCGGAGTTCACGGAGTTCCGCGGCCAGTACGAGAAGGCCATGGACGGGGCCGCGGCGGTGGTGCTGTCCGGCAGCCTGCCAAGGGGGCTGGCGGCCCGGACGTACGCCACGCTGATCGAGACGGCGGCGGCGGCGGGCGTGCCGACCGTGCTCGACACGCACGGGGAGGCGCTGCTGCGCGGCGCGGCCGCGGGTCCGGCCATCGTGAAACCCAACCTGGAGGAGCTTGAGAACCTGGCCGGGCGGAGGCTGTCCGTACCGGACGGCGCCGACCGGGCGGCGGTGGCGGCCGCGGCCGGGCGGCTCCTGAGCATCGGCGCCCAAGCGGTCGTGACATCCCTCGGACCTGAGGGACTGTTTGCCGCGACCGGTGACGGCTACTGGCGGGCACGGGCAGCGACAGTGGCGGGAAACGCGACAGGCGCGGGCGACGCGACAGTCGCCGCCCTGGTGCACGGGCTTGTCCTCGGCCGCCCATGGGATGAGCGGCTGCGGCATGCGGCGGCCCTCGGCGCCGCCTCCGTCGCGGCGCCGGTAGCCGGGGAGTTCAGCCACGCCGACTACGCCAGCGCGTTGAGCGCCGTGGCGGTAAACAGGGATGAGGTGGGCTGATGCCACTGGCCGCCATGACCGAGATCATCGGGCCCGCTCAGGCCGCTGGCCGGGGCGTCTGCGCGTTCAACGTGATCGGCATCGAGCACGCCGAGGCGATCGTCGCGGGGGCCGAGGCCGCCGGCGCCCCGGCGGTCCTCCAGATCAGCGAGAACTGCGCTGCCTACCATGGCGCCCTCGGGCCTATCGCTTGCGCCTGCCTGGCGGTCGCGCGCTCGGCCGCGGTGCCCGCCGCGGTCCACCTGGATCATGCTTCCAGCGCGGAGCTTGTCTACGCGGCCGCCGAGCTCGGCATCGGTTCCGTCATGTTCGACGCGTCCAAGCTGCCGTACGAGGAGAACGTCCTGGCTACCGCCGGCATCGCCGAATGGTGCCACGGCAGGGGAATCTGGGTCGAGGCAGAGCTCGGTGAGATCGGCGGCAAGAACGGCGTGCACTCGCCGCTTGCCCGCACCGATCCGGACGAGGCTGCCAGGTTCGTCGCGGCCACAGGGGTTGACGCGCTAGCGGTCGCTGTCGGGAGCTCACACGCGATGGTGACCCGCGACGCGGTCGTAGACCTCGGCCTCATCGCCAGGATCCGCAGCGCCGTCAGCGTTCCACTAGTCCTCCACGGCTCGTCCGGCGTCCCTGACAGGGACCTGGCGGCCGCCGTCAGGGCCGGGATGACAAAGATCAACATCGCGACTCAGCTCAACAAGGTATTCACCGCCGCTGTCAGGCATTACCTGTCGGCCGAGCCGGCCGCGGTTGATCCCAGGCGGTACGGCGCAGCGGGGCGCGACGCCGTCGCGTCGGAAATAGCCAGACTGCTTGACCTGCTCGGTGCAGGGAGCATAGTTCAGGAAGAGATGGACAAATCACGCCGACTGGCTGTCGGCACGGACGCGTCGGCAGGAGGCCCGGTGAGCCGTGAGCCGTTATCGGCGGTGGAATGAGCTGCTTGAACTGCTAGCCGCGGCGGGTCAGCTCGAGGTTGAGGACGCGGCCAAGGCGCTGAACGTGTCCGCGGCGACAGTCCGTCGCGACTTCGACGAGCTTGCCGCCCAGCAGATGCTCACCAGGATCAGGGGCGGCGCCATCGCCCAGGCGGTGAACTACGACCTGCCGCTGCGCTATAAGACAGAGCGCCATCCGTCTGAAAAGCAGCGCATCGGCGAGCTGGCCGCCAGCATGGTCAGGGTCGGCCAGGTCGTCGGCCTCAACGGCGGCACCACCACAACGGAGGTGGCCAGGGCACTGGCCACCCGTTCGGACCTGAACTCAGGCGTACCCGCACCGGCGATCACCGTCGTCACCAACGCGCTGAATATCGCGACCGAGCTAGCCGTCAGGCAGCACATCAAGATCGTGACGACCGGCGGGGTGGCGAGGCCGCAATCGTATGAGCTCACAGGGCCGCTGGCCACCGGGATCCTTGAACAGGTCACTCTCGATGTGGCGATCCTGGGCGTAGACGCGATCGACGCGGTAGCGGGAGCAACCGCGCACCACGAAGGAGAGGCGAGCATCAACCGGCTCATGGGCCGCCGGGCCCGCAAGGTCATCATCGTCGCGGATAGCTCCAAGGTGGGGCAGCGCGCGTTCGCCCGGATCTGCAGCATCGCCGAGATCGACGTTCTGGTCACCGACACCGGCATAGCCGCCGAGGAAGCGGCCCTTCTCGAGGGCGCCGGGGTTGACGTTGTCACTGCATGACCCGCGGCCGGTGGACCTCGTTGTGGTTGGTGACTGCAATCCCGATGTGCTGGTCCTCGGCGGCGACGTAACCCCGGCCTTTGGCCAGCAGGAAAAGCTGGTGGACAACATCAGCCTGGTCATCGGCGGATCCGCCGCGATTACCGCGGTTGCCGCAGCACGGCTCGGGCTCAGCGTCGCGCTTGTCGCAGCGGTCGGTGCCGATCCGGCGGGGACGTTCATGCTGGACCAGCTGGCAACGGAAGGGGTCGATGTCAGCGCCGTCGTCCTCCGCGACGACACGCCGACGGGCATGACCGTGGCGCTGTCCCGCGGCGGGGACCGCGCGATCCTCACCGCCCTTGGCGCGATGACCTCGCTGACCGCGGCTGACGTACCGGAAACGCTGCTCGCCGGGTCCCGGCACGTGCACGTCAGCTCCTACTTCCTGCTCGAGGACTCGCTCGGGCCTGGCGTGGCCGGCCTCCTGGCGGCCGCGCGGGGCGCGGGCGCCACCACGTCGCTCGACACTAACTGGGATCCATCTGAGCGATGGGGAGACCAGCGACTGTCCGGGGCGATCGCCCAGGCCGACGTGCTGCTGCCGAACGAGGCCGAGGCGCTGCGCCTCAGCGGCGCGGCCAGTCTGGACGCCGCCGCCAGGACCCTGACCACCACAGGGTCGAGGTTGGTCGTGAAGCTCGGCGAGCGTGGCGTGCTGTGCGCTGACGGCCACGCGCGGCACCGGGTCAGCGTGCCGCTTGTGGCGCCGATGGATACGACGGGGGCGGGGGACTGCTTCAACGCCGGCCTGATCGCCGGGCTGCTCCAGGGGCTCCCGCTACCAGAGGCGGCCGCGCTTGGCTGTGCCGCAGGCGCGCTCTCAACAGGCGCGCCAGGAGGCACGGCCAGCGCTCCCGACATGCCGACAGCGGCACGGCTCGCCAGCCTCGCGTCGGTCACCAGCGTCATGCCGCCCAGTGTGTGCTAGGCACGGACTGGTCCAAGCACCTTGGGTTCTACGGACCGCTCGTCAGGGGTTTTGCCTTACGGACAGTTCCTCAGACGGAGGTCACTCTGCGTCACCATGGCCCTCGCCCAGAAGTGCCTGGCGTGGAATGTCTCGTGGAACGAGAAGCCTGCGCAATCTACAGAAATCAGGGATCTCCGGGTCGCCGCCAGGAACGTTTGCCCAGCTAGGGACCCTCAGCACGTGGGGGCAGGCTACTTTTAATCCGTTGGTTCAGGGTTCGACCCCCTGGCGCCCCACGCTTTCCGGCTCGGCGCACAGTGCTCCTGACCTTGTTCGTACTCGGCATCGCCGTGGACGTGGCCGCCCGGCGCCTCCTGGGCCTGGCTGGCCCTGCCAGCCTGATGTTCTCGTCAGCGAAGGCGATCCGGGCCGCTAGCGAGAATCCGCAGTGCTCCTATCGGACGAACTCGACTAGGCGGTTGTCGCCACTCGACTGCGGTCCAGATCGCTATCGACTCTCAAGATCGGCTGTCAGCTGGTGCGAACGCGCATGAGAGGTCGTTCTGCGCCCGCTGTTGTGGGTTGGGACGTTCGGCCCTGCACTTAGCTCGCGGCGCTCGCTGATCATGGGCGTTATTGCTGTGCGTCGCGCGTCGTTCACCGACCGCGATCGAGTGGCAGGGGGGTGCGGAAGATGACTGGCAAGCGGGTTCTGGGCATTGTCTTGGCAGGCGGGGCCGGGAAGCGGCTCACGCCGCTGACTGCGGAGCGGGCCAAAGCAGCCGTGCCCTTCGGCGGCCTGTACCGTTTGGTGGATTTCGCGTTGTCCAACCTGGTCAACGGCGGGATCCGCCGGATCTGTGTGCTCACCCAGTACAAGAGCCACAGCCTGGACCGGCATCTGGCCACCGCCTGGGGGCTGAGCAGTTTGCTCGGCGACTATGTGAGCCCGGTTCCGGCGCAGCAGTGGCTGGGACCGCACTGGCAAGCCGGCTCGGCGGATGCGATCTACCAATCGCTCAGCTTGCTCCATAAAGACCGGCCCGACCTCGTCGCGGTCTGCGGAGCCGATCACGTCTACCGCATGGACCCAGTGCAGATGATCGACCAGCACATGGCCTGGGGCGCGGGGGTTACGGTCGCAGCGATCCCTGTGCCACGGACGGAGGCGACGGACTTCGGCGTAGTGCAGACCGCAGCCGACGGCCACTGCATTGAGGTGTTCCAGGAAAAGCCCGCCGACCCGCCGGGCCGCCATAGTCAGCCGGACGAGGCGTTCGCGTCCATGGGCTTCTACGTGTTCGACCCCGACGTGCTGATCGAGGCGCTGCGGAAGGACGCAGCCGACGATGACAGCCGGCACAGCATAGGCGGCGATATTATCCCCAGGCTGGTGCGCGAACGGACCGCACATGTGTACGACTTCCGGCAGAACGAGGTTCCCGGAGCCGACGCACGCGACCGTTGCTACTGGCGAGACCTGGGGACGATCGATTCCTATTTCAACGCGCACATGGACCTCTGCGCGGTGAATCCGGTGTTCAACCTCTACAACGACCGCTGGCCGATCTTGACCCGGGTGTCCTGCCAGCCGCCGGCGAAGTTCGTCCATGAGGACGGCGCCCGGGTGGGACGGGCAATCAACAGCGTGGTCAGCAACGGCGTGATCGTATCTGGAGGGCTGGTACGCAACTCAGTCCTGTCGCCGGGAGCCCGCGTAGACAGCTGGTCCCGGGTGGACCGCGCGGTGATCTTGCACAATTCCCGCGTCCACCGCCACGCCGTCGTGGAGAACGCCATCCTGGACAAGAACGTGGCCGTCTTGGAGGGCGCCACGGTAGGGGTGGACAAGGAGCACGACCGGGCCCGCGGATTGGTAGTGTCCACCGGCGGCGTCACCGTGGTCAGCAAGGGACAAGTGGTGGCACCCTGACCGCCGCCGTGGCTGATCAGTAGCTAGATGTGACTGGGGTCGGCGCGCGCCGGCCTCCCGAAACGTTCTGTGATGCAACCGCAGTACGCCGAACTGGACGATCTGCACGCGCCAGTACGCCACGAATAACCGATCACCTTACCCACGGAGTCAGCGGTTCTGCCCGGGTAGTGCCGCAAGGGACGTCAGGATGCCTGGCGGCCGGGTTGCTGGGTCAGGCGGTGCGGCCGTAGAAGAGTTTCTGGGTGAGTTCGTTCAGCTTCATGCCTGGGTGCTCTCCGTAGGTCAGCACCGAGTTGATCCGCGGACGCGGTCCGCTGACCGGCGTCACCCGGTGCAGGGCGTGCTGGCCGCGGAAGACCGCGAGCGTGCCGGGGCTGGCGGGCAGCCGCAGGACGCCGTCGGAGTCGCCGTGCAGGATCTGCTGGACCCCCGGGTAGTTCTCGTCGTGCTGGTCGCGCAGCCGGGGGTAGTAGTCGAAGTGGCCGCCCTGCGCAGCCTGCTGGTACATCACGGTGACGGAGAACTCGCTGTTATCGAAGTGCCAGCCGAGCTCATCGCCGTCGCCGAAGATCGCGATCTCCAGGGCGTCCAGCGGGTCGGCGCTGCGGTACAGCACCGGCTTGTCCAGGACCGCGGCGATGAAACCGGTCAGGTCATCGGATTCGTACAGCCGGCGGATCGGCGCGCCGGCCGGGATCTGGTCGTACGCGATGGCCTTCTTGGCCGAATGCTGCAGCAGCGCACGCGGGTGATCCGGACCTGCCGAATCGTCGGCCGGCTCGAAATAGACGGTGTGGGCCTGGTCGCTGGCCCAGGCCTGGTCGGCCAGCTGGCCGGCCAGGGCGAGCATCTGGCTGACGGCGGCCGGGGTGAGGAACCCCGCCAGGTGGGCGACCCCGTGGCTACGGAGCTGGTCCCGGCACGTCTGCACCAGGGCCCGGAATGCCGGGCTGGCCGGGTCGTTGATCGGGTAGCGATCCAGCTCGACGGCATCGTCGTACTGGGGGGCCTGCGGCAAGGCGGTGCCGGTCACGGGCGCTGGCTCCTCGGTGTCCGCCGGCCAGGCGCCGTGCCTGGCCGCTGACACCGAGGATGACAGCCGTCGTGCATCAGGGCAATTCCCGCCACGGCCGCCCGACGACGGCACAATCCCGAACCGGTAGGCACGCATCTCCGCCGATCTGCTCGGTCGCAACTCTTCCGACGTTGCCTGACGGCCATGTACAGATCACGCCGATCTGGCGCGCAGCGAAGTTATCCGATGAAGGCGAAGCCTTGCTCCGCCGTGGACCCGGCTGCTATCGCGATGGCCTTCAGGCGTGCGGCCAGCTTGACCGCGACGGGGTGGTCGCGGTTGGTCGTCGTGCCGTCGCCGAGCTGCCCCACAGAGTTCTCGCCCCAGGCCAGCACCCGGGCGGCGGAGGTCAGGGCCAGGCCCTGCAGGCAGCCGGCGCTGATGGCCGTGGCCTTCGTGCCGGCGGGCAGCTTGACCCTGACCGCGGTATGGCGGTCGGCCATGCTCCCATCGCCCAGCTGCCCGTCCCCGCCAAACCCCCAGGCCAGCACGACCCCCCTGGAGGTCAGGGCCAGGCTGTGATTACAGCCCGCCGACAGCGCGGTCACCTTGCCGACCGGGGGCCCGCCAGGCGACGTAGCGATCGTGACCGGCGTGTCGCGGCTGGTGGTGCTGCCGTTGCCCAGCTGGCCTGAGGCGTTGTATCCCCAGGCCAGCACCCGGCCGGCAGAGGTCAGGGCCAGGCTGTGATAGCCGCCCGCGCTGATCGCCGTGATCTTCGTGCCGGCCGGCAGCTTGACCTGCACCGGCGTGTCGCGGCTGGTGGTGCTGCCGTTGCCCAGCTGGCCATTGGTGTTGTCGCCCCAGGCCAGCACCCGGCCGGCGGAGGTCAGGGCCAGGCTCTGATAACCGCCCGCGCTGATCGCCGTGATCTTCGTGCCGGCCGGCAGCTTGACCTGCACCGGCGTGTCGCGGCTGGTGGTGCTGCCGTCCCCCAGCTCGCCGAAGGCGTTGTACCCCCAGGCCAGCACCCGGCCGGCAGAGGTCAGGGCCAGGCTGTGATAGCAGCCCGCGCTGATCGCCGTGATCTTCGTGCCGGCCGGCAGCTTGACCTGCACCGGCGTGTCGCGGCTAGTGGTGCTGCCATCGCCCAGCTGATCCTCGTTGTTGTCACCCCAGGCCAGCACCCGGCCGGCCGAGGTGAGGGCAAGGCCATGGTCGCATCCAGCCGCCGCGGCCAGGACGGTGGTGCCGGCGGGCAGCTTGACCTTGACAGGGACGTCGCTGTAAGGGCTGCTCAGGCCGCTCATACCATCGCCCAGCTCACCGAAAGCGTTATTACCCCAATCCAGCAGAGTCCGGGCAGCGGCAGAAGCCCCGGCGACGGCCGCAGCACTGGCATTGCCCGAAGCGGCCGCCGCTGCGGCAGGGACAGCCTGCAAAGCCGGCAGCGCCGCCGTCAGCAACAGCGCGCCGCCCAAGGCAACCAGCCGCCGGCAGCATCCGGACCGGCCCGGTACCTGATGATGATGCTCATGATCTTCCATCCCCGCACCCCTTGCAGCTGAGCCCGGGCGGAGGGAGCCCGTCAAGCGGACCACCGAGCGGAATGCTAACACTGGTGAACTATCCGCGGCCATTACTTCAAGCGGCATCACCATCGTCATGGACCCCGCCCGCGCAACTCGGCGGGCCCGGCCATGCCAGCAACGTCAGGTCAATCGGCATGACGGTCGTTAATGTGATCCTCAAGTCCTGGACCCATCCCTGGACGCCGGGCCAGACCGACGCTGGCGGCCCTGGCCTGGAGACGTCACCAGCTGTGTCGGCCTGGTGCGATGAAGCGGGCACCTCCCCCCCAGGACCCCCCACCGTCCCGGAAACGGTGGCCGTGCTCATTGCCATCCTCGGCGACGCGATCCGCCTCGGCGGCTAGGTAATCAGCTGGACTGCAGGAGCACCGCGACCACGTTCGTGCCGTCGGGGGTATGGGTGAACCCGTCGGCGAGCATCTGCGTGGTGCCGGGGATGCGGGAGACCGAGTCGATTGTGAGCGTCGCCGGGTTGACCGCCGCCTTGGTCAGCTTGCCGCCCGCGTAGTCCACGAGGAGCGCGCCGCCCAAGCCGGTGGCCATCGGCAGCCACAGACCGCCGCTGCCGTCGGAGTTGGACTGCTGCCAGTCGGGGCCGAATCCGAACTGGCCGGTAGCGAGCTTGCTCCGGTTGTGGCCGTTGAAGTGCAGCACCACGACCGGGCCGCCGACGACCTGGTAGGTGCCGTTGCCGATCGCGTAGACGTTGGTGTCGGACAGCGCGAGGATGCCGACCACCTGCGGGTTGCTGTGCACGGGCTTGGGAGCCTTCGGCGGCAGCAGGCTCTTCACCGACGTGGCCGTCCACTTGTGGCCGTTCCAGTGCTCCACGCTGGTGGTGGTGAACCCCCAGACGCCGCGGTCGTTCAGTGCGCTGCCGCCCGAGATGTTCTTGCCGACCTGCGTCCACGTATGCCCGTTGTAGTGCCAGATCCCGATATCGGGAGCGTCAAACGCGAACCCCGCGGGCGCCAGGCCATACACCCAGACGTCCTTCGGCCCGAGCACCGAGGCTCCCCAGATGGGGCCGCCAAACGTTTTCACCACGGCAAACCTCGAACCTGTCCACCGCAGCACCCGCGAGGTGTCGAGGGCGCTGCCGAACGCCCACACATTCGACGGCGAGGACGCGGCCGCGTAGTCCACGGACTCCAGGCTGTTGCCGGGGAACGGGACCTTCTTCCAGGTGGCGCCGGTGCGGCCGGTGCGCTCCCACGCGGTCTCGCCGCCCGGTGCGCCCGCGCCTACGCCGTTGAACGCGAAGCCGGTCGTCATGCCGGTCGCGACGACCGCTGTGAACCCCTGCGTGAACTGCTCGGCGGGGCTGACCTTCGGCGCCCGGAAGATAATGTGCCACTGCTTCACCGCGACCGGCCGCGCTCCATGCTTCCTCCCGTGCGTTAGGAACTCCTCAGTATCCAGAGAGAGTCGCGGCAGCAGCTAGCCGCCGGGTTCGACCCCGACCCGAAGCTCGGCCGGGTCCGCGGCCCGGGGAGCGGATGGCTCGGCCAGCGCACTCGCCGACTCCCCCGGCGTGGCCGACGGTTTCCGCCTGTCCTTCACACGCGGGCGGCCGGGTCACTACGATCGTGCCCGCCGGGGCCGCCAGTGCGATAAACCAGTGCATAAAGGAGACCGAGATGCCGCGTATCGATGTGCAGATCCCGACCAGTGACGGCGTGGCCAAGGGGTCGCTGCATGTGCCCGACGGGGAAGGGCCGTGGCCGGGCGTGGTCATGTTCCCTGACGCGTTCGGGTTGCGAGACACCATGCGCGACATGGGTGACCGGCTCGCCGGCCTCGGGTACGTCGCGCTCGTCCCCGACGTCTTCTACCGGGCGGGTGACTGGGCGCCCTTCGACCCGCGCACCGCGTTCTCCGATGAGCAGGAGCGCAACCGGCTCTTCGGGCTCATCGGCAGCCTGAGCAACGAGCGGACCATCGCCGACGCGGACGCTTACGCGGACTTCCTGCTGGCCCGGCCGGAGGTGCGCGGCACCGCGGTCGGCACCACTGGGTACTGCATGGGCGGGCGGATGTCGCTCGTGGCGGCGGGCGGCATCGGGGACAAGATCGCCGCGGCCGCGTCGTTCCATGCGGCCCGGGTCGCCATCCCCGACGACCCGAGCAGCCCGCACCTAGCGGCGCACCAGATACGCGCCCGGGTGTATGTCGCAGGCTCGATCGAAGACGCCGGGTTCACCGCCGAGCACGCCCAACTGCTCGACAGCGCGCTGTCCTCGGCCGGGGTGGAGCACACTGTCGAGTTCTACCCGGGGCACCACGGGTTCGCTGTGCCGGATGTGCCCGTCTATGACCAGGCGCTGGCCGAGCGGCACTGGGAGGCGCTGCGTGCTCTGTACGCGGCGGAGCTGTCGTGACCGGTTAACCGAGTGGCCCGGCCTGCCGGCTGCCCGGGCATCGCGCGTATCAGTGCCGCCGTCCGCCTCAGCCGCTGACCTTCATCGCCTTGCTTGTCGCGGATCCGTTCGCATAGCCGGCCCGGTGCGCGGTCACCCGGACGCTGAGCAGTTTGCCCTTGTCCGCCTTGGGGATCGTGAATGACGAGCCAGTGGCGTGCGGGATCGCCTTCCCGGCCAGGAGCCACTGGTAGGAATATGAGGTTGCCGTCGGCGACCATGACCCGGCTTTCGCCTTTACCGTATTCCCGGACTTCGCCGTCCCCGCTACGCTCGGCGCAACGCGGTAGGTCAGGGCCGAGCCCAGCGCGATGATCACGGTGGGGCTTGCCGACACGCCGCTGGCACCGGACGCGTTACTGGCCTGCGCGACACAGCCGACGTGGGTCTTGTAGTCCGCGGCCGTCAAGACGTAGGCGGGGCTTGCGGCGCCGACAGCCGCCCCGTTGCGACGCCAGTGGTACACGATCGATGCGGCGTCGGTGTAGGTCGCGTGGCAGGTCAGAGTGTGGCCTACCCGCGCCGTGCCCGACACCGAAGGGCCGGAGGTCAGCACCGGCACCGGCGGCTTGCCGCCGTAGGTGTAGGCGTTGCCGAAGTTGTCCATCGCGACGCAGAAGCTAGACGACGCGCACGAGATCGCGTCAACGCCGCCGGCGGCGCGGGTGTGGTCAGGCGCCGACCAGGCGCTGCCGTTGTAGATGTGGGCATAGCCCCCGGAATCAACGGTCGCGCAGAACGTGGCGGATGCGCACGAGACCGCGGACATGGTATAGCTCGGGCTCGCGATGGCGGCGGGCTTCGACCACGTGCTGCCGCGATAGACAGCGGCGGAGTCCTGCGACACCGCGAGGCAGAACGCCGGGGACGTGCACGAGACCGAGCCGTACCCCTCGAATGCGGCGGAAGCGGGCGCCGTCCACGTGCCGCCGTTGTACATCAGCGCGTCGCCGGCGTAGTCAAGCGCGGCGCAGAACTTGGCCGTCGGGCAGGAGACGGAATACAGGCCGAGGCCGCTACTGTCGATTTCCTCGGGCAGGGACCAGGAGCCCCCGGTGTAGGTCAGCGCGTCACCCGAGATGTCCACCGCCACGCAGAATCCGGAGGACGGGCAGGAAACGGCGCTGAGCCCTAGGTTTCCGTCGATGAGACTCGGCGCCGACCAGCTCGTTCCGTTGTAGGTCAGGGCATCGCCTGCGGCGTTCACCGCCATGCAGAAGGCCGATGACGGGCACGAGACCGAGGTCGGCGCGACGGAGTAGTCGATGTAGGTGTCGAACTCCCACGCGCCGCCGTGGTAGACCGATGAGTCCATGCCGGCCGAGACCGCCGCGCAGAACGTCGCCGACGGGCACGAAACGGCGCCAGGACCGCCACCGGGCACGTCGACCGCGGTCGGGGAAGACCATGTGATTCCGTTGTACTTGAAGACGGCGCCCGTGTCCTGGATCTCGGTGCTGCCGACCTGGACCGGGTTGGCGATACCAGACGCGGCGCAGAACGTCGCGGACGTGCAGGACACCGAGTCCAGCCCGTAGGCGATGCCGACCGGGGTGGTCCACGAGCCGCTGTCGTAGGTAGAGGCGGTGCCGTCGGCGCTCACCACGGCACAGAAGGCTGAGGACGGGCACGAGACGGAAACGCCGCCGCCACTACTGCTTGGCGTCGACCATGTGCTACCGCTGTAGATGATCGCGCCGGCGCCGCTAAAGCCGTTAGCGCCCTCGGCGACGCAGAAGGTCGGCGACGCGCAGGAGATGCCGTAAATCTGCGGGCCGATGCCGGTCGTGGCGATGGCTGACCAGTGGGTGCCGTTGTAGGTGACGGCGGCGCCCGAGCTCACGATGGCGCAGAAACTGGCGGAGGAGCAGGAGACCTTCCGGGTCCCGCCCGCATCCCCTGGGTCGACGAGGACGGGGTGGGACCAGGAAGTGCCGTTGTAGGTGATCACGTATCCGAAGTCGTCGACTGCCGCGCAGAAGGCCGCGGACGGGCAGGACACCGATGAGAGGCTGGTGGTGCTGTCGATGCTGACGGGCGCCGACCATGAGCCGCTCTTATAGGTGAAGGCGCTCCCGTTATCGTCTACGGCGGCACAGAACACCGCGGACGGGCAGGATACCGAGTCCAGCGGTATTGGGGTTTGCTCACCCAGGACGCTGTTGTCGATTCTGACGGGCGCGGACCATGACGTGCCGTTATAGGTGAGGGCGTTGCCATCCGTGTCGACCTCCGCGCAGAAACTTGAGGAGGCGCAGGAAATCGCGGTCGGCTGGCCGTGCGGCGGATCGACAGGCATCGCGGCGGACCAGCCTGCCGGCACCGCGGCGGACGAGCCTGCCGGCACCGCGGCCGCCGATCCGGTCGCGCCGGCGAAGAACCCGAGGATAGCGACCGCGACGACGCCGCTGCGGCGCAATCTCCGCAGGCTTGAAACGATTCTCCCGCCCATCAAGTGCCCCTTCCCCCTAGCTAGCCCCACAGATCACCGCTCACCGAATCCGACGCTCAGCGCGACCGGCGTGGCAAATTGAGCCTACGCCTATTTACTAACAAAAGCCCCTTTTATCCCGGACGGCCCGCCCGTCTCTTCTGTGCCGCCTATAAGCTTCACCCCACGCTTAAAGGTGCTCGAGGTCGGACATCGGCGTTGGCGTTTGCGTCACGATGTTGACTGCGGGCATGCTTGGGTGACAGCCGAGCGCCAGCCGCCGTCCGGGCGGCAGAGCGGCGAACCGGGGGTCCACGTGGCAGAGGCACCAGGGCTCATCGAAGCTCGTGAGCTGACGAAACGGTTTGGCGACAAAGTCGCTGTCGATCGTCTGTCGTTCACCGTCGAGCCCGGCCGGGTAACTGGTTTTCTCGGTCCGAACGGCGCGGGCAAGTCCACCACCATGCGCTTGATCTGCGGCCTCGACCGGCCGAACAGCGGCACGGCCACGGTCGGCGGGCTCGCTTACAGTCAGCTGAGGAAACCTCTCGGCACGCTCGGCGCGGTGCTCGAGGCGCGCAGCGTGCACCCCGGCCGCACTGCGCGCAATCATCTGCTCTTCCTCGCCCAGACCCAGGACATACCGGCCAGGCGGGTGGATGAGGTGCTCGATCTCGTCGGTTTGCGTGAGGTGGCCCGCAAGCGGGCCGGCGCATTCTCGCTGGGCATGACGCAGCGGCTCGGGATCGCGGCGGCGATGCTCGGGGACCCGCGAGTGCTCCTCCTCGACGAGCCGGGCAACGGGCTGGACCCGGAAGGCATCCGCTGGGTCCGCAACTTCATGCGGGCTCTGGCCGCCGAGGGACGCACGATCTTCGTCTCCAGCCACCTGATGAGCGAGATGGCGGTCACCGCCGACCATCTCGTCGTCATCGGGCGCGGCGCGCTGATCGCCAGTTGCTCCACGCAGGAGTTCATCGCGCACAGCTCCGAACGGTCAGTGCTCGTCCGCACGCCAGACCAGGCCCGGCTGCGCGAGCTGATCGCCGTCGAGGGTGGCTCTGTGCAGGTAGAGGAGGACGGCGGCGTGGTCGTGACCGGGCTGTCCGCGCCGCGGATAGGGGAGCTCGCGGCGTCCGCAGCCCTCGTGCTGCACGAGCTCACTCCGCGGCTGCCCTCGCTGGAGGAGGCGTTCATGGAACTGACCGCCGGCAGCGTCGAGTACGGCGAATCGAGCGCGAAATGACGGCCGGGCTGCTCGCCGCGGAGTGGACGAAGATCCGCTCGATCCGGTCCACGGTCTGGTCGCTGCTCGCGTTCGTCGTGGTCGCGATCGGATTCAGCACACTGGTCGCGACCGTCGTTTCCAACAACTGGAACAAGCCCGGGCCCCATCCCAACCACGTCACGCTGGTCACCAACCCGACCGCGCTGATCTTCGGCGCTGGGTTCGGCATCGGGCAGCTGGCGATCTGCGTGCTCGGCGTGATCGTGATCAGCAGCGAGTACTCAAGCGGCACGATTCGCGCGTCGCTGCTGGCGGTGCCGCGCAGGCTGCCCATGCTGGCCGCGAAGGCGGTCGTGTTCGCCCTGCTTGACCTGGCGGCCAGCGCGATCACGGTGTTCGCCGTGTTCTTCATCAGCACCGCGATCCTGCGCAGCCACATATCGATCACGCTGTCGCAGCCCGGCGTGACCCGCGCGGACATCGGCGCGATCTTGTACCTGACCGTGCTCGGGCTGTTCGCGCTGGGGATCGGCGGCCTGATCAGGCATACCGCCGGGGCCATCGCCGCCGTGATCGCGCTGGTCCTTGTCGTGCCGCCGCTGATCTCGCTGATTCCGGGCACGATCGCCAACCACATTCACGGCTACCTGCCCACCGTTGCCGGTGAGCTGGTCGCGCAGACCAGCCAGCAGCCGGCCGACGTGCTCTCGCCGTGGCAAGGGTTCGGCGTCTTCTGCATCTGGACGGGAGTGGTGCTCGCCGCGTGCGGGTACCTGCTCGTGCGCCGGGATGCTTAAGAACTTTATCCCGAACGGAGGGGTGGCGCCTGTCGCCGCTACGTGGACGCGAGCCCGCCCCGTTAGGCGAGACGGTACAGAACCGGCATCGCGGCGACGTGGTTGGCTTTCAGGTTCGCCAGCATGTAGCTGCGGAACGTCTTCTTCGGCAGCTGGCGGGCGGCGAACATGGGCAGGCTGCCGTCCCAGCGAGCGTGGTTGATCAGCACGTAGTCGGATTGCTCGCCCTCGAGCGGCTCGAGCAGCGTGGCGCTGTTAAGCCCGGTCTCAGCCGCATACCAGCCGGACAGATACTCCCAGAGCTCGGCGGCCAGATCGGGGTCCTCGCCGACGAAGTAATTGAACACGAACAGCCCTGGACGGCTCTTATCCACATCGCCTACCCGGCGCACGTTGCGCGCCGCGATCTGGTGGGTGCGGCGCGCCCTCTCGGCGAGCGTGTCGGCCAGCTGCTGGTAGCGCGGAGTTGCGCGTACCTCCCTCGCAGCGTCGGGAGAGGCGGTCTCGACCAGGATCACCACGTCGAACCATGCGGGCCGCAGCCGCGCGGACTGACCCTTGGCGTCACCACCGGGCGGAGTGAACGCTAGGGCATCGTAAACGGTAACGGTTTGGACCGCCTCCAGCTCGGCTAGCTGCCTGGCCTGCCATTTCAGCACTCCGAACAGCTGCTGCTTATCCCTGCTCCGGTGCAGCACTGGACCGGGCCAATGCGCCGCCTCCACGTCAGCGGCTAGATGCAGGTACCCCAGTGGGGCGGGTTCAACGAGGTGAACCTTGCCGTACCGGGGGTCTTTGTTGACAAGCTGAACAGGCATTATGACCCCCTATAGCCCGCCCCCGTCCCGCGCGCGTTTCGAAACTAGCACCTTGCGGCAGACATGGACAGGACCACTGTCCGGCGTTGGTTCAGGCAGACTGCCCGGCCTCGGCAGGCCCGTGGTGATCCAGCACCTCGGCGAAATGCTCACCTAGGGCATCTTGGACGTGCTGGGACATTGCCTGGGCAAGCATGGCGTCGAGCACGACCTGGGCCAGCGGCCGCAACCGCCGGACGATGGCCGCTACCTCGCCGATGCCCTCGCCTTGCATCGTGCCGTCCCGCAGATGGGCGGCGACCACGTGGCCCGCCACTGTGGCAGCCATATCGTGCGCGGCGGCGTCTACGTGCACTCGGAGCCGTTCGGCCAAGTCGAGCACGTCAGGCAGCGTCATGCCTGCCGCTACTAGTTCGGCACCCGCGCTCAGCAGCCTGGGGCTGGGCACTCGGAAGCGGCCGCCATCGGACTCCAGTATGCCGAGTGCCACGGCCCGGGCCCGGGTTTCCGCCGTGTTGCCGACGCCAAATGACACATCCAGCTCATCAACGGTGACATGGCCGGGTACTTCGTCGGACCACGGATCTCCGACGGCCGACTCGAGGTCGAGGATCTCGGCCAGGTTGCCTCCGCGTTCCCAGACGGCCAGCATTTCCCGGATGTTGGCGAAGGTGTAGCCGCGCTCGAGCAGATGGCTGATGAGCCGCAGGCGGGCCAAGTGGGCATCTGTGTAGATGCCAACGCGCCCGTCGCGCCGGGGCGGGGCGAGCAACCCTCGATCCTGGTACACGCGGACATTGCGGACGGTGGTCGCCGCCAGTCGTGCCAGCTCGTCTATGCGGTACTCGCCCATACTCTCACGCTACGTAAGGTTGCCGCGTTCCACTGATCAAACGTTACTCGATTATATTGAGACAATGTACGTTGTTACATTTGCTAGAGTGTCATGTAGCCAACCAGTTGGAAAGTGGCCGAGGAGGTGAGCGTCTTGCATCGCGAGAGCCTCCGCAGCCTTGCCGGGCGTTCGGCGCTCGCCGGGCGCGCGGTGATTGTCACTGGCGGCGCCGGCGCATTCGGCTCGGCGACGCTCCGCGTGCTGCGGTATCTCGGCGCCGACGCGATCGGCATCGACCGCACATCAGCCGCGGGGATAGTGACCTGTGACGTCACGGACGACGAGCAGGTCCGCGAAGCGGTCACGGAGGCCGTCAAGCGGCTGGGCCGGCTGGACACGCTCATCCACTACGCCGGCGTGGGACCGGTGGTGGATGTCGGGCTGCCGGCCGAATCGGAAGTCAGGGAAGCCCTTGATGTCAACCTGCTCGGCACGTGGCGGGTAACGACCGCCGCCCTGCCGGCCCTGCTGGACGCTCGTGGCCGGGTGATCATTACCGCCTCCTTGCTGGCGGACGTGACCGTGCCGTTCAGCGCCGCCTACACGATCTCCAAGCGGGCGCTGACCGCTTACGCTGACGTGCTGCGCATGGAGTACGGCACTCACCTCGGCGTGACGACCGTCTACCCGGGATACGTCCCCACGACCATCCACGACCGCTCGCGCGCGGCGGGCGTCGGGCTCGACGGGCTCGCGCCAGCCGAGAGCGTCCGCGACACGGTGCTCACGGTGGTCCGGGCCGCTGCCGCCCCACGCGCACCGCGCGACGTGGCTTCGACCAGGGCGGGCGCGGCCGCATTCTGGCTCGCCCGGCACGCGCCCGGTCTTGTCGACCACGCGGTGGCGATGCGCATACGTCACCTGGTCCGGACGCGGGCGTTCGAGGGCGCGGAGATAGCCGCTGGCCTGCACGAGCGGCACGGCACCGCGGATGCGGGAGGCGCGAATGCCTGACGTCACGGTCGCGATCGTCGGTTCCGGATTCGCCGGAATAGGCATGGCCGCGCAGCTCAACCGCGCTGGCATTACCGACGTTGTGCTGCTCGAGCGGGCCGCCGACCTCGGGGGGACCTGGCGAGACAACTCCTACCCGGGGGCCGCGTGCGACGTCCCCTCACACCTGTACTGCTTCTCGTTCGCGCCCAACCCCGGGTGGACCCGCAGCTTCTCCCCGCAGCACGAGATCTGGGAATACCTGCGACGAGTAGCGGCTGACGAGGGGGTGACCGGAAAGATCCGGTTCGGCGAGGAGGTCACCGCTGCCCACTGGGACCCGGCCGCTCGATTCTGGCGCGTCGAGACCACCTCGGGCACGCTGACGGCCCGGTTCCTCGTCACCGCGGCGGGACCGCTCAGCGACCCGCTCATACCGGACCTGCCAGGGCTCGACACCTTCGCGGGCAAGGTGTTCCACTCCGCCACCTGGGATCACGACTACGACCTGACCGGACGGAACGTGGCCGTCATCGGCACCGGCGCCTCGGCGATCCAGTTCGTCCCGCAGATTCAGCCCCTGGTGAGCCAGTTGACTGTATTCCAGCGGACTCCGCCGTGGATCATCCCGCGCCGCGACCGGCAGATCTCCCGGCTGGAGCACTGGCTGTTCCGGCACGCGCCAGTGACGCAGCAGATCGCCCGCGCGGGCATCTATCTGGGGCGGGAGGCCTACGCACTCGGCTTTGTCAAGAATCCGGACATCATGCGCAAGGCGGAGGCCCTCGCCCTGCACCACCTGTACCGCCAGGTCCGCGATCCGGACCTGCGGGCCAGGCTCACCCCGTCCTACCGCATGGGCTGCAAGCGGATCCTCATCTCCAACGACTACTATCCGGCCCTCACCCAGCCGAATGTCTCCCTGGTCACCGACGGCATCAAAGAGATCCGCGAGAAGTCGGTGCTGACCAGCGACGGCACCGCCTACGACGCCGATACGCTCATCTTCGGCACCGGCTTCCACGTCACAGACTTCCCGGTCGCGCAGCGGATCTTCGACGCGGACGGCGTCAGCTTGGCGCACCGCTGGTCCGCCAAGCCCATGCAGACCGCGTTCCGCGGTACGACTGCGGCGGGCTACCCGAACCTGTTCGTGCTGACCGGCCCGAACACCGGGCTCGGGCACACCTCGCAGGTCTTCATGATCGAGGCGCAAGTCCGGTACGTGGTCAGCGCGCTGGTCCACGCCCGTCGGCAGGGGATCGACCGCATAGACGTGCGGCCCGCCGCACAGGCCGCCTACGACCAGGTGATGCAGCGGAAGATGCGCCGGACCGTATGGCTCACCGGCGGCTGCAACAGCTGGTACCTGGACGCCGACGGTCGCAACATCGCCCTCTGGCCGGACTTCACCTGGGTCTACGCCTGGCAAACCCGGCGGTTCGACCCGTCGAACTACGATCTGGCCAGGTCACTCCGGGCGGTACCCACGGTACCTACGCCCTGACGGTAGTGCCGCAGCGTTTCCCGCAGCGTCTCGAGCGCGGTGAACCGGGGGACCCAACCGAGTTCTCGCCTGGCGCGGGTGGTGTCCATGATCGCCGGGTGGCTGGCCGCTTCCACCCACTGCGCGGCCGACGGCAGGAACGGAAGCACGGCGAGGGCCCGGGCCGCGGTCTGAACAAGGCGTCCAGGAATGGGCAGCGGGTGCATGCCGAGCTCGCGCGCGACGGTGCCGACGGTGATGACTCCGTCCGCGGCGATGTTGTAGGCACCGGGCGGACCAGCGGCGGCGACGCACTGTAGCAGCGCCTGTCCCACATCCGCCTCGTGCACGAGTTGCACCGGCAGCTCTGGTGCCGGCACCGGGAACGGAATCCGGCCGGCCCACCGGACCGGAGCGCGGGCCAGCGCTCCCAGCGGACCGCGCGGCAAGCTCTTCCCGCCGACGGCGTGCGGACCCAGCACGATGCACGGGCGCAGCAGGTAAAGAGCGGGACTGCCGGGCCTGCTCGCCCGCGCCCGCAGCAGTTCTTCGAGAATTGCCTTCTCCCGGGCGTAGAACAGCCGTTTGGCAGGGCGTACCGGCCAGTCCTCGGTCATTCCGATGGGGTTGTCCCGGTGAAAGCCGTAGGCGGCCACCGAGGATGCGTAGACGAAGCGGCGGACGCCGGCCGCCGCGGCGGCGTCGAAAGCATTGAGCGTGCCGTCAATGTTGACCGACCTGATCGTCTCACCAGACGCGGCGCCGGTCACCTGGAACGCCAGGTGCACCACGACGTCAGCCTGACGAAACGCCTCGCGCAGCACCTCAGGGTCGCGGACGTCGCCGCGCCGGTACTTGGTCTTCGTCCAGCCGTACCCGGCTGGGTCGAACGGGCGCCGTGCGATGCCTGTCACGTGCGCCACCCGGTCGTCGGCCTCAAGCAGAGGCATGAGGCCCGACCCGAGGGTGCCGGTCGGGCCGGTCACCGCGACCGTCAGATCCGTCTCCGGAGCCATCGGTCATCCCCCCTCCGAGTCTGGAGTTGCGGCCAGCATACGAGCACAGCGGCAGGGCAGGACATGAGCGTTCGGCTTGACTATTTCGAGCCGGAAGTCCCCTGAACGCGCGACGATCGGCCGGGTTAGGCGGCAGTACCTGGCACCTAGGCTACTGCGTGAAGAGGCATCGGCTGTTCGGCGACGGGGTCAGGGCGGCTGATGCGATTTTGTAAAGGTGACATTATGGACAGGCTGGAGCCATTGGACGCCCTGTTCGTCGAAGCCGAGGACGAGGACAAGAACACGTCGATGGCGATCGCCTCAATCGCCGTATTCGAGGGCCCGGCGCCGTCCCATGAGGAGGTCCTGGCGCTCGTCGCGGACCGGCTGCCACTCGTGCCCCGCTACCACCAGAAGCTTCGCGCGGTGCCGTTCCGTCTCGGGCGGCCGGTCTGGGTCGACGACCCGGCCATTGACCTCGGCTATCACGTTCGCCGCACCGCTGTGCCGGAACCCGGCGGAGACCAGCAACTCACCGACTTGACGGCGCGCGTGATGTCCCGCCGGCTCGACCGGGATCGTCCGCTATGGGAGTACTGGGTGGTCGAAGGGCTCGACCGGGATCGCTGGGCACTGATCTCCAAGGTGCACCACTGCATGGTCGACGGGATCAGCGGCGCTGACATGTATCGCGTCCTCCTAGCGCCCTTGCCCGAACCTGCGCAGCCCGCCGCGGACCTACCCGCGGGCGAGTCGCCCTCAGCCCTGTCGCTCATCGCCGAGGCCGTCGCGGATATGGTGCAGCTTCCGGTACGGTCGGCACGCCTGCTGAGCGAGGCCATGGCCGATCCCGGCAGCGCCATGCAGCAGGCAGCCGCCGTAGCAAGGGCCTTCGCGCGATTCGCGCCGTCCCTCTGGCCAGCCGCGAACTCCTCGCTGAGCGGGAACATCGGCCAGCAACGGCGGTACACCCTGGCGCGGGCGTCCCTGGACGACATCAAGACGATCAAACGCGAATTGGGCGGCACCGTGAACGACGTCGTCCTGGCCGCGATCAGCAGCGGCTTCCGGGCACTCCTGCTGGATCGGGGCGAGCAGCCCCAGCCACACGAGGTTCCGTCGCTGGTGCCGGTTTCCGTCCGGGCTCCGGGCGACGAGGGCAGACCCGGGAACCAGGTGTCTGCGACGGTGGCTGACCTTCCGGTGCACATTCCCGACCCGGTCGAGCGGTTTGCCGCCGTCCGGGTGGAACTGGATTCCCTCAAGGCAAGCAACGAGGCGATGATCGGCCAGCTACTCGCCGCCCTGGGCCGCTACAGCCCGTACCCGCTGGCGTCCTGGCTGGTCAGGCGGGCGTTCTCGCTGCATCAGCGGGAAATCGTCACGGTCACGACCAATGTGCCGGGACCCCGCCAGCCGCTCTACTGGATGGGACGCCGGCTTGAGGAGATCATCCCCTACGTGCCCATCGCCAGCACCGTCCGCACCGGCATCTCGATTTTCAGCTATGGCGGCAGCGTCACGTTCGGCATCACCGGCGACTACGCGGCGAATCCGGACCTGGATGTCCTGGCCCGTGGCATCGAGCATGGCGTATCCGAATTGCTGCTAGCAGCCGAGCTGCATATGGCCGCCTAGGCGCCGCCTACGCCACCTCGCGGTGCTGCATGGGATCTTGTGGTTCGCCTTCTGCCCACACACGATCGAGGAACGCGGCGATTTCGCCGGTCAGCCGACCGGGGCGCACCCATAGCTCGGCGAAGGTGCGGGTGCGGATGAGCCTGGCGTCGGGAAGCTGGCGCGCGAGCCTTTTCGCGTCGGCGAACGAGTGGATGAGGTCGATCCCGTGCCCGAGGACAAGCGTCGGCACGGTGAGAGCCTGGCGCTGTTCGACCGTCGGAGCCATGGGCCCCATCAGCACGCCGTGCAGGATGGCGGCGATCTCCTCTGGGTCCGACCCGACGGCGCTGAGCAGCGAGTCGAGCGGGCCGATGCCCGACGAAGGCAGCCGTGATACGACCCGTGAGACCAGCCGCAGCGCGGTCCTGGCGTAGCGCACCTGCAGCAGGAGCGGCACGAACGTGAGCGCCGCCGCCGGGGCAGCGGACTCGAGCACCGGCATTTCCAGCACCAGGCCGCGGACCCTCTCGGGTGCCGCCACGGCGGCCAGCAGACTCACGTTGGTCCCTAGCGACACTCCGCCGAGCACCACCTGACCCACGCCAAGCTCGTCAAGCAGGCACAGCACATGCTCCGCGTAAATGTCCATGCGGTGCGCGCTGGGCTGCCGGGGTTTCTCGCTCCGCCCATGACCAGGCAGGTCGAGCAGCACGACGCGGTTGCCCTTAGCGGCCAGCCTGCGGGCCAGGCTGCGGCTGAGGTTGGCGTCGAGCAGGATGCCGTGCAGCCACACGAGCACCCTGTCCCCTGAGCCATAGACCTCGTAGTTCAGCCGGTACTGGCCGCGGGTGAGTGTGTGCCGCGTGCCCTCAGCTTCGGGCTGCGGACCACAGTCCGCCGTTCCACCGGTGCTATGCAAGGCCGTTACGCTCAGTCTTTCCATGACTCCTCAGTGGGCTCGACGGGTTCACAGACGACGGTCGCGTCGGGGAAACACGATCAGGGCCGAAGACCCTTCGCTCATGACATTGGTCCCTAGTCCTCACTCACCTAAGCCGGACATTATCAAGTTATGAGCATAACGCCAGGTAGCAGCGGCGGAAGCTGTTGAAAACGACGGGGGAGGCCGGATGGCTGAGACCACAAAGACGCAGCCAGCCCATTGGTTGACACTCCAGTCGAACGGTTCAGGCGGTCCCCGGGGGTGCCGGATCGAGAGCGTGGGCGTGAAGCTTCCCGCTCGGCGGCTGACGACGGCAGACCTGATGAGCAGGACCAGTCATCGCACCCGCATTCAGCTGGAGCGCCTGACAGGCATTCACGAACGCCGGGTCGTCGGCCCAGGAGAAAACTCCTTCACTCTGGCCACCGGGGCCGCTCGCGACTGCCTGTCTCACTCGCACCATCAGGCGTCAGACATCGAGATGCTGATCAACACAAGCATCACCCGCTCCAAGGGCGGCTCCAACCAGTCTTTCGAGCCTCCGCTGAGCCTCTACGTCAAGCAGGCGATCGGCGCCACGCGCGCGGTCAACTTCGACCTCTCGAACGCGTGCGCCGGCATGCTGACGGGGGTGTTCGTCCTTCAGGATCTGGTGGCCCGCGGTGAAATCAGCTGCGGCATGGCGGTGTCTGGCGAGTACATCTCCCACCTGAGCTGGAACGCGGCACGACAGATCCGCTCCATATTCAGCAAGCAGCTCGCCTCGCTGACGCTCGGCGACGCGGGCGCCGCTGTGATCGTGGAGCGGGCACCCGACGGTGCGGGCATCGATGTCATCGGGTTTACCACCCTCGCCGAGCACAGCCGGCTGTGTCTCGCCTTCCCGAGCTCCGTGGGACCGGGGGCGCAGATGTACACCAAATCCCGGACGCTGCACAAGGTAGCGATCGAGGACATGGCACCGCTGGTCGCGGAGACGATCGGGGAAGCGGGCATAAACCTGGCCGACATTGACTACCTGATTCCCCATCAGACCTCGGCGCGCGCCATCCGCGCGGGCACCCAGGAGTTCGTCCGCCAGCTCGGCGCCAAGCCGAAGCACGTGGTCGTCAACCTAGAGGAGTACGGCAACACGTCGTCGACGACGCTGTTCGTGGCGCTGCATAAGTATCTCGAGGAGCAGAAGATGCGCAAGGGAGACCGGGTGATGCTGCTCGCGCTCGCCTCGGGCATCGAGATCGGCATCGCCATCTTTACCATCGACAACTTGGTGGACAGCTATGGGCACACGCATTGACGCCGCCTTCGCGCAGGCCGGCAACGGAGGGCGGAGGGCAACCGCGCGCCGCCTCGCCGACGCCGCCGCCCGGAACTGCCTGGCGCTGGCGGGCCGCAGGCCTGCCGACGTCGACATGCTGATCAACGTCGGCATCTACCGGGAAGACAGCATGGGCGAGCCCGCGCTCGCTGCCCTGATACAGGAGGACATCGGGGCTAACCTGGGTCATCCGCCCGCTGGCGGCTCCGGTACGTTCTCGTTCGATCTGCTCAACGGAGCCTGCGGCGTGATCACGGCAGTCCAGGTCGAGTCAGGGCTGCTTAGTTCTGGCGTCATCCGGCTCGGCGCCGTCGTGTCCAGCGACGTACAGCCGGATCCCGAGAACCACGGAGCGCATTTCCTCCGGTCGGCCGGCGGCGCGATGCTTCTCCGGTGGGATGACAGCCTCACCGGGTTCACCGATTTTTCCTCCGAGACCTTCCCTGAGTACGAAGATCTGTTCACGAGCGGGCTGGTGTGGCGGAAACGTAGCGGCATCCGCGTTCCGCGGCAGGGTACCGGGCGGAACCAGATGACCGTCACGGTAAAACCCGGTTACCACGCCCGGCTGGCCGACTGCGCCGAGGAGGCGACACGCCGCTTCCTCACCCGCGTGGGCATGAGCATAGAGGACATCGACCTGCTCATCCCGTCACCGTGCGCCGCTGGCTTCCTCGACCCGCTGCGGGCAAGACTCGGCATTCCGGGTGACCGCGTCGCATACACCCCGGAGGACCTCGAAGGTACCCACACCACAGGCCCGATCGCCGCCCTGCAGGCGGCCATCAAGTCAGGTCGGCTTGAGGAAGCGCAGAACACGCTGCTGGTCGCCGCGGGGGCAGGCATCACGGTCGCCCTGGCCCTGTACCGCCAGACACCGCCCTGAGCAAGGCTCCAGGTCCGTGCGTGCCGGCAGGCGCGGGGCCGTGGCCGCGCTAAAGGGGGTTTGAGGACGATGAGCACCGCACGGAAGGCGACCGAGGCGGTGGCCGCCTCCGCTGTCGCCGCTCTCGCCGCGGCTGCCGCGGCGAGAGGGCGCGGACGGCAATCGGCGCCGTCGGCCCGGCCAGTGCGTCCCGGCACCATGGCGGCGCCAGTCCCGCCGGCCCTCCCGCCAGGCCGGGTGCTGAACCTGCCGGGCCGCGGTGAGATGTTCGTCCGCGACTCCGGCGGGACCCGCAAGAGTCCCCCCGTGCTCCTCTTGCATGGCTGGACAGCCAGCGCGGACATCAACTTCTTCCCGCTCTACGCCAGCGTTGCCGAGTCCTACCGGGTGATCGCGCTGGACCTTCGGGGCCACGGACGCGGACTGCGGTCGATGGAGGCGTTCAGCCTCGAAGACTGCGCCGATGACGCGGCCGCGGTCCTGACTCAGCTCAAGACCGGCCCGGTGATCGTGGTCGGGTATTCGATGGGTGGCCCGGTGGGGCTCTTGCTGGCCAGGCGGCACCCAGGGCAGGTGGCGGCCCTCGTCATGCAGGCCACCGCGCTCGAGTGGCACCAGGCAGCCCGCGAGCGGGCAGTCTGGCGCATGCTCCCGTTGCTCGATCTCAGCCTGCGGTTGGGTGCCGGTGCCGGTTTCATCGAGCGAGTTCTTCGCCAGGCAGTAGCGGAAAATCCCGAGCTTGACGGCAACCGGGCGTGGCTGGCCGCCGAGTTCCGGCGCGCGAGTGCGCGCGACCTAGTGGCGGCGGGACGCGCGCTGAGCCACTTTGACGCCCGCCCATGGGCAGGGCAGCTGGACATCCCGGCAGCGATGCTCATCACCACCCGCGACCGACTGGTCCGCCCGGACAAGCAGCGCGAACTCGCGGCGGAGCTGCGCGCCTGCGTGCTCGAGGTCGACGCCGATCACGACCTCCCGCTGGCAAAAGGCGGCGAGTACGCGAACCTGACCCGGCTCGCGGTCGATAAGGTGGCAGCCGCCGCCGGACTCACGCGTGGCCGCTAGCCGGCCTGCAAGCCGACCTGACGATCCCGTCGCTGGCTCCACTGGCCCTTGGCGAGAACGATCTCCCTGACGAACTGCCCGCCACGATCGGCAGCCTGAAAGCCTCCGGCTACAGGCAACTCACCGACGTGGCGGGCGCCGCGATGAACCAGCGCCAGGTGCTCGACTTCGTGCTCGCGCAACTCACTGCTGACACGCCCTTAACGAGACGCGGGAGCCGGCCCCGGATTCGGCTGTCCCCGTTTAGGCACCTTCGCGCAGCGCCGCACTGCCTCGGATCAAGGCGAGCACCGCGCGAGCGGCCCGCCCGACGGCATGGTCGACGGCGGCCGGATCAGGTGATTCCGGCTGGTCGGTGAGCAAGGTCGCGTATCCATGAGCGATAGCCTCGATCGCGTCCGCAAGCTGCTCGGCGGTATCCGCGTCGCCAGGGCACAGCTCGGCGACGCAGGAGCCGAGCGTGCCCTCGACATCCTCGTAGGCTTGCCGCAGCTCCGGGTACGGGCCTTTCTTGTCCAGGCCGAAACCGAACACGACGCTGAACAGCGCGCGCTGCTGAGCCGCGAAACGCACATAGCCGCCGGCCATGGCTGCCAGCCGCCGCTCCGGTGGATCAGTCTCTGACGACTGCGCCGTGAGCGCTTGACCGAATACACGCAACGCACGCACCGCGACGGCGGCGAGCAACTCGTCCCGATCGGCGAAATGCCGGTATGGCGCGGCCACCGTTACCCCGAGGCGGCGGCTCAGCTCGGCCATCGAGAAGTCGCGAACCCCGCGTTCGGCGATCAGCTCGACGGCGCCGTCGATCAGCGCGGCCTTCAAGTCGCCGTGATGGTAGGGCTTCGGCCGCTCGGGTGACACCGCTGGCCGCTCGATCAGGCCGCGGACACGTGGTCACGCCAGGAGTGGCGCGGCTCGTAGCCGAGCACGTGCCGGGCACGGTCGATCGCGAGCAGCGTGCCGAACTCCGCGACTTCGTGAGTCAGCGGCACCCCGGGGAACACCTCGGCCAGCAGGGCCGACGATGGCCGGTTCATGACCGTGTCCGAGGCTGCGATGATGAAACTCGGGCTGCCCGCGACCGCCGCGTCTGGTGCTTCCAGGGACAGGCGGCAGGCGGCTGCCACGTCCCGGACGTCCACGTAACCCCACAGGTTCCACTTGCGCGCGTGCGGGTCCGGCCAGACTGACGGGAACTCCTGGTAGTCGGTGGGAGCCATGATGTTGGAGAAGCGCAGCGCGACAAACGGTATCCCTGACCACCGGGCGATGCGCTCCGCGATCGTCTCGCTCGCGACCTTCGATAGCGCGTACGTGGATGTCGGTACCGGGTAGTGGTCCTCGTCCACCGGAGCGTAACGCGGCGGCAGCCCTTCGGTTTCGAGGTCCGGCGCTTGCTCCGAGTCCACGCCAAAGGGGAGCCCTAGGGTGGTCTCGCTCGAAGCCCACACCACGCGGGCAAGGCCAAGGGTCGCCGCGGCGTGGAACACGTTGAAGTTCATCGCCATGTTGCTGTTGAACGTGACCGATGGTGTGCAGATGCCGGGCGCCGGAATGTTGGCCAGGTGGACGACGGCGTTGGTGCCCCTGAGCACCTCGGTCGCCTGTCCGTAGTCAGTGAGATCGGCCCGGAGCGTGCCAGCTTCCAGGTCTTCCCTGCTCGCCGCGATGTCCGTCGCGACCACGTCGTAGCCGTGCTCCCGCAGTTCCCGCACGACCGCCCGGCCCGCCAGCCCGGTCGCTCCCGTCACGCAAACCCGCCCCACCGTCGCCATGCCAGCCTCCTCTCACCAGGTCTCGATGTAAGAGGAGCTTACAATGTAATAGGCTTTAACGTAACCGGCATGACCGGCCTAGCTTCCGGCTCCGCAGTGCTCGGTGGCGTACTCGCTGACTTGCTGCCAGGAGCCGGACGACTCAATGCTGGTCATCAGGCCGGAGACGAGCGCGCCGAGCACGTTCGAGCCCATGTTGCCCGCTTCCTGCTGTTCCTGCTTGAGCGAGTCCACGATGTTCGCGACCTGCGGCTCGATGTCCGGCGGGGAATTCTGCTGTAGCGCCTCGAAGATCGGCACCCACTGCCCGATCGCCGACACTGCCTCCACGAGGTCCGCGAGCGGGTCGGTAGTCGACGGGTTCCCATAGGTGCTCAGGTACTGGGCCTTTTGCTGTGCCAGCGTGCGGCAGAAATCGGCCGCCGTCGGCGGTGCCGACGACGAACACGCCGACACGACCCCTGCGCCGAGTACGGCGATGATGAGCACGCAGACTCGCCTCGTCACGCCCCGCCCCCTTTTCAGTCTCGGGTGACCAGGCGAATACTGCCATTCCGGCGAACATCGCACCGCGCCTTGGCCAATGCCCGGACAACCTCGGACAGTCCGTTCCTGAGGAGATCGCGGAACGGGCTGTGGCGACTGTCCCAGCTCGCGCGATACGTCGAATGCGCATTCGACCCACTCTAGCCGGGCCAAATGCGCATTCGGCAGAACGGTGGCGGCGGCGATGACAGCGCGCCGGCCACGCAGGTAACTACGGGAGCGCCACGAACCCGTCCGTGTTGCCCTTGGCGTCGGTGTAGAAGCCGACCAGGTCGCCCTCGTCGTTGACGCCGTTGACCGTGGTCGCGCTGGCGCCCCCGATGTCCACGCTGACGAACTGCCCGCCCAGCCAGGTGAAGCCGTGCGTGACCGCGGAGTTGCCAGACCCGACGGTGTACGTGCCGACCACCTCATCGGAATCGTTGACGCCGAACGCCTGGGTCATCGCCGCGCCGGGGAAGGCGATCGTGATGAAGCGGCCGGAGCGCAGCTTGAGGAACGCGTCCACCTGCGACGCGGTCTTGTTGTAGAAGCCCGCGACGTCGCCGTTGTTGTTGATCGCGGCGGCGGTCAGGCTCGGCCCGAGGCCTGCGGTGCCAGGTACCTGTACACGGTTGAAAGACTTGGTGTTGATGTTGTAGGTGTAGCCGCGGTTGACGCCCGAGGCGTTAGTGAAGAATCCGACCGCGACGTCGTGGTCGTTGACGCCGAGCAGCTGGTCGACCGGCGGCTTCGCGGGGGTTCCGGTCGGGAAGTTGACAGCGAAAAACCTTCCGTTAATGGAATAGAAGCCGAAATTGGCATTAGCCATGCTGGCGGTGTTCTGCCTGGACCAGAACCCGACGGTCACCCCGCGGTCATTCAAGCCGGTGACCTGGGTTTGCACGGAACTGGGGAAGTTCTCGTTGCCGAAGTCACGCTGCGCGAATGGCGGACGCAGCACATATCCCTTGTTCGGGTGCCCGGCCGCGCCGGAACCGAAGTATCCGGCGATCGCGCCCTCGTTATTGATCCCGAGCAGCTGGTTGAATGTGAGGTCACGCCGGTCGTTCAGGGTGAGCACCTGATAGCTGCCCGCCAGGCTGCTGTTCATCTTCATGGAAGTGCTGTTGTCCCCGGCCAGCGCCAGGGTGTCCTTGCCGGCGGTGGAGCAGCCGGTTAGTGCGAGGGCCGCGGACGCGACCAGCGCTCCCGATACGAGCGCGGCCACACCGAAGCGCGGCCCGGGACGCGCGGAAAGCTTCCGCAGCGTGTGTTGGTCCGCGAGCTTCATGCTGGTGTCCTTTCGGTATGCAGTCCGGCGAGCGGGAAGCGGGACCGACCCGCTCGCCGCGACTGCTTGGTTGCCGGACGTGAGACTACTAAGTCGCGGCCAATTCACCCCCCTCTGCGGCAACTGCTTAAGCAGGACGTAAGTTCGGCGTACGCGGCCCGTAAGAAATGGGCCTTCCCGAGGCCAGGCACAATGCCGCTCAGTTACGTTGATCGCGGTCCAAGCCGGCGTTCGCGTGCTCGAGTCGCGCGGCGTCGTTTGACCTGACTGGCCCTCAACCTGGGGCGATACCCGGCGGGAAGTGGCCAAAGCCCCCGGTCAGCCCTCTTCCGCACCATGATCCGGAAAGCAATTCTTATTACGTAAATAAATCACGCTATACGCGCTAAATATTTTCGTGATCCAGACCGGTGCCTGGCCACCAGAATTCGCCGCGAACGCGCCATTTCACTGCGGAGCCAAATAACTACCGTCAGCAATACGCCGGCAGGTGCTTACGCGGCGGTGGTGCGATCGGTATCCTCCGCTAGAAGAGCGCGCAAACGTGCGACGTCGGGAATGCCCGAATATGGCGGTACTTGAGGGCATTCTCGCCGAGGGTCGGCCAAGGGCCGAGGCCGGGGCTCACCCGGTATCGGTTCGCAACCATTTGGGGGTCAGATTGCTGAAGGGCTTCAGGCAGTTCATCGCCCGGGGGAACCTCGTCGATCTCGCTGTGGCAGTCGTCATCGGTACCGCGTTCGCCACCCTGGTGGCAGCGCTCGTCGCCGACCTCATCACGCCGCTGATCGCGGCGATCGCCGGGAAGCAGAACTTTTCCGCCCTCACGTTCACGATCCACAAGAGCACGTTTCAGTACGGGTCGTTCATCAACGCCCTGCTGTCGTTCCTGATCATCGCGGCGGTGGTCTACTTCCTGATCGTGTCGCCCATTGCGAAGATCTCGGAGCGGAGGAACCGCAACAAGGCGGCGACCGAGCGCGACTGCCCGCAGTGCCTGAGCACGATTCCGATCGCGGCGACCCGTTGCAAGTACTGCACTGCCGAAGTGGGATCCGCCTCGGCGGACGTCGGCGCGACGCTGTAACGCCGGTCATTCCCGAAGAGTCTGGGCTCGGGCCGGGGCCTGGCCGTCCCGAGCCCAGACGCTCGTGGGAGGGGCTAAATAGATCGGCCCCTGTCTGTCGAGTGTTGCACCGGTTCCTGGTAAGAAGCTGAGGCGACCCTGTGAACCGGATAACTGGCTAGTAACGAACGCTCGGCGCCCAGGTCGACGAGTGGCGCCCTCTCCTTGGCGGCGTGCCGCGGCTCAGGAGCCTTGGCGACCACACCAGGCTCTGCTGCCACGTCAGGCGCCTGACCGGGTCCGTCGCCGTTGGCCGGTTCCGCGACTCGCGGTGCCTGCTCACGGGAACGGGCCGGCTTGGCCAGGTGCGGCTGGCCGCCGCGCGCGTGCCGGGACTGAGATCGCTGCCCGGACTGCCGCTGCGCGGCTGGCGGCGGGACCGCCGGCTGCGCGGCCGCGGGCTGCGGAACCGGCTGCGGAACCTCAGGCTGCGCGGCCGCGGGCTGCGGGACTGCCGGCTGCGCGGTCGTCTGAGGCGTAAACGTTGGCTGCGGCGTGAACGTCGGCTGCGGCCCGGTTCCCGACGACTGCGTCACCGGCTGCGATGCCGCGAGTGCAGGCAGCTGCGACGCCTGCTGCGCGTCGGAGTTGCCGTGTTCGAGGAATTCGGCGAGTCTTTCCGCCTCGTCAGCGCTGAACCCGATCACTGCGCGTGGCTGGCCCCATGGCTCCTTAAGCGCATAGCCCACGTAGCCAACCACGGGCTGGGCCGGCGTGTCAGCCATGCCCTGGAGCGATCTCCATCGCTCCCAAGCGGATTCCAAGCGCGCAGCTGCGTGCTGTGCGCGTGCAACCTGCTCTGGATCACGCATCGTGCACCCTCCCCTGAAAGTTTTTAGTCCGGGCGGATCCGGACCGACCCCAGTGGGCGAGCGCCTCGAACGCGGTACGTCACTAACGACCGCGCGAGAAGCCCTCGCCCACCAGGACCGACCCCCCATTTCCTCCGGACGAACTCCGCCAGGAGCCTTCGGCGGAACACTCTGCGAATAGCCGCCGTGCTCCCGTCACGCTCCTGCAGCGGGGTGTTACTCGGAACGCTGCTGCGGGATTCCCGCCAGCAGTGCACGGACCTCTGTCTCCCGGTAGCGCCGGTGCCCCCCCAGCGTACGGATTGATGTCAGCTTGCCGGCCTTCGCCCACCGCGTGACGGTCTTGGGGTCGACACGGAACATCGTGGCGACCTCCGCGGGTGTCAACAGCGGCTCAGCCTCTGGCGTACGTGCGGACATTGGTGCGGCCTCTCCTCCTGGACCGGTGTAGCGATCCTCGTGTTGTTGTTGTCTGGCCCTGATGCTCCACATGGAGCTTGTCGTTGATGTCCTCATATGGCCTACAGGGACCATATTGCCATTACCAGCGGTGACAAGTCGACCACCTGGCGCGAAGTTTTCTGTTGTGGGATGCCCCGTTGCGTCTCGGATCGGTGTCACTCACCGTGATTCTAGCGATACTTAACGTCGCGTCGGGCTAGATTCGGAAATACTCCCCCGCGCGACTTTGCCGGGCGAGCCCGGGGTGCGCTCCCCGGGGGGAGCGCGCGACCTCCCATACTGTAGCCGTCTAGACACTGACGGTAATCTATCATGACCGAATCGTAATATAACCTCACACCTCCCCCCGTTAACCGTGATCATGCGACAGGAACCACCGGCCGGCCGGGGGCCTCTGGCCGGCAACGCGATGCGTGAGTACTGTGTGACAGCGGTTCGGCGTAGTCATCAGGGCCGCAAACCGGGTACGGTTATACGTGTACGGAAGCTGGAAGGCGCCGAGTCCCCCGAGGGGGGATCTACGGCGATTCTGTGTGTGTCGCAGGCACGCCGCACGGCGGGCACTGTGTCCCCACAGGGAACGCCAGCGTCATAAGCATCGTGGGGCCGCACGGCTCCGGACGTTCGAGGGGGTCGAGCCAATGGGGCGCGGCCGAGCCAAGGCCAAGCAGGTGAAGGTTGCTCGCCAGCTCAAGTACAACAGCGGCGGCACGGACC
>Ga0187807_1000022_pt1 | contig 35450 bp, 27 predicted proteins | sample NC_wetland_sal_i_4_FD_132432 | JGI IMG/M metagenome (GOLD analysis project Ga0187807, IMG submission 132432) | Wetland sediment microbial communities from Neuse River Estuary, North Carolina, USA - ASW_2 | ecosystem: Environmental > Aquatic > Freshwater > Wetlands > Sediment | place: USA: North...
CTTCATCTGCGGCCCTGCTGGCTTCGTCGAAACCGCCGCCGACCTCCTGGTAGCCGCCGGCCACGCCCCCGCCGCCATCAAGACCGAACGCTTCGGCCCCACCAGCTAGCCCACCCCCGCCGCATCCGCCACTCAACCACCCCGCCGCTCCGAGAACACGCCAGCCACGCCCCCGCGGCCCGCGAAACGCCGGCGATAGGTCCGCCGGACCTTCACGGCACCCTGCCCGAATGCCGCTAATCAGACATTGCACGCATATGCCACTCGTGATCGCGAAGACCTTTTTCTGCGCGTAAATTATTCGCACTATAGCGAGCAAAAGTCTTCGCTATAAAAACTCTTTTCGGGATCATGGGCCTATGCGTAGCTAGTAGTGTGCCGCGAGAGGCTCACGCGTCCTGTGAGACCCGCCAGTGGGCGCCGGCTACTCCGCCGGGGACTGCCGCACGATGCCGACTGTGCAAGGCGCGTGGTGCAGCAGGCCGCTGGTGACCGAGCCGAGAGTCATGCCGCGGACTCCGCCCCTGCCGCGGGACCCCACGACCAGCATCTGGGCCGCGGCCGCCGCTTCGAGCAGCGCGGTCCGCGGCGAGGAGTCGGTGACGTGCCGCAGCACGGTGACGTCGGGGTGCTCCTTCTCCCAGGTGGTCATCAGGCTGGAGAATTCCTCTTCCAGCTGGCGCGCGCCGCCCAGGCTTCCTGGCGCGTCGGCGAGCGCGCAGACGGCCACAAGCGGCACACGGCGCAGCGCCGCCTCCTCGGCGGCGAACTCCAGCACGGCGCGCGCGGCCGCCGACCCGTCCACGCCGGCCACCACCGGGCCGGGCGCCCTGTTGGCGGGGCGCCCCGTGCCGCGGACGATCACGATCCGGCCCTGCCCGTGCCCGGCAAGCTGCCAGGCGACCGATCCGAGCAGCACCCCCGCAAGCCGGCCGCGCCCGCGAGAGCCGACCACCACCATGCCCGCGGTCTGGCTGTGCTCGCAAAGCACCCGGGCAGCGGACCCGCCTACGAGCAGTTTCTCCGCGCCGTCGGCGCCCACGATCGGCTCGACGTAACGCAGCCCCTGATCGACGATTTCCTCGCCGCGCTGTCGAGCCTGCTCGAACAGCGGCGGCTCGATGAGCAGCGAGAGGTCTTCGGGCGCCCAGGCATGGCAGATCGTCAGCATGACCCCCCGTTCACTGGCCTCCCGTGCGGCCCAGCGCAGCGCCAGGTCGCTGCCCGGCGATCCGTCGTATCCGACGATGATCCCGTCCGTCATCCTGGCCATGGCAACCTCCCGGACTCCATAGAGGGCCCGCGCGGACCCGCCCTTACTACTAAGGTTCCGCGATGTCAGTCCGCCCGGACAGGGCACAAGGTCCCGTTTCGGGCGTGGTCGGCGGCGGCTGCGGATGGCGATGAGAACGTTCATCTCTTGTTAACCTGCTGGTATGAGCGTGCCGGGGGTGGCTGGCGAGGAGCTGGCCGCGCTGCGCCGGGTGGCGGTGCTTGTGGCCCTGGGGGCACCGCCGGAGGAGATATTCTCGGCGGTCGCCGCCGAGGTCTGCCGGCTGCTTGAGGCCGACATGACGGACATGGCGCGGTACAACCCGGACGCCACGATGACGACCGTCGCGCGCTGCACCGTGACCGGCGACGATCAGCCCGACGATATCCGTACGCCGATAGGCGGGCAGAACCTGAGCACCCTGGTGTTCGAGACGGGCAAGCCGGCCCGGATGGACGACTACTCCCTGGCTACGGGTCCGGTCGCCGACGTGATCCGCAAGCTCGGCATCAACTCGGGTGTCGCGGCACCGATCAGGGTCGAGGGCCGGCTGTGGGGCGTCATGCGCGTGTCATCGACGGGCACCGAGCCGTTGCCTGCGGACACCGAGGCGCGGCTGGTGGGCTTCACCGAGCTGGTAGGCACCGCGATCGCCAATGCCCAGGCGCGGGTGGAGTTGCGCATCTACGCCGAGGGGGAGGCTGCCCTGCGGCGGGTGGCGACCCTGGTCGCGGGCGGAGTGCCGCCTGAGGAGGTGTTCGCCGCGGTAGCCGCGGAAGCCGGGCGCCTGCTGGGCGCCGACGTGACGGGTGTGGGCCGGTACGATCCGGGCGGCGTGGTGACGGTCGTAGGCGCGTGGAGCAGCGTCGGCGTCGCCATGCCGTCTCTGGTGTACAGCCGGACCAGCGTCGGCGGGCAGAACATGGCCACGCTGGTCTTCCGGACCGGCAGGCCGGCCCGGTTGGACGACTATGACGCCGCCACTGGCATGGCCGCTGGCGTCGGACATGAGCTGGGGTTCCGCGCGGCGGTCGGGGCGCCGATCACGGTCGAGGGCCAGTTGTGGGGTTTCATGAGCGTCGCGTCCACCGGAGAACAGCTCCTGCCGGCCGATGCCGAGACGCGGCTGGTGGCCTTCACCAAGCTCGCGGGCACCGCGATCGCCAACGCCCAGGCGCGGGTGGAGCTGCGCGGCTACGCCGAGGAGCAGGGAGCCTTGCGCCGTGTGGCGACACTGGTGGCCCGCGCGGCGCCGCCGGAGCAGGTGTTCGCGGCGGTGACGGAGGAAATAGGCCGCGTGGTATCCGCCGACTTCACGGGCATGTGCCGGTACGACGCGGGCGGCGTGGCCACCTTCGTCGGCCTGTGGACCAGGACCGGCACTCCCTCGACTGTCGAGGTCGGCCATCCGTTGAGCCTCGGCGGGCGGAACACGGCCACGCTGGTATCCCAGACGGGCAAGCCGGTGCGGATCGACGACTATGGCGACTCCTCGGGTGAGTTCGCCGACTACGCCCGCGACTGGGGCTTCCGCTCGGCCGCCGGCGCGCCGATCTGGGTGGGTGGCCGGCTGTGGGGCGTCGTGACCGTGGGGTCAACTGACAAGGCGGCCCTGCCCGCGGAGATTGAGGCGCGGCTGGTGGGTTTCACCGAGCTGGTCGGCACCGCGATCGCCAATGCCGAGGGGCAGGCCGCGCTGGCTGCCTCCCGTGCCCGCATGGTCACCGCCGCCGACGAGACCAGGCGCCGCATCGAGCGTGACCTGCACGACGGCGCCCAGCAGCGCCTCGTCTCCCTCGCCCTGCGGTTGCGCGAGGTGCAGGCCCTGGCCCCGGGCGGGGCCGGGGAGATGGTGCGGCGGCTGGACACCGTGGCCGCGGGGCTGGACGCCGCGCTGGATGAGCTCCGTGAGATCGCCCGCGGCATCCACCCGGCGGCGCTGGCCGAGGGCGGGCTGCGCCCGGCGCTCAAGGCGCTTGCCCGCCGCTGCGCCGTGCCGGTTAACCTGAGCGTTCAGGTCGCGCGGCGGCTGCCGCCGTCGGTTGAGATCGCCGCGTACTACGTGGTCTCCGAGGCACTGACCAACATGGCCAAGCACGCCGGCGCTCCGGCGGCCGACGTCGAGGTCGTCGTCAGCGGGAACACGCTGCGGGTCAGTGTCCGCGACCGCGGGCGCGGTGGCGCGGACTTCGGTCACGGCTCCGGCCTGGTGGGGCTCAAAGACCGGGTCGAGGCGCTCGGCGGCAGGATCTCGCTGCATAGCCCGCCCGGCAAGGGCACCACCCTCGAGGCTCACATCCCGCTGGCATAAATGACCCCGAAAGTTTCGAATTGCCATCGAAACTTTCAATGACGTCAGCACGGGTCTTAATGATCTAGGAATGGCTTCCGGGAATCCGCTGCTGATTCGATCCAATCGGCAAACCCTGGCCAGGCGCAATGTTTTCGCGGAAAAGCCGCAATTAAGATCATGTTTCGAAATATTTCCGAAAGTTATTGACGACCTGGCCGAATCGGGCCGATGATTCCGCCATCGACAGACCTCAACCGCTGTCGAACCGGGTCGCCCGCCGCGCCCCGGCCCCTCCGGTCGCCGGCCCGCACGGCGACCCCGCACGAGGAAGAACTCCGCACATGACCGACCCCCCCGCCTTCCCCAAGCGCCGCAGACGCGGCCGCATCAGACTGCTCCTCGGCGGTGCCTGCGCCGTGCTGGCCATGGTGGCCACAGCGGTCCTGCCCGGTACCGCCAGGGCGGCGACGCAAATCTGCTCGAACCAGACCGGTACCAACGGCGGCATGTACTACCAGATGTGGAGCAACGGCCAGGGATCAGCCTGCATCACGCTGAACTCGAGCAACAGCTACTCCACTACCTGGAGCGGCATCGGCGACTTCGTGGCCGGCGTTGGCTGGAACCCGGGCAGCAGCAACACGGTGAGCTTCTCCAGTAGCCTCAGCGCGTCCGGCGGCACCACGCTGGTGTCGCTCTACGGCTGGTCGACCAACCCGCTCGTCGAGTACTACGTCATGGAGAACTACAACGGCTCGCCTCCCACGGCCGGCACGTACATGGGCCAGGTCACCAGCGACGGCGGCACGTACAACATCTACGAGCACCAGCAGGTCAACCAGCCCTCCATCCAGGGCACCGCGACCTTCGAGCAGTACCTGGCGATACGGACCTCACCCACCAGCAGCGGAACCATCACCACGCAGAACTTCTTCAACGCGTGGGCTAGCCATGGGATGAACCTGGGCACGCTCAACTACCAGATCCTCGCGACCGAGTCCTTTGGCGGCGGCAGCGGCAGCTCCAGCGTCACGGTGAACTCCGGCGGCGGCTCCGGTGGGGGAGGCGGCGGCGGGGGCGGCGGCGGCGGGGGCAGCGGCGGCTGCACCGCGACGCTGTCGGCCGGGTCGAGTGGGAGCAACTGGTACAACCTCAACGTCTCGGTCACCGGCTCCAACAGCTGGACCGTGACGGTGAACATGGTGGCCCCCGCGGTCGTCTACTCGACCTGGAACGTCAACGCCACCTGGCCTAGCGAGTACGTCATGAAGGCCACGCCTAACGGCAGCGGCAACAACTGGGGCTTTACGGTCTCGCCCAACGGGCAATGGACGTGGCCCTCGGTCTCCTGTAGTACCGGGTAGCGCCGGACGTCCGGCATAACGGTACCCGTGGCGCGGCGGCCGAAAGGCCGCCGCGCCACCTCGCGTCTACGGGTAGTTCAGCGCGGACGTGGCCCGGCTCCGGTTGCGGGTGCTCATCACGTACCTGACCAGGCTGACGAGGACGTTCTTCACCGAGTCTCGCTCCCGGGCGTCACACAGCACGATGGGCACCTCGGGTCCCAGCGTCAGGGCGATCCTGATGTCATGAGGTTCGAACCGGGGGGCACCGTCGAAGCAGTTGACGGCGATGATGAACGGCGTGCCGTTGCGCTCGAAATAGTCGATCGAGGCGAAGCAGTCGGCAACCCGCCGCGTGTCCGCCATCACCACGGCGCCGACCGCGCCGATGGCCAGGTCGTCCCACATGAACCAGAACCGCTCCTGGCCCGGCGTGCCGAACAGGTAGAGCACGAGTTTCGACGGAAAGCTGATCCGGCCGAAATCCATGGCCACCGTCGTCGTGGACTTGGCCCGCACGCCGTGCGTGTCGTCGACGCCGACGCTGCGGTCGCTCAGCGGTTCCTCGGTCCGCAGCGGCCTGATCTCGCTGATGGAGCCGACCAGCGTGGTCTTCCCCACGCCGAATCCCCCGGCGACGAGGATCTTGGCGGTCGACTGCATGCCACCGTCAACCGGGCCGTCGTCAAAGGGATTCAAGACCATCGAGCACCATCCTCAATAGGCGCTGATCAGGTTCTGGCTCTTCCTGCGCGGGGATGATCCGGACCATTCCCGCGTCCGACAGGTCGCCGAGCAGCACGCGCACCACCCCGACGGGAAGGTCAACCTCTGAGGTTAGGTCGACGACCGTGATGGGACGGCGGCACAGGCTCAGAATCCACCGGTGTTCGGGTCCCAGCCGGAAGTCCTGGGATGTACGCTCGCCGGTCTGGACCACGATGTCGATCAAGCCGAACCACGCACCGCCGCTCGGCAGCGTTCGTCCCTTGGTCACGGCGTAGGGGCGGACCACCGGCCCAGCCTCCCGGTCGAGCCAGCGCTCCGCGTCACCGTCCCGCGAATTCATTCCGCGGCTGTCTCATGGTCGGGGTAGCGCGCCTCCGAACCGAGGTACTTCCCCATCCGCCGCACCAGCATGGCCATCTCGTAGGCGACGACGCCGACGTTCGGGTCGGCGGAAGTCAGTACCGCCAGGCACGTCCCCTTGCCGGCCGCGCTGACGAAAAGGAAGGCCGACTCCATCTCGACGATGGTCTGCCGTACCTCGCCGCCGTGAAAGTGCTCTCCTGCCCCCCTGGCCAGGCTCTGCACTCCGGCGGCCAGGGCCGAAAGGTGCTCACCGTCCTCTCTGGTCAGGCCCTGCGATGCTGCCACCACCAGACCGTCCCTGGACAGGATCACAGACTGCTGGATGTGCTCCACCCGGTTGACGAGGTTGTCAAGCAGCCAGCTCAGCTGTCCGGTCGTGTCAGTCAGCGCCATTTCGTCCCCCTGCCTATCGACGAGTTCCGTTGTCCGGGGCGCCCTCGGGATCGTCGAGATCGTCCAGGCGCCCGCGCTGCCACCCGTATTGCATCGAGACCAGCATGTCGCGTGTGGCTTCCGGTGACCGCGCACTGAGATCAGGCGCCTCGCGCGCGGCCGGCTGCGAACCCGTGTCGCGGCGCGCTCGCAACTGCGGGGCCAGGTTCGTCTGCGGAACCCTGACTGGCATCCCGAGATGGCTCTCGGACGCGGCGCTCCCTGCCTGCGGTTCCCCCATGGCAGGCCCGGGTGACATGAGCGGCTCGCCAGGAGCGGAGTCCTGCGACCCGCTCTGACCCGCCGCGTCTCGCCGGGCCCTGGGCTGGAAAGCATCTGGCCAGGGAGTCATCGCGTCGGCCTGCCAGGGTGCCGGCGCGGCCGCGGACGGCGGGTGCGCCGGCACCCGCGGCGTCAGGTCGCGGGCGGCTGGCAGCCGCTGCTGCCCCCCGGTAGTCCGGATGCCGCCGGTGTCCGCGCGCCGCCCCGTCGCGGCCGCGTGCAGCCGGTCGTATCGCTCGCCCGGTCCGGACAGCACCTCCGCCCCGGCCGTTGGGGAGTCCAGCTCGCTCGCGAGCGGCACCGGGCCGGGCAGGTGGGCGTCTTCCGCCCGCACGATCACGCCGAACGGCAGCAGCAGGATGGCCGTCGTGCCCCCGTATACAGACCGGCGCAGCGTGACCGTGATGGCGTGCCGGGCCGCCAGCCTGCTGACAACGAACAGCCCGAGCTGTTCGCTGTTCGCGAGGTCGAATTCCGCCGGGCCGGCGAGGCGGCTGTTGATGTCGGCAAGTTCGTCCTCGGCCAGGCCGAGGCCGCGGTCCTCTATCTCAACGGCCAGGCCATTGCCCACCCGGTCAGCCCGGACCTCGATCCGGGTATTGGGCGGGGAGAAGACCGTGGCGTTCTCGATGAGCTCGGCGAAGAGGTGGATGGCGTCGTTGACCGCGTTACCCGTGATCAGGTCGCGTGATTCACTGACCACGTCGACCCGGACATAATCTTCGACCTCGGCGACCGCGGCGCGCAGCACGTCGACGACGGGGACCGGATTACGCCATCCGCGGGCCGGGGTGGATCCCGACAAGATGATCAGGCCCTCGGCGTGCCGGCGCAGACGCGTCGTGAGGTGGTCAAGGCGGAACAGGTCGGCGAGCGCCGCTGGCTCGCTGGTCCGGCGCTCCATCGAGTCCAGCATGCCCAGCTGCCGGTGCAGCAGGGACTGATTGCGCATGGAGATGTTCAGGAAGACCTGGCTGACCCCCTTGCGCAGCCGTGCCTGGCCGACGGCGGCCGCGACGGCCGCCTCCTGCACGGTCGCGAACGACGCGGCGATCTGCGAGATCTCCCGGATGCCGCTGGCGGGCGGCGGCGGAGTCTCCGCGCGAACGTCCACGTCGTCGCCTCGCCGGAGTCGTTCGACAACGCGCGGCAGCCGTTCCTCGGCCATCATGCGGACGCTGCCGTGCAGAGTGCCCAGGTCGCGGGTGAGTTTGCGGCCAAACCACGCCAGCAGGAAAATCGAGGAGGCGACGGCGGCCAGCCCGATGCCGCCCGCGAGGATGGCCTCGGTGAGCGACCTGTCACTGTACGACGCGGCCATCGTCGCCAGGTGCGTGGCGCTGGTGAGCTCCGCCCCCAGCATCGCGATCAGGTAACCCTGCGAGGCCGACTGCCAGGCGCTCGCGTTCACGGGAACCGGCCCGCTGCTGCCCAGGCTGCCTGTGATCTGGTTCTCCATGGCCTGGAACTGCCGGTACTGCGGCGAGTTCTCGATGCTGGTGTACGCGGCGCTCATGCTGGGCGGCAGCAGGGTGACGGCGTCGTTCATGAGCAGCTGCCGGTTCGCCGCGGCGGCGGCGAACGACTGCCTGGCGGCGGCGCTCATTCTGCCCCCGCCGGCCAACGCGCCGTCGACGAGCACTGTCTCGCGATCCGCCATCTCGTACGCGTATGCCGCGTCCGCGACGCCGATCGCGGGCTGGGCGAGCGCGGCGCCCGAGTCCTGGATCGCCGAGTAGTAGTAACGGAACTGGCCTTCGATGACGGTGGTATATGCCTGGAACGCGGCTGCCGGGCTCATCGCTCCGGAGTCGACGGCCGCCCGGATCCGGGGCAGCTGTCCGAGTTCGGCGAACCAGGTGTTCAACGCCGACTGGGCCGCGCCGGATAGCGGGATTCCCCCCATGTTCAATGAGGTCCGCGCCGCTGGGATGGCATCGTTCACCAGATTCCTAGCGGCGAGCATGGAATTCCTGGCTGTCTTTCTGTCGGCGGCCAGCCACAGGTAGGTTTGCGCCCGCTCGTTTGTCAGTCCCACCGATAGCACCGCGCCCTTGCTGCCGATGGCCCGCGAGGTTGAGTTGTAGTTGTGATTATTGATGGCGCTGCTCACCGTGGTGATGGTCGCAAAGGCCCATAGCCCGACCACCGAGACCAAGGGCACGGCGAACATGCCGATCAGGAATAGCCGGATGGGTCGTGAACGGACACGACGCCGGAATACCGTCATAGCGCCTCACACCAAGCAAGCACGAGGGGAGACGGGCACCCGTCTGCTGCGCGACGCCGAACAAAATCCTCAGATTTTGCCAACGTGTCATTGCGGCGCCTGCCGACACCCCCGAGCGATCAGTGACTGACACGTACAGCTCGTCAACCCCAGTAAGCTAACACGTCACAAGCCGATATGCAGTTGTTATTTATGACTATCTCCGGATATGTTGGCCCTTTGCTCCAAGCGGCCCTCGCGGATCGCTATGCGATGTCCCATTGCCCGGAACCATTAGTGCCATCCAGGCGTAATGAGTGCGATCTGATTCGCTGCCACGCAATTTTTGTTGAGATTTGTCCGAAGAGTGCGCTGGCCCGCCGGAGCCACGGGCGCTAGGGATAAAGCTGCTCCAGGTACTCGGCCACGCCGTCGGCGTCGTTGCCGCCGATGACATGGGTGGCGGCGGCGAGCACGTCAGGGTGGGCGTTGGCCACTGCGCAGGACGTGCCGGCCCAGCACATCAGCGGCAGGTCGTTCGGCATGTCGCCGAACGCGAGCACCGACTCAGGCCCCGTCCCCCACCGGATGGCGAGTTCGGCGACCGCGGTCGCCTTGCTGACCCCGACGGCGCTGGCCTCGATGAGGCCCTTGGCGTTGGAGTGCGAGACGCTGACCAGGCCGTCGAGCACCGGCGCGGCGAGCGCCAGCAGCTCGTCCGGGCTGTACCCGAGGTGCCGACCGAGCAGCTTGGCGGCGGGCCTGGCGAACAGCGCCTCGTCACCCGGCCGCGGGACGGTGGTGTCCGTGTCGAAGGTGATCGCCTGGAAGACGCCGTCGGCGGCCCGCCCGTCCGGGTACTCGACCGCGATCCCGATGCCGGGGATCGAGTCGCGCAGCGCGCGCGCCGCCGCGGACAGGTCGGAGGGAGTGATCAGGGTGCCCGCCACGACGGTGTCCGAGCGCATGTCGTAGGTCAGCGCCCCGTTGGAGCAGATGGCCGTGCCCCGGTGCCCGAACGTCGCCGCGATCGCCGCCATCACCCGCGGCGGCCGCCCGGTGACGAGCACGAACCGCGCGCCCGCCTGCTCCACCCGGGCGAACGCCGCGACCGTCCGCGCGGAGATCGTCCCGTCGCCGCGGATGATCGTCCCGTCCAGGTCGGTGGCGACGAGCCGCGGGAAGGTGCGCACAGCGTCCGAGCTTAACCGGGTCCAGGGGGGATCCGGGGGGACGGGACGAGTCCCCCGGGCGGGGGGTCACCGGGGGGCCGGCCCCCGGGGGTGACGGAGCCTAACGGGCGAAATCGGCGGGACCTTCTTCCCTACCTGCGGCGGGGCGGCCGGCGGCACGGTGAAAACATGAACGCCGCGCGAGATCTCACCCCGCTGCCCGACCTGCTGCACGCCGCGCCGGAGGCCGGGCCGGTGCGCACGCGCAGGCCGGTCTACGTCGACCTGCTCCCGCCGTGCAACAACGCGTGCCCGGCGGGGGAGAACATCCAGGCCTGGCTCCAAGCCGTGCGAGACAAAGAGTACGAAAACGCCTGGCGGATCCTGACCGCGGACAACCCGCTGCCCGCCGTGCACGGCCGCGTCTGCTACCACCCGTGCCAGGACGCGTGCAACCGGCTGCAGCTCGACTCCGCCGTCTCTGTGCACGCCGTGGAGCGGTTCCTCGGTGACCTCGCGACGCGAAGCCACTGGTCGTTCGGGAAAGAGGAAGACAGTACCGGGAAGCGGGTCCTGGTGATTGGCGCGGGCCCTAGCGGGCTGTCGGCCGCCTATCACTGTGCCCGCCGCGGGCACCTAGTCGAGGTCCGCGACGCCAATGCGGAGCCGGGCGGCATGATGCGCTACGGCATTCCCGCCTACCGGCTGCCGCGTGACGTGCTCGCCGCCGAGATCGGGCGGATCGAGGCGCTCGGCGTGCGGTTCACGATGAACCACAGGATCACCGACCTCGAAGCCGAGAAGCACCAGTTCGACGCGGTGTTCGTCGCGGTCGGGGCGCACCTGTCCAAGCACACCGAGATCCCGGCGCGGGACGCCAGCAGGATCATCGACGCGATCCCGTTCCTGCGCGAGGTCGCGGCCGGGGGGCAGCCGGTGCTGGGCCGCCGGGTCGCCGTCTACGGCGGTGGCAACACCGCGATGGACGCGGCGCGCACCGCCAGGCGGCTCGGCGCGGACGAGGCGCTGATCGTCTACCGCAGGACGCGGGCGCGGATGCCGGCGCACGAGGAGGAGGCCGCGGCCGCCGAGAACGAGGGCGTGCGGATCAACTGGCTGCGCACCATTACCGACTTCGAGGGTCCCGAGCTCACCGTCGAGGTGATGGAGCTCGACGAGTCCGGGTACCCGCGGCCGACCGGCCGGCTGGAACGGCTGGAGGCGGACACGGTGATCCTGGCCCTCGGCCAGGACGCGGACACCGGGTTCCTGCGCACCGTGCCCGGGATCGAGTTCCGCAAGGACGGCTCCGTCGAGGTGTCGCCGCAGATGATGACCGGCTCCCCGGGGGTGTTCGCCGGCGGTGACATGACGCCCGCCGAGCGCACGGTCACGGTGAGCACCGGGCACGGTAAGAAGGCCGCCCGGTTCATCGAGGCGTACCTGCGCGGCAGCCTGCCCGTCTACCGGCCCAAGAACGACATCGCGGAATACGAGCTGCTGCACCCGTGGTATTTCGCGGACGATCCAACCCGTCAGGAGTCAGAACGGGCGGTGGCGTCTCGCATCAGCGACTTCGGCGAGGTGGTAGGAGGGCTGACCAGCGACGAGGCGGTCTTCGAGGCCGGCCGGTGCCTGTCGTGCGGCAACTGCTTCGAGTGCGACGGGTGCCTCGGGTCCTGCCCGGAGGACGCGGTGATCAAGCTCGGACCCGGGCACCGGTACCGGTTCGACTACGACCGCTGCACCGGCTGCGGGACCTGTTACGAGCAGTGCCCGGTGCACGCCATCTCGATGGTTCCGGAGGCTTAGCGATGACTCGCGTGACGATCGACGGCAACGAGGCGACGGTCTCGGCGGCCTACCGGCTGAACGAGGTGTGCTGCATCTACCCGATCACGCCATCCTCCATCATGGCCGAACTCGCCGACGAGTGGTCGGCCGCGGGCCGGCCCAGCATCTGGGGGAGCGTGCCCACCGTCGTCGAGATGCAAAGCGAGGGCGGCGCCGCGGGCGCAATGCACGGCTCGCTGCAGACCGGGGCGCTGACCACGACGTTCACCGCGTCGCAGGGCCTGCTGCTGATGATCCCCAACATGTACAAGATCGCCGGTGAACTCACCCCGGCGGTGTTCCATGTGGCGGCGCGGTCGCTGGCGGCTCAGGGGCTGTCGATCTTCGGCGACCATTCGGACGTGATGGCGGTCCGCTCCACGGGGTTCGCCATGCTCGCGTCGGCGTCCCCGCAGGAGGCGCACGACCTGGCGGTCGTGGCGCAGGCGGCCTCGCTGGCCACGCGGGTGCCGTTCGTGCACTTTTTCGATGGGTTCCGCACCTCGCACGAGCTGAACACGGTCGACCTGCTGTCCGACGATGACCTGCGGGCCCTGGTGCCGGAGGCGCTGGTCCGCGAGCACCGGGCCCGCGCGCTGTCCCCGGACCGGCCGTTCATCCGCGGCACCGCGCAGAACCCGGACACCTACTTCCAGGGACGGGAGACCGTCAACCCCTTCTACGCGCGGGTACCTGGCGCCGTTCAGGCGGCGATGGATGCGCTGGGCACCCGCGCCGGCCGGCACTACCGGCTGGCGGAATACCACGGCCACCCCGAGGCAGACCGGGTGGTCGTGGTGATGGGATCGGCGGCGGAGACCGCCGCCGAGACCGCGGATTATCTCGTCGCGCGCGGTGAGCGGGTCGGCGTCGTGCGGATCCGGCTGTACCGGCCGTTCCCCGTCGAGGCGTTCCTGGCGGCGCTGCCGCAGACGGTGCGCAAGGTCGCGGTGCTCGACCGGACGAAGGAGCCCGGCGCGCTCGGCGAGCCGCTGTTCCTCGACGTGGTCGCGGCACTGGCGGAGGGCGTTTGTGACGGGGCGCGCGCCTGGCTTCCCGTGGTCACCGGCGGGCGGTACGGCCTTGCGTCGAAGGAGTTCACGCCGGGGATGGTCGCCGGGATCTTCGCCGAACTCGACGCCGAGCGGCCGCGGCCCCGGTTCACGATCGGGATCACCGACGACGTGTCCGGGCTCAGCCTGCCCTACGACCCCTCGCTGGACATCGAGCCGCCGGAAACGGTCCGCGCGGTGTTCTTCGGGCTCGGCTCGGACGGCACCGTGGGCGCGAACAAGAACAGCATCAAGATCCTCGGCGAGTCCCGGGAAGCCCAGGGCTATTTCGTCTACGACTCCAAGAAGTCCGGCTCGGAGACGGTGTCCCACCTGCGGTTCGGGCCGGTGCCGATCCGCGCGCCGTACCTGATCAGCCAGGCGGGCTTCGTCGGCGTGCACCAGGAGAAGCTGATCGGCAGAGACGAGGTGCTCGCCCGGGCGGCGCCCGGGGCGGTCGTGCTGCTGAACACGCCGCGGGCTGCCGAGTCCGTGTGGGATTCGCTGCCCCGCTCGGCGCAGTCGGCGATCTGCGACAAGAAGCTGTCCCTGTGGGTGATCGACGCCAGCGGCGTCGCCAGGGCGGCCGGGCTTGGCGGGCGCGTCAACACCGTGCTGCAGACCTGCTTCTTCGCGATCTCCGGCGTGCTGCCGAGGGACGAGGCGATCGCGGCGATCAAGGAATCGATCGTGAAGACGTACGGGCGGCGCGGCGCCGAGGTGGTCGCGCGGAACAACGCGGCGGTGGACGCCGCGCTGGCCGCGCTGCACGAGGTGTCGCTGCCCGGCCTGGTTACCGCCGGTGCCGGCGCCGTCGGCGCCGTGCCGCCGGACGCGCCGGAGTTCGTCCGCACCGTCACCGCGGCGATGATGGCCGGGCACGGCGACGACCTGCCGGTCAGCGCGCTGCCGGTGGACGGCACGTTCCCCAGCGGTACGACCAAGTACGAGAAGCGGAACATCTCGGACCTGGTGGCCGTGTGGGACCCGGACCTGTGCATCCAGTGCGGCAACTGCTCGTTCGTCTGCCCGCACAGCGTGCTGCGGTCCACGTTCTACCCGCAGTCCTCGCTCGCCGGCGCACCTGACGGGTTCGCCTCGGCGCCGCTGGACGCGCGCGGGCTGCCGGACGCGCGGTTCACGCTGCAGGTCTACGGTGAGGACTGCACCGGCTGCGGGCTGTGCGTGGAGGCCTGCCCGGTGTCCGCGCCGCTGGACCGGTCACGCAAGGCGATCAACCTCAGGCCCGCGTCGCCGGAAGCCACCAGGCGGGACGTGGCGTTCTTCGAGACGCTGCCGGTGGTGGACCGGTCCCGGGTGGACTTCGCCACGGTGCGCGGCACGCAGTTCCTGCAGCCGCTGTTCGAGTTCTCGCTGGCGTGCGCGGGCTGCGGCGAGACGCCGTACCTGCGGCTGCTGTCCCAGCTGTTCGGCGACCGGCTGATGGTCGCGAACGCGACCGGCTGCTCGTCGATCTACGGCGGCAACCTGCCGACCACGCCGTGGACGCACAACGCGGCCGGGCAGGGGCCGGCCTGGTCCAATTCGCTGTTCGAGGACAACGCCGAGTTCGGCCTGGGGTTCCGGCTCGCCGCCGACCAGCACCTGAAGCTGGCGCGGACGCGGCTGGAATCGCTGCGGGATGTCGTCGGCCACGCGCTCGCCGACGATATCCTCGCGGCGCACCAGCGCCGCGAGTCGGAGTACGCGGCGCAGCGCGCCCGGGTCGCCAGGCTCAAGGAGCGCCTCGCCGCGGTTGACGTGTCCGACCCTGATATCGGTCCCGCGGTGGCGGACCTGCGCAGCGTGGCGGACCACCTGGTCCGGCGCAGCGTGTGGATCGTCGGCGGCGACGGCTGGGCCTACGACATCGGGGCCGGCGGCCTGGACCACGTGCTCGCCAACGGACGCGACGTGAACGTGCTCGTGATGGACACCGAGGTGTACTCCAACACGGGCGGGCAGGCGTCGAAGGCGACGCCGCTCGGCGCGGTCGCCAAGTTCGCCGCGGCCGGCAAGCGGGTGCCGAAGAAGGACCTGGCGCTGCAGGCGATCGCCTACGGCAACGTGTACGTGGCACGGGTCGCGATGGGCGCCGACCCGCAGCAGACGCTGCGCGCGCTGCGTGAGGCCGAGGCCTACGCCGGGCCGTCGCTGGTGATCGCGTACAGCCACTGCATCGCCCACGGGATCGAAAAAGACGGGCAGCCGCTGCGCAACGGCATGGACCAGCAGTACCGGGCGGTGGCCAGCGGGTATTGGCCGCTGCTGCGGTATGACCCCGAGCTTCGCGCGGCCGGGCAGAACCCCTTCCTGCTCGACTCGCCACGGCCGCGGATGCCGCTGGCCGCGTACACGTCGAAGGAGCTCAGGTTCCGGGTGCTGGCGCGGACCGACCCCGCCGCCGCGGAGCGGCTCGCGGAGCTCGCACAGGCGGAGGTCGCGCAGCGGTGGGCCAGCTACGAGGAGATGGCGGCCCGCGGAGCCGAGCGGTTCCCGGCCGCCGGCACGGTGTGACTATTTGACAGGAGCGAGCGATGGACCTGACCACGCAGTACCTCGGCCTCACCTTGCGCAGTCCGCTCGTGGCCTCAGCCGGCCCGCTGACCGCTACCGTCGGCGGCATCAGGCGGCTCGCCGCCGCCGGTGTCGGCGCGGTCGTCCTGCCGTCGCTGTTCGAGGAGCAGCTCAGGGCGGACAACGACAGGGACGCGCGGCTCGCCGAGGCCTACACCGACAGCCACCACGAGGCCTTTTCCTATCTGCCCGACTCGGGAGCAGACCACCAGCCGCCGCGCTACCTGGACCTGATCGAACGCGCCGCGTCCGAGGCAGGCATCCCGGTGATCGCGTCGCTGAACGGCGTCTCGCCGGGCGGCTGGACGGACTACGCGTCGGCCATGGAGCAGGCGGGCGCGTCAGCGATCGAGCTGAACATCTACTACCTGCCCGGCGACGCGCTCATCCCCGCCAGGGACGCCGAGCGCCGGTACACGGAGATCCTCACCACCGTCAAGGCGGTGGTGTCCATCCCGGTCGCGGTGAAGCTGGCCCCGTACTTCAGCTCGGTCGGCGAGATGGCCGTCATCCTCGACCACGCGGGGGCGGACGGCCTGGTCATGTTCAACCGGTTCCTGCAGACCGACATCGACCCGGAGACGTTCACGGTCAGCAGCGGCATGCGGCTGTCTTCCCCGGCGGAGGCGGCGCTGCCGCGTGCCTGGATCAGCCGGGTCCGCGGCCTGGTCCGCTGCTCGCTGGGCGCGACGACGGGCGTGGACAGCAGCGCCGACGTCGCCGCGTACCTGCTGGCCGGCGCCGACGTGGTGATGTCCACCTCCGCGCTGCTGCGGAACGGGCCTGGCTACGCTCGCGAGCTGCTCGACGGCCTGGTCGCGTGGATGGAACGCAAGGGCTTCACGTCGGTCGCCGAGACTCGCGGGCTGCTTGCCAGGTCCGTGGAGGGCGGGCCTGCCTACGGCCGGGCGGGCTACCTCAACGCGATCGAGCAGGCCAGCCACGCGTTCGCGGGTCACGGCGCAGGCGCTGGCGGCTCATGACGGGCTGACCATGCGCACCTGGTTCGGCGTCCCGGGCTGGCCGCCGGACGCGGACGTGTAGGCGGGTACGCCGACGCAGGTGAACAGCAGGCCGTCGGATGGCTCGCCGATCAGCGCGGGCAGCTCGCTGTCCAGGAAGGTCATCCCGGACGCGCTCGCGCCGAGCGCGTAGGCGGCCAGGTGCAGCCGTCCCTCGGCGAGCCCGGCGGCGAGCTGCGCCTCGCGGTACTCGCGATCGCTGAGCCGGCCCACGTCGGTCGCGGCGATCGCCACGAAGGCCGCGTCCCTGGCCAGTGCCTGGTTCAGGCATACCCGGCAGAGCTCGTCCCGCAGCGCGCCGCCGCGCGCCGGCGTCTGCAGGTCCGGCCAGCGGTACACCCCGGCGGCGAGGCCGTCGACGTCGTGCGCGACCACCCAGTGCGGCACGCTGATGCCGCGCAGCGCCACGCCCATGCAGGTGCGCAGCACGTCAAGCGGCAGGGCGCGGGTGGCGTCCATGCGCCGCTGCGAACCGCGCGCCGCGACGACGGCTTCCACTGGCGCCGCGGCCGTCGACGGGACGTCTGCCGGGGCGCCGCGGCCCCAGGGCTCGCCGAGCCGCTCGCAGTCGCCGGCCCGCTGCGCGGCGGTGACCAGCGGGAACGCGACCGGCGCAGCGTCCACCTGGCCGGCCACAGTCGGCCCGCCCGCTTCCAGGGCGGGTGCGGCCGCGCCGAGCCCGGCCACCGCGACCGGGAACTCGTGGCTGCCGTCCGCGCCGGTTAGCGCGGCGACCGCCGCGTCGGGGAAGCGGGTGTAAAGCTCCGCGGTCAGCCCCGCGGAGTCGGCGAGCGCGAGCAGCTGCCCGAGCATCGTGCCGGCGTCCCAGTAGATGTGCCGGTATCCGCGTTCCCGGTACCGCCACCCGGTTCGCCACGGCACGCCGGTGACGATGATCGCCGGCGCGCCGGCGCCCTGGCCCGCGCCCTGTCCCGAGCTAACGGCGGTCGCGCGCGGCGCGGGGCCGACTGTGACGAGCGCGTGCTCGAGCGGGTCATACCAGTGCACGCCGGGCGGCAGCGCCCCGCCCTCGGGCACCGCCAGGTACAGCTCGAGCGGGAAACGGCCGCCGGCCGACCCCGCCGCGCGGAACAGGTGCCGCCCGCGGGCCAGTTCCGCCGTGCGTACCACGCCCGCGGACCAGTGCAGCAGCCTGGACACCTGCGCCGTGTCCAGCTCCGCGGGCGGGACCCGCGCCGTCCCGGCCAGCACGGCCACCGCGGGCGCGCTCGTCGCGGGGAGTTCCCTGGGCAGCGGCAGCCTGGGCAGCCCCGGCGGGTACCTCTTGTAGGGCCAGGGAAGCCGGGACACGTCGTTGACCACGAGATCCTGCACCACCCGCGGGTCGGCAATGGCGTCGGTCCACTCCCGGCCGGGCTCGTACGACGTCAGCCGGTGCAGTGCCTGGGTTGCGGTTTCCACCCGTTCACTATCGCCTATGCTCGGCCCTTCGCCGCGGCCGGCACCCGCCGCCAGAATGGCGAATTCCCCACGATATCGCCAGGGAAAGGCATCTTGACACTGCGCGAGCAAGCCGTCACCAGCACCGTGCACGTTCGCGCCGTGAACCGGCGATTCGGCAGCTAAAACGAGTGCGGAAACAGTCCGCGGATCCCGATTAGCTGCGGAAAGTTATTTTGCGGCCTGCCATGAATTCCGTTTCCGGCGCGCGCCGCCGTCGATATAGGCACTGCGCCGTACCGGGACCGTTATCATGGCACTAACCACCCCATTCCTACAGATGCGGTTAGTCATGAGTGCTTTCGCCGGCGAGCTCAAGCGGCTTCGTGAGCGCCGGTCGCTGTCACAGGATGAGCTCGCCGCCGCTTCTGGCGTTGCGACCAGGACAATCAGCGATATCGAGCGCGGGGTGAGCACGCGGCCACGTCCGTCCACGGTCCGCATGCTGGCCGACGCGCTCGGGCTGGCCGGCCATGAACGGGCGGACTTCGTCGCCGCGGCCCGGGCCGTGGGGGCGCTGGGGCCGGACCTGGCCGAGCCGCCGCCCGGCCGGGACGCTCGCCCGGTGCCGCGGATGCTGCCCCGTGACCTCGTCTCGTTTACCGGCCGCGAGCCGGAGCTCCGGCGCCTGGTCGGCGGGGCGTCCCGGACCTACGGCACCGCCGGCGTGGTAGGCATCTACCTGGTCGAGGGAATGGGCGGCGTCGGCAAGACGGCGCTTGTCGTCCGGGCGGCCCACCTGGTCGCCGCCGACTTCCCCGACGGGCAGCTGTTCCTCGACCTGCAGGGCTACACGCAAGGCGTCAGCCCGCTCACCCCGGAAGACGCGCTGCGCTCGCTGCTGCGCGCCCTCGGCACCCCGAACGAGAACATTCCCGAGCAGCTGTCCGAGCGGGCGGCGCTGTACCGCAGCCTGCTGGCCGGCACGCGCACCCTGGTCGTCCTCGACAACGTGGCGAGCCTGGCGCAGGTGGCGGCGCTGCTCCCGGGTACCGCGGGCTGCCTGGTCATGGTCACCAGCCGCCAGGCGCTCGGGGCCCTGGACGACGCCCAGGTCGTGACGCTGGACCCGCCGTCACCCGAAGAGGCGATCAGCCTGTTCTGCGCGGCGGCGGGCCCGGCCAGGGCGGCGCCCGACGACCCTGACGTGGCGGAGATCGTCGGCCTGTGCGGCTACCTGCCGCTGGCGATCAGGATCCTCGCCGCCCGGCTGGCCAGGCGCCGGTCCCTCGGCACCAGCGACCTCCTGGCCGAGTTGCGCCAGGAGCACCAGCGGCTGGCCCAGCTCGCCGACGAGGACCGCAACGTCGCCGCGGTCTTCGAACTGTCCTTTCGGCACCTGCCGGGCGAGGCCCGGCGGATCTTCGAGCACCTCGGGCTGATCCCGGGCCCGGACTTCGACACCTACGCCGCAGCGAGCCTGCTCCCCGAGGCCGGCCTCGCCACCGTCCACGCCAGCCTGGAATCCCTGCTCGACCATCACCTGCTCGTCCAGCAGACCCCGGGCCGCTACCGGTTTCACGACCTGGTCCGCGCCTTCGCCCGGATGAGGTCCGCGGCCCTGGACGCGGCCGGGCTGGACCGGCTGCTCGACTTCTACCTGTACACGGCGCAAGAGGCCGACAGGAACCTGGAACGGCGCTCGCCGGGCAGCGCGGCGCACCGCCCGGTCCCGGTGCCGCGCGCCGTACCCGATCTGACCGCGGGCGGGCAGGCGCAGGCGTGGCTGACCGCGGAACTGCCGAACCTGGACGCGGCCATCCGTGTCGCGGCCAGTCAGGGCCGGCCCGGCCACGCCGTCGCCTTGTCAGAGGCGCTCGCGGAGCACCTGCGCGTGACCGGCCCATGGGACCTGGCGGCAGACCTGCACCGGCTGGCGGTCGACGCGGCCGCGCGAACCGGCGATCTGGACGGGGAGGTCGCGGCGCTGCTGCACGCCGGCCGTATCGAGCGCCAGTCCGGGAAGCTGACCGAGGCCGCCGACACGCTGCAGCGCGCGGTCAGCACGTGCCGCCCGGTAGGCGGGCGGCTCCTGCTGGCCCTCGTGCTGCTCGACCTTGGTCTCACCCAGCGCCTGATGGCCGACCTCGACCGCGCCAGCGTCAGCCTCACCGATGCCCTCCGCCTCTACGAGGCGGAGGGCAGCCCGTACGGCGCCGCCGGCGCGCTGCGGGAACTGGGCGCGGTGCAGCGGCAGGCGGGACAGTTCGACGCGGCGGAGCAGTCCCTCATCGCGGCCGGGGACCTGTACCGCAAGCTGGGATACCCCTACGGCGAGGCGTCGACGCTGTCCTACCTCGGCGGCGTGCGGCTGGCCGTCAAGGCCTACGAGCCGGCCTGCGACGCACTGCGCGCAGCGCTTGACATCTACCGTGCCCTCGACGACCCGATCTCACAGGCCAACTGCCAGCTGTTCCTCGGCAAGGCCCATCTGGACCACGGCCTGCTGCAGCCCGCGGAGGAAGCCCTCGCGGAGGCTGGCGAGCTCTACGGGCGCTTCGGCGACCGCCGCGGCCAGGCCGGAGTTCTCGCCTTCCTCGGCGGCACGCAGCTGCAGGCGGGAAGACTCCAGCAGGCCGGCCAGTCCCTGACCCAGGCGCTGCGGATCTTCCGCGAGGTACGCGACCCTGGCGGGGAGGCCGAGACGATGAACCTGTACGCCGCGCTCGCGCTGGCGGACGGCTTCCCGGGGGAGGCGCGCCGCCGGTACGCCAGGGCGCTGCGCCTGGCCCGCGAGATCTCCTCGCAGCGGGACGAGGCCGACGCCGTCGAAGGCATAGCGAACACGCACCGGGCGCAGGGCAGCGCCGCTCCCGCCCGCAGGCAGTACGCGAAGGCTTTCACGCTGTACGAGTCGATGGGCTGTGACGCCGACGCGGCCCGGGTCAGCGCGGCCCTCGACGAGCTCGCGGCCAGCGCCTGACACCGGTCAGCGTTCCGCGGTCGGCGTCAGCGATCGCCGGCCGCGCGAAGCGCGACGAGCCGGTCATGCATGCCGGCGATGACGTCGTTGTGCTGGTGCACCTCGATCGGGTGCGGGAACAGCGGTCCGCCCTCGTGCCAGGCGACCGAGATCACGCCCGACCGCGCCGTGTTGATCAGGCGGCAGCCCAGCCGCTCCAGGCGCGCGCTTTCCTCCTCGACGTCAGGCACCACCCACGAGACGTGGCTGACCGCGCCAGCGGCAACGGCGTACGCGGCGGCGAGCCGGTCGTCGATCGCATGGATCTGCCCGAGTTCCACCACGACCGGCCCCCAGGCGGCGAAGGCAGCCGAATGGTCGAACACGACATCGCGATGCCGCTGGCCGCCGGCGGTCAGCACGAACGAGTCGAAGGGCACGTGCTCGATCACCTGGAACGGGCCGACGCCGAGGTCGCGGTCCCAGCACGTCATCGCGGAGTCCAGATCGCCGACCCAGTAGCCGACGTGGTGCAACCGCCGCACCGTCGGCCTCAGCCGCCGGCCGCTTGTTCGTGCCGCTCGCGACCCATCAGCGCCCCGCCGCCGAACTGCCGGTCGTGATCCATGGTCATCCGCATGAACGGGTAGACGTACTCGCGCATCTGATGCTCGTAGGTCCCGATGGCCTGGACCAGACCGGTCTCGCCGCGGGCCGCGGCGCCGAGCTGGTCGAGCAGGCTCGCGGCGTCGCGCAGCGCCAGGTTCGCGCCTAGACCCAGCGTCGGGAGCATGGCGTGGGCGGCGTCGCCGACTAGGGTCACCCGGGATGGCTCCCAGGCCGGCGCCGGCTCGAGGAACCCGAATGGGATCACGAAGATGGAGTCGAGGTCCACCCCCGCGACCAGGGCTCGCGCCGCGGGATGCCAGCCCTCGATCGCGCCGAGCATCGCCTCGCGCAGCATGGCGGGCGTGCCGGCTGACCACTGCGACGCGGGCGGGATGACCGTGCCGGGCGCCACGCTACAGCTGATCATGACGTAGTTCTCGACCGGCTCAAGCGTCACATCCGGCGCGATCGCGGCCGCGGCGTCCTGCGGGCGGCGCCGGGGCCGGAAGACCGCGATGAGCAGCCGCGAGCCCTTGCGGTCCGCGGCGATGATCACTCCCTCGAACAGGTGTGGCGGAAGCTGGGCGGCCAGTTCGGGTGTCAGCGGAGTGCGGCCGTAGACGCCGAGGCCGCGGACCCCGGCGTCGATGACGGTCGTCGCGGGAAGGCGCTGCGCGCGGACGGCGGAGCGGATGCCGTCGGCGCCGGCCAGGACGTCGCCGTGGGCCGTGGATCCGTCGGCGAGCGTCACCGTCACTCCGTCGGGCGTCTCCTTGTAGGAGGCGACGGCCTGGCCCGGATGGAACGAGCCGCCGAGCCGGGCCCGCAGGATCGACCGCAGCGTCCTGCGGTGCACGCCGGTGTGCGGACGTTCACCCTCGTTGGGCGGCCCCAGGTGCGGCTGCGAGCTCAGCTCGTTGAGCTGGTCGTCAAGGACGATCGACTGGCGCCGGTCGTACGTCCGGCGTGACGTCTGCGCATACAACTCGAACAGGTCGGCAGGCAGGCAGCGGCGCAGCGCCTCGCCGCCGTCGGCGTTCATGTGCAGGTAGTAACCGATCTTGCGGCTGTCGTCGGGGTCGCGCTCGAAGACCTCGCAGGTGTGGCCGTCCTTGAGCAGGCCTTGGGCCAGGGCCAGGCCGCTGAGGCCGCCGCCGGCGATGAGGACGTGCAGCGGTTTGCTGGTGGTCACGACGATCTCCCGTCAGCTCGTTGCGGAGTACAGATCGGTCGAGTACGGGGGAGTGTCGTGCGCGGCGCTCCACGGCACGACATGGTTGCGCAGCACGCCGATGCCTTCGATTTCGGCCTCGATGTTGTCGCCGGGTTGCAGGTAGAACTCGAACGGGTTGGGTTGCACCGCGGCGACGCCGGAAATCGTGCCGGTGGTGAGGATGTCACCAGCCGAGTAGCCCTGCGCCGAGTGGTACGCCACCAGGTGCGGGATCGAGATAAGCATCTGCGAGGTGTTGCCCTGCTGCCGGACCTGGCCGTTGACCCGCAGTTCCATCGCCAGCGCCTGGGCGTCCGGCAGCTCGTCCTTCGTCACGATCCAGGGGCCGATCGGGCAGAACGTGTCGATCGCCTTGGAGAACGAGAACACCCCCGACTGCATCTCCCGGCGCTGGATGTCCCGCGCCGTGATGTCGTTGAAGACCGTGTACCCGGCGATGTAGTCCGCGGCCTCCTCCGGCCCGAAGAACTTTCCGCTGCGCCCGATGATGATCGCGAGCTCGAGCTCGTAGTCGAGCTCTTTCGTCAGCCCCTCGGGATACACGATGGCGTCGTCGGGACCGACGATCGCGTCGACGTTCTGGAAGAACACGATCCCCTTGTGCACCGGGTGCGACCAGTCGACGGCCTGCAGTTCCTCGTGGTGAGCGGCAAAGTTGCCCGCCGTGTGGAAGAACTTCTTCGGCACGATCGGCGCCCGCAGCCGGACGCCGGCCAGCGGCAGCTGGTCACCGGTCTCGGCGACCTGGCCGCCTCGCTCGAACCACTCGCGTGTCGAGGCACAGTCGAGCTCGATGACGACGTCGCCGTCCAGGCGGCCAACCCGACCGGCGTCGAAGGTGACTAGCTTCATTGACCCGGCTCGCTCTCATTGCGCGAAAGTGACTTTCGCACTTTATCATGGTGCGGCGCGGAGACCGGTGTCAAGGGGCCGGGCTGATCAGTCCGGTGTCAGGAGCCGGTATCGAGAGCCCGGCGTCACGCGTGGTGAGCGGCGTCGCCTGGCGCTGGGACGCGGAAAACGCGCAGCTGAAGGGCTAGCGCCGCGTAGTAGCCGACGAGCGTGAGCAGCTCGAACAGCCCGCTCTCGCCGACCTCCCCGACCGCCTCCCGGTACTCGGCGTCATCGAGGTCGCCCCGCGCCGCGAGCGTGGCGACCGTGCGCGCGACCACGGCCTCGCGGCCGGCCAGCTCGCCGTGGCGGCCGTCGCGGACGGCGGCCAGTTCGGCATCACCGAGCCCGGCCGAGCGCCCGAGCGCCTCGTGGGCGTACCACTCGAAGGCCGACTTCCAGTGCGCGGCCACGACGAGGATCGCGATCTCGCGGCACCGGTCGTCGAGCCCGGTGTCGTAGCGCACAGCCACGCCGAGCGCCTGCAGCGCCGAGCCGAGCCGCGGCTGCAGCAGGAAGGCATTGAACGGCCCCTCAAGGCGCCCTTGCTCATCGGCCAGCAGGAACCGTTGCGGGCCCTGGGCGCGGCGCCCCCCGGCGATCTCGTCGTACAGCGAGCGCTGCTCTTCGTCAAGCGAAGCGGGCTCGAGCTTGGGGATGCGCGCACCGGACGTCATAGCGACCCGGCGGTCGTGTCGGACAGCAGGGCCGAGATATCCGCGCAGGTCGCGAGCACGGCGGGCCGCAGCTCCCTGATGATCCGCTGCGACGACCAGTCCTGGGCCTGGACGGCCAGGTTGACGCCCGCGAGCACGCGGCCGTCCGGGCTGATGATCGGCGCGGCGACCGAGCGCAGCCCGTAGGCGAGCTCCTCGTCCTGCATCGCCCAGCCCTGGTCGCGTATGGTGCGAAGCTCGCCGCGCAGCTCGCCGAGCGAGACCTTCGCGTTCGGCCCGGAGTTGGCCGAGAACGAGGTGTCCGTGATGCGCGCCTGCAGGTCGGCCTCATCAAGGTAGGAAAGCAGCAGCTTGCCGATGGAGGTGTGCACCGCGGGCAGCGTGGAGCCGACCTGGATGTTCGCCGTCACCAGGTCGGAGTTGCGCAGCCGGATCAGGTAGAGCACGCGGTCGCCGCTGAGCACGGCCAGGTTCACCGTCTCCCCGGTCCGCTCGCCAAGCTCCTGCAGCTTCGGCGTCGCGATCGCGACTAGGTCCAGGCTGCGCAACGCGGCCGTGCCCAGCGTCAGCGTCCGCATGCCCGGCCGGTAGTCGCCATTGGGCAGGTGGTCGAGGTAGCCCTCGGACGCTAGCGTCATCACCACGCGGTACACGGTGGGCATCGGCAGGCCGGCGGCGACCGCGAGGTCGCTGACCCGCCAGGACGGGCGCTTCTCGTCGAATAGCGACAGGATGCGCAGGCCCTTGGCGAGGGCCTCCACCCGGTACTCGGGGCGGTCCGCGGACTCGGCCGCCGCGGCGGCGGGGCGGAGCTCCGCGGATGAGGAGCTAGCGGTGCGGCGAGGCATGGATGGCCTTTCCTCCTCAGTGCTGGGATCCCGCCCCAAGCCTACGGCGGCCCAGGCCCGCGGCGGCAGCGCGGAACCTAGACAGCCGTGCGGCGGGTCGGCTACGGTATTTAGAAAGCGGCTTTCATAGTACGAGAACTCTTATCTGAAGGATAGGCCCCATGCAGGACTGGCTCACGCTCGACGGTCGGCCGACCCTGGTCTTCGGAGCCGGCGGGCTAGGCGGAGCCAGCGCGCTGAGCCTGGCCGCCCGCGGTGCGCGAGTCGCGCTCGTCGACGTCAGCCAGGAAAACCTGGACGCGGTCACTCGAGCCGCCAAGGAGGCGGGCCACGAGGTCAAGCCGCTGATCGCCGACCTGCGCACCGCGCAGGCCTGCCGCGCGGCCGTTCGCGAGGCCATCGAGCTGGTGGGCGTGCCGCAGGTCTTCCTGCACGCCGTGGGCAGGAACGTGCGCAAGCCGGTCCTTGACATGGAGGACGCCGACTGGGAGGAGACCCTCGGCTTGAACCTCTCGTCGGCGTACTGGCTCGGCCAGGCCGTCGGGCGGCTCATGGTCGGGCAGCGGTACGGCCGCATGGTCTTCGTGTCCTCGGTCTCCGGCTTGCTCGCGCATCCGCACCACGCGCCCTACGCGGCGGCCAAGGGCGGGCTGAACCAGATGCTCAGGGTCATGGCGCGGGAGTGGGCCAGGTACGGCGTCACGGTCAACGCCGTCGCCCCCGGATACATCGAAACCGATCTGACCAAGGCCTACCTCGACACGGACAGCAACCGGGAGAGCCTGGAATCGCTCGTGCCCGCGGAGCGGCTTGGCCGGCCAGAAGAGGTGGCCGACGCGGTCACGTTCCTCGCGTCGGACCGGGCCTGCTTCATCACCGGCCAGGTGATCTACGTCGACGGCGGCCGCGTCCTGGTCTGAACCGCCTTATCAGCCATCCAACGACGGAAGGACATCACGTGCCTCTCGCACCCGTTCCCATCCCCCGCCGCTTCGCGGGCCGGTCGGTTCTGGTCACCGGCGCCGGCACCGGCTTCGGCGCCGAAATCGCGGTCCGCGCCGCCCAGGAAGGGGCGCGCGCCGTCGGCATTCACTACCGCAGCTCCGTCGAGGGGGCCAAGCGGACTGCCGACCGGGTGACGGCGCAGGGCAGCACTCCGGTGCTGTTCCAGGCCGACATCATCGAATGGGAGCAGATCAAGGCCATGGCCGACGCCGCCTTCGAACGGCTGGACGGCGTCGACGTCCTGGTGAACAACGTCGGCGACGTGGCTCGCGAGCAAATGTCATGGCGCGACATCACCGAGGAGTCGATCGACCACGTGCTCGCCGTCGACATCAAGGGCACGATGCTCTGCGTTCACGAATTCGGCGCCCGGATGCTCGGCCAAGGCCACGGCAGCATCGTGAACATCGGGTCGACTGTCATCGTCCGCGGCAGCGCCAGGGCCCCGCAGTACGCCGCGGCCAAGTACGGGCTGCTCGGCGTGACGAAGTCCTACGCGCACGCGTTCGCTCCCACGGTGCGGGTCAATGTCTTCGCCCCGGGGTTCATCGAGACCGAGGCGACCCTCGGCCGCAAGGACTGGCAGTCCGGCCGGGGCGACCAGCTGCGATCGCTCACGCCGATGGGCCGGATCCCGGGACCGGCCGAGCTCGCCGGCACGGCCCTGTTCCTCGCGACCGACGACGCCTCGCACATGACCGGCGGCTACATGGTCGCCGACGGCGGCTACAACATGGTCGGCGCATGACCGTGCATCCACGGGATCTGGACCTGGCGCAGGCCCGCGCGCTGGTACGCCGGGCGGTGGACAAGGCCGAGCAGCTCGGGCTGCGCGGCGCGGTCGCCGTCGTGGGCGCGACGGGCACCCTGCTCACGGCGTCCCGGATGGACGCCGGGGGCCCGGGCGGCATGACGCGCGCCCGGTCGAAGGCCTGGATCTCCGCGACCCAGCAGATCCCGAGCGCCGAGCACCTGCTCCGGATGACGACGATCGCCGCACCGGTCGCCACCGGGTTCGCGGCGGCGTCCCCCGAGGCGCTGTTCCCCGGCGCGGGCGGCATGCCGGTCACGGCGGACGGCGTGGTCGTGGCCGGCATCGCGGCCTCGGGCGCGACGGTGAGCCCGTTCTTCCCGGCCGGCGTGGACCCGCGCGTGGTGAGCGCGGACGGCAAGCCCGCCAATCCCGAGGACCTGCTGATCGCCTACGCGCTCGGGATCCCGTACGCAGGGCAGCATGGCGACGACGGCAAGCGCTGGGGACAGCGCTTCGGCGGTCTCGTCGTCGACCCCGCCGACAGCCTGGGCATGGCACCCGCGCCCCCGGCCAGCCGTCAGCAGCAGCTCGACTGGGCCAGGTCGCTGTGCGACGCCGCCATGGCGGCGGCGTCAAGAAGCGGCGTCCGGGTCGCGGTCGCCGTCGTGGACCGCGGCGGCGACCCGATCCAGCAAGACCTGATGGACGGCGGTCCGGCCGGGGGAGTGGCGATCGCGCAAGCCGTGGCGGGCGCCGCGGCCTTGTTCGACTGCGACAGTGGCGCGTTGGGCGCCAGGTTCGGCCAGGCCGACGCCGTCGCGAGGCTCGTGGTGCCGCCGGTGCTGCCCGTCCCGGGCGGGCTGCCCGTCCGCGACGCCGGGGACGTGGTCGCCGGCCTCGGCGTCGGCGGCGCCGACCCGGCCGTCTGCGCGGACATCGCCCGGACCGCCCTGGCCGCATCGTGACCAGCGCCGGCCCCCCGCGCGTCGCCGTCGCCGTCATCGGCTGCGGCGCGATCGGCAGCCTGTACGCCGCGCACCTGGCGCGCGTCCCCGGGGTCGACGTCCATGTGGCCGACCCTTGGGCCGGCCACATGGCGGCCATCCGGGAAAGCGGACTAAAGGTCACCGGCCGCGCGGACTTCACCGCCAGGCCGCACGCCACCACTGATCCGCGCGACCTGCCCGCGTGCGACTTCGGCATCGTCGCCACCAAGGCGCTGCACACCCGGGCGGCCGTCGAAGGCGCCCGCGACGCGCTGGCGAACGCCGCGGTGGTCAGCGTGCAGAACGGGCTCGGGAACGAAGAGGTCATCGCCGAACTCGTGCCGCGGGTCATCCGCGGCACCATCCTCCCGGCGGGCGCGGTGGTCGCGCCCGGTGTCGTCAGGTACGACGCGCCGGGCGATTCCTGGTTCGGGCCGTTCGAGCCGAAGCCGGCGGCGATGGCGGAGGTCACCAGGCTCGCCCGGCTGCTCACCGAGGGAGGGCTGCGTACGCACGCGCTCGAGGACGCCCGGGGTCCGCAGTGGCTGAAAGTTATTTTCAACTCGGCTACGAGCCCGCTTGCCGCGCTGACCGGGCTCTCGGTGGGCCGCGTCTGCACCGACGCGGGCCTGCGCCGGCAGGCCGACGCGCTCATCGCGGAGGCCCTTGCGGTCTGCCAGCGGGCCGGGATCGTGCTCCCGCGCCCCCCGGGTGAACTGGTGGACGAGGCCATCGCCGAGGCGTACGACCACAAGCCGAGCATGCTGCAGGACGTCCTGGCCAGCCGGAAAACCGAGATAGACGTCCTCAACGGCGGCATCGCCGCCGAAGGGCGCCGGGCGGGCGTGGCCACGCCGCTGCACGACTGCATGGTGGCCCTGGTCAAGGGCCTCGAGAAGTCCTGGGGCGGATAGCCCGAACGGGCGCGGAGTGCCCGCCGAGTCGCCAATTCGTGATCTGCGGACTGTGGACAAGCCAGCCGGGCATCCCGTAACGTAATCGCAATGAAAAGTACTTTCATGATGTGAAAGTTGGAGAGAAGCCGTGAGCGCACCGACGACACGCCAGCCGCTGCTCGACGTGGCTGGCCTGCGCGTGACCTACGGCGGGGTCGTGGCCGTCTCCGACGTCGACCTGCGGATAGCGGAAGGTACCATCTACGGACTGATCGGCCCCAACGGCGCCGGCAAGACCTCCATGGTCGACGCGCTGACCGGATACACCAGGCACGCCGCGGGGCGGATCGTCTTCAACGGCCGCGACATCGGCGGCCTGCGCCCCTACCGGCGAGCGCGGCTCGGCCTGGCGCGCACGTTCCAGTCCGTCGAGCTGTTCGACGACCTGACCGTCGAGGAGAACCTGCTCGTGGCCAGCGAGCACGTGACAGTCGCTTCCGCGCTGCGAGACCTCTTCCTGCCGATGCGCGCGCAGGACCGGACCAGCGTCGACTGGGCCATCTCTGTATGCGGCCTCGAGGACGTCGCGGACCGCTATCCCGCCGAGATCTCCCTGGGCAGGCGCAAGCTCGTGGGGATCGGCCGGGCGCTGGCCCGCCAGCCCCGGCTCGTCCTGCTCGACGAGCCCGCGGCCGGGCTCGACACCGACGAGAGCCTTGAGCTCGGGCGCCGGCTCCGCACCCTGCCCGCGGAGCATGGCGTGACGATCTTCCTCATCGACCACGACATGGGGCTTGTCCTCAGCGTGTGCGACTACCTCACGGTCCTCGACTTCGGGCGGCAGATCGCGGAAGGGACCCCGGCGCAGATCCGCGACAACCCGGCGGTGATCGAGGCCTACCTAGGAGGACACCATGCAGGCACCGGCCACTAGCCAGGGCACGCCTGACGGCCACGCCCTCGTCGTCAGGGACCTGTTCGCCGGCTACCGCGGAGTGCCGGTCGTCCGTGAGCTCAACCTGGAGGTCCGCCCGGGTGAGGTGGTGGCACTGCTCGGCCCGAACGGCGCCGGCAAGACCACGACCCTGGAGACGATCGCCGGGCTGAACCGCCCGATCAAAGGCACCGTCGAGCTTGCGGGCCGCAGCGTCGGCGGCACGCCGGCGCACTCACTCGCGCGCGGGGGCCTGGCCTTGGTCCCCGAGGGCCGCGCGCTGTTCCCCGGGCTCACCGTGCGCGAGCACCTGCGGCTGGCGGGCGGCCGCCGCAGCGGCGGCCAGCTGGATGAGCTGCTCGAGATGCTCCCCGAGCTGCGCAAGTGCCTGGGCCGCAAGGCCGGCCTGCTGTCCGGCGGCGAGCAGCAGATGCTGGCCGTCGGCCGGGCCCTGGTGACCAGGCCCCGGCTGCTGCTCGTGGACGAGATGAGCCTCGGCCTGGCCCCGGTGATCGTCGAGCGCCTGCTCCCCGTACTGCGCCGGGTGGCCACCGAACTGGGCGCGAGCGTGCTGTTCGTCGAGCAGCACGTCGCGCTCGCGCTGGAGATCTCCGATCGCGCCTACATCCTCACCCACGGCCGGATCAGCCTCGAAGGCCCCGCCGGGGAACTCCGCAAGCGGCAGGAACTGCTCGCCGCCAGCTACCTCGGGGAGTCGGCTGCCTGAACGCGGCCGTTCCCGCCCAGCTCTCACCGACAGACACAAGGCACCGACAGATATCACCACCAGGAAAGAAGCACAGATGAACCGTCTTAGATCGCTGAGCGCGGTGGCGGTCGCCACGATCGCGCTGACCGCGGTGGGTTGCAGTTCGGGCGGCTCGAGCAGTTCGAGCAGTTCCAGCAGTTCGGCCGGCTCGACAACCGCTCCGGCGTCGAGCACGCCGGGCGCGTCGGGCAGCGCGTCGGCCGCGGCCGGCACTTCGGTGTTCGGCACCCCCAAGAAGGCGACGGGCACCCCGTACGTCTTCGGGATGATCAACGACGAGACCGGCGCGGTCACCTTCCCCGAGGCGCGCCAGGGAGCGATCGCGGCCGTCGACTACGTGAACAACTACCTCGACGGCATCAACGGGCACCCGATCCAGATCGACAGCTGCACCGGCGACGGCACCCCGGCCACCGCGGCGCGGTGCGCCAACCAGCTGGTGGCCGATCACCCGATGGCCATCCTCGGCGCGGCCGATGTCGGCGCTCCGGCCAGCATCCCGATCTACCAGCACGCGGACCTGGCCTACCTGGGCGGCATTCCGTTCACCCCGGTTCCGCAGACCGCGTCGAACTCCATCCAGTTCTGGTCGGTCAGCGTCGGCGACAACGCGGCGGCCGCCGTCTATGCGGGCAAGACGCTCGGCGTCAAGAGCGTCGCGATCATCTACTTCAGCAACCCGCAGGGCGAGTCGCTGCTTCCGCAGATCACGCCGGTGTTCAAGGCGGCCGGGGTGACGACCGTCAAGGACATCCCGCTGTCGCCGACCTCGCCCGACCCGAGCCCGCAAGCCGCCCTGGTCGAGAGCAGCGGCGCGCAGCTCGTCTATGTCGACGTCCCGAACGGCTGCGGCAACGTGCTCAAGGCGCTCAAGGCCGTCGGCTACGCCGGCAAGATCATGGGCATCGACCCGTGCGGCGCGCCGCCGGTGATCCAGGCCGCCTCCGGCGGTGCCAACGACATGTACATCGCCTCACCGTTCGTACTCCAGGACGGGAACAGCACGCAGGCCAAGTTGTTCATGGCCGCGATACAGAAGTGGGCGGCGCCCGGCACCCTGATCGACTCGATCTCCACGGCCGGCTTCGCCACCGTGATGAACGTCCAGCAGGTGCTGAGCACGATCCAGGGCACGCCGACCACCGCGTCGATCCTGGCCGCGTTCAAGACGGGCACCCACCAGAACTTCCTGTCGCACCCTTACACCTGCAACGGGGACGCGCTCAAGGGCGCCATCTCGATCTGCAACGACTACTACCTCATGAACCAGATCCAGAACGGGGCCCTGACCCAGCCCAGCTCGACCGACTGGGTGACCTCGAAGGGCTACTTCCCGGGCATCACCGGCTGATGACCGCGCACGGGTCCGCCCGCCGCCCCGGTGCGGGCGGACCCGGTAGCGCCGCCGCGCACACCAACGAGACGTAAACGAGACACGATGTCCAGCTACAGCCTCTTCCTGATCCTCGGCCTCGGATCCGGCGCCACCTACGCGATCCTCGGCCAGGGACTCGTCCTGAAGTACCGCAGCGCCGGCGTGGTCGACTTCGCCCACGGCGCGGTGGCGATGTTCATCGCTTACGTCTTCATCAACCTGCGCAGCTTCGGCCAGCTGGAGCTTCCCGTCGTACTAATACCGCATCAGATTTCACTGAACGCAGGTGCCGGACTCAACACGGCACTCGCGATCGTCATATCGCTGGTGTACGCGGCGGTCCTCGGGCTTCTGCTGTACGTCCTGATCTACCGGCCACTGCAGAAGGCCTCGCCGCTCACCCGCGTTTGCGCGTCGGTCGGCGTCATGCTCGGCCTGCAGGCGATCGCGGTGCTCAACTACAGCACCGAGCCGGTCGCCACCAACCCGATCCTGCCCAGCTCCTCGCTGTCGATCTCGGGGGTCACGTTCCCCGAGGACCGCCTGTACTTCACCGGCATCGTCATCGTCATCTCGGTCGTGCTCGCGCTCATCTACCGGTACTCGCGGTTCGGCCTGGCCACCCGGGCCGGCGCGGAGAACGACCGCGGCGCCGCGCTCACCGGCATCTCCGCCACCCGCGTCGCGGGCCAGAACTGGATCATCGCCACCGTCCTCGCGGGCGTGGCAGGCATCCTGATCGCCCCGGTCGCCAACCTCGATCCGACCTCCTACACGCTGTTCGTGGTGCCGGCCCTGGCCGCCGCGCTTGTCGGCCGGTTCCAGTCGTTCTGGATCACCGCGCTGGCCGGGCTGCTGATGGGCTGCGCCCAGTCCGAGATCGAAAAGCTCATCACCGTCTGGACGTGGCTGCCGCAGCAGGGCCTGCCCGACGCGCTCCCGTTCGCCGTCATCATCGTGGTGATGGCCGCGCGCTCGCGCTCGGTGGTCGCCCGCGGCGGCGAGACGGCACAGCACAATCCCTCGGTCGGCCGCCCGCGCGCGCCGCTGCGCACCGCCGCCGCCTGCTTCGTGGTCGGCGTCGTGCTGCTGCTGGTACTCAACAGCGTCCTGCGGTTCGCGTTCATCTCGTCCCTGACCGTCACCTGCATCGCCCTGTCGGTCGTCGTGCTGACCGGCTACGTCGGCCAGGTGTCGCTCGCCCAGATGTCGATGGCCGGAATCGGCGGCTTCATGCTCGGCCACATCTCCAGCGGATGGGGCATCGGCTTTCCGTGGTCGCTGATTCTGGCCGGCCTGTGCGCGGTCCCCGTCGGCCTGATCATCGGCCTGCCGGCGCTGCGGCTGCGCGGCGTGAACCTGGCGGTGGTGACACTCGGCTTCGCCGCCGCGCTGGACGCCGTCCTGTTCACCAGCACGTCCTTCACCGGCGGCACGGCCGGCCTGCCGATCCCCGCGCCGACCCTGCCCGGGCTGAACCTCGGCATCAGCCAGGGCAATGCCTACCCCCGCGTGATCTTCGGCGTGCTCGTGCTCGTCGTGGTGATCCTGCTCGGCCTGCTCGTCGCGCGCCTGCGGCGCGGCCCCGCGGGCCGCATGCTGCTGGCCATCCGCTCCAACGAGCGGGCGGCGGGCTCGGTCGGGATCAACGTCGCGCAGGGCAAGCTGATGGCGTTCGCGCTGGCCGCGTTCATCGCCGGCGTCGGCGGCGCACTGACCGGCTACATGCAGGGTGAGCTGACGTCAGACAGCTTCGCGGCCTTCACGTCGATCAGCCTGCTCGCGATCGTCTTCGTGGCCGGGGTCGGCCGCATCGCGGGCGCGGTCGTCGCCGGGGTCATGTTCTCCGCCGCCGGCCTGTTCGTGACCTTCCTCAACATCCACCTCAACGTCGGCAAGTACCAGGCCATCGTGGCCGGCGTAGCCCTGGTCCTGACCGCCGTCCAGAACCCGGACGGCCTGACAAGCACCTCAACAGGCAAGGGCCCCGCGGTCGCGCTAGAAAAGCTCCGCGACCGCGCCACCCGCGAGTACCGCGAGCGCCTCCCAGCCCCCGCAACCGCCCAGCCGCTGACTGGCGAGCCTGGCGCGAGCCACGATGCGGCCGGCGCACCCGCCGACGGGGGCTCTACCTCCAGCGTCGCATTACCTACGGCTTGGTGCCGTCCGGCTGCCCGGCCGGGATCCGGCGCGGTGACACCGCTCATCGGGCCGGCGGGACGTGCGAGGGCCGCACCACCGGGTCGTAGGCCTCGAACGCCCGGGCGCGCTCCTCGATCTCGGCGCGGACCTCCTGGTGGCGCGCGGCCGTCTGCTGGATCTCCGCCGCGTGGGCCCGCTTCTCGTCCATGGAGATGACCGAGGCCGCCAGGTCCGTCCATGTCACCTCCGGGCCAGCCGCCAGCTGGCCGCGCGCCCCGCAGGTGGCGCACTCGATCTGCGCGCCGCGAAGGACCACCACATCGAGATGGCACATCGGGCACAGCCCGGGCGGCCCCAGGTAGCGCGCCTGATCGAAGGGCACTCCGAGTTGACCAAAAACGTTGCGCCCGAGCAGCTCCGCCCGTTCAAGAGCCGCCTGGTCGAGCACCACCGAGCGCGGCGTTCCAGCGCCCTCGAACTGCACCTGGTCGACCACGGCGATGTGCATCGAGAAGGTGGTCGTGTGCATGAGCGGCAGTGTCAGGGTCTTCCACTGCGACGTCAGCGAGCCGCCCACCGCGAGGAAGCCGGCCACCCGGGGCTTGAGCACCCGCTCGTCGACACGGAACGGGACGGCCGGCTCGCGCCCCTGCCTGCGCATGGCCACCAGCCCGTCGATGATGGCGGCGTCCGCGTTCGGCCCGAGCAGCCGGTCGACGACTAGCTTGAGCCGGGCGGCCACCGTCCGGCTGATGATCGGCGTGCTTACGATCAGCCCGTCACACTCGACCAGCCGCTCCCACAGCCACCACCCGTCGTCCGGGTCGGCCACCTCCGCGGCGCCGCTGGGCAGGCGAAGCTCCTCGAGCCGGACGAGCTCGACCGAGGCGCCCAGGTCCCCGGCGGCACGCAGCGCTGCCTTCAAGAGGATCTCCGCGCTGCCGTTCGGCTGACCGCATCCCAGCCCGAGCATCCGGTTGCCTGTCGCTGTCACCGGTACCGTCCCTCCGCCTGATCTTGTTCCTATACTCTCACTGTGAGAGAGTAACTTCCATAGAGTGAAGAGAAGTTCCCGGGACTCGGGTCACCGAAGGAGCCGTGCATGGGTCGGCTAGACGGCAAGCGGGCGCTCATCTCTGGCACCGGCGGCGGGATCGGACGGGCGACGGCGCTGCTCTGCGCGCGCGAGGGGGCGCACGTCGTGGGCTGCGACCTGCGCCCGGAGACCTCCGCCGAGACCGTCGAGCTGGTACGGAAAAGCGGCGGGCGGATGGACGCCGTGGCGCCGGTCGACCTGGCAACGGAGGACGGTGCCCAAAGCTGGGTCGACACCGCGGTCGGCCTAGTCGGCGGGATCGACATCCTCGTCAACAACGCGTCGGGAATC
>Ga0187807_1000024_pt1 | contig 34171 bp, 31 predicted proteins | sample NC_wetland_sal_i_4_FD_132432 | JGI IMG/M metagenome (GOLD analysis project Ga0187807, IMG submission 132432) | Wetland sediment microbial communities from Neuse River Estuary, North Carolina, USA - ASW_2 | ecosystem: Environmental > Aquatic > Freshwater > Wetlands > Sediment | place: USA: North...
ACGGCGGGCGGGCGATAGTCCCGGCCGGGGCGCTTGTGCTGCGCGACGTCGGCCGGGTCGCCGGGTTACTGCCAGGCGGCGGGCGGGCGCCCGACGGCTGGCGCCTGACGCCCGGCGGCGAGGAAGTCTGCGATCTGCGCGAATAGCGCGTCGCTGTCACCGCTGCCGGCGAACCGCAGCGAATGGTCGCCCGGCTGCTCGAAATAGCGCGCGCCCGGGATGTGCGACGCCAGGTACCGCCCGTGGCAGGGCGTGGTCATGCGGTCGCCGAGACGCTGGATCACCAGGGTGGGCACATGGACCGAGGGCAGCGCCGCGCGCACGTCGATGTCGCTGATCACGGCGAGCATGCGCAGGAAGGCGCCGGGGGTGACGGCGAGCCGCTCGAACCGCGCGAACAGCTCGCGGGCGTGCGGATCGGCGGCGCGGCTGGGCAGGTACCAGTCGATGCTGTCGCCCTGCCCCCACCGGTTCGCCGCGATGTCGCGCAGGGCCTCGAGCATCCGCGGCGCGTCCTGCCCGCACGGATAGCCGGGGGCGGGCAGCCAGCGGGCGGCGGCCGATCCGAGGATCAGCGCGCTGACCTGTCTGGGGCAACTGGCGGCGAACAGGATGCTCATCGGGGCGCCCTCGGAGTAGCCGAAGAGCACGGCCCGCGCCGATCCGGCTGCGCGCATGACCTCGTGCACGTCGCCCATCCGCTCCTCGAGCGACGCGTCGCCCACGGCGCGGTCCGACAGCCCCGTGTCGCGCTTGTCGAACAGGATCAGCCGGCCGAGTGTCGCCAGGCGCCGGAAGAACCCGGCGGTCTGGTCGTCATCCCACAGCAGGTCCAGGTGGCTCATCAGGCCGGGCACGAAGACGATGTCCCGGCCGCCGTCGCCGAGGACCTGGTAGGCGATGTGCACGCCGTCGGCGGTGCGCACGTAGCGGGTCACGGGCGGCTGTGTCGTTCCGCTTCGCCGACCGCCCGCGGGGCGGTCGAGCGCGGCGTCCTGGCGCAGGATCCGCTCGTGCAAGTCGCGCAGCGGCGGCCCGGGCTCGATACCCAGCTCGCCCGCTAGGAGCGCGCGCAGTTCCAGGTAGGCGGTCAGCGCGTCGGCCTGGCGGCCGGCCCGGTACAGGGCCAGCATCCGCTGGAACCAGAATCGCTCGCGTAGCGGGTGGGCCTTGGTGAGGGTTTCGAGCTCCGCGGTGGCTTCGGCGAGCCGCCCGAGGACGAGCAGCGTCTGCGCCCGCGATTCGAGCGCGGCAAGGCGCAGCTCTTCGAGGCGCGCGGCCTCCGACCGCGCCGACGGCGCGTCGACGCCGGCGAGCGCGGGGCCGCGCCACAGGCTCAGTGCCCCGTCCACGTGCGCCAGCGCGGCGGCGGCGTCGCCGTCGGCGAGTTCGGCGGTGGCGGCGGCGGTGAGCTCGGCGAACCGGCCGGCGTCCAGTTCTGGTGGTGCCAGGCGGAGCAGGTAGCCCGGCGGCCGGGTGGCGAGGCGGTCGTCCTCCCCCGCCGACCGCAGCAGCTTGCGCAGTCCGGACACGCGGACCTGCAGGCTGGCCGCGGCCCGGTCCGCGGGCAGTCCCGGCCACAGCTCGTCGATCAGCTGATCGGCGGAGACCACGTGGTTGGCGTGCACGATCAGCGTGGCGAGCACCGCGCGGGCGCGGGCGCCGCCGACATCGAGCCGCCGTCCGCTCGCGGTCACCTCGACGGGACCAAGGATGCCGAACTGCATGGTAAGTCAACGGTAAGTCACCGGTACGCGGCCGAGAAGCAAGACCAGCCACGATGCTCGCCATGACCACCTATGAGGCAACATCGGTATACGCGCTGGGTCCCGGCCCCGACGAGGCCGCCCGGCTGCGGCGCCAGTCACGGGAGCTGGCGGCCGAGGCGCAGGCGCTGCTCGCGCGGATCGGCGTGCGGCCCGGCCAGGCGGCCATCGACCTCGGCTGCGGGCCGAGCGGGATACTCGCCCAGCTCGCCGAGGCGGTGTCGCCGGGCGGGCGCGTCGTCGGGCTGGACGCCGACCCGGCGCATGTCGCGCTGGCCAGGCGGTACGCGGACGATCTCGGGCTCGGCAACGTCGAGGTGCTGGCCGGCGACGCCCGGCGCACCGGGCTGTCCGCGGGCGGATTCGACCTGGTGCACACCCGGACGCTGCTGGTGACCGTCCCCGAGCCGGACGAAGTGGTCGCCGAGATGGTCCGGCTGGCCAGGCCGGGCGGCTGGGTGGCATGCCAGGAACCCGACGTCGGGATCTCGCTGTGCTACCCGCCGCTGCCCGCCTGGGACCGGCTTCGCGACCTGTTCATGGCCAGTTTCGGCCGGTCGGGTGCCGATTGCCGGATCGGCAGGCGGCTGCCCGAGCTGCTGCGCGCCGCGGGCCTCGAGCAGGTCGAGGCGTCGGTGCTCGCGAGCAGCTACCCCGCCGGGCACTCGCGGCGCACCGTCATTCCCGACCTGGCGCGCAGCCTCCGTCCGGTGATCCTGGAACTTGGGCTGGCGGGCGAGCGGGAGCTGGACGAGCTTGATTCAGCCGTCCGCGAGCATCTCGCCGACCCGCGGACGATGATGATGCCGCACTTGCTTGTGGCCGCCTGTGGGCGCAAGCCGGGTTGAGCCATAGCGTCTGGGTATCCCAGTTCCTGGGAGGGAACCAGGAGGACTTCAGATGGCTTCCGATACGGCAGGGATACTGGACGAGGCATATCAGCGTCTGCACGAGACCGGGCCGGAATTCGACGGCTGGCTGTCCAACCACGGGCCGATGGCCGCCGAGGCGATGGCCCGGCACGGCCACGCCGAGGACGTGACCGCGTGGGTCGATGGCTACGTGCGGCGGCTTGCGGACTTCCCGCGCGGCACCGGCGCGATTGGCCCGGACTGGCACGAGGCGCTCGGTGATCCACGGCGGGTCGCGGACTGGACCGCGTTCTTCTGCCGCGAGACCGCCGGGCAGCCGTGGCGGCAAGTGCTGGGTACCTGGTGGCCGCGGCTGCTGCCCGGTGTGGCGGCGGCCGCCACCCACGGCGTCATCCGGGTCGGCCACGCGGTCCGGGCGCTGCTCGCCGACGGCGACCACCCGGACCATGTCACCGAACTCGCCCACGGCCTGGCCTACTGGGCGGCCCGATGGCAGCCCATTCCCGGCGCCCAGGCGCACGGGCCGACCGCGCCGCCCGGAGCCGGAACCGGCCCGCGCTCCCCCGGCCCTCCTGGCCTGACCGCCGCCGCGGCGCTGGCCGCGGTGCCGCGGATCGCCGATCAGTCGGGCGGGATCCGCGATCGCCTCCCCCGGCTGGCCGGGCTGGCGGGCTGGCCGGCCGCACTCGGGGCACCGCTCATCCAGGGGCCACCGGAGCAGGCCAGGTCATGGGTGACCGAACTGGCCGACGCCGCTGTGTTCAGGTACCTGCGATACAGCCAGGGCAACGCGGTCATGCTCGTGCACTCCGCCACCGCGCCCACGGCCATCCTGCGCACGCTGCCCGCCCTCGACCAGGAGCTGTGGGCGCCGAGCGCGGCGGCGGCGTGGGACGCGGCCGCCGCGCTCACGGCCATCTACGCCCCGCCCGCGCCCGCCCCGCCGCAGGCGCTGCCGGCGGCGCCGTCCGGGCCCGGCGCCGCCGATGAGACCTTCGCCCGGGCCGTCGAACACGGCGACGAGCACGTGATCAAATTCGCCGACACCGCGGCCGACGTGTACACCCGCACCGCCGATCCGGCGGCCATGGCCGCGTCGGTTCGCGCGATTGAGCTCATCTCGCGTCCGGAATAGGGGAAGAAGCGTGCGGCATCTTCTCGAACTCCAGGTCTTATGCGTCCTGCCAGGCCGCGACCGCAGCGCGGAACTCGTCGGCGTGTGGAGACCCGAGGCGGCTGAGCAGGTCGGAGGCCTGGGTGCCAAGCGCGATGGCGTGCGAGCGGTCACCCAGCAAGAAGAGGAGTTGGCTCAGATTCGCCATTGCGGTAGCGGCCGAGAGCGCGTCTCCATTCTTGCGGCTGGCCTCTATCTGTCTGGTGTAGGCATCGATCGCGCCCTGGTAATCCCTTACTGCCAAGTACGCGGTTACCAGGTGGGAATATGTCTTGATCAGATCGGGCCACATCCGGTACGAATCGAACAGTTCGGCCGCGCTGCTGAGCCGGAGAGCTGCTTCTGTCGGCTCGTCGTTCTCCAAGAGCAGGAGCCCAATGTTGGCTAGCCCGAGCGCGAGCCCACGTTGATTGTCGGCAGCTTGGGCCAGCTCGACCTGCTTTTTATAGGCCTCCATCGCCGCGTCCTTGTGGCCGAGGTCGGCATGCAGATCCGCCACGCGCGAGATCGTGATGCCCTCTTCGACCGGAAGGCCGTTAGCGTGGGCGACGGAGATTGCTTCTTCGTAGAGGCGGAATGCCTCATCTAGGTTCCCTCTCCGTGCCTCGACGTCACCGAGGATGCCGTAAGCGCGCGCGATGCTTGGCGGGTGGTTGATCTGCCTGGCGAGTTCCAGCGACTGCGCCACGTGCCGTGCGGCGGACTCGTAGTCGCCGACCGCCAGGGCCTGGTTTCCCTGCATTCCGAGCCCGTTGAGTTCCGCATAGGCGGCCTCATCCTCTTCCGCCACCGGATGAGTCCATCGTCCCGATCCGCCAAACTGCGTATCCAGAGTCGACAGCAGACGCCTGGCCTCCGGGGCAAGCCGCTGTCCGCGAGCGCGCGCATCGCTGAGGATCTCGTGTGCATGTCTGGCGTGCCGGTGCATCTCTATCGCTCGCTGGCGGTCTCCAGCCAGAGCCCGGGCAATCGCGAAGTGCCCGAGGGCAACGGTCCGCGCCGCTTCTTCACTATCGGGAAAGCGCTCGAAGAGGTCGGTATAAATCAGAACGGCCTCCTGAAGGTGCCGAAGCTGTTCTTCCCGGGAACCGTCTTCCAGCATCCCAAGCCGTTCATGCGCCAGCCCAAGCTGGCGGTAGTTCCTCGTTTCATCGGGCACAAGGTCGTGGAGGCGGGTCTGGGTCTCGAGCATCCGCTCATAGAAAGGGCGCGCATGGTGCGGCTCGTCGGCGTGGAGGTGTATATCGCCGCGTTTCATCAGCGCACTGGATAGGTCGCTTAGGGTCGCGACTTCGTCGGGAATCTGCGCGGCGAGCCGGCCCGCGGCCTCAAGGGCTAGATCATAGACTCGCAGCGCTTCCGCCCGGTCTCCTTGAAAGAGGGCGACATTGCCGAGCTGATCGAGGGATGAAAGCCAGGCGACCTGTGCATGCACATCTTCTGGAGCCGCTTCCGCCCGGGTCCGTCGTAGCCGCTCCAGTTGCCCGTAAAGTCGCCGGGCCGTCTTCATGTCGTCCTTCGCCTCGGCGAGCCTGGCTAGGGCCTGGAGCGCCGCGGCCTTGGGATCATCTTCTGTAGGGAATTCCTCGCCGGGCAGTTGTGCCACGCGCTCGTACCATTGCGCTGCCTCAGTCAGGTAACGTTCGGCTTCCGCGATGTTTCCGGAAGACAGCGAGAGCAAGCCGAGACGCACGAGCCCGGTCGCCAGATAAGCTGCCGATCGCCGACTGGCCGGGTCGGCGGCGATGAGCTCACGGCTCACTGACAGATGCCGTCCTAGGTACTCCCGTGCTGTGCTGACGTCTCCCTCCTGTTCGGCGAGCTCGCCTAGGCGCTCAAGCGCGACGGCGAGATCCTGCCGGGCCGCGATCGACCATTCTTCGGCGAGGTCCTCCTCGGGCAAGGCCAGCCCCGGGGATGCGATTGCGCGCCGCTCGGCAATGCTCAAGTACTGTTCGTACAGCAGCCGCGCTTGTTCCCGGTCACCGGTGTCGATGGCAAGATCCGCCAACTGTACGAGCGAGGTGCCGTAGAACCGCACCGCCGCGTCCGCCCACACTCTGCTCACCGTGGTCTGCGTGAGCCGGTACATCTCCTCGCGCACTGCGGTCATTATGCGGCGCCGTTCCTGCGTGTGACCGGTATTCGCCAGTGCCCAGTTGAGCTGAGTTAGCAGCTTCTCTCCTAGGAGAAGCCGCTCTTGGAGCGATAGCAGCGGCAGGGATATCAGGCCTGCGACCCATTCGGCCGCGTCTTCCCTGACGCGGAACAGATCCGCCAGTGACTCCGTTTGCGCCCTGAGCTGAGCTGATCCTGGTTCCGACTCACCGTAGAACCGCGCGGCGCCGTACCTGTCGTCCGCACCAATCAAGTGGTGCATGAGTTCTGCCTGCCGCAGCGGCTCGTCGCCCTGGAGTGTCTGCAGATATGCCGCAAGCGTCGCGTGCAGTGCGCGGAGTTCAGCCACGGATGCGCCGAAATGCTCAGCGACAGCCTGACGCAGTTCCTGATGATAGAAATTCCACTGCCCTGACATGCCCCGCTGAATCAGGTGTCCGCGGTATGCACGACGGATGCTCGCGAACAGCAGGTCGCTCCACGGAAGCCCGGTCACCTGGGCGAGTACGGTCTGGAGGTCCTGCTCGCGCCAGCCTTCCCTGCTGATCGCGATGCATTCTGACAGGCAACGCACCCAGCTGCGGGCAGCATGTGGCGTTACATGGTGCCGCTGCTCGTTCAGGATGCTGGCCGCAATGGTCTCCGCTCGCCTGAGCATGCTCCCGTACAAGCCGAGGGGCGTCGCCGGCAGTTGGTGCGCCAGATCCATTTGCAGGAGAACGATCTGGTGATCCGGTGCGCCCGGGTAGTCATTGGCCCGAGCGAGGTCATCTGGCTCGAGCAGGTTCATCTCCTCGCAGACCAGTTCGAGCCACAGCGGGCTGCCCGACGCAGGGCTGCCATCATTAGTCCGTCGGCTGAGCAGCGCCCGCTTAACGTCCGGGTTGGCCTTCCGACGATACCGGCGGTAGATGGCACCCACGATGCGATCGGCCTCATCGGCGGTAAGGGGCTCAAGGTTCACGAGCCTGGCGCCCCGCTTGGCTATTGCCTCGCTCTCCGGACCCGGAATCGCAGTTGCAATGAGACGCGCATTCTCCGGCCACAGACGGGGAAGCCAGGTCAGGTGCCGCGCCCGCGTGGTCCGCTCGAACTCGTTGAGCGCGTCAAGGATGAGTACGACGCGCCCGGTTCCGGAAGCCCGGGTCAGCAGCCGGGCGAAGGCTCGTTCCAGCTCTTCGCCGTTCATTTCCCCAATGCGCAGATCGGCCTCCCCGACATGCGCTGCCAGTTCCTCGCACCAGCGCTCAAGCAAGCGGTCGACTCGCGCGGATGCCGTGCTTATTCCCGCGGCATGGTGGAGAAGAAGAATGGATGCATCCTCGCCGAGCCGCCTGATCAGCTCCGCTGCCAGGCTGCTTTTGCCGGAGCCGGACGGGCCGGCCACGCAGATCGCGAACGCCTGGGAACTGGCGGAGCGCTGCTGAATGCTGTCGGCATTTCCGGCTGAAGGGGAATCGACTTCTGGGCCGGAGCGGGCCAGCGCCAGCAGCTCGCCCAGCAAGGGCTCACGGCCAGTGAACTCCCGTGTGGAGTCATTGACAAAAGCATCGAGCGCCGCCCGCTCGGCGTCCTGCCATGTCTCGGTGATCACCTGGTAATTGCGGGTCTGCTCGTCAAGATCGGACCATAGGTCCTCCACGACCAGGCGGCGGAACTCCTCCAGGCCTGCCACGGCGCCTAGGACCGGATCAAATGTCGCGTGATACGTCCGGCAGCGCTCCGGTCCCAGCCGTGCCAGGAGGCGCTGCTTCAGGTCCTCGACCGGCAAGGCATCGGCGTCGATGTAGCGCCGCCGCGCATCGTCCGCCGCCTCGCGCAGGTCAAGCTCGCGGAAGTACGCGAACGCGCGGGCCGGCTCATCGTCTGGCTGCTGCAGGACACCGAACTCAAGCTCAAGGTCGGTAATGCTTCGTCCCGGGCGGCCGTCATCGGGAATCCCAGCCTCCTCGGCCGCGCGCCGAGCGCGATCGGCAGGCGGCACCCAGCCATAGCGATCACCGACAAGCGCGATGACAAAGGGACGGCTGCGGGCCACCTCATTCAAGCAGACAGTGAGCACGAGCAGTGTCTTCTGGGCCTCGTCTTCCTCAGACACGGTTTCAACGCCGAGCCGCAGGTCGATGGGCTCAAGATAATGGCGCCGCGTTCGAAGCCGGTCCGCCAGTTCAGGGAAGACGAGCGATTGCAGAACGTCCCGTTCCGCTTGGAAATCGTTGAATGTGCTCGACACGAAGACGGGCCGTGTTCGCCAGCGCACAGGAGCGCCATCCGCCTTAGCCTGATCATGCAAAGTCATTATGCGCCCCGCCCCCGTTGACCCGCGGTGCCCGCCTGAATGTCAGCAAGGTCTGTTCTCAGATTAGCCGAAGCCATATCGATCTTGAAAAGCCGCCGGCCAGGTATGGGCCCGCTTGCAGCGTAGCTGCGGCCGCCAGCCCCACGGGTGGACTATCGCACCCGGCACTTCCCGTGCCAGGCAGGCCATGTTCCATCTGCTGGACCGGCATAAGCGCCTAAAGCGACGCTTACGATCACCGGTGCGCTCGGCATTGTCACAGCGCTGCTTCCCGACCCCCGAACCGGCGCCGATCTGTCAAGCGAAGCAGCCGATCCGTTTGACGAATCGAACACTGCGGCTATGCCGATGACTTCTTAATTCATACGTCAATGACCTACGGGAAGTCGCAGGTCTTGCTCGCAGTAATACGGTCAGTGCCGTGGGCGGCGATTTACCGGCCAGGCAGCGGTGCGCGCCGGTGCCTGGCCGGGGATCTGCCCGGGAAGATATGCCGCACGGCTAGGCAGAGGCCTTGGTGTCGGCTGCCCAGCGCACCGGACTGGCCCTTACCCGCAGCCTGAACCGTTGGCGAACACGCTGACCGGGCGCATACTGATCACGACCTCCCGGTGGGTGCACGATGTGGGCAACCTCTGACTGGAGGGGTCCGGTGAAGATGCCGGTCCTGCCGTTTAGTTGGTTGCCGGTGGCGGTGTCGGTTGAGCCGCCTGCTTGCCGGTGGCCTGGGCTTGGATGAAGGCGGCGATCCGGTCGTTCAGCTCGGTGATCCGGCTGAAGCCGCCGTGGCTGCCGGGGACGATGGCGACCTGCGCGTGCGGCATGAGGCTTCCCCGGGCGTGGGCCTCCGCGGGGGTGAGCATGGCGCTGCGCGCGCCGGTGATCAGCAGGACCGGCACGCTGATCGCGCGGAGTTCGTCGTCGGTGAGGATGGCGGGAAACTTCGGCTCCATCCGGTAGCCGCGGCTGCCTGCCCACATGAGCGTCATCATCTCTTTCTCCAGCATGACCGGGCTGTCCAGCCACCGGGCGAGGTGGCGGCGCAGCGGCATCGGAGTCAGGCTGGCCAGGCCGCTGATGGTGAACCACCACCAGAAGCGGGCATCCAGCTTGGTGAGCCCGGCGGGGTCGAGCAGCGTGATGGAGGCGACCCGCCCGGGCGCGCGGATCGCCTGGTTCATGGCCACCCAGCCGCCCCAGGACAGCCCGACCAGGTGCGCCGGGCGGTCGCTGAGCTTGCCGAGCAGCTCATCCAGCCAGGCCGCGCAGGACTCCGGCGGGGTGAGCGGGGCGCGCAGAATGCTGGGGTTCGGGTCGCCGGGCGCGTCGACCCCGTATACCGGGCCGGCCTTAGCGAGCGCGGCAACGTGCGGGTACCAGCCCGAGGCGTTGAACCCGGCCCCGGTGAGCAGCACGACCGGCTCCCCGCCGGGATGCGGCCGGTAGGCGTGCACGCGCGTGGTCGCGGTCGCCGTCTCGATATCGAACTCTTCCACCGGCTGCGGCCACAGCGCGAAGGCCCGCTCGTAGGCGGCCATGAACTTCTCTCTAGCCGACCCGCTTACCCACGATCCCACCTCGGCCTTGGGTGCCAGCATGTTCGGCCTCCTCGCGGCCCACCACCCTAGCGGGCTGTCTTCCGAGCTTCCTAATGATACGATCGTATCATTAACGAACTGGATGGGTAAAGGGCGGGTAAAGAAAGATACGGTAAGCGGGTGCCGAAGCGGGTCGATCACGAGGAGCGGCGGCGGCAGATCGCAGAGGCGCTGCTGCGGACGGCGGCCGTGCGCGGGCTGCATGCCGCCGGGATGCGCGAGGTCGCGGCCGAGGCCGGCGTGTCCCTGCGGCTGGTGCAGTACTACTTCGGCACTAAGGAAGAGCTCCTGCTGGCCGCCATGCAGTACCTGGCGGCCCGGTTTAGCGCGCGGGCTGTGGCGCGGTTCAAGGAGGCCAGCCGGTCAGGCGGCCCGGCTAGCCCGCGCGACGTGATCGCGGCCATACTGGCCGAGGCGCTGCCCGCCGACGACGACAGACGCGCCTTCTACGTCGTTTACACGGCCTACCTGGCGCTCTCGCTGACCGATCCGGCGCTGGCGATCGCGCCCCTGGTCAAGAACTCCGAGGCGGTGATCGACGTGGTGGCCACCCAGTTGCGGGCTGCCCAGGCCGCCGACGACACGCCGGTTCACCTGGACCCGGATCTGGAAGCCTTCAGCCTGATGGCCATGTCCGCGGGACTCGCCACGAGCGTCCTGGCCGGCCAGTCCTCGATCCAGCAAGCTCAAGCCGTCATCGACTATCACCTGGACCGCCTGTTCCGCGCATCCCGGCCAGCGTTACGCCGAGCGCCCATGGGAGTACCAGCCGCTGGCCGCCGGGCAGCGCACAGTCCTGCCCCGGCCCAAAGATGCCGCCGTCACGACCGACGGCCCGGGGGCGGAGGCCTTGCCGGCCTTTCCTCCGGCGGCAGCGGGCATCGAGGAGAAACCGACAGCTATCGCACGCGCTGGTGACCTAGTTGCTGGGCGGCGGTCTCGGGAACCGCCGCCTGGCCGGACCGCGGGTGTCAGGGCCGACTGTCACATCGAGGTTGGTAGCTATGCGGTGACATAGCGGGATTGGCGGAGCTATGGTCGTCCTGGACGTGGAGGCCTGGCGGGCGGGCGGCACTGCCGTGGCCGCCGGGGTTCGGGATGGGGGGCGTGGTGGCCGCTAACAGGCTGATCGTGGTCAGGGTCGGGGATGTCGACCTTGAGGTGGAGGCGGTCCCGGTGACGGGGACCGAGGCTACTGCAGGCCGGCCGGCGAAGGCGGCCGGGACGGTGCTGGAGGCGTTCGGCCGGGCGCAGGATGCGATTATCGAGGTCGCCAAGTCGACGGCGGAGATGATCGGGAAGGCCGGGGCGGCGGCGCGGCCGGACCGGGTGGATGTGGAGTTCGGGCTGAAGTTCTCTGCGTCCGGCGGGGTGATCCTTGCCGGAGTGGCCGGCGAGGCCAGCCTGAAGGTCACCCTCGGCTATGACGTGGCAGCCCGCCCGGCGGGGCAGCCTGCTGTGCCCTCCGGGTCCTCATGACCGCCGCGGCCGGGCTGGTGCCGGGGTACCTGGGGCGGGTGCTGGATGGCGATGGCGCCCCAGTCCCCGTGGGGACGTGTTTCCAGGTCGCGCCGGGTGTGCTGGTGACCGCGTGGCATGTGGTGGATGACATCGGGGCCGCTGAAGAAGGTGCCCGGGTCCGGGTGGACCCGCTGGCGGGCGGGGAGCCGTTCGACGCGGCCGTGGCGCGCTTGGATCAGCTGCGTGACCTGGCTGTGTTGACCTGTGATGCTAGGTTGCCCGCAGAGGCGGGCCAGCTGGCGGTGACCGATCAGGTCCCGCTGCGCACCCTGGTCAGGGTGACCGGGCACGCGGTGCTCGATGATCCCGGGCATACGTACGGGTTCTTGAACGCGCCCGGTGAATGGGCTGGCGGGACAACCCGGGATAACGCGGTCCCGCTGGGCCGGATGACGGCAAGCGCGGTGGTGCCGGGGATGAGCGGCGCGCCGGTGATCCGGGACGAGGATCACGCGGTGGTCGGGGTGGTGTCGGGCCGGTATAACAGCGCGGACGGATGGCTGGCCGGGACGGTGTGGGTGGCCCGGACCGAGGACCTGGCGGTGCTGCTGGAAGGCATCGCGAGCATTGCGGTGACACGGCCGCCGCTGGCGGGCCCGGCCGAGCTGCTGCTGACGGTGACCGCTGAGCGGGTGCGGCTGACCGGAGCCGGCGTGGACGTGGCGGCCGATCACGGCGGGGTGCGCCCCGGGCTGGCCGAGGCGGTTCATGACATCCGCCGGGAGCGTAGCCGGGCGGGGTTGCCGGTCCGGGCGGATGCCGGCACACTGGCGCCGACCGGGGGCGTGTCGCTGGACCGGACGGGCCGGCTGCTGGGCGAGTCGTTCCTGCCCGGCCCGGTTGCCGGTGAGCTGGGCCGGGTGCTGGCGGCGGCGGAGCGGGCGTACCAGCCGGTGCGGCTGGGGCTGGCGGTGCCCGCCGGGCTGGCCGGGCTGCCGTGGGAGGCGCTGCCGCGCCCGGACGGCGGTGGGCCGCTGGCGCTGCACCCGCTGGTCAGCGTGTTCCGGATGGCGGACGCGGCGCCGGCGCGGCTGCTGCCGGGGCCGCTGCGGATCATCGTCGCGATCGCCGCGCCCGATGCCGGCGGCGGTGCGGTACTGGATTATGAGCGGGAGCTGCGCAACGTGCTGGCCGCGGTCCGCGCCGCCCGCCAGGACGCGGCCGACGTGCGGGTGGTGCCGTTCGCCACCGCGGCCGCGATCCGCGCCGAGCTGGACCGCGGCCCGGCCCACGTGCTGCACATCTCCGGGCACGGCTCCCCCGGCCGCCTGTACCTGGAAAACGACGACGGCTCCGCGGCGCCGGTGACCGCCGGGCAGTTCCTGGACCAGGCGGTGCCGCCGGGGAAGATGCCGCCGGTGATCACCTTGTCGGCCTGCTACACCGACGCCGCCGCCAGCGCCGACGGGGCCTCGTTCGCGGCCCGGCTGTGTCAGCGCGGCGCGGCGGCGGTGATCGCCACCGAAGCCTCCATCACCGACACCTACGCCACCCGGCTGCTGGCCCGGGTCTACGGCACCCTGGCCCAGGCGGCTGACCCGGACGTTGTGCTGGCTTTGTCGCAGGCGCGCCGCCAGGTCCAGGCCGAGCTTGAGGTTTCCCCGGATCGGCGGGACCAGGCGGTGGCGGGGCTGGGCGAGTGGGCGGCGGTCACCGTGCTGGCCGCTTCCGGGTCTGTCCCGGTCATCGATCCGGGCGCTGCGGGGCCGGCCGTACCGCTGCCGTCACGGCCGCAGGTCGCCGGGCTGGCCAGCAGGGCGGACTGGTATTTCGTCGGCCGCAGGGCCGAACAGCGCCGCTGGCCGGAAGACCTGGCCGGCGGCGAGCTGGCCGGGATCGTGGTTACCGGGATCGGCGGGACCGGCAAGACCACGCTGGCCGCCGAGATCACCGCCCGCGTCCTGGACCGGCATCCGGGCTACGTCCTGGTCAGCCTGACCGGGCCGCTGACCCTGGAAAGCCTGCTCGGTGAGGCGGCCGCCGCCATACGCCGGGAACTGCTGGTCCGCACAGAGCAAGACCCTGTGGCGATCCGGGCGCTGGACGCCGCCAGGCGAGCCGACCTGCCCTGGCGCGACCGGCTCGCGATCCTGCGCGGTCACGTCCTGAACCACGTGCCGGTGCTGATGCTGCTGGACAACTTCGAGGACAACCTGCGCCCCGACAGCTCGGGGTACGTGGCCGGCGATGAGGCGGTGGGCGGGCTGCTGGCCGCCTGGGCGGCCGACCCGGGCCTTAGCCGGCTGCTGGTCACCTGCCGGTACCGGTTCGCCCTGCCCGGCGGCGCGCAGCGGTTCTTGTCGTTCCGGCAGCTGGGCGCGCTGTCGCGGGCCGAGACGATGAAGCTGGCCTGGTCGCTGCCCGCCCTGGACCGGCTGGATGAGGCGCAGCTGGAGCAGGTGTGGCGGCTGGCCGGCGGGCACCCCCGGTCGCTGGAATACCTCGACGCCCTGCTGTCGGGCGGCACCGCCCGCTACCCCGACGTCACCGCACGGCTCACCGCCGCGGTCACCGCCCGCCTCGGCGGGGCCGACCGGGACCAATGGCTGGCCGCCCGCAGCGGACTGGACGCGGCGCTGGCCGAGACCGTCGCGCTGGCCGCCGACGACGTGCTGCTCGAGGACCTGCTCACCCGCCTGGGCCAGACCCCTGGCGCGGCGGACCTGCTGCTGGGGGTCTCGGTGTACCGGGAGCCGGTCGACGCCAACGCGGTGCTGTTCCAGGCCGGGCAGCCCGACCCGGACGCCGAGCACATCCCCGACCGGGCGGCCGCTCGCGAGCAGATCACCGCAATCCTGGCAGCCGCCGGGATCACCATCGGCGAGTCCTTCGACCCGGCCAGCGTCCCCGCCGCCGTCCAGGCGGAGCTGGCACCGCACCTGGCCGAGCTGGGCCGTCGCCCGGTGCCGCCATACCTGTCACATCCCGGGTTGCCCGCGCAGATCGCGGCGTGCCAGGCAGCCAGCCTGCTGACCGCCGACAAGGCCGGCGACGGGAAGCGGTTTTTCGTGCACCGGTGGACCGCCAGCGAACTCGCCGCCAGAGCTGCCCGCCAGCCCGGCGGTCGGCTGACCCGGGCGCACCGGCAGGCAACCGCCTACTGGCAGTGGCGCGTCCGGGTCTGGCCGCAGGACAAGGCAGCCGATGTGCATGACCTGCTGGAAGCCCGCCACCACCTGCTGCAAGCCGGAGACACCGAAGACGCCGGCCAGGTCACCGAGCGGGCCGTCAGCCAGCTGGATACCTGGGGTGCCTGGGACCAGGAAGCCTCGCTGATCCACGACACCCTCGCCCGGCTCCCCGCCGACTCACCCCGCCAGGCCGCATGGATCCACCAGCTCGGCATCCTCGCCCAGAACCGGGGAGACTATGACGAGGCGACCCGCCAGTACCAGCGCGCCCTCGACATCAACGAGCGGCTCGGCAACCAGGCCGGCATGGCCCGCTGCTACGGGCAGCTCGGCGATCTCGCCCGGGACCGCGGAGACTATGACGAAGCCGAGCGCCAACTCCAGCGGTCCCTCGAAATCCACGAGCGGCTCGGCAACGATGCTTTTACGGCCATTGCCCGCGGTCAGCTCGGTAACCTCGCTTACCTGCGTGGGACCTACGAGGAGGCGGCCCGGCAGTACCGACGCTCCCTCGACATACGCGAACGACTCGGCGACCAGGCCGGCATGGCCAATTCCTACCACGGCCTCGGCCTCATCGCCCAGCAGCGGCAGGACTACGACGAGGCCGCCCGCCAGTACCAGCGCTCCCTCGAAATAAACGAGCGACTCGGCAAACAGGATGGCATGGCTGCCGTCATTCACCAGCTCGGCATCCTCGCCGAGTTCCGCAGGGACTATGAGGAGGCGGCGCGGCAGTACCAGCGCTCCCTCGACATCAAGGAGCGCCTCGGCAACCAGGCCGGCATGGCCATCAGCTACCACCAGCTCGGCGTGCTCGCCTACAAACGGGGGGACTATGACGAGGCGGCCCGGCAGTACCAGCGCGCCCTCGACATCAACGAGCGGCTCGGCAACCAGGCCGGCATGGCCGCCAGCTACAGTCAGCTCGGCGATCTGGAGGCAGACCGCCACGGCCCGGCCGCCGCGGTCATCGCCTGGCATCTGAAGGCGCTAACGATCAGGCTCCGGCTCAGTGTCCCGCAGGCCGTGAACAACCTGCGTCGCCTTTCCGCCTACCGCCGCGAGATCGGCGGCGAGTCCTTCACCAGCTCGCTGCTCCAGGCGGCAGGCGACGTCGACCTGGCCAAGACCATCACAACTCTGCTCGACCGGGTCGACGCGGCCGACGACGGCGCGGCCTGACCCCGCATGCAACCGGGCAGCCTCAGATTCTCCACATTGGGTGATTGGGCGCCCGCGCTGCGCCGGACAACGCCCGCACGGCGAAGAGGTACCTTAGATACTTCTGCTCACTTGACTTGCACGTGCCCGCCACGGTGCCAGATCGCGAAGAATGACCTGCCATGGACCCCGTTCGATCCCCGGAGAACCACCGCGAGTTCCTGCTGCTGTGGCACGGCGAGCTCCGGCGGGTGGTCACCGTCGAAGACGAGCTGGTTCCGTACGAACAGTGGCAGCGCCGTGAGGTTGAGCGGAACACCCGGCGCTGCGCCTGCGGGCTGGTATGCGCGGCGGGGAGCGCGCGGACCTGCGGCAGCAGGGAGTGCATCGACCGGCTGACCGCCGAAGCCCGCTAAGGCAGCGAGACGAGCACCCGCCCAGCAGCCTTCCCCGATTCGATCAGCTCGTGGGCCCCGGCGATCCGCTCGAGCGGGAAAATCCCGGCGACCGGGACGGACAGCGCCCCTTGCGCCGCGGCGCCGGTCAGATCGCGGGCGGCCGCGTCCTTGGCCTGCCGCGGGAAGTCGTCGCTGCCGAGCAGCCTGATGGTCACGTTGGCGAAGAGCATGGGCCAGAAGGGCAGCTCGGGGCGGTCCTTCGGGCTGGCGTAGGCGGCTACCACAGCGCCGTTGCGGACCACGTCCGCGTCCAGGTCCGCGTTGGCGGACAGCGCGACCTCGACGACGCGGTCGACTCCGCCGGGGGCGATCCGGCGGATCGCGGCGACCGGATCGGACTGCAGCGAGACGACGTGGTCGGCGACTTCCTGGCTCACCTGGCCGGTCTCGGCGTCGGTCCGCACCGTTCCGATCACGGTGGCGCCTGCCCACCTGGCGAGCTGAGCGGCCAGCGAGCTCACCGAGCCGCGCACCCCGTGCACGAGCACGGTCTGCCCGGCGACGGGCCCGTCGGCGAAGACGGCCCGGTGCGCGGTTATCCCCGGGATGCCAAGGCAGGCGGCAAGCTCGTCGCTCACCGAGTCCGGCAGCGCGACGGCGAGTGCCTCCGGCACCACCGTCGTCTGCGCCGCGGTCCCGAAGGCCCGGTAGGACTGGGCGCCGTATACCCACACCCGGCTGCCGACTCTGGCCGGGTCCGCCCCGGGACCGACCGCGTCGATGACCCCGGCGCCGTCGCTGTGCGGCACGATCCGCGGGAACGCCATCGGCGATCCCAGCCAGGCCTGCCGCTTCTTGATGTCCCCGGGGTTGGCGCCGGACAGGCTAAGGCGCACCCGCACCTCGCCGGAACCAGGCTCGGCCGCGGGCAGCTCGCCGACCTGCAGTACCTCGGCGGCCGGTCCCTGACGGTCATACCATGCTGCGATCATCGCTCTCCCTGGCATGCTGTGAGGCGTGCGATTGCGCTGGCTCACCATATTCCTCGACTTCCCCGCCGGCTCGTTCGAGGCGGGCGTCACGTTCTGGCGCGAGGTCACGGGATCCGGGCTATCGGCGATCCGCGGCACGTCCGGAGAGTTCGCGACGCTGCTGCCGCCGACCGGGGACGCCTACCTCCGGGTGCAGCGCGTCGCCGCGGGCGGCGGCGGGTGCCACCTCGACCTGCACGTGGACGGATCCCTTTCCGACGCGGCCGATCACGCGGTCGCGCTCGGCGCGACGATCAGGCACGCGCAGGAGGGCCTGATCGTCGCCGACAGCCCGAGCGGTTTCACGTTCTGCCTGGTGGGATGGCACGGCGAGGCGGTAGTCCCGTCTCCGGTGCTGCTCGGCGACGCGGGCGAAAGCCGCGCGGACCAACTCTGCCTGGACATCCCGCACGCGGACTACGACAGCGAGTGCTTCTTCTGGTCCGAACTAACCGGCTACGAGCTGCGGGCAAGCTCACGGCCAGAATTCGCCTACCTCGCCCGCCCGGAAGGCATCCCGGTCCGGCTGCTCCTGCAGCGCCGCGACCACGCCGCGCCGGGCGACCCGGTCACCGCCCACGTGGATTTCGCCTGCGCGGACCGTCAGCTCCTGACCGTCTCGCACGCCGCCGCGGGCGCACGGGTCCTGTCCCTGTTCCCGCACTGGATCGTGCTCGCCGACCCGGCAGGCCGCGAGTACTGCCTCACCGCCCGCGACCCGCGAACCGGGACGCTGAGCCGGGGCGCCCCGAATTAGACCGGAGAATCGTGAATTCGGCGGACGGATCCGGGGACCGGAATCCCGGCGCGCAGGTCCGGCGCCGGGATAGGAGCGCCGTAGCGGACATGGACCGGGATCACGCCTGCCCAGGCCGGGCCGGCGCAGTCTTCCGGCGGGTCGTCCGGCCATCCGCCGGAAACCTTCAGCGACCACTCGGCGATCGGCAGCGCGAGCACGAGCGTGCTGGCCAGTTCCTTGGGCGTCGGGCGGCGCACCTCGGCCAGACGCCCGGGCAGCAGCGCCTCGACCACGGTGTCCAGCGCTCGAAGCTTCTCGTCCGGATCGGTGAGCGGCGTGCACTGCCCGAAGATCACCGCGCTGCGATAGCGCATCGACGACTCGAACGCTGAGCGAGCGACGACAAGTGCGTCAAAGGACGTCACGGCAAGGCTTGCCGGCGCGCCCGCCGCGAGCCGGCGCATCCACCCCGAGCCGGTGGAGCCGTGAGCGAGCATCCGGTCGCCGTCTCGCGCGACCGCCGTCGGCAGCACGACCGGGTGCCCGTCCTCTGCCATTAGCGCGAAGTGCCCGATGTGGACACTGTCCAGCAGGCGATCAAGCTCACCGCGATCCTGGCTGGCCATCGTGCGCAGGCGGGTGATCGTCGTCCGGGCCATCTCAGATCCTCCTCAAAGCTGTGGATAGGCTGTGCACAAGCCGGTGGATAACTGCGTTCAAGTGCGGATAACAACCGTCATTCTGTGGATAATGAAAAAAATCTAAATTACTGCCCCCGGACGCTTGCGCCCGCGCTCGGCCGAGGAGTAGAAATGCTTTCACCGTCGGAAACGGGCACCACCCAGGGGGAAACTCCGGAGACGCGGGAGGAGCCGGGAAACCGGTCTCTCACGCGGGTGCTTGGCCCTGACAGTGGGCCGTCGAAGCCGGGTGAGCTGGGCAACTGGCGAATCAGGTGACGCGGGCCGAGCAAGGCCCCCTCCATCTCATACATGGAGGGGGCCTTCTCTTATTGTGCCCGAGCGGAACGCTCCCGCCCACTAACGACACGCCAACAAAAAGTGGCCAAACGCGGACATGCCGGCCAGGCTTAGCAAACTGGCTACCTACGTAGACAGCAGTTCTCTACCTATGTAGAGTGATCGCCGTGAGATCACCTTCCGGGTTTTCCGCGCAGACGCTGTCGGTGCTGGCGGCGCTGTGCGAGGAGCCGTCGCAGTGGCAGCACGGGTACGCGCTGGCCATGCAGACCGGCCTGAAGTCAGGCACGCTGTACCCGATCCTGGTGCGGCTGGCCGACCGGGGCCTGCTCGAGGCGTGCTGGCAGGACGAGCCGGTGCCCGGCCGACCGCGGCGGCACCTGTACCGGCTGACCGCGGACGGGGCAGCCAGCGCGGCCGAGGCCCTGGCCGCCGCGGCGCGGGCCGCCGCGGCGCGGGCCGCCGCGCCGGCGTCGTCGGCGAGGCGGCCGGGACTACGGGTGCGAGGCGGGCGCGGGGTCGCGGCGCCTGGTGCGTCATGAGCCGGCTGAGCCGGGCGGCGGCCCGGTGGGCCGTGCGGCTGGTGCCGGCCGGGCGGCGGGACTGGGCCGAGGGGCTGTTGGCCGAGGCGGATCAGGTGCCGCCGGGGCTGGCCCGGCTGGCGTGGCGGGCCGGCGGGGTGCGGTTCATCGCGCGAGAGGCGCGCCTGTTGCGGGTGGCGGCTCAGGTGCTGGTGTTCGCGGCCGCGGCGGCCTGGATCGTGCACGTGGCCTGGCCCGGCCCGGCGAGCAACCCATCCACCGCGATCAACCGGCTGAACGTGGTCACCCTGCTGCCGGTGCTCGCCGTGCTGCCGCTGCTGGCGCGATGGCTGTTCGGCCCGGCCGCTCCCGGCCGGCTGGCGCGGGTGCTGCGCTACGGCGCCTACGCGGCGGTGCTGGTCCTGTTGCTGGCCAAGGCCAGCGTCGAGCCGATGGCGGACAACCCGGCGGCGACCCCGTACCTGAACTCGGACGCGTCGACCCCGGTAAAGGACGGGATGATCTCCACCTGGCTGAGCCAGAGCGTGTTCCTGCTCATCGTGGCCGTGTACGTGGCGGCCATCCTGGCTTTCACCGCGCGGCGGTCGCGGGTGACACCTGGCACGCTGGCCGTGGGCACCGGCACGGGCCTCGTGCTCGGCGCCGTCCTGTACGCGATCTTCCCGATCGGGCTCACCAATCACACCACCAACCCGCTGCTACCCGGCTACGCCGCCGGCCTGCTGGTGGCGCTCGCCTGGATCTTGCTGTTCGGCGGGCCGATACTGGCCGGCGTCGTGGCCGCCCGGCGCTACCGCGCACCCGAGCGCCCGGAGCAGGCCAGCGCGGAGCAGGCCAGCACGGAGCAGGCCAGCAACGCCAGAATCCGCCAGGCCGCCGCGGCGGGGTTCCTCGCAACCGCGGTCGGCGCCCTGACGGTCACCGCCCTTGGCACCGCCACGGTCGCGCTGATGCCAAGGGCGGGATGGCTGCTGCACGGACTGTATCCGGGCCAGCACCTGACCGCGGCCGCGGCCTATATCCGCGAGCTGACGGCCAGCGTGCGCATCGGCAATTACGGCCTGACACTGCTGTTCTTCCCGGTCATCGGGCTCCTCATGGGCTTGTGGGCCGGCGCCGCCGCGACACAGTACGGCCCGGATCTAGGCGGCGGGCCGCCGCGCCCGCCAGGTTACACGCCGGCCCCGGATCCCGCCGGCCAGCCAGTCATCCGGTAGGGCCCGCTACCAGGTGCCGCGGGCGGCGGCCGGCCAGGACGTCGGCGATCGAGTGGGCGGCCATCTCGTAGGAGGCGAACTCGGACTCCGGTGAGCGCCAGGCCAGGTGCGGGGTGAGGATCGTGTTCGGCAGGGTGAAGGCGGGGTGGTCGGGGGGCGGGGGCTCGACGTCGTAGACGTCGAGCCCGGCGCCGGCCAGGTGGCCGCTGTCCAGCGCGGCGCGCAGCGCGTGCAGGTCGACCAGCTCGCCGCGGCCGCAGTTGACCAGGTAGGAGCCGGGGCGCATCAAGGCTAGCGCGTCGGCGTCGATGATCGCCTTGGTCTGCGGAGTCAGCGGCAGGTGCAGCGTCACCACGTCGCTCGCCGCCAGCAGGGCCGGAAGGTCGGCACACGGCGAGGCGCCAAGCTCACGGATCCTCGCCTCGGGGGTGCGGGGCGCCCAGGCGAGCACGCGCATGCCGAGGGACAGGCCGCGCTGTGCCACGAGCGTGCCGATCCGGCCGAGGCCGACGACGCCGAGCGTCGAGCCGGTGATCCGCCGCGCGCCCGCCGCCCGCGAGGAGTACCTGCCGTGCCGCATCATCGCGTCGGCGACGTGCAGGCGGCGCAGCAGCGCGCCAGTCATCGCGATCACGTGGTCGGCGACCTCGATGTCGCTGTAGCCGGGCGTGTGCGTGACGCACGCCCCGGCCGCGACGACCGCGGCCACGTCGATGTGGTCGTAGCCAGTGGACGTGGCCGCGACGATCCGCAAGTCCGGCAGGGCCGCCACATCGGCGGCGCAGATCCGCACCAGCGGCGACACGGCGAGTGCCACGATGCCGCGGCCCGCGGGAGGCAGCTGGGATCGTTCTGTATCGATATTCTCGCCCAGTGCGGCGCGGAACGGTCCGTACCCGGGGTCCTCGGGGTGCGCCGAGACGAGGACGACGCGGGGCGCGTTCAGTTCTTGTAGTCCGGCGCGATGCGGTCGGCCAGGCGCAGCATCGCCTGCCAGGCGAGGCTGGGCGAGCCTGCGTCGGCGTAGTCGCGGTCGCCGTCCGCGCCGCTGAACTGCCGCGCGGTGTGCTCGCAGACCTCGGGCGGCGGCAGGACGAGCGGCGCTCCCCCGGCCATCGCGTCCACCTGGATCTGGCAGGCGCGCTCCAGGTAGAACATCCGCAGGAACGCCTGCCCAGGCGTCTTGCCCACGGTGAGCAGCCCGTGGTTGCGCATGATCATCACCGGCTTGTCGCCTAGGTCCGCGACGAGCCGCTTCTTCTCATCTGGGCTCACCGCGATGCCCTCGTAGTCGTGGTAGGCGACCCGGTTGTAAAACTCCAGCGATATCTGGTTGAGCGGCAGCAGCCCGTGCTCCTGGGCGGCGACCGCGCAGCCGGCCTTGGTATGGGTGTGCAGCACGCAGTGCGCGTCCTCGCGGCTTTCGTGGATCGCGCTGTGGATCACGAAGCCGGCCTGGTTGACCCGCCACGGCCCGTCGGTGACGAGCCGGCCGTCCAGGCCGACGATCACCAGGTTCGAGGCGGTGATCTCCTCATACAGCAGGCCGAACGGGTTGAGCAGGAACCGGTGTTCCGGACCCGGCAAGCGGACCGAGATGTGGTTGAAGATCAGGTCGGTCATCTTGAAGTGCGCGACGAGCCGGTAGACCGCGGCGAGTTCGCGCCGCAGCCGCGCCTCCGCCTGCGCGTAGTCCTCGGTCTCTGCCTGGTCGACTTCGATCACGGTCATGCTTCGAGCCTCGCACGCGTCTCCGGCCGCGTCCAGCCGGGACGGCTAGATCGCCGCCGGGCTGCCGTTCAGCCCATCGAGGATCCAGCCAAGGCGATCCAGGACGGCGCTGGCGGCCAGATACCTCACGGGTATTCAGCCTATCGTGATCAGTGGAAACCTCCGGCTCTGCTGGCCACCGCGGTCGCCGCGGCCGTGGCGGCGCTGATCGATGCCATGATCGCTGCCTCGGTGGTCGCGCTGGCGGCCGCGTCCGTGGCCGCGTCGCCGATGGCGGCCTCCTTCAGCCGCTTCCGCGCGGGCACGCCGGCGACGCCCGGGAACACGTAGCTGGCCAAGCCGATCGCGGAGGCCAGCCCGGCCAGCGCCGCCTGCGCCGGTTCGAGGGTGCCCGTGCCCTGGGCTACGGCCTGCAGCGTGGCCCGCGCCCGGGCCGTTCGCCCCGTGTCGACGACCACCCACCGGGTGACCGGGATGAATCCGAGCACCGTGCGCCGGTCAGCCTGGATGATCCCGTCGTCCCGCAGCCGGGCCAGGTAGCGCTGGACAAGCCGGGGGCGCGCCCGCGCGACATACGCCCTCGCGGTCGGCGGGCTCTTGCCGCCGGTCATGAGCGACAGCGCCTCGTCAAGGAGCGGGTCGCCGGTCGGCGCGGTGTCGATAACCACGATGGTGTCCCCCGCGACATCCAAGCGGCGCGCGGCGGTCAGTCTGACCAGTTCGGAGCCGGCCAGGCCGAACCGCAGCTTCGAGGAAACGTCGAGCCTGCCGTCCCGGCGCACCGCCAGCAGCATGAGGTCGGCGGCGAGGTCATCCATGGCAGTGACGATAACCACGAGTCCCCCGGGCGCCTAGGTCACGCGCTTGGGGACCGGGATGCGGTCCAGGTCCGCGGCCAGCACGATGTCTGCGCCGAACGCCGCGGCGGCGTCGGCGAGCAGCTGGTCGGCTGACCCGGACTCGTAACGCTGGGAGAAGTGCGTCAGCACGAGCAGGCGCGCGCCGGATTCGGCGGCGATCCGGCCCGCCTGCCCGGCCGTCAGGTGGCCGTAGTCGCGGGCGAGGCCGGCATCGGCGTCGGTGAACGTGGCTTCGCAGACGAGCATGTCCGCTTGTTCGGCCAGCTCGAACGCGGCGTCGCAAAGCCGGGTGTCCATGATGAACGCGAAGCGCTGCCCCGGCCTGGGCTCGCTGACCTGCTCAAGCGTGACGGTCTGGCCGCCGGCCGCGAGCCTGCCCTCGCGCTGCAGGCGGCCCACGTCGGGACCGGTAATGCCGCGGGCGGCGAGTTCTTCCGGCAGCATCCGCCGGCCGTCCGGCTCGACCAGGCGGTAGCCGACGGCGGGCACGAGGTGGGACAGTGCCCGGGCCTCCAGCCGGAAGGCGGGGCCGTCGGCGATCACGCCGTCGCCGTGCACGGGCCGTTCCTCCAGCGCGAGCGTGTCATGGAACAGGGACGCGTGCCGCAGGCGCCCGAAGAACTCCTGGCTAACCGCCGGGTAATAGGCCTGGACCTCGTGCGCAACCCGGTCCAGGGACATCCGCTGCAGCACGCCGGGCAGCCCCAGGCAGTGGTCACCGTGAAAGTGGGTGATGCAGATGCGGGTGATCTGGCTCGCCGTCACGCCGGCGAACAGCATCTGGCGCTGCGTGCCCTCCCCGGGGTCGAACAGCAGGCCCTCGTCGTCCCAGCGCAGGAAGTAGCCGTTGTGATTGCGGGTTCGGGTGGGCGCCTGGCTCGCCGTGCCGAGAACGACCAGCTCACGATTGGACACGACACCCGAGCTTACGGCCCTTCGGGCCGACCGGCCCGCCCGGCGCCAAGCCCGTTAATGTGGCGGATTGGGCGCCCCCCAGCAGGCCGGATCCTCCACGGTGTCCGAATGGCGGCAGGAGTAGAGCCGCCACGCCTCCGTTCGGGATAAAAGGCGCACAGAAGCGGAACCGGACCTCAGCTCCTGGCGCGGGCCTGCGGGGGTGTCGGCGCGGCGGCGGCTGTCGCGGACGGACAGCAGCGCGACAACGGCCAGCACAACGACGATGAAGGCGGGCGATGCCCAGGCGGGGATCTCGCAGAGGTCGGCGGTCAGCATCTTCGCCGCGATGCCCGTGAGGATGACGGCCAGGCCCGGCTGCAGGTAGCGGAACTTGCCGGCCGCCCCCGCGAGCAGGAAGTACAGCGCCCGCATGCCCAGCAGCGCGAACACGTTGGACGTGTAGACGATAAAGGTGTCGGTGGTGACGGCGAGGATCGCCGGGATCGAGTCGATGGCGAAGATCACGTCGGTGGTCTCCACGACGATCAGGGCCAGCAGCAGCGGGGTGGCCAGGACGCGGCCCCGGTCCCTGACCAGGAACCGCTGCCCGCGCGGCTCATCGGTGGCGGGCAGGATCCTGGTCAGCGCTCGCAGCGCCCGGTTGCGCCGGGGCTGGAGGTGGGCCGCGCCGCGCGCGATCTTGACAGCGGCGAACAGCAGCACCGCGCCGAACAGGTAGCTGACCAGGTGGAAGCTGTCCAGCAGCGCGGCGCCTGCCACGATGAACGCGGCGCGCATGATCAGCGCCCCGATGATGCCGAACATGAGCACCCGATGCTGGTAGCGCGGCGGGATCGCGAACGCCGCGAAGATGACCGCGAACACGAAGACGTTGTCCAGGGACAGGCTCTTCTCGATCAGGTAGCCGGCCAGGTAGGCCTGGGCCGGGCCGCCGCCGCGCCAGGCCCAGAGCAGGCCGGCGAAGCCCAGGCCGATCGCAACCCAGACAGCGCTCCAGGTGGCGGCTTCTTTCAGCGACACCTCGCGGGCCCGGTTGTGCAGCACGACCAGGTCCAGCGCCAGCATCGCGGCGACGAACGCCGCGAACGCCGCCCAGGCCCAGATCGGAACAGTCACGGTGCCAGCTCACCGATGCGGTCTGTAACCGCCGTGCCGCCGTGATGAAGACGGTGTGGAGGCGCGGCCACCGGCGTCTCCATCTGGCCGCCACAGCGAGCACACCCGCTTTCCAGGGCGGGCGGCTGCTATGGAGGCAGCTGGAGAAAGGAGACCATGATGCCGATCACGGCGCTCCCGGCCTGGCGCAGCTTGCTCGAGGAACGCTGGCAGCAGCGGCTCGGCACGCTGACCCTGCTGGCGCTGGCCTACCACGACGCCGAGGAAAGCTCCGGCGGCCTCTCGGCAGGCACTGCCGAGACCGCGCGGCTTGAGCGGATGCTGCGGGAGGCTACGGCGGCGCGGCGCGCCCTCGGCGACACCGAGGAGGCCCTCGCCCGCTTGTCGGACGGCAGCTTCGGCCGGTGTGAGCAATGCTCGGTCCCGATTGCGACCGCGGAGCTGCTGGCCGAGCCGGAGACCCGGTATTGCGCGGAATGCGTCGCGGTCTCGTGGGTAACCCTGGCCGGGTAACACTGCCTTCAGGCTCGGGGCAGGGTCAGGGTCATCGTGGTGCCCGCCCCTTCGGTGCTGGCGGCGGTCAGTTCGCCGCCGTGCGCGCGGGAGAGTTCGGCGGCGATCGCGAGACCGATGCCGCTGCCGGAAGTCTGCCCGGCGCCCTGTCCGCGCCAGAACCGGTCGAAGACGCGGGGCAGATCCGCGGCCGGGATGCCGGCCCCGGTGTCGGCGACGTCCAGCACGGCGTCCGCTCCGGCCTGCCTGGTGCCGATGGTGACCCGGCCGCCGGCCGGCGTGAACTTCAGCGCGTTGGTGAGCAGGTTGGTGACCACCTGGTGCAGCCAGCGCGGGTCGGCGAGGACCGGGACCTGCGACAGGTGCCTGTCTAGCTCGACCCCGGCCGCCTCGAACCGGCGCGCGAGGCTGTCGGCCGCGGCGGCGGCGATGTCCGCCAGGTCGCACTTGCGCCGTTCCAGGTGCAGGGCGGCGGCGTCGGCGGCGGCGAGCGTCTGCAGGTCGCCGACCATGCGCGCCAGCCGCAGCACCTCGTCGCGCAGCGACGAAAGCTCCTCGGGAGTGGGCTCGGCGACGCCGTCCAGCAGCGCCTCGTGACCCGCCTGGAGCACTGCGATCGGCGTGCGCAGCTCGTGAGCGACGCCGGCCACCAGGTCGCGGCGGATCTTATCCTCCCGGTCCAGCGTGTCGGCCATCTGGTCGAAGGCGGCCGCCAGCTCGCGCAGCTCGCCGAGCCCGCGGACGTCACCGGCTCGTGAGGCGCGGTCGCCGCCGGCCATGGATCTGGTCACCGCGATCAGCCGCGCGATCGGGCGGGTGATCCGCCGCGCGACTCCCAGGCCGGTCAGCAGGGCAAGCAGCGCCGCCAGGCCGGCCGCCCCGGCGATGGCCCGCAGCAGCGCGGTCCGCAGCGTGCTGTCGGCGCCGCCAAGCCCGGCACCGGTGAACCGGAGCCGGACCGCGCCAACGTGCTGACCGCGAGCGGACACCGGGGCGCTGACCTCCGGTCCCGTCGCGCCCGCGAACCCCGGCGAGGATTCCACGGTATGACCCGAGGCGTCGGTTATCTGAATGTCCACGCCGGTGCGCTGCGCCAGGTCGAGGATCGGCGTCAGGTCGGCGGACGCCCAGCTGTTGTTCCGGTCCCATGCCGCGCCCGCTGCCACGGAGATCGAGCTGGCCAGCTCCGTGCGCTGCTGGCCGGCCAGTGACGACACGTCCGCGGAGGCGAAGATGGCCGCGAGCCCGGCTAGCAGCGCGACCGCCGCGAGCGCCACGCACAGGAAAGCCAGCGCCAGCCGCAGCCCGAGCGTGTCAGTCATCGCGCGCCCCGAGCGCGTCGCGGGTCCCAGGCGTGTCAGTCATCGCGCGCCAGGCCTAGCCGGTAACCACCGCCGAGGACGGTCTGGATGATGCGCGGATTGCCCGGATCCTCCTCGATCTTGCGCCGCAGGTTCTTCACATGCGAATCGATGGTTCGCTCGTACCCCTCGAACTCGTACCCGCGCACCCGGTTGATCAGCTCGAATCGCGAGTACACCCGGCCGGGCACCGTCGCCAGCGCCACCAGGACACCCCACTCGGTCGGGGTGAGCTCGGCCTGGGCGCCGCGGACCCGCGCCTCGCGCCGCGGCTCGTCGATGACAAGCTCGCCGTCGCCGTAGCTGGCGACACCCGGCTCGGCCGCCGGGCCGCCACGGCGCAGGATCGCCTGCACCCGCAGCACCAGTTCCCGCGGGCTGAACGGCTTCGTCACGTAGTCGTCGGCACCGAGCTCAAGACCGCGGACCCGGTCTTCCTCGCTGCTTTTCGCGGTCAGCATCAGGATGCGCGGCGCCCTGCTGGCCTTGTTGGCCGTGGACGCGGCGCGAAGCTCACGGGCGACGGTCTCGCCCGGCACGTCGGGCAGGCCGAGATCGAGGATCACCAGATCCGGTGCGGCGGTGGCCGCCATGGTGAGTGCCTCGGCGCCGGAATCGGTCGACAGCACGGTGAACCCGGCGTTCTCCAGGTAGGACCTGATGAACTCCCGTAGCTTGCGCTCATCCTCGACCACCAGCACCGTCGCCATCGCGTCCTCCCCCAGCCTGTCAAGCCTCCATACCGTCACCATGACATCTTCACCAGGCGGGCACGCCCGCCGAGTGCACTGAATCCAGACGGCACCGGCAGCATAGGACAGCGCAGATGACTGGAAGCGACCTGATCGTGGCGGCACCGTGGATCGTCTTCGGTGTCGCGCTGCTTGGCCTGTGCGTGTCGCTGTTGCGCTCGCGCCGCGCGTCCAGGCGCAGGAGATGATGGTGGGCGTTCTCACCAGCCTCCAGGTCGATTCGGCGCTGTCGTACCTCATCGCGGTCCTCATCCCGGCGCTCGACGCGATCTTCCCGGTGCTGCCGAGCGAGACCGCCGTCATCGCGCTCGGCGTCGCGACCGCCGGGAGCACCGACCCGCGGATCGCGCTGCTCGTCGCCGCTGCCGCCGCCGGGGCCTTCCTCGGCGACAATCTCTCGTATCTCATCGGCCGCCGCTTCGGCCCCGCCACCGAACGCCGGTTCTTCTCGACACCGAAGGGAAAGAGCGCCCGGGCATGGGCCGAAAGGTCGCTCGAGCGATTCGGGACACAGCTCATCGTCGTCTGCCGGTTCATTCCGGGCGGCCGCACGGCGGTGACCCTCACCTGCGGGCTCACCGGCTACCCGCGGCGGCGATTCGCCGCCGGGACCGCCGCGGCGGCCGTCATCTGGGCGCTGTACGCGTTCTTCATCGGCCGGCTCGGCGGCAAGGCCTTCGAGGACAGCCCGTGGGCCGGCTTGCTCATCGCCTCTGGCGGCACGATCGTCATCAGCGCGCTCATCGAGGCGGTGCGCCGGATCCGGGCGCGCCGACGGCGGTCACAACCGTCGTGGCCGTCACGGGGTGACTCCGGACAGGTTGAGACCCACGACGCCGGCGAGCACGAGGCCGATGGACACCAGCTTCAGGACCGACACCGTGTCGTCGAGCAGGATCATCCCCACCGTCGCCGCTCCGACGGCGCCGATCCCCGTCCAGACCGCGTAGGCGGGCCCCACCTCGAGCTCGCGAAGGGCGACCGTCAGCAGGCCGAAGCTGATCAGCGCTGAAATCGCGAACCCGACCGTCGGCCACAGCCGGCTCAGCCCATGGCTCAGCTTCAGGAGCACGGCGAAAGCCGTCTCAAACAAGCCGGCGATAACGAGGACCACCCAGGCCATCTCGGCACCTCACCTTCCAGGTCGGGTACCTGCTGTGTAGCCCGGCGGCGAGGAGCCGCGATGTGGGGTTCATGAAGCCCCGATGGAGAGCGCGGGGCGGCGTCTCCACAGGGTCTCCATCTGTTGCACGCGGCCCATGCACACCGATAGCGGACGGTGGTTCATACACCGACAGGAAAGGAACCCCCCATGATGAGGAGCGGCACGCCAGTGCTGAACCCGATCACCGCCGCCTGCAACACGGCGGCGAAGGGTCAAGCGGGCTCAGTCACGGGAAGGACCACGGGATGGGGAGCATGACTGCAACGCGCACGCTGCTCAGCGGCATCATCCTGGGCGAGTCGCCGCGCTGGCACGATGACCTGCTGTGGTTCTGCGACTGGGGCGCGCACGAGATCCGCGCGGTCGGCCTGGACGGCAGCAGCCAGGTGATGGGCAACGTGCCCGCCTTCCCGTTCTGCATCGACTGGCTGCCGGACGGACGGCTGCTCGTGGTCGCCGGCAGCGACCGGGCGCTGCTGCGCGTCAGACGCGACGGATCGCTGGAACCGTACGTCAGCCTGGCGGACCTGTGCGACCGGCCGTGGAACGAGATCGTCGTCGACCGCCGCGGCAACGCGTACGTCAACTGCGTGGGATACGACATGATGGCCGGCGAGAAACCGTCGTCAGGCATCATCGCACTGGTGACCGCCGAGGGAACCGTCAGGCAGGTGGCGGACAAAGTATTTTTCCCGAACGGCATGGCGGTGACTCCCGATGGCGGCACGCTAATCGTGGCGGAGTCGCACGCCGGACGGCTCACTTCCTTTTCCATCGGGGCCGACGGCGGCCTGTCCGGCCGCCGGGTCTGGGCCGACCTGGGCGACGCGGCGCCGGACGGCATCTGCCTGGACGCCGAGGGCGCGGTCTGGTACGCGGACGTGCCCCATCAGCGCTGCGTCCGGGTGCGCGAGGGCGGTGAGGTGCTTGACGTGGTCGACCTCGACCGGGGCTGCTTCTCCTGCGCGCTCGGCGGCACGGACGGCAGGACGCTGTTCATGACGGCGGCGCGGTGGACCGGGCCGGGCGGTGTCGCAGACCCGACTGGAGTGCTGCTGACCGCGGAGGCACCCGCCCCGGGCGTTTAGCCTGGGGCGCTCTGCTGCGGCCCCGGCTCCGGCCGCGGGTCGATCGGGGTGAGCGGGCCGGTTCCCGCCTCGATAGTCGCGGCGGCGTCCAGGCACAGGTCCTCGCGGAACCGCGGGCCGATGACCTGAACGGCCTGCGGCAGGCCGCCGTCACGGCCGACTGGCACGGTGACCGCGGGCAGGCCGAGAAGGTTGACCGCGACGCTCATCCGGATGGCCGCGGGCCAGCCGGCCTGCCACTTCGGGTCGAGATCGGCGCCGACCTCGAAGGGCTGCAGTGTGCAGACCGGCGCGAGCACCAGCGGCGCCTCGTGCAGCCAGGCGTCCCAGCTCCGGGCGATGGCGGCCCGCTCCATCATCGGGTCGAACGCGCGGGTCCCCATAGCCGCCGTCCACGCGCTGTCAAAGCCGGCCCAGAACCGGGCGAAGCCGCCCGGCGCCACGGTTTCGACGGGCGGCTGTTGCTCCTGCACCCGGCTGTAGGCGGACATGATCTGGTGGTAGATCTCGCCGGCCCGGTCCAGGGCGGGCACCTGGCCTTCGGCGACGACGTACCCCGCGTCGGCGAGCAGGCGTCCCGCCTTTTTCACAGCGCTTGCCACGGCAGGGTCCACGCCCCCGCCGTTCGGATCGATGATGACTGATACCCGCACCGGCGGCGAGATGGCAGGCCCTTGCAGGGGGACGGGTGCGTACCACGGGTCACCGGCCGCGTCGCCGCACATGTGCGCGAAGGCGAGCCGCAGGTCGCGCACCTGCCGGGCGATCGGTCCGTGGACGGCGAGCAACTGGAAGGCGAACGGGACCGGCCGCGGCGGCCCGTGCCGCCCGCCCTGCGGCACCCGTCCCAGGGACGGCTTGAGGGCGGCGACGCCACAGCACTGAGCCGGCCAGCGCAGCGACCCGGCGCCGTCGTTGCCCATACCGAGCGGCGTCATGCCCGAGGCGACGGCGGCGGCGTCGCCGCCGCTCGAGCCGCCGGGTGTGTGCCTGGCCGACCACGGGTTGAGCGTCGGGCCGCGCAGCGCGTTGTCGGTGTGCCAGCGCATCCCGAACTCCGGCATGTTGGTCCGGCCAAGCGGGATAGCTCCAGCCGCCCGAAGCTGGCCGATGTGCGGCGCGTCGTGAAGGGCCACCGCGTCCCGCAGCGCGGCGATGCCGAGCGTCGTGGCGGACCCGGCGACGTGGATGTTCTCCTTGACCGTCATCGGCACGCCGCAAAGCGGCCCGGGAGCCCCGGGCGCCCCGGGCGCCTCGTCCCGCCGCAGCGCCTCGTCGGCCGCGTCGGCTGCCCGCAACGCCTCGTCGGCCAGCACCACGGTGATCGCGTTCACCGCCGGGTTCACCCGGCTGATCCGGTCCAGGTGCGCCCGCACCACCTCGCGCGCCGATACCTGGCGCGCCCTGACCAGCCCCGCCAGCTCGCAGGCACCCATCGCCCACAGTTCCGTCATCGCCTGCTCCTTCGCCCGGATCCCGCTCGCAATCTAGGGCGCAACGGCAGGAAGAAACAGTCTTGTCTTTGGCAGCGCCATCAGCCGCCGCGGGGAATTCGTCGCGCGTCCCGGTTACCCGAATGAGCTCCGATGCCGCGCAACCACGCCACGGTTTCATGCTGGTGCGTCGCGGCAGCGGCATCGAGGGGGGTGCTGCCGTCCCAGGGCGCTGGCCAGTCAAGCTCGGCGCCATGCGCAAGCAGGTAGCGGGCGACGGTGAGCTGCCCGGCACGGCACGCGTTCCAGAACGCCACGGAAATGTCATCGGGACTGGGTGGCGGGCTTGTCTCGACCAGAGAGGTCACCGTCTCCGTCAGTCCCAGCACGGCCGCATTGCGACAGCCCGGTCTGCGCGCCGCGTTCCCAGAGCCGGCGGACGGCGGCCCACTGCGCGTAGCCGAGAGCGGACTGGATCGGCGGACCCCCGTCGATGGAGGACCCGGGATGCTCGATGTCGGCGCCCGCGTCGATCAGCGCGTCGATCAGCACGACGTCGTCATTGCTCGCCGCCCAGTGCAGCGGCGTCTCGTGGTGCCAGGTGTCACGCACATGGGCGTTCAGGTCGGCCCCGGCCGCCGCGAGCGCGTTCACCACCGCGGCGGCATTCGGACGGCGACCGGGCGCGTCGGCGAAATGAAGCAGGGGCGTGCACGAGTTGATCCAGCACGACGCGAGTCCGGGATCCGCGCCGAGAATCCGGGTCAGCTGCTCAGCGTCGCCCAGTTTGATGACGCGCAGCAACTCAAACCGCCGCCTGGTCGCTCTCTGAGAGCACGCGGGGTTTGGCCGCTGCCTCCTGACTGGCGAAGTCCCGCGGTTCCCGGGGCACCGGCGAGCCGAACAACAGCAGGTTGCCATCCGGGTCGATATGGGCGAACTCGCGCATGTTGTAGTCGGTGGTGCGCACCGGGCGGCCCTGTCCCGCGCCGGCGGCGGCGAACTCCTCGCTCATGACGTCGGCATCCTCGACGCCGATATACACCCAGGTGGCAGTTCGCTTTGGATCGTGGTCCGGCTTCACGGCGAAGTGCAATTCGATGCCGTCACGATTGGCGATGGCGAACCCGGCTTCGGCGGGCGACGCTGACCCGGGGGCAGTGAAGGTGAACCCGATGCGCCGGTAGTGCTCGACCGTGCGGGCCATGTCGGTGGTCGGCATCCCGGGGGCCACGCTCAGGCAGCGGCCGGCAGGCACCTGGAAAGTCCGCTGCTCGTCAGCCATGCTCGGTCCTCTCCCCTATCGCTGCCAGTGCGGCCAGTCCCGCGCGCAGTCCGGCCAGTTCGGCCGGCGAGAGCGTCCGGGCAAGCTCGGCCTCGACCTGCTCGATCCCGGCGCGGATGGCCGCGGCGGCAGCGCGGCCCCGTTCGGTGAGCACGATGTTCATGCGGCGGCGGTCCTCTGGATTGATCTCGCGGCTGAGGTACCCGCGCAGGACCAGCGTGTCGATCAGCTGGCTGGCCGCCTGCCGGGTGACTCCCAGGCTGCGGATCATCTCGACCGCGGAACCGCGGTTGCTCGCCATCCCGCCCAGCACGAACGGCCCGTTCCTGGGGAGGTCATCGAACCCCGCCGCCGCCAGGTGCGCGCCGATGGTGTTGCCGTAGCCGCCGCGCGCCCGCACGAGCAGCACGAGGATCTCCTCGTCTTCCGCGGCTGGGGACGGCATAGCTGGACGCTAATGAGGACCGGTACTGAATGTCAAGTCTCTTGTCAGTCAAGCTTCTTGCATTTATCCGGAGCAAACTTCAAAAGATCTTGAAACTCGCCGCTGACAGGGCCGGGAATGTCAGAGGTGGGCGCCGTCGGTGGCGTGCGCCACCGGCACCAGGCCGGCCGCCACCGCGGCGGCTGACCCCCCGGACGAGCCGCCGGCCGAGTGACCGGGATCCCACGGGTTGCGCGCCGGGGGGAAGCTCCGCGGCTCGGTGGTCGCCGAGGTGGCGAGCCCGGCCGTGTTGGTGCTGCCGAGCGGGATGAAGCCGGCGGCCCGGAACTGCTCCGCGAGGTAGGAGGTGGCCGGCCAGGCCATCTCACGCAGCGGCCCCAGGCCGAACGCGGTGGGCTCACCCGCGACCGTGCAGGCCACGTCCTTGTACAGGATCGGCACGCCGCGGAACGGGCCGTCGGGCAGGTCGCCGTCGGCCTCCACCGCGCAGCATCGAACCGTGTCCGGATCACGGCATCCAGCCGCGGGTTGACCGCCTCACTCGCGGCGATGGCCGCCGCTGCCAGCTCCTTGGGACTCACCTCACCGCGCCGGACCAGATCGGCTTGTGCGGTGGCATCCAGCCATGTCGTCTCGGCCATGCCGCCCGCAGCCCCCGCCGCCGACCGCGACGACGTCGTACTCGGTGTTCCTGGTCACGGCGATCATCCGGTCTGGGCGGGGCGGATGTTCTGGTTGAAGCGGAACCGGTTGCCGGGATCGTAGTGCGCCTTAACGGCGGCTAGCTTCGCGTAGGTCTCCGCCGGGTAGGACGCGCGTACCTTGTCCTCCTCCCCCTCGCCGGTGAAGTTGACATACATCTGGCCTGCCCCGAACCTGGCCATCGAGTCCCGCGTACCGCGGGCCCACGCGCGGTTGGCCTCGAAACCCTCCGCCGTGGGTGTGCGCGCGATG
>Ga0187807_1000025_pt1 | contig 33649 bp, 31 predicted proteins | sample NC_wetland_sal_i_4_FD_132432 | JGI IMG/M metagenome (GOLD analysis project Ga0187807, IMG submission 132432) | Wetland sediment microbial communities from Neuse River Estuary, North Carolina, USA - ASW_2 | ecosystem: Environmental > Aquatic > Freshwater > Wetlands > Sediment | place: USA: North...
CACGCCGCTCGCGCTGAACAGCGTGTCGAGCGTCAGCGGCGAGCCGCTGATCGTGCCGGTCTGCACGAGATCCAGCGACGGGTGCCCGCCCACCGCAGCGCCCGTTGACGCCTTCAGCGAGAACGTGCCCGTGGCGCCGCTGTCCGTCGCGGTGAACGACGCGCACCGGTCCGCCACGGACCGGATCCCGTCGACGAAGGCCGAGGCCGCCGAAGCGCTGCCGAACTGGTACACCACCTGGTCAAAGGCCTGCTTGGTGCCGGTGTAGCTGTCGGCCGCCATCGCGGTCTCCCCGAACCCGGGGTTGCCCAGGTGGTTGACGAAGTCGGCGCAGCTCACCGACGCCAGGTCGTATTGCGCGGGGGAGGAGCTCAGCGCATCCCCAGAGCTGACCGCGCTCGACGACGACAGGGTGAACCCGGCGGGAAAGGCCGACTGGGGGAGCAGCACCTGCTCCAGCTGGGTGCCGGTCAGCTGCCCAGACGCCTGCGGCAACGGAGTCATCGGCGCCGGAGAGGCAGGAGAGGCGGGAGAGGCCGGGGAAGCCGGGGAAGCGGGCGCCGCCGAAGCGGAGGTCGTCGGCGCGGGAGCAGTCACGTTAGGCAGCGAACACCCGGTCGCGACCGCCAGCACACCCGCGACGACCGCGAGACCCCATGCAACTCGAGGAACCAATGACACAGCGTTACCGACCCCAATCTGGACATCACTAGCTGACAAGGTACCTTTCCACGTCTGCCGGCCGCACGTGGTGCACGGCCCCGCGTTCGGGATAATGACGCTGGAACACCGGCATGCGCCGACAGCGGTGTCGGCCGAAGAAAGGGACAAGAACGTTATGCCACAGCGAATCGCGATCGTCACCGGGGCCGCCCGCGGGATTGGCGCCGGGACCGCCAAGCGTCTCGCGAGCGACGGGATGGCCGTCGCCGTGCTCGACCTGAACGAGGGCGACGGCGCCCAGACCGTGGCCGAGATCGAGAAGGCAGGCGGGCGGGCGATCGCTGTTGGCGCCGACGTCAGCGCCGCCGACCAGGTGCAGGCGGCGCTCGACAAGGTGGTGGCGGAGCTCGGCGAGCCGACCGTGCTGGTCAACAACGCGGGCGTGACCCGCGACAACCTGCTGTTCAAGATGAGCGAGAACGACTGGGACACGGTCATGAACGTCCACCTGCGCGGCGCGTTCCTGATGACCAGGGCGACCCAGAAGTACATGGTCAACGCCAAGTGGGGCCGGATCGTCAACCTGAGCTCGGTGTCCGCGACCGGCAACCGCGGCCAGGTGAACTACTCGGCCGCCAAGGCCGGCATGCAGGGCCTGACCAAGACGCTGGCGATCGAGCTTGGCAAATTCGGCATCACCGCGAACGCGGTCGCCCCCGGGTTTATCGTGACCGACATGACGGCGGCGACCGCCGCCAGGGTCGGCATGAGCTTCGAGGACTTCCAGAAAGCCGGCGCGGCGAGCATCCCGGTACAGCGGGTAGGCCAGGTCGAGGACGTGGCCGCCGCGATCTCCTTCCTCGTCAGCGAGGAGGCTGGCTTCGTTTCCGGCCAGATCCTGTACATCGCCGGCGGCCCGGTCTCCTAGAACGGAACAGTGCGGTGGCAGACGACCAGGAACTGCGGATGAGAATCCGCGCCTTCCTCAAAGAACACGATCCCGCCGCGACCCCGCGCGCGGAGTTCAACAGCGCCAGGTTCGACGCCGGCCTGGCGATGGTGCACTATCCGGTGGGGCACGGCGGCCTCGGCCTGCGCCGCTCGCTCCAGGCCGTAGCCGAACAGGAGTTCGCCAAGGCAGGCGCCCCCGCCCTCGACCCGTACCGCAACGTCATCGGCCTGGGCATGGCGGCGCCGACGATCATCGCGTTCGGCACCGACGAGCAGATAGACAAGTGGCTCAAGCCCCTGTGGACTGCCCAAGAGATCTGGTGCCAGCTGTTCAGCGAGCCAGGCGCGGGCAGTGACCTGGCCGGCCTCGCGACCCGCGCCGTCAAAGACGGCGATGACTGGGTCGTCAGCGGCCAGAAGGTCTGGACGAGCATCGCGCACCACGCGCGCTGGGGCCTGCTGCTCGCCCGCACCGACCCGGACCTGCCCAAGCACGCGGGCCTGTCCTACTTCGTCCTGGACATGCACGCCCCCGGCGTCGAGGTGCGCCCGCTGCGCCAGCTCACCGGCGAGGCGGAATTCAACGAGGTGTTCCTCACCGACGTGCGCATCCCCGACGCCGACCGGCTCGGCGCGGTCGGCGAGGGCTGGCGTGTCGCCCAGACCACGCTGATGAACGAGCGGGTGTCGATCGGCAGCGCCCGCGCCGTGCCCAGGGAGGAGGGCGCGATCGGGTTCGCGGCCACCGCCTGGCGCCAGCACCCGGAGCGTCGCACCCACGAGCTGCACCAGCGCCTGCTGCGGCTGTGGGCCGACGCCGAAGTGGCACGGCTGGCGGCCGACCGGCTGCGCCAGCAGATCGCCGCCGGGCAGCCGGGTCCTGAAGGCTCGGCGGCCAAGGTCACCTACGCCCGGCTCAACCAGGAGATCTCGGCGTTCGAGATCGATTTCGCCGGATCGGACGGGCTGCGCTACGACGACTGGACGATGCGGCGCGCCGGCTCGAGCGACTACACCCGCGGCCCCGCCTTCCGCTACCTGCGGTCCAAGGGCAACTCGATCGAAGGCGGCACGTCCGAGATCTTGCGCAACATCATCGCCGAGCGCGTACTGGGCCTGCCGTCTGAGCCGCGCGTGGACACCGGTGTCCCGTGGAAGGACCTGCCCCGATGACAGCGACTGCCGCGACCGATCTTCTTTATTCGGATACGGAACGAGAACTGGCGGCTGCTCTCGCAGACCTGCTCGCCACCCGTGCGGCACCCGCCGACGTGCTGGCTCGCACCGAGAAGCCGGAAACCTGCGACACCGACCTGTGGCGGACCGTCGCCGTCGACATCGGCATCGCCGGCCTGCTCATCCCCGAGCCGCTCGGCGGCGCCGGCGCCTCCTACCGTGAGCTCGCCGCGGCCGCCGAACAATTCGGCGCCACCGTGGCGCCCATCCCGTACCTGGGCAGCGCGGCTGTCGCGACAGCCGCGCTGCTGTCCGCAGCCCACAGCTCCGCCTCATCGGCCGGGCCCGTTTCGCCCGCGGCAGCCCTGCTGCGCCAGCTCGCGGACGGGACCACGACCGCCGCGCTCGCGGTCGACTGCGCCACCTGCCCGGGCGGGGGCTTCCCGGCCGCCGTGCGGGTGGCGGGATCCGACGGGGCCGGGCTCGCCCGGCTGCGCGGCACTATCCGCGGCGTGGCGGACGCGCTGCCCGCCGACGTGCTGCTGGTACCCGGCGAAGGCGTCCCGAACGGCCTGTACCTGATCGAGCCGACCACGCCGGGCGTGCACCGCACCCCGGTGGTATCCCTCGACATGACCAGGCAGCTGTGCGACGTGTCGCTGGACGGCGTGCCCGCACGGCAGGTCGCGGTCGGCGCCGCCGCCGACGCGGCGGTCGACGCGGGCCTGGCGGCGGGCGCCACGGTGCTCGCAGCCGAGCAGCTTGGCCTGGCGCAGCGGTGCCTGGACATGACGGTCGCCTACGTCAAGGAGCGCCGCCAGTTCGCCCGGACGATCGGCTCGTTCCAGTCGCTCAAGCACCGGCTCGCCGACCTGTGGACCATGGTCGCCCTGGCCAGGGCCGCGTCCAGGTACGCGGCGGCCTGCCTGGCCGCCGGTGACCCGGACGCCCCGGTCGCGGTGGCGCTCGCCAAGTCGGCCTGCAGCGACGCCGCGGTGGCCGCGGCCCAGGAGTGCGTGCAACTGCACGGCGGCATCGGCTTCACCTGGGAGCACCCCGCGCACCTGTACCTCAAGCGCGCCAAAGCCTCCTCGGTGACCTTCGGCACCCCGGGCGCGCACCGCGAGGCCCTGGCTGCCCTGGTAAACCTCCCGGGTCCGGAGTAGCCGGCTGGCCGCTCGCGCGAGTTACCGGTGCCTGCTCCACCATCGCCGCGAGCTGCCCCGGTCGGCGGCCCTGGGCGCGGCAAGCTCCGGCTGGTCCGCCTCGCCGGTCCGCTGGGTCGGCATTGCCGGCACAGCCTGCTCGGTCGTCGGCTGCGCCTGCGTGGGCTGCGCCTGCGCGGGCGGGGCGGTCCCCGGCCACGCCTCCGCGCCGCGCTGTACCGGCACCCAGTACTCGCCGTACTCGCCCGTGCCCGGCGCGGCCTCCGTCCACTGCGCCGCGATCTCGTCTTCGGGGTCGTAATCCCGCTGGTCGTAAGGCACCTCGTCGACGTTGGTAAGCACCGACGGAGCCTCCCGGTTAGGGGCGACGCTTCGCCCGCCGCTGCCAAGGTGCATGCCGCCGAGCACGGGACCGTGCAATTCCGACCAGTGCCTGCCGCGCCACAGCGGGTGGAGGTCGGCCCAGGCCACCGCGCCGAGCCAGAAGGCCAGGCACGCCACCGCGACCACGACGATGGCCCAGATTTCGGCGGGCGACGCCGTTGTTTTCACTGCTTCGATCATGGCTGGCCCCCTCACCAGCACCATCCGTCACATATATCCCTACCCAGACTCATCAGCGTCACCCCAGCCACACAAGTCACGCACGTTCACCCACCAGGGATGATGCCTGGCGGGGGCTGCTGGCAGAACGATCTGCACTGGGGCGTCCTGTCCGCCAGCAGTCACTGGGGGCGAGGGGGACAGAGCCGTGAACCTTCTGCTTGAAAAGATCGCCGGGGCCGCGGCCCGCAGGCACTGGATCTTCATCGTCGCCTGGGTGATCATCCTCGGCGGTCTGTTCGGCGCCAAGCACGCGTTCAGCGGCGAGTACGTCAATGACTACACGATCTCCGGCAGCGACTCCGCGACCGGCCTCAACGTTCTGAACAGCACGTTCCCGCAACAGGGCGGGTACGGCGGGCAGATCGTGTTCCACGCCGAGACCGGCACGGTCGGCGCGCAGCAGTCGGCGGTCAACCAGTCGGTCACCAATGTGTCCAAGCTGCCTGACGTCATCAAGGCGGTCAGCCCGTTCGCCTCCGGCAACACCGGGGCGGTCTCCAAGGACGGCACGATCGCGTACGCGACCGTCAGCTGGAGCGTGAACCCGGACTCGCTCGACACCGGCTACCTGGACAAGCTGAACAACGCGGTCGCGCCTGCCACCAAGGCCGGCCTGCAGGTCGAGTACGGCGCCGGCGCCGGCGAGATCGGGCAGCAGACCCAGGACCTGAAGTCCGAGGCCATCGGCCTGGGCATCGCCCTGGTGCTGTTGCTGATCATGTTCGGCTCGCTGATCGCGGCCGGCATCCCCCTGGTCGCGGCGCTGTTCAGCGTGCTGTCCGGGCTCGCGCTGCTCGGGCTGCTCGCCCGGCTGATCACGTTCCCGACCACCGCCCCGACCATCGCCACGCTGCTCGGACTCGGCGTCGCCGTGGACTACGGGCTGTTCCTGGTGGCCAGGAACAGGGAGCAACTGGACAGCGGAATGGAAGTCGTGCGCTCCATCCGGCGCGCCGCGGGAACGTCAGGCGCCGCGATCGTGGTAGCGGGCAGCACCGTCGCCATCTCCGTACTCGGCCTGTACATCTCCGGGGTGGGCTTCGTCGGGGCGCTCGGCCTGGCCGCGGCGATCGTCGTCGTGGTCACGATGATCTGCGCGCTGACCCTGGTGCCCGCGTTCATGGGGCTGGCCAGGCAGACCATCCGCGGTGTCTTCGCCCGGGTTCGTGCCCGCAAGGCGGGGCTGACCGCGCGGGAACAGGCGGCCAAGACCGCCGCGGCCACGCATCAGCAGCACGAGCACAGCGCCTTCGCCCGCTGGGGGCGGATGGTCAGCGACCGGCCCTGGCCGTGGGCGATCATGAGCGTAGCGGCGCTTGTCGTGCTGGCTATCCCGCTCTTCTCGATCACGCTGGGTCAGCCGGACAACGGGACGAATCCCACCTCGCAGTCCAGCCGTCGAGCCTACGACCTGCTCTCCCAGGGCTTCGGGGTCGGCGTGAACGGGCCGCTGACCGTCGTCGTCAAGCTGCCGAACCAGTCCAGCTCGGCCAACAGCTCGCTGCTGTCCACGATGCAGTCCGACATCTCCAAGACCGCCGGCGTGGCATCGGTCACCCCGGCGCAAGTGAACTCCGCAGGCAGCACCGCGGTGTTCAACGTCATCCCGACCACCCGGCCGCAGGCGACGCAGACCACCGCCCTGGTGAACACGCTGCGCGACGACGTGCTGCCGAAGGAGCACGCGACCAGCTACGTCACCGGCACCACGGCGGGGGCGGTCGACTTCACGAACCAGATCACCGGCAGGCTGGCATGGCTGATCATCGCCGTCGTCCTGATCTCGTTCTTCCTGCTGACCGCCGCATTCCGGTCGATAGTGATCGCGACCAAGGCCGCGGTGCTCAACATCTTGTCGATCGGCGCGGCATATGGCGTCATCGTCGCGATCTTCGAGTGGGGCTGGGGGAAGGGCGCGATCGGCCTGTCATCGACGCTGCCCATCCCGGCCTACGTGCCGATGCTGGTGTTCTGCATCGTGTTCGGGCTGTCGATGGACTATGAGGTCTTCCTGCTCTCCCGGGTGCACGAGGCCTGGCTGGTCACTGGCGACGCGCACCGCAGCGTCGCGATCGGGATCGGCGCGACGGCGCGGGTCATCACGACGGCGGCCCTCATCATGATCGTCGTCTTCACCAGCTTCGTGCTGAACCCCGACCCGACGGTGAAGATGCTCGCCATCGGGATGGCGTTCGCGGTGCTCATCGACGCGTCGCTGGTCCGGATGATCCTGGTGCCGGCGATCATGTCGCTGCTCGGCGCGCATGCCTGGTGGCTGCCGCGCTGGCTCGAGCCGGTGGTGCCCAACATGCAGCTGGAGAGTGCCGCGCCCCGCGCGATCGCGCTCGGCGCCGCCGAGGCGCCGCGCCCACCCCCGTTCTAACCGCATGAATGGGCCATTCATGCGGTTATAGGCGGCTGAATGGGACATTCATGCGGCGCCGCGGCGCTGCGCGGGCGGCCAGCTACCCGGGCGGCCAGCTCGCGGCCGGCTCTTACGGCCCGGAGGCGAGCGGGGAAACCCTGTACAGTGAGGCCTTATGGCAGTGCTGGACGGGAAAGTCGTTCTTGTTACCGGCGCGACGGACGGGCTCGGGCTGGCGCTCGCCGTCGATCTTGCCCGTGCCGGGGCGACCGTGCTCGTGCACGGGCGCGACCCCGGGCGGATCGCGGACACGGTCCGCGACGTGCAGGCGCAGGCCACCGCAGACCGGGTGCGGAGCTACCAGGCCGATCTCGCCAGCCTCGCCGGGGTGCGCGCGCTCGCCGATCAGGTGATCGCCGCCGAGCCGCGTCTTGACGTGCTCGTCAACAACGCCGGCATCGGCACCCACGTGCCAGGCGGCGGCGTCAGGCAGGAGAGCGCGGACGGCTACGAGCTGCGCTTCGCGGTCAACTACCTGGCCGGGTACGCGCTGACCAAGCTGCTGCTTCCGCTGCTGCGGGCGTCCGCGCCGTCCAGGGTCGTCAACGTCGCCTCGCTCGGGCAGCAGGCGATCGACTTCGGCGACGTGATGCTGACCTCGGACTACGACGGCATGCGCGCCTACCGGCAGAGCAAGCTCGCGCAGATCCTGTTCACCTTCGACCTGGCCACCGAGCTCGAGGGCACCGGCGTGATCGTGAACACCCTGCACCCGGCCACCTTCATGCCGACCAAGATCGTGGCGGGCGCCCCGATCAGCACGATCGCCCAGGGCGTCGAGGCGACGATGCGGCTGATCACCACCCCGGCGGCCGAGCTCGGCACCGGCAGGTACTTCAACAGCCTGCAGGAAGCGCGTGCGGACGACCAGGCCTACGACCCCGCCGCGCGGCGCCAGCTCCGCGAGCTGTCGGAGAAGCTCACGGGGCTGTGACGGGGATACTCGCCACGTCGACGGCCTCGAGCTGGCCCGAGCTGTAGTTCGACACGAGCAGCGTCCCGTCCGGCGACACGGTCATGTCGCGCGGGAACAGCCCGGCCGGGATGCGGCCGACGACCGCCTGCCGCCCGGCCAGCGCGGCCGCCACGTTCACCACGTCCAGGTCGGCGCTCGCGCCGGAGGCAGCGAACCGGTCGGAGTCGGCGACCACGACGAGCGCCCCGTCGCGGACCGCGGCGAGGCCCACCGGCGCCTCGCCCACCCGGACGATCGCCGCCAGCGCGCGCCGTGGGTCGGAGACCAGCCGGGCCGCGGAAAAGCACAGCAAGTCGTCGCTCGCCCGCGCGGTCACCCACACCTGGGTCCCGTCGGCAGACGTGATCACGCGCACCGGCTGGCAGCCCGCGTCCACCGTGGCGACCACCGACGCCGCGGGGTCCGTCTCGGCCCGCCGCAGATCGATCACGGTCAGCGTGCCGGGAGACCCGGTGCCTGCCGCGGGGTGCGACGCCAGGGCCGCCTCGCTTGTCGCGTACAGCCAGCGTCCGTCCGGGGAGACGGCCAGGCCCACCGGCGCCAGTCCGAGCGGGATGCTCCCCACGTAATCGGCGGCGCCGAAGCCGTGCGCGAGGGCATGGCCGAGGTTGAACACCGCGGCCCGCTGCGCGTCCTCGAGGGAGACGAAGGCGAACCGGCCGTCGGGGGACACCGCCACCTCGATCGCGCCGGTCCCGGCCGTGGCGCCGCCGGGCGCGACCAGCGTGCCGAGCACCGCGCCGGCCGCGCGCTGTTCCGCGCGCGCCACGCTGATGACCACCGCCCCGTTGTCCGACGCCGCCAGCAGGTACCTGCCGTCGCGCGTGATCGTCTCGCCGAGCGCCCCCGTCAGCGGGCCTACGCCGGCCACCGGGATGTTCGCGACCGGCACCGGGGCGAGCGCCCTGGGCGCCCTGGCCGTCCTGAGCACTTCGATAGACGTGCCTGTCGCGACGAACGCCCAGCGCCCGTCCGGTGTGGCGGCCACCCCGAACGGTTCGGACGGAACACCGAGCATCGCCGTACGCACCGACCCGAGCGCGCCGGACGAGAACGTGGCGGTGGAACACCCAGGGGAGGGCAGAGCGCGCGAGGGCAGGGCGACGGGCGTCCCGCTAGTCGCCGGCGCCGCGGACGAGACCCGCTGGGAAGGCTGAGCGGACGCCCGCGGGGGAGCCGGGGAACTCGACGTGCATCCGGCGCAGACGGCGATCGCGACGGCAACGGCGGCGTACATCGTCGCGCGCTGTGAACGCATGCCGTCATGCTACGGACAGGCGGCACCGCCCGTTCGGGATAACTGAATGTGAAAACTCAGCCGGTGACAGAGCCGGGCGGCGGTATCGTGCCCGGCCCGCTGACGTTGCAGGCCAGCGCCTTGGAGTCGGTGTCGACAAGCGGCTTGGCCAGGGCGGGCGGCTTGGCGAACGCGGCCCGGGAGAAGTCGAGCATGTCGAGCATGTTGCTGGCGTTGGCGTCCCTGCGGGTCAGCGCCGGCAGGTTCCACTTGGTCTCGACGAGCTTGAGGATGCTGGTGTGGTCGAAGACCTTGTGCGACACGTAGTCCGGGCGGGCCCACGGGGAGACCACCGCGCACGGGACACGGAAGCCGTAGCGGCCGAAGCCGTCGTACTTCGGCCCGCCGAGCAGCCCGTCGGGGCCCACGTTGTCGGGCGGCACCGCCTTGGGCGGCGGCACGTGGTCGTAATACCCGCCGTGCTCGTCGTAGGTCCAGATGAGCAGCGTGCTGCCCCACTTCGGCCCGGTCATCACGGCGTCGATGACCTTGGCCGCGAACGCCTCGCCTTCGGCGACGTTCTGCGGGTTCTCCTCAGACGTGTTGCCGAAGTCCGGTTCCACGATGCAAAAGCCCGGCAGCGACCCGTTCGCCGCGTCCTTGAAGAAGTGGTCGATCTTGACGACCCGCAGCCAGTTCTCCAGGTCCCTGGTAAACAGGCCCGGCCACAGCAGCGTGGTCGGTGTGGACGACCAGTAGTCCTTCCAGCTGATGCCGTGCGCGTTGAGCTGGTCGAAGATCGTGCCGTTCGGCGGGTAGTCAGGCAGGTCCTGTAGCTGGTCGTCGTTGACCATGCCGAGTGAGGTGGCCGCCATCAGGTAGCGCCTGTTCGGGAACGTCTGGCCGAGGACTGAGCAGAAGTAGCGGTCCGCGATCGGGAAGACCGACGCGAGGGAGTAGTAGAACGGCTGGTCCGCCTTCTCCCAGTAGCCCATCGCGACGGCACCGGACGCCGCGACGAAGCCGTCGTTCTTGCCGCCGTCGTAGGCGGTGTGGCTGGCGTCCCAGGTCTGGCTCGGCGCCCCGGACAGCTGGCAGGTGGTCGGCATCCGGAACGCGTGCTGTATCTTCTTCCCGCCCGGGTAGGGGTTGGCCGCGGTGGGCTTGCCGCCCGCGCCGAGCGTGAACCCGTCCGCGCCGGGGCGCGCGAGCATGCCGAGCTTGTTGTCGTAGGAGTGGTTCTCCATCATCAGCACGACGATGTGCTCGATCTGCGGGATCGTGTCCGCACCGGGCTTGAGGTGCGGATAGGGGAGTGAGCCCGGTTCGCGCAGCGCAACTCCCGCGGCGCCCGCCGCGCCCGCGCGGACGCCGGCGAGCGCCCGCCCGCCAGACGCCGCGGCGATCGCTGGTGCCGCCGCGGCAGCGGCGAGCCCCTTCAGTAGTCCACGCCGTTTCATCATGACCGTCAGTGTGACGGCAGCGGGGCGTCCGGCGCTAGGACCTGAGGTGTCTGACAGTCGACAAATCCGTGACGGCTGCCAGATTGGCGCCCGGCTGGCAGCCGCAGCTCTCCCGGCACATGAGCCGGGTGGGCAGCGCGATGTCGCGTTCGGCGGGCTGCTCGCGGCTGATCATCGAGTAGAGGACCTCGAACGCGGTCACGCCCAGCTCGCCGATCGGCTGCTTGACGGTGGTCAGCTGCGGGTGCAGGTGCCGCGCCATCGGGATGTCGTCGAACCCGGTGACGGCCACCTTGCCGGGCACGTCCACGCCGCTGCGGCGCAGCACGTACATGACCCCGAGCGCGCTCTGGTCGTTCGCGCACACGATGACACGGGGCAGCGGGGTGCCCGAGGCAAGCAGCCGCTCGGTGACCACGGCGGCGCCCGCCGCGTAATAGTTGCCGAGCCACTGCGGCCCGGAGTACAGCACCGCTCCCGCGGCCTTCGCCTCGGCCGCGAGCGTCTCGAGCCTGGCCTGGCTGTCCGGGCTGTCGCCGTAGCCGCCCAGGTAGCCGAGCGTGGTGTACCCGTGGTCGTACAGCAGGTGCCTGGCCAGCGCCCGCATCCCGGTCTGGTTGTCGCTGCCCACGTTCGCCGTCGTCGGCGTGGCGACTCCGGCCAGCGTGACGATCGGGACCTGGCGCGACACCTGGTCGAGCTGGTCCGGCTCGAGCACGCGGTCGTGCAGGATCAGGCCGTCGCTCTTGCGGGCGAGCGCCAGCACCCGTCGGCCCGCGTCGTGGTCGGTGATGTCTACCGACCGGACGAGCAGGTCGAAGCCGCGGCGCTGCGCGGCGCGCTCGACGCCGCGGTTGACCATGTCGTGGAATTGCAGGCTTTCGGTCTCGTCGGCGAACGCGTCGTAGCCGATGAGCCCGGCGCTGTCCCAGGCGCCCGACGGCACCTGCGGGGACGGCACCGGCGGCCCGGCGGTGAGCGGCCGCCTGACGACGATGCCAACGACTTCCTTGAGCCGGACGCTCAGCGCCCTGGCGGCGCTGTCGGGGACGAAGCCAAGCTCGGCGACCGCGCGCTGCACCCGGTCCCTGGTCTCCGGGCGGGGGTTGCGCCGGCCGTTGAGCACCCGCGACACCGACGCGATCGAGACGCCGGCGGCCCGCGCGACGTCGTAGATCGTGGGCGGGGCCGGGCCGTCGCCATCGCCTGGCGCGTCCAGGTCGTCGGGCTGATAGCCGTGATTAGGCAGTTTCCGCGCGGCGCCGGGCGCTCCGGCCGCCTGAGGCGCGGCCTGGCCGTATACCCGCCTGCCATCTGCCAGCACCGTCACGGTACACGCCTCCCTGTGGTGGTGGTAAGCGCTTACCCAGTATCCCGGACTGACCCGCCGGAGCAGCGGTAAGCGCTTACCAAACCTCACGTGGCTGCAAGCGTACGTCTGCGGGGCGATCACCTCAAGGGTGAAACACGGCAACGTTACAGCAATGTGACGCCCCAATGGCAGCTGGGCGATCGATGCGAAGCCGTGTCGTCACGCCGGAGGTCACGACATATTCAGGAAACATCCCGGCGCATTCCACCTGGCGCGTTACCGGCGGCGTAACAAACGGGAAATCCTGCCGAAACCCGCGTATGGGAAACATTAACCGTTGCAGCAATTGCACGCACGGAGCGGCCGGGGCGGGCCAGCAAGCCCGGGGGGCGACCCTGAAACCCGAGAGGCTCTTCATACAGGCAGCCCCTGGAGGAGTGAAACAGTGATTCCATACCCTAGCTGGCTGGGAACGGGAGATAACGCCTGGCAGATGACGGCGGCGACGCTCGTCGGGCTCATGTCTATCCCAGCTCTGGCGGTGCTCTACGGCGGCCTGGTGCAGAAGAAATGGGCCATGAACACCATGATGATGGTCTTCTGCACCTTCTGCCTCACGCTCATCACGTGGGTGCTGTGGGCCTACAAGATGGGCTTCGGCACGCCGCTCATCAGCTCGTTCGTCGGCGACCCGCGGACGATCCTCGGCGCGAACGCCTTGCAGGGCCAGGCGAACATCCCGCTGCTGACCGGTCTGATGCCGAGCTTCAAGCTGCCGCAGGCGTCGGTGGCGTACTTCCAGTTCGTGTTCGCCGCGATCACGCCGATCCTGTTCATCGGCAGCGTCATCGGCCGGATCAGCTTCAAGGTATGGCTGATCTTCGTCCCGCTGTGGATCACCTTCGCCTACGCGGTCAACGCCTTCCTGCTGTGGGGCGGCGGCTACTGGGCGCAGAAGGGCGCGCTTGACTTCTCCGGCGGTTACGTCATCCACCTGGCGGCCGGCGTCTCCGGCTTCACCGCCGCGGCGATCGTCGGGCCGCGGCTGAAGCGGGACCGGGAGAAGGCAGTACCGAACAACCTGCTGTTCGTCGCGGTCGGGGCCGGCATCTTGTGGCTCGGCTGGAACGGCTTCAACGGCGGTGACCCGTACTTCGCGGGCTCGGACGCGGCGGCCGCCGTGGTCAACACCAACCTCGCCACCGCCGTTGCCATGATGGTCTGGATCTTCCTGGACATGTTCTTCTCCAGGGAGAAGAAGCCGACGTTCCTGGGCGGCGTGAACGGCATGATCTGCGGCCTGGTCGGCATCACCCCGGCCGCCGGCTACGTGAACGGCCTCGGCGCGGTTCTCATCGGCATCGTCCCCTGCACGATCGTCTGGGTGTGCTGGTACACGCTGCCGAAGTACGTCTGGCCGTTCAACAAGGTCGACGACGCCCTCGGCGTGGTGTACACGCACGGCATCGCCGGCCTGCTCGGCGGCCTGATGGTCGGCCTGCTCGCCGACCCGAACATGATCGAGTACATAGGCGTCGGCAAGGTCTCCTCGTCCTACGGAACGGGCGCCTTCTACGGCCACCCGCACCAGTTGCTCGTGCAGTTCCTGGCCGCGCTCACGATCATCATCTGGGACGCGTTCGTCACGGCCGCCATCTTGTTCATCATCAAGTACGTCTTCAGGATGAACCTGCGGCTGCCCGACGCGGTCATCGAGATCGGCGACATCGCGATCCATGGCGAGGAGGCCTACCCGGTCGAGGAGGCCCTCACTCACCTCAGCTCCACGGCGCAGGCCGAGGCCTCGCCCACGACAGAGGAGCCGGTCAAGACCGGCGGCGACTGAGCCTGCGCTGCGTTGCGGCCGTAGCGCAAAAAGGGCCGCGCATCCGGGTACCGTCAAGGTGCCCAGGTGCGCGGCCCTTGGCATGTCCTGACCGGCATGTCCGGAGCAGGTATGTCCTGACCAGGCATGTCCGGGCCGCTAGGGTCGTTAGCTATATGCGACGGCTCTGCGGCCTCGGCTGGCCGCCGGGCAACGACATACCCTCGGAATGGAGTGCTGTGAAACCCGTCCTCACGACCGCAACACTGGTGACGCAGGATGGTGTCCCGATCGACACCGTGCACCTGCCGGGACGGCGGGATCTCGCGATTGTGATGGCGCACGGGTTCACCCAGTCGTGGCAGACGCCGATGGTGTGGAAGATCGCGCAGCGGTTCAACCTGGCGGCCGGCGTGGTGACGTTTGACTTCCGCGGGCACGGCCGGTCAGGCGGTGTGTCCACGGTCGGCGACCTGGAGATCAACGACCTGGACGTGGCCGTGCACTACGCCCGCGAGCTCGGCTACCAGCGGATCGCGACGGTGGGGTTCTCCATGGGCGGCTCGGTCGTGCTGCGCCAGGCCGGGCTGCGCGGCGGGGTGGACGCGGTGGTCTCGGTGAGCGGGCCGGGCCGCTGGTACTACCGCGGCACCGTGCCGATGCGCCGGGTGCACTTCGCCGTTGAAAGTCGGGTCGGCCGCCTGTTCGCCAGGCACTTCCTGCAGACCCGGATCGCCTCGCGCGGCTGGGACCCCGTGCCTATGCCGCCCGCCGACGCCGCGGCGCGCATCTCGCCGGTCCCCGTGCTGATCGTGCACGGCGACAAGGATGTCTACTTCCCGGCCGAACACGCCCGCCAGCTCTACGACAGCGCCCGCGAGCCGAAGGAGCTGTGGCTGATCCCCGGCTTCGGCCACGCCGAGCGGGCGACCGACGACAAGCTCGTCGACCGCATCACCGGGTGGGTGACCGGCGCGGTGACGGGAGCCGGCCTGGCCCCGCAGCAGCCGCCGCTAGAAACGCCGCAGCCGCCGCTCGAGACGCCGCAGGCACCGCAGGACGAGCTGGACGCGCTGGACGACCGGGAAGCCGCCCCCGAGGCCGCTCAGCCCGCGGACACGAGCGCTACCAGCTAGTCGGCACCGGCATGCCCTCGGTGTAGCCAGACGCGCTCTGCACGCCGATCACCGCCCGTTCCGCGAACGAGGCAAGATCCTCCGCGCCCGCGTACGTGCACGCGCTGCGCACGCCGGCGACGATCATGTCGAGCAGGTCCTCCACGCCCGGCCGCAGCGGGTCCAGGTACATCCGGGCCGAGGAGATGCCCTCCTCGAACAGCTCCTTGCGCGCCCGCTCGTACGCCGAGTCCGCCGCCGAACGCAGCCGCACCGCCCGCGCCGAGGCCATCCCGAAGCTCTCCTTGTACAGCCGCCCGCTCGGGTCGCGGAAGGTGTCACCGGGCGACTCGTAGGTCCCTGCGAACCAGGAGCCGATCATCACCGACGACGCGCCTGCCGCCAGCGCCAGCGCCACGTCCCGCGGGTGCCTGACGCCGCCGTCGGCCCAGATGAACGCCCCGAGCTCCGCCGCGGCGCCCGCGCACTCGAGCACCGCGGAGAACTGCGGCCGCCCCACGCCGGTCATCATCCGGGTGGTGCACATCGCGCCGGGCCCCACGCCGACCTTGACGATGTCCGCGCCCGCCTCGACCAGGTCGGCGACACCCGCCGCGGTCACCACGTTCCCGGCCACCACCGGAACGGACGGCGACAGTCCGCGCACGGCGCGCAGCGCGGCCAGCATCTTGTCCTGGTGTCCGTGCGCGGTGTCCACGACGAGCACGTCGATACCGGAGTCGAGCAGCAGCTTGGCCTTGGCGGCGACGTCCCCGTTGACCCCGACGGCCGCGCCGATCCGCAGCCGCCCGGCCGCGTCGACCGCGGGCGCGTACAGCGTCGCGCGCAGCGCGCCGGTCCTGGTCAGGATCCCCACGCATTCGCCGCTCGGCGCGACGACCGGCGCCAGCCGGTGCCGGCCCTCGTGCAGCAGCTCGAACGCCCGCGCGGGCGGCGAGCCCGCGGGGAGCGTGACCGGGTCGGCGGACATGACGGTGCTCAGCTGCGCGAACCGGTCCTCGCCCGCGCAGTCCGTCTCGGTGACCACGCCGACGGGTACCCCGGCGCGGTCGATGACCACGACCGCGCCGTGCGCCCGCTTGGGCAGCAGCGCGAGCGCGTCGCCGACGGTATCGGAAGGCGACAGCGTGATCGCCGTGTCCACCACGAGGTCGCGGGTCTTGACCCAGGCGACGACGTCGGCGACCACGTCCGCGGGGATGTCCTGCGGCAGCACGGCGAGCCCGCCGCGCCGCGCGATCGTCTCCGCCATCCGCCGCCCGGAGACGGCGGTCATGTTGGCGGCGACGATGGGGATCGTGGCACCGCTGCCGTCCCGCGTCGCCAGGTCGACGTCCAGCCGCGACCCGACCGCCGAGCGCCCGGGCACCATGAACACGTCGCTGTAGGTCAGGTCGGTAGCAGGCTCAAGATCGTGGAGAAAACGCACGTTGTCTATCGTTACCCCGGCCTCAGGTCCCGAACCCCTCCCCGCCGCCCGCCGCTAACCCGCCGCATCCGAGTCCTGTCCCCGTTATCCCGAACGAAGCACACCCGACTCCGGAAGCAACCCGCCTCCGCGTGCCTCCGGCGACCGTCCGGACGTTTGCCGCACCTCAACACGAAAACACTTAATCGAGTACCTGCCAGCGCACCCCCTCGCGTCACTCTCACCTCAAGCGTCGCGCTACCTCGCGCCGCCACCCCTCAACGCGAAGAGTTTTTGAAATGTTTGAACTAACTGCTGTCAGGACGACAGTTACTTCAAACATTTAGCCGAAACGATCTTGGCGGTGCCTCAGCCGACGGCGAGGCCGAAGGCGGCGAACATGATGTCGGCGATCCGGTCGGCCATCTCCTCGACGGGCAGTTGCACCTCGGTGCTGATCAGGTAGTTCACCCGCTCGAGCATCATCAGGCAGGCGACCGCGGTCAGTTCGGCGTGTTCCTGGTGCCGGCCGGCGGCCTCGGCGGCCGCCGTCATCCCGGTCGTCATCGCCTCGGCGATGCTGAAGAACAGCCGGAGCCCGTCGCCGTAGACCGCGTCGGGCACGAGGTCGGCGGAGCTGAGTATGCGGATCACGGTCGCGTGCGTGTCGTAGGCGGCGAAGAACTTCCGCACCCACTGGCGCAGCACGGTCAGGCCGGTCTGGTCGCTCGTGACGACGGGGAAGTCGCCCGCGACGATCTCCATGTCGTGCAGCGCGTCCCGCAACAGGGCCTTGAACAGGTCTTCCTTGTTGGAGAAGTACAGGTAGAACGTGCCGTGCGAGATGCCGGCCCGGCGCACCACGTCATCGACGCGCACGCCGTTGAAGCCGCGCTCCTCGAACTCGATCATGCCTGCGTCGAGCAGCTTGCGCACGGTCTCGCGGCCCTGCGCGCGCAGCTCGCGGTCGCGGGCGGGCTCGCCGCCGCCGAGCGACGGCCGCCCCTGTGGTTTGCGCGCGGGGCGGGACGCCCCGCGCTTCTGGCCGGCCACGTGTGCCTGGGCGGCACCGGTCGCCTGACCGGCGCCGTGCGCCTGGCCAGTACCGGCCGCCGCCGCCTGCTGCCGTACGGACGCCCGGCCCGCTGCGGCACCCGGTGTGGCGGAACTCCGGTCTGCCTCCTGCGTCATAGTCAGAGCGTAGCCGTAGCTGCGTCTTGTGCCGCCAATACCGGCGGATGCGGTGCCGGTTAACCCGTGGCGGCTGATGGAAATTGGCGTCACCGCCTATACAGTTAAGGAACTGTGAGGCAGCCGACCATCCGTCGAGGCTCGTTGCCTGCCGTCCTCGGCAGCGGGCTGGTCGCGGCCAGCGTGGTCGCGGCGGGGTGCGTCGCGGCGCTTACCGGCGGTCCGGGCCGGGCGACCGGGGGAACGCCAGGAGCGGCCGCCCACGCCCGACACGGCGCGGCGGCAGGCGCGGCCGGGGCCCAGGCGAACCTGACGGGATCCAGCCGCCCGGTGACGCTGAACCTGCCAGGCGCCACCTCCGTCCAGTCCCGGACGGCCCCAGCGAGCCAGGCGGGCACCGCGACGGCTACCACTGTGCCACAGCAGGCGTCCGCCGCGGGAGCGGCCGTACCGCGGCTGGTGGTTCCCGACGTCATCGCCGCCGTGCCCGGCGGCGTGACCCCAGCCGATCTGGCGAAGCTTAGGAAACTGAGCCAGGTCAGGGCCGTGCTCGCGATCGCGGGGGCGCGGATCACGGTCAACGGCACGCAGCTCACCGTGCTCGGCGCGCCCGCGGCCGCGCTGCGCCCGTGGACCCCGCCAGCGACGGCGGCCAGCCAGCAGCTGTGGTCGGACTTCGCCGCGGGCGACCTCATCACGACCGCCGCAGCGGCGCGAACGGCGCAGCTGGCCAGCGGCAGCGAGTACCCGGTGGCGGCCGCGGTCCGCACGCGCGTCCCGTTCGGCACGCAGGCGCTGCTCGGGATAGCCGGCGTGGACGCGATCGTGAGCCAGCCGCGGGCCAGCCAGCTCGGGCTCGTCAGGAACGTGGCGGTGCTCGTCAACGCCCCCGCCGCGGACATGGACACGCTCGTCTCGCAGGTCAGGCAGGCGCTCGGCCCTCGCAGCCAGGTGGTCCGCCTGGTCCCCGTGCAGGTGAGCACCAGCCTGCCCGTCGACAATAACCCGCCCACGGGCAAGCCAGCGAACTACATGGCGCTGTTCCAGGAGTCGGCCGCGCAGTACTGCCCGGGGCTGTCCTGGACGGTGCTGGCCGCGATCGGCCAGATCGAGAGCGGCGACGGCGCGAACATGGGCCCGTCCACCGCCGGGGCACTCGGCCCGATGCAGTTCCTGCCGTCCACCTGGCAGGCCTGGGGGATCGACGGCTTCGGCGACACCGGACCGCCGGACATCATGAACCCGTTCGACGCCGTTCCGTCGGCCGCGCGGCTGCTGTGCGCCGACGGTGCCGCCGCTGGCGGCCAGGCGCTGCGCCAGGCGATCTTCGACTACAACCACGCCGGCTGGTACGTGGACGAGGTGCTCACCCTGGCAGGCGAGTACGCCCGCGAATACGGCTAAGCGCGAGCCGACAGCCGCCGCAGGCCCGCCAGGCAGATGAGCACGCTGGCCCCGCCGCTGCAGGCCGCGAACCCGTACCCCCAGCGCGGCCCGAACGCGTCCAGGATGAACCCCACGGCCGTCGCCCCGAGGGCGACACCGACCCCGATCCCGGTGCCTAGCCACGACATGGCCTCGGTGGTCCGGCCGGGCACCGACTGAGACTCAAGCAGGCTGTACCCGGCGATCAGCGTCGGCGCGATGGTGAGCCCGCACAAGTAGATCAGGATCGTCAGGATGAGCAGGTTCGGCATCGCCCAGAACGTGCACACCCCGGCGACGGTCATCGTGAGCGTGACGGCGAGCCGTCGCTGGGCCGGCGCCGTCCAGCTGCGCGTGCCGTACCACAGACCGCCGGTCGCGCTGCCGAGCGCGTAGCACCCCAGGATGAACCCGGCGAGCGGCTTGTGCCCGGCGTGCGCGGCGAAGTCGACCGTGGACAGGTCGATCGACACGAACATCGAGCCAAGGCACAGGTAGACGGGCATGAGCACCGCCAGCCCCGGCGCCGGGAGGAGATGACGGCTGGCCGCGCGCGCTGGCCGGGAGGGTGCGAGCGACGAAGCGGCGGGCTCGGTCTCCCGCTGTGACGCGAACCATAGCGTCCCCGCCAGGCAGAGCAGCGCGGCCGCGGCCACGCCCGCGGCCGGATGCAGCTGGGTGGCGAGCACGGTCACGATCGCCGGCCCGAGGACGAAGCACACCTCGTCGGCCACCGATTCGAGGGAGAACGCCGTATGCAGCCGCGGCGAGTCGCCGAGCAGCACGCTCCACCGGGCGCGCGCCATCGGGCCGAGCGCGGGCATGGTGGCGCCGCCGGCGATCCCCGGCAGGAACAGCGCCCAGTCCGGGGCGCGCAGCTGCACGGCCACGATCAGCCCGGCCACGCTCGAGACGAAGACGAGCACGAGCGGCACGAGCACGCGCCGCTGGCCGTAGGTGTCGACGAGCCGGGCGATCTGCGGCGTGCAGGCAGCCATGCCGAGCGCGCCCGCGGCCGACACGCTGCCCGCCACCCCGTACCGGCCGGTGACCGCGGAGATGAGCAGCACGGTGCCGAGGCCGAACATCGCCATCGGCATCCGCCCGATGATCCCCGCTACCGAAAACCGCCACGCGCGCGGGATGCGGAAGATCTCGGCGTAGGGCAGCAGCAGCCGCCGCGGGCCGCCAAGCCCCCGGGCACCCGCCTCGTCTGCACTCGTCATCGCGTCTTCCCCCGGTCGCACAGAATAGGACGATATCGGGCACGTGCAACAGCTTTTACCCGGGCTGTGTTCCGTCCCGAACCCGACGGCGCGTGCCTGACCGCGCCGCGCCCCTGGTTGGATAGAGGGCGTGCCCGCCTACGATGCGTTCCTGCTGCTGTCCTTCGGCGGTCCCGAAGGTCCGGACGACGTGCTGCCGTTCCTGGACAACGTCACCAGGGGCCGCGGCGTGCCGCGGGAGCGGCTCGCCGGGGTGGCCGAGCACTATTACGCGCGGGGCGGCGTCAGCCCCATCAGCGCCCAGTGCCGTGACATGCTCGCCGCAATCGGCGGCGCCTTCGCCGACGCCGCCATCGAGCTGCCCCTGTACTGGGGAAACCGGAACTGGCACCCGTTCATCGAGGACACGGTCCGGCAGCTCGCCGACGCCGGGGCCGAGCGTGTCATCGCGTTCGTGACCTCGGCGTACAGTTCGTTCTCCGCATGCAGGCAGTACCTGGACGACATCGAGCGGGCCGTGGCGGCCGTCGGCCCCCGCGCCCCGCGGATCGACAAGATCCGGCCGTACTTCAACCACCCGGGCTTCATCGAGCCGTTCGCGGCCAGCACCGAGGCCGCGCTGGCCACGCTCCCGGCCGGCGTGCGTGACGGTGCCCGCCTGGTGTTCACCGCGCACAGCGTCCCGGTGGGCATGGCCGCTGTGAGCGGCAGCGCCGCCGCCGGGACCGCGCTGCCCGCTGTGGCTGGGGGCAGGTACGCGGCTGAACTGGCGGAGGCCTCGAGTCTTATCACCGAACGGATCCGTGGCGCCTGCCTCGGTCACGATCTCGTCTACCAGAGCCGAAGCGGGCCTCCCGGCCAGCCCTGGCTCGAGCCGGATCTCTGTGAGCACGTCCGGACGCTGGCCAAGCGCGGCGTGCCCGCGGTCGTCGCGGTCCCCGTGGGGTTCGTCAGCGACCACATGGAGGTCGTGCACGACCTCGACGTCGAGGCGGCCGGGGCCGCGGCGTCGCTTGGCGTGCCGTTCGCGCGGGCCGCCGCGCCCGGCCCGTCGCCGCGGTTCGCGCGGATGGTCGCCGAACTGGTCGCCGAGCGCCTGTCCGGCGCCGCCCCGCTCGCCCTCGGGACGATGGGCCCGGCCCCCTGGCCGTGCCCGGCCGATTGCTGCCGCTACACCCGCCCCGCCCGGCCGGCCTGACATGCCCCCATCCAGCCCAGCGCCAGCCGATCCCACCGATCCCACCAGTCCCACTGACCCCAATCTCCCCAACAGTCAGGAACTGCTCGCGATCGCCGTGGACACGGCAACCGCGGCCGGACGCCTGCTCGCCACGCGGGACGGGCGGGACGGGAGTGTCGCGGTCGCCGCGACCAAGTCCAGCCCGACCGACGTGGTGACCGAGATGGACCGCCAGGCGGAGGAGCTGATCAGGTCCCTCATCCTGGCGGCGCGGCCGGGGGACGCGATCTTGGGGGAGGAGGGCGGGCAGACCGGGGACGCGCTGGTGCGGTGGGTGATCGACCCGCTGGACGGCACGGTCAACTACCTGTACGGGCTGCACGACTGGGCGGTGTCGATCGCCGCCGAGGTCCGCGGGATCATCGTGGCCGGGGTGGTGAACGTTCCCCGTCGCGGCGAGATGTTCGGTGCCACGCTCGGCGGCGGCGCCTGGCTGGAGTCCGGGGGAGTGCGGGTGACACTGCACTGCGGGCCGGGGGTGCCGCTCGCGCAGGCGCTGGTGGCGACCGGGTTCGGTTACCAGGCGGCGCGGCGGAAAGTGCAGGGCGAGGTGGTAGCCGCGGTGCTGCCGCGGGTACGTGACATCAGGCGCGGCGGCGTCGCCTCGGTCGACCTGTGCTCCGTCGCCGCGGGCCGGGTGGACGGCTACTACGAGCGTGGCCTCAACTACTGGGACCACGCGGCAGGCGGGCTGATAGCGGCCGAGTCCGGGGCGGTTGTCGGCGGGCTCGGCGGCGCGGCGGCCGGCACGTCGATGACGATAGCGGCGGGTCGCGAACTGTTCGGCGCGCTGGCCGATATGCTGGCCGGCCTAGACGCTGAACGCGACGGATGACGCCGTCGTTTCACTGTCTGTGAGAGATTTTCCGTGCGGAATAGATGGGCGGTTTGTGAGGTTTACCTGCGACCGGAACGGGTCCCGGCGGGACACGTTCGCGACGGGATGCCCGCGGCGTGCACGCCGCGGCCGAACGTGGCAGAATTCCCCGCCGGAATCGGGCACAACTTAGGCTCCCGGAGCGTTACACCCGCGCAGCGACTGCGCACCACCGCACCGCCTATGGAGGGGGATGGGTCAGCCAAATGGCTACTGACTATGACAGCCCACGTAAGACCGACGACGACCTGACCGAGGACAGCCTGCAGGAACTTCAGGCCAGGCGGATGGACAAGTCGTCGAGCACCATCGACCTTGACCCGGACGACGTCGCCGAGTCGCTTGAGCTGCCTGGGGCGGACTTGTCCAACGAGGAGCTCTCGTTCCGGGTGATTCCGCGGCAGGCGGACGAGTTCACCTGCTCGCGTTGCTTCCTTGTGCACCACCGCAGCCAGCTTGCCGAAGACAGGAACGGCCAGCTTGTCTGCCGCGAGTGCGCTGCCTGAGGTTCCGCTCCCCGCGGGCCGGGCGCCCGCGGGGACGGTGACCGGGTTGGACCGTCAGCTCGATTCCGCCGCGCCCGCGTCCGGCGCAGGCCGCCGGGCGGTGGCGCGGGTCGCGAACACGCGGGCCGCCTCGATCGTGACCCCGGCTATGGCGGCCCAGCTCAGCGCCTGGAGAATGCTGACGGCAGGGTCGCTCGCGTCGGTCGGCGGCTGCTTACCCGTGGTGCGGGTCCACGCGATCGTTACTACCTTCCGCGCGAGAAAAACGGCGCCGGTCGTCGCCAGGGCAGCGACCAGCTTCCCGTTGGAGTCGCTGCGCTTCTTGCTCATCGATGCCTCCTCGTCCCCATGCTCGTCTTTCCCAACGTGTGCGTCATCATCCCACGGTCTGCCGGCTGCGCTCGATAGCGGTCGCGAGCTCTTTCGGGTGCCTGGTCGCGATTAGCCAGTACGGCACGCCGCTGTCCGCATCGGCCAGAGCGATGTAAACGGCCCTCTTCAGGTAGGGTCGCAGCATGAGATGGGCTGCGGGGTCCGCCCGCGGACCACGCAGCAGCGCGGCCTGCTTCTCGTCCAGAGGCACCACGTCGCCGACCTGGCTCAGCGGCAGCGTGGCGCTCCCGGCACGTAGCGCGCCGTCCGTCACCTCGATGCTCGCCGCGCCCCACGCCAGCAGGAAGCCCGCTACGACGGCGGTGAACACCGCGTAGATCAGCGGCGGGATGAAACCGCCGAAGCCGGCATAAACCTCCGCGCCGAGGATAGCTATGACAGGAATGGCGAGCAGCCACCAGCTGAGGGGCACGCGCAGGTGCTCGCGGTACGAACGCATGCACTCAACGGTAGTTGGTTGGATGGAGTCATGATCGGGCGGGCAGCGAGGCGGGCGGCGAACGGCGTTCGGGCGCCAGCCAAGTCTGCCGCCAACGGCGCGGGGCCCCGGGAAGGGAAGCCGCCGCAATCCCTGCCGCCCGCGGGGTTGGTGCCTCCGCCGGACGCGCCGCACTCCGAGGTGCCGCGCTGGCTGCAGACCTCGGCCGCCTGGTCCTGGCGGCTGCTGCTGCTCGCGATCGTGCTGTACGTGGCGGCCAGGGTCGCCGCGCTGCTCTATCTCGTCCTCGTGCCCTGCGCGGCGGCGATCCTGCTCTCCGCGCTGCTCCAGCCGCTGACGGCCAGGCTGCGCCGCCGCGGCATGGGACCGCTCGCGGCGACCTGGTGCACGATGCTGCTCGCCATCGGCGCGCTCGCGGGCGCCGTCGTGCTGGTGACCACCAGGGTCCGTGCCGAGTACCAGACCCTGGTCACCCAGGTCAAGCACACCACTACCGAGGTTCAGTCCTGGCTGGCCGGCCCGCCGTTCCACTTCCACACCGGCAACCTGCAAAAGCTGTCCGACAGCATCGTGAAGTACATCAGCCAGCACAAGTCACTGGTCGAAGGGACCGTGGTGACCGGCGGCAGGATCGTGGTCGAGATCCTCGCCGGCATCGTGCTGACCTTGTTCGTCTCGTTCTTCCTGATCAAGGACGGCGACCGGATCTGGGCGTGGCTGACGAGCAGGCTGCGGCCGGAGCGCAAGCGGCGCGCGGACCTGGCCGGGCGGGGGGCCTGGCAGGCCGTCGTGTACTACGTCCGGGGCACGGTCGCCATAGCCGCGATCCACGCCACGGTGATGGGGATCACCCTGACGGTCATGAGCGCGCCGCTGGTCGCGCCGCTGTCGCTGTTCATGTTCCTGGCCGCTTTCGTCCCGCTCGTCGGCGTGCTCGTGGCCGGCGGGCTGGCGATCCTGGTGGTGCTCGCCACCAAGGGCTGGGTCTTCGCCGTGATCCTGCTCGGCATCATGATCGTGATGAACCAGCTGGAAGGGCACCTTCTGCAGCCGCAGGTCGTTGGCAAGATGGTGCGGCTGCATCCGCTCGCGGTCATCCTGGTGCTCGCGGTCGGCGGCGTGGTGGCGGGCATCGCCGGCGCCGTGGTGGCCGTGCCCATCACCGCGGCGGTGAGTCGCGCGGTGCGCATGCTGCGCGAGGACGATCGCGCGGATCACAACGCTGAGCATCCCGCGCAGGATCGCGCTGAGGATCGCGCGGGAACCTAGAGTCGCGTAGCCTTCGGGTGGTGTGATGGGCCGGCGAGATACGGCGAGTGCGAAAGGCGCAGACGATGATCCCAGCCGCGACGTCGGCGGAAGCGGCCATTGTCGCCGCGCTCCCGCCGGATGCCGCCATCGACGTGCTCGTCACGCGGCTGGACCCGGATCTGCCGCTGCCGGCCTACGCCCGGCCGGGAGACGCGGGCGCGGACCTCGTCGCGGCGGAAGACGTCGACCTGGCGCCTGGAGAGCGCGCCATCGTCCGTACCGGGATCGCGATCGCGCTGCCCGCCGGGTACGCGGCGTTCGTGCACCCGCGTTCCGGGCTGGCGGTGAAATACGGCGTCACGCTGGTCAACGCGCCGGGCACGATCGACGCGGGATACCGTGGCGAGATACAGGTGATCTTGCTGAACACCGATCCGGCCCAGCCGGTCTCCTTCCGGCGAGGCGACCGGATCGCCCAGCTCGTGGTGCAGCGAGTGGAACAGGCGGCGTTCCGTGAGGTGGCGACGCTACCCGGCTCCGCCAGGGGCGATGGTGGCTTTGGCTCGACCGGCGGTCACGCGGGCGGGATACCCGCGGGCGCGCCCGCCGGGGAATGACGAGGGGAGACGGAAGTGTTCGGTCGGCGACGCAATGCCGGTGACCGCGACTCCGGTGCCGCGGACCTGACGGCACCGGCCAGCGGGGAACTCGCCGGCGCAGACGAGGCCATCGAGGGCACGGCGCAACAAGGCCCGTGGGACGCGGCCGAGCCGTACCCGGACCTGCAGCGGGTCGATCTCGGCAGCTTGCAGATCCCGGTGCTGCCCGGCCTCGACATCCAGCTTGTGTTCGCGGAGCAGCACGGCGCCTGGGTGACCGTGCGGCACCAGGCGAGCGAGCTGCAGCTGCAGGCGTTCGCGGCGCCCAAGCGGGACGGGCTATGGGACGACGTCCGCGCCGAGATCGCCGCGGAGATCGCCGGGGCGGGCGGGACGAGCAGCGAGCGCGCCGGGACGTTCGGCACTGAGCTGGTCGCCCGCGTTCCCGCCGAGCCCGGTCAGCCGCGATCCGGCATGCGGGCGGTCCGGTTCACCGGCGTGGACGGCCCGCGGTGGTTCCTGCGCGGCCTGTTCGCCGGCGCGGCGGCGGAGAACCCGTCGGCGGCGGCCCCGCTCGAGGCGCTGATGCGCGAGGTCGTCGTGGTCCGCGGTGACCATCCGGTGCCGCCGCGGGACCTGCTCGAGCTGCGGCTGCCGCCCGAGGCGGCGCAGGCGCTCGCCGAGGAGCAGGCCCGTGCCGAGCAGGAAAACCCCCGGTTCAACATGCCGCCAAACCCTTTTGATCGCGGCCCCGAGTTCACCGAGACCCGCTAGAGGTCCGCTGGCACCGCGTTCACCCGGTGGAGAACAGCTGCTCTAGCTGGTCTTCGACGTCCTCGGTGGTGACGAAGAACAGCTCGTCGCCGGGCTGCAGCGGGTCTTCCGGCTGCGGTACAAGCACCCGGCCCTCACGCAGGATCGCCACCAGCGCGACGTCGGCGGGCCACTCGATGGCGCCGATCTGGCGGCCGGCTAGCGGCGCGTCCGCGGGCATGGTCAGCTCCACGAGGCTGGCCTCGCTCTGCCCGAAGGTCATCAGCCGGACCAGGTCGCCCACGCTGACCGCCTCCTCGACAAGCGCGGACAGCAGCCTCGGGGTGGAGACGGCCACGTCGACGCCCCACGACTCGTTGTACAGCCACTCGTTGCCCGGGTGATTGACCCGCGCCACGACCCGCGGCACGCCGTACTCGGTCTTGGCGAGCAGCGCCACGACGAGGTTGACCTTGTCGTCGCCGGTGGCGGCGACGACCACGTTGCAGCGGTCGAGCGCCGCGTCGTCGAGCGAGCTGATCTCGCAGGCGTCGGCGAGCAGCCATTCGGCGCGCGGCACGCTGTCCACCTTGATCGAGCTCGGCTGATGGTCGATGAGCAGCACCTCATGCCCGTTCTCGAGCAGTTCGCGCGCGATGGACCTGCCCACGGCTCCGGCGCCGGCAATCGCGACCCGCATCAGTGACCGCCTCCCTCACGCGTGGCGAACGACGCCGCGATCCGGTCAAGCTCGCTTTCCTGGGCAATGACGTGCACCACGTCGCCTTGCTGCAGCACCGTCCCCGGATGCGGCACGATGGCCTCGCCGAGCCGGTCGATGAAGGCGATCCGGGTGCGGGCCGCCGACTCGACCATCTTGACCGGTTCGCCGATCCACGCCGTCGACACGCTCACCTGGCTGAGCACGATCTTCCCTGTGGCGTCCCGCCATAGCGGTTCGGCGCCTTCTGGCAGCAGCTTGCGCAGCATCTGGTCGGCCGTCCATCGCACCGTCGCGACCGTGGGGATGCCGAGCCGCTCGTAGACCTCCGCCCGCCGCGGGTCGTAGATCCGCGCCGCCACCTGGCGGACGCCGAAGGTCTCCCTGGCGACCCGCGCGGCGATGATGTTGGAGTTGTCGCCGCTGCTGACCGCGGCGAAGCCGTCGGCGCGCTCGATCCCCGCCCTTGTGAGCACGTCACGGTCGAAACCCATGCCGGTCACCCGGTCGCCCTTGAACGCCGGGCGCAGCCTGCGGAAGGCTTCCGGGTCCCGGTCGATGACCGCGACCGTGTTACCGCGGTCCTCCAGGATGTGGGCAAGCGTCGAGCCGACTCGACCGCAGCCCATGATCACGATATGCACGACCCGTCCTTTCGCGGTGCGTCATACCCCCGGCAAGCGCGCCCGAACAGGGCGCCCCGCCAAAGTTATGCCCTCACGTGGGAGAATGCGACCCCAGAATAGAAGGGACTGTCCGGTGGGTTTTCAGGTCGGCGAGGCCGTGGAGGTCGAGGTCGGCGACGTCGCGCAGGGCGGCTGGTGTGTGGCCAGGCCCGCCGGGTCGCCGGTGGTTTTCGTCCGGCACGCGCTGCCTGGTGAGCGGGTCGTCGCCCGCGTGACGGAGGTCACGTCCCGGTTCGCCCGCGCGGACGCGGTGGAGATCCTCAAGCCGTCCGCGGACCGGGTGCCGCCGCCGTGCCCGAGCGCGCGGCCAGGCGGCTGCGGCGGCTGCGACTGGCAGCACGCCACGCTGCCCGCGCAGCGCGCGCTCAAGGCCGCCGTCATCGGCCAGCAGCTGCGGCGGCTGGCCGGCGTCGACCGCGAGGTCATTGTGGAGCCGATGCCCGGCGACGAAGCAGAATCCGAGTCGGCCAAGACCAGCCTGATAACAGCAAGAGGCGAACCGCCTGGGCTTGGCTGGCGCACCCGGGTGCAGTTCGCGGTCCGCGAGGACGGGGTGGCCGGGCTGCGCGCCCACCGGTCGCACGAGGTGATCGACATCGGTGACTGCCCGATCGCGCACCCCGGCATCAGGGAACTGGGCATTCCGCGGCACAGGTGGCCGGGCGTTTCGTCGGTGGAGGCGGTCGTTGGCGGTGGTGAGCCCGCCGAGCGCGCGGTCATCGTCACCCCGGCCGACCCGCGACGGCCGGGAGAACCGGGGCGCGGGGGAGACGGGCCGCACCGTTCGGGAGAAAAGGAACAGGACTGGGCGCGCGCGGTGGCGGCGGACGCGGTGCTCAGCCGGGCGGGACACCGGCTCACCCCGATTCGCGGTGGCGAGCACCTGCGGCAGCAGGCGGCGGGGCGTGAGTGGCGGGTCAGCGCGGGGACGTTCTGGCAGGTGCACCCCGCCGCGGCCGACGTCCTGACCGCGGCCGTCTTGGCGGCACTTGAGCCGGAGCCGGGCGACGGCGTGCTCGACCTGTACTGCGGCGCCGGGCTGTTCGCCGGGGCTGTCGCGCCCCTCGTCGGCCCGGGCGGCGCCGTGATCGGGGTCGAATCCGACTCAGGCGCCGTCCTTGACGCGCGGCACAACCTGCGGGAGTGGCCATGGGCGCGGGTGCACCGCGGCGACGTGGCGCGGGTGCTGCGCCGCGGCGGGCTGTCGCCGGCCCGGCTCGCGATCGCGGACCCGCCGCGCGCCGGGCTGGCCAGGGAGGTTGTCGACTATTTGTCCGGGCCGGGGCAGGCGCGGCGCTTCGCGTACGTGTCCTGCGACCCCGCTACGCTCGCCCGCGACCTGCGGCTGCTCGCCGAGCGCGGCTGGACGCTTGACGGGCTGCGCGCGTTCGACGCGTTCCCGATGACCCATCACGTGGAGTGCGTGGCTACGGTTACCCGCTGACGTGCCGGAACCCTGGCGGGATCGGCGGGGTGAGCTCGGCGAGGCTGGCCCGGGTGAGCGGCAGCCACGTGAACTCGGTGCGCACCTCGCTCAGGCGGATCAACTTGACCGGCTTGCCGTTGATGCCGGTGCCGGCGACGGCCAGATAGATCTCCGGATGGCCCACCATCTGTATGGGCAGGTAGGTGCTCGGGTTCACCCAGATGATCTCGGGCCCCCCGGAGATGAACGTGACGGTCAGCTTGATCGCGTCGACGCCATCGAGGACCTGATGGCCGGCGACCCGCAGGGCGCCGCAGCGAAGCCCGGACTTGATCACGGACATAAGGTCGGCCGCGGTGCCGTACCTGGCCACACCGCTGAGGGGGTGCCTGGGGCCGCAGAGATCGGGCGTGACGGGAAGTCCGTCAAGGTGGCTCGGCACCCGGTACCAGGTCCGGGACCGGTAGCTGACGCTGACCACGGTCACCGTGCCCCGGCTTTCGCTGAAGCCGGTGTCCTGCAGTTTTGCCCCGTTGCCCGCCTCGTCCAGGAATCGCAGCCGGTTGCCGTATGCCCACGCCAGTTGGCGAGGGATGATCGTGCTGCCCGGCGCGTCGAACTGGGTGGTGGTGTAAGCGATCGTCCTGGTCGCGGCGAGCGCGCTGCTGAGGTGGCTGACCACGTAGGCGGTGGTCTGTTCCTGGGGGATGGCGGGCGCGGATCGCGTCGCGCCGGCCGCGACGGCGGTCCCGGCGCCCATGATCACGGCCGCCGCGCCGGCGACTGCGGCGCGGCCGGCCAGCCGCCGCTTGCGGTACCGGCGGTACGCCTGCCGTGCCAGGTCCGGCGGCAGCTGGACCTGGACCTGGCTCATTTCGGACTTCAGCTGCTGGGTGATGTCGGTGCTCATGACGGTCTCCCTGTCGGCTGCGGGGTGTCGGTGGCCTCGTCGGCGGCGGTGAGCTCCCGCAGCCGCTGCAGGCCGCGCGAGGTCGCGGACTTGACGGTGCCAGGGGAACAGCCCATGACCTGCGCCGTCTCGGCCTCGGTCAGCTCTTCCCAGTAGCGGAGCACGATCGCGGTGCGCTGCCGCGGCGGCAGTTCGCGCAGCAGCTGGACCAGGTGGTCCCTGCGGTCGACGGCGTCGGTGGCGTCGGGCTGCGTGCCGGGGTGCCCGAGCAGGCCTGCCCTGGCCCGCCAGGCACGCTTGCGGCGCCAGCCGTCGGCGGCCAGGTGGTACATGGTGCGGCGCAGGTAACCTTCGGGATCGCCGCTGACCGCCCGCCACCTGCGGAACACGCGTTCAAGCGCGGCCTGCAGCAGGTCCTCGCCCTCTTCCTGGCTGCCGGTCATCAGCACGGCGGTGCGAAGCAGGTGCTCGCCCTTGGCTGCGAGCAGTTCTTCCAGGATCGCGACGGGCTGTTCAGCGTCCATCGGGCTCCTCTCGTCCGCTTCACACTCCAAGTACGAGTGGCGCGCGAACGGGGTTGCCTGGGACGAGCATTACCGGCTTCGGGTGTACCGGCTTCGGGTTACGGGCTTCGGCTTACGGGGCGTCGGGCTGGCTGGGCGTGCTCGCCGGGTTGTCCGGCTTGGGCGAGCCGGCCACGTAGTAACCGAGTCCGGGGTAGCGGATGAGCAGTCCCTCGTCGACGAGCATGCGCAGGGCCTTGGCGCATGTCTGCCTGGCGTGCCCGTACTGCTGGCTGAGCGTGGTGATGGACGGCGTCGGCTTGCCGGGTTGCAGTTTCCCGCTGGCTATGTCCCGTCGCAGCTCAGCCGCGAGGCGTATGTACGCTCTTGGGTCTGATTCATCACCTATCGACACTCTTGTACCATACTCGAATGGCAATATTGCCAATCGCAACGCTTCGACAGTAGTCGACCTTGGACGAGCGACCTAAACCATGCTAGGTTGGCCGCCATGTACTGCTGGACACTGCTCTCTGGGGACATCTGCGACACGCCCCGCTTGATGGGCGTCACCGACGAGCTAGCCAAGGCACAACGGCTGACCGAGCCGCACCTCCTCTCGGGTGCGGCGTTCCTTTGCTACATCGAGACCGTCCGCGCCGCGATTTCGGTGCACGGCCTGGACACCTGTTACGTGCGCACCGGCCGTGACTGGCTCGGGCGCGTCACCACCAGCGGCCGGGTCCGCTGGACCGAACGGGAGGGGCGGGCAGCGGCGGTCGTGTAGCCGCCACGTTGTCTCGCCACGGGCGCGCCCGGGGAGAGCCTGCTTTCTGACCGCGGAGTGGCTATGCGTCAGGATTGGACGCATGCGACTTCGGATCTTCACAGAGCCCCAGCAGGGCGCCAGCTACGCCACCTTGCTTCGCGTGGCCACCGCCGCGGAGGACCTCGGCTTCGACGCGTTCTTCCGCTCCGACCACTTCCTCAAGATGGGCAGCGTCTCCGGTCTTCCCGGACCGACCGACTCGTGGGCCACACTGGCCGGGCTGGCGGTGCAGACCAGCCGGATCAGGCTGGGCACGCTGGTCACCTGCGCGACGTTCCGGCTGCCGGGTCCGCTAGCGGTCACGGTCGCCCAGGTGGACCAGATGAGCGGCGGGCGGGTCGAGTTCGGGATCGGCGCCGGCTGGTTCGAGGCGGAGCACCGGGCGTACGGCGTGCCGTTCCCGCCGCTTCCGGAGCGGTTCGACCGGCTCGCCGAACAGCTCGCGATCCTCACCGGGCTCTGGGAGACACCCGAAGGCGAGAAGTTCTCCTTCGACGGCAGCTACTACCAGGTCATCGACTCGCCTGCGCTGCCCAAGCCCGCGCAGCGCCCGCGCCCGCCGGTCATCATCGGCGGCGGCGGCCCCCGCCGCACCCCGGCGCTCGCGGCCAGGTACGCCGACGAGTTCAACGCCGCGTTCGTGTCTGCCGAGTCCGCGGCGCGGCTGTACGGCGGGGTACGGGAGGCATGCCAGGCCGCCGGGCGTGACCCGTCGTCGATGAGGTTTTCCGCCGCGCAGGTCGTGTGCTGCGGGAAGGACGAGCCCGAACTGCGGCGCCGTGCCGCGGCGATCGGTCGCGAGCTGCCCGAGTTGCGGCGCAGCGGCATCGCGGGCACGCCGTCTGAGATCGTTGCCAAGATCGGCGAGTTCGCCGAGGCGGGCGCCGCGACGCTGTACCTGCAGGTGCTCGACCTCGACGACATCGGGCATCTGGAGCAGATCGCGGCCGAAGTGATGCCACAGGTGTAACGGTCCGGTTTCCCCGCCACCCTTTCCCCGCGGCCGGGATGCCTTCCGTGGCCGTGATGCTTACGATCGTTGATGTGGGAAAGTCTTCGGGGGGGCGGCGCGGGAACCGGGAGCCCGACGTCGATGCCGGCCTGCGCGGTGACGCCGCGCCGGATGGCATGGGCTGGGGACCCACGCCCGTTCCGCCGCCCGGCCCGCCGCCGCAGTGGCGGCGGCCGCAAGCCGGGCAGCCGTATCGCGAGCGGTCCGCGCCCGGGCCTTACGGAGCGGGACCTGCCGCACCCGGACCCGCCGGGCGCGGACCTGCCGGGCCGGGGCGGTATCGGGGACCGCAGCGAGCCGACGAGTATCCGTCCGCCGCGGCAGGCGGCCCGGCGGCGGACCGTCAGTACGCGCCTGGCCAGCGTCGCCCACAGGAGGCCTGGCACGAGGTGCCGGACTACCCGCGACACCATGGCTCGCGTCCGCCTGGCCAGGCCAGCGACGAGACCGTGCTCACCCCGAGTTCCATCTACGCGCCCGGCACGCTGATCAGCCCGCCGGACGGCGGCGAGGGTCCCGCCGACTCGCGGCGGGACGGCTACGGCGCCGGGTACGATCCCGGCTTCGGGTACAGGCCTGGCTATGACGGTTCGGGGCACGGACCTTCTCCTGGGCAGCGCGTTCCGCCCGGGTACGCGGCCCCGCCCGGTCACGGTGTTCCGCCTGGCTACGGTGTTCCGGCTGGCTACGGTGTTCCGGCTGGCTACGGTGTTCCGCCTGGCTACGGTCGCGCGCCCGGTCATGCTCCGCCGCCTGAATACGGGCCTGCGCCTGGCTATGCGCCGCCTCCCGGCACCGGTCAAGCGCCCGGCTATGGTCCTCCGCCTGGCTACGGAGCCGCGCCTGGCCAGGGTCAGATGCCTGGCTATGGTGCCGCTGCCGGCTCTGCTGCTCCGCCTGGCTATGGTTCCGCGCCCGGCTATGGTTCCGCGCCCGGCTACGGTCCGGCACCCGGCTACGGTCCCCCGCCTGGTTACGGTCCGGCGCCTGGTTACGGTCCGGCGCCCGGTTACGGTCCGGCGCCCGGCCAGAGTCCGGTGCCGGGCTACGCTGCGCCTCCTGGTCACGGACCTGGGTTCGGTTACGGTCCCCCGCCCGGTCACGGTCCGGCGCCCGGCTATGGTCCGGCCCCGGGCTACGGTCCCGTCCCTGGTCACGCTCCCGCGCCTGGCCAGAGTCCCGCGTCCGGCTACGCCGCTGCGCCTGGCCATGGTCCTGCGCCCGGTCACGGTCCGGCGCCCGGCTACGGTTCTGCGCCCGGCTACGGTTCGGCCCCCGGCTACGGTCCGGTCCCTGGCTACGCTGGCGCGCCTGACTA
>Ga0187807_1000026_pt1 | contig 32963 bp, 26 predicted proteins | sample NC_wetland_sal_i_4_FD_132432 | JGI IMG/M metagenome (GOLD analysis project Ga0187807, IMG submission 132432) | Wetland sediment microbial communities from Neuse River Estuary, North Carolina, USA - ASW_2 | ecosystem: Environmental > Aquatic > Freshwater > Wetlands > Sediment | place: USA: North...
GCCTTCCACAGCGTCGAGCTGTGGATCCTCGCCGTGCTGACCCTGCTGATCAAGGGCATCGCCATCCCGCTCGCCGCCCGCCGGGTCCTGGTACGACGGCTCGCGCTCACGCGGGACGCCGCGATGTCCACCGGGCTGTCCACCTCGCTGGTCGCCGGCGGGGCGCTGACCGCGTTCGCCTACCTGGTCATCAGGCCCGCGCTGCTGCCGCACGGCACGGTCGCCGCGGCCGTGGTCCCGCTGTCCACCGCGGTGATCCTGCTCGGGGCGCTGGCCATGGTGGTGCGCCGGCACACCGTCGCCCAGCTGATCGGCTGGCTGATCGTGGAGAACGGGGTGTTCCTCGGCGCGATCACCCTGGTCGCCACGTTCCCGTTCATCGTCGAGGCCGGGATCTTCCTGGACATCGTCGCGGGGGTGCTGATCATGATCGTGTTCGTCTCCGGCATCGCCCGCCAGCTTGCCGAAGCCAGCGCGACCGAACTAAAGGAGCTGCGCGGATGACCGCCCTGGCTATCGCCATCGTGCTGGCCCCGCTCGCCGGGCCGGCCGCCGCGCTGGCCGGCGCCCGCGCCCGGCTGGCCGGTCTCGCCCAGGCGGCGGGAGCGGCGGCGGCCTTCGGCTGCTCCGTCGCGCTGCTGACCCTGCTGAACGGCGGCCCGCCGCTGCAAGGCTGGGACGGATTCCTGTACGCCGACCCGCTCAGCGGGTTCTTCCTGCTCACCGTCTCCGGCGTCACCCTGCTCGCCGCGGTCGGCTCGATCTCCTACATCAGCGCGCAGGAAGACACGGGCGAGCTCACCGGGTTCCAGGTCAGGCTGTACTTCGCGTTCTTCGGCCTGTTCGCCGCCCTGATGCTCGCCTCCCTGGAGACCGGCAACCTCGGCCTGCTGTTCGTCCTGATCGAGGCCAGCACGCTGGCCAGCGCCGCGCTCGTCGGCCTCGAAGGCCGTGCCAGGAGCCTGGAGGCGGCCTGGAAGTACGTGATCATCAGCTCGCTCGGCGTCACGATCGCGCTGGCCGGGACGCTGTTCCTGTTCTACTCCGCCAGCGCGCTGCATCCAGGCTCTAACCTCGGCCTGACCTGGCCCTACCTCGTGACGCACGCCAGCGCCCTCGCGCCGCAGAGCCTGCGGCTGGCGTTCCTGCTCGCCGTGGTCGGCTACGGCACCAAGGTGGGGCTGGCGCCGATGCACACCTGGCTTCCCGACGCGCACGCCGAGGCGCCGAGCCCGGCGAGCGCGATGCTGTCGGCCGCGCTGCTGAACACCGGCATGTACGCGATCATCCGCTTCCTGGCGATCACCCAGGCGCGGCTCGGCGGCACCTACCCGCGCGCGGTGCTGCTGTCGTTCGGCTTCGCGTCCATCGTGATCGGGGCCCTGTTCATGGTCCGGAAGGGCAACTTCAAGCGGCTGTTCGCCTACTCCTCCGTCGAGCACATGGGGATCATCGCGGTCGCCCTCGGCTTCGGCGGGACCCTGGGGCTGTACGGCGCGCTCCTGCAGGTCTTGAACCACGCGCTCGCCAAGGCAGTGCTGTTCCTGACCGGCGGCGACGTGTCGCTGCGCTACGCCACCCGCGAGGCGTCCGGGGTCAGCGGCCTGCTCACGGCGGTCCCGGTGGCCGGGGGAGTGCTGCTGCTTGCCTCGTTCGCGGTGCTCGGCTCGCCGCCGTTCGGCGTGTTCCTGTCCGAGCTGACCATCGTCCGCGCGGGCTTCGCCCGCGGCAGCCCGGTCTTCCCGCTGCTGCTGCTCGCCATGCTCGGCCTGGCGTTCTTCGCCTTCGCCAGGACCATCACCGCCATGGTGACCGGCGATCCGCCGCAACCGGTCCCGGTCAGCCCTTACCGGCACAGGGCGGCGGCCGTGGCGGCCGCCGCGCCGCTGATCGCGGGCCTGACGGCGCTGCTTGTGCTCGGGCTGTGGATCCCCGCCGGGCTGGACAGCGTGCTGCGGCATTCGGCGGCGGTGATCGGATGACCGCCGTCGAGCCGCGCGCGGTCCCCGGCGAGGTCGCCACATTCCAGGTGGCTTCCCCGGACCTGGAGGCAGTGGTGCGGGATCTCGGCGGGCTCCGGCTGGCGGACATGTTCGCTTCCGACGGCGGCGACACCACGGTGCTGCGACTGGTGTGGGCGAACGACGCCGCCGGCCAGGCCGGGTACGTCGTCACGCAGACGCCGATCGAAAACGGCGAGTACCCCGCGCTGTCGGATATCGCGCCCGCCGCGTTCGTCGAGGAATGCGAGATCTACGAGCAGTTCGGCATCCGTCCGGCGACCGGCAAGCCGCTGAACCGGATGATGCTGCCGCCGCACGCGGACCTGCCGACACTCGGCCGCAAACCGCCGCGCGAACCCGACGAGATCCGCGCGCCGCACACGGTAGGCGGCCAGGCGTTCGAGTTCCCCTTCGGCCCTGTCCGCCAGGTCGGCGCCGAATCCCTCTACTACGGCCTGGTCACCAGCGGCGAGGAAGTCGTCGACCTGTACCTGTTCACCTGGCACAAGCACCGCGGACTTGAATGGCGGCTGCGGGGCAAGACCCCGCGCGAGGCCCTGTTCCTCGCCGAGCGCACCGAAGGCCTCAGCGCCGTCGCCGTCGGCTGGGCGTTCGCCGCCGCGGCCGAAGCCGCCGCCGGAACACGCCCGCCCGAGGCAGCGGAAAACACCCGTGCCGTGGCCCTCGAACTGGAGCGCCTGTACAACCACGCCGCCGCCATGGCGGCGCTATGTCAGTCCACGGGATTGTCCGTCGGTCAGTCCGCCGCCGAGATCGCCCTGGAACGGCTGCTCCGGCTGAACGCGCGGGCGTTCGGTCACCGGTACCTGTTCGGCATCGTCGACGTCGGCGGCGCCAGCCGAGCGCCTGACGCGGACGTGATCCGCCGTGAGCTCCCGGGTACCTACGGCGAGTTCAAGCGCGCCGCCGACGCCCTGCTGCGCACCAACTCCTTCGTCGACCGGCTGGAAGCGACCGGCACCGTGACCACCGACCAGGCCCGCGCCCTGGGCTTGGTCGGCCCGGTAGCCCGGGCCGCCGGGCTGACAGGCGACGCCCGCCAGGTCCCTAGCGTCCCCGGCGGCCCCTACGCCGCTGGCCTCAGCGTGCCCCGCGGCACCGCCGGTGACGTGCTCGCCCGGTTCAACGTCATGCTCGCGGAGGCCGGCGAATCCGTCCGCCTCATCGCCGAGTTCCTCGCCGCTGGCACCGCGGCCGCCGCGGCCGAACTCCCGGGAACCGCCGGCACCGGGCTGGGCTGGGCCGAGTCCCCGCGCGGTGAGGCGCTCGCCTGGCTCGCGCTCGATGACCACGGCACGATCACCCGGGCGCGGCTGCGCCCGGCGTCGGCGCGGAACTGGCGCGGTTTCGACGACGCGTGCCGCTCGCAGAACGTGTTCACCGACATCCCGATCATCGAGGCCAGCTTCTGGCTGACCGCCGCCGGAATGGCCCGCTGAAGGAGGCGCCGATGACGCTGTGGTTCATCCGCGGGATCCGCCGCGGCGTGGTCACCACCCGGTACCCGGCCAGGCCCGACGCCTCGGCGATCGACCTGCCCACGCCGCCCGCCTTCCGGCCGCGGGAGCTGACCAGGCAGGTCGCCGACGGCGTCGTCGCCGTGTGCCCGAGCAGCGCGCTGCGCCGCGACGGCGATGTGCTCGTCTATGACGTCGGCGCGTGCACCGCGTGCGGCAGGTGCGCCGCCGTCGCGCCCCGCGCCGTGACGAGCAGTGGTGAGTTCGAGCTAGCCGCCACCGGCCGTTCGGTACTCATCAAGCGAATCCCGATCGGCGAGGAGGCTCCGTGACGACCGAACCGGTGACCGCCGAAGAACTGCGGGAGACCATCGCGCGGCAGTTCGGCCGCAGCCTGCACATCCGCACCCTGGACACCGGGTCGTGCGCGGTGTGCGAGCAGGAGATCCGGCTGCTCGCCGCGCCGCACTACGACCTGCACCGGCTCGGGTTCTTCTTCACCCCCGCGCCCAGGCACGCCGACCTGCTGCTGGTCACCGGGCCGATGATCCGCGCGTTCGAGGTCGCCGCCCGCAAGACCTACGACGCCATGCCCGGCCCCAGGGTGGTCGTGGCGACCGGGGCGTGCGCGCTCGGCGGCGTCTACCCCGAAGATCCGTTTACGAATGGCAATGCCGGCGCGGTGCTTCCGGTTGACGTGTGGATTCCCGGCTGCCCGCCCAGTCCGCTGGCTCTGCTGCACGGCCTTGGGGTAGCCGTGGGCCGGCTCGCGGAAAAGGTGCGGGACCGCTCGTTTATCGCTCCCCTTTATCCCGAACGGGCGGTCGGTGACTCATGACACCCTTGGACCTCCTCTACGCCGCGGGCGCCGCGTGGCTCGCCGCCGCGCTCGCCGGCCTGCTCCTCGCGCGCACTCCGGCGGGGTTGCGGGCGTGCTGCGCGCTGTCGGCGCTCGGCGGTGCCGCCGCGGCGGCCGGCGGCGGCTGGTCGCTGCTGTACGGGGACACCGCGGTAGTCTCCCCGGGCGGCGCGACGGTGACCGGCGGGCCGCTGCAGTTGCAGGCCACCAGCCTGGCCGGGGTGTTCACCGCGCTGCTCGGCGTCGTGGCGGTGGCGATCGCGTGCTTCGCGCCGCGCTACCACGAGCCGTCGCCAGGCACCGGCTGGTACCTGGCCGCGTACAACGTGGCGCTGCTCGCCTGCCTGGGCGTGCTGGCCGCGGGCGGCATGGTCACCTTCCTGGTCGCCTGGGAAACGATGAGCCTGGCCTGTTACCTGCTCATCCTCCGCCATCCCCGCAGCGGCGAGTCCGCGCGCGGCGCGTTCTGGTTCCTCGCGCTGTCCGAGGCGGGGTTCTTGCTCGTCGTGGCCGCCTTCGTCATCTTGTCCGCCAAGACCGGGGCCACGTCGCTGCCGGCGATCGCCGCTCGCGCCGCCTCCGTGCCGGGCGGGTGGCGGGCCGCCGCCTACCTGCTGGCGCTGTTCGGCTTCGGGTTCAAGGCGGGCCTGGTCCCGCTGCACGTGTGGCTGCCTGAGGCGCACCCGGTCGCGCCGGCCGACGGGTCGGCGTTCCTGTCCGGCGTCGTCGTCAAGCTCGGCATCTACGGGATCGCGCTGTTCGCCTTCCGCCTCGACCCGCCCACGGGGACCTGGCCAGGCCTGGTCACCATGGGCGGCGGCGCGGTGACCGCCGCGATCGGCATCCTGTACGCGATGGCCGAGCGCGACATCAAGCGGTTCCTCGCCTACTCCACGATCGAGAACGCCGGGATCATCGTGACCGCGTTCGGCGCCGCCATGATCTTCCACGCCAGCGGGCAGCAGGCGCTGTGGACGTTCCTGCTGATCGCCGGGATCTACCACGTCGCGAACCACGGCTGCTCGAAGGCGCTGCTGTTCCTCGAGGCGGGGGTCACCGAGCACGCGACGGGCACCCGGGACATGGACCGGCTCGGCGGGCTGATCCGCCGGCTGCCCCGGTCGGCCGTGATCGCCTTCACCGGGACGCTGGGCATCGCCGCGCTGCCGCCGCTCAACGGGTTCGTCAGCGAATGGCTGATCTTCCAGGGCCTGTTCCAGGGGTTCCGGGCCGGCAGCCACCTGACCGGCATCCTCATCGTGCTCGCCGCGGCGACCCTCGGGCTGACCGGCGGGCTGGCGGTCTACGCGTTCGTCCGCGGGTTCGGCATCCCGTACCTTGGCATGCCCCGCACCCGCCAAGCCGCCGCCGCCTCCGAGGCCGGGCAGCCAGTTATCGGGCCGGGCCTGCTGGCGGTGGCGTGCGTCGCGCTCGCCGTCGGCGCACCGGTCATGCTCGCGGCCCTGTCCCGGGCGGCACGAACCGTCACCGGGGTCTCGCTCGGACCGCTGCTGCTGCCCGGCAAGCTCACCGTGATCCCCGCGCACGCCGACTTCTCCGCGTTCTCGCCGACCTACCTGGCGGTGTTCCTGGTCTGCGCGCTCGCCGTGCCCGTGCTGATCTACCTGGCGGGGCGGCCGCGCGCGAGGTCGGTGACGGTGCCGGTGTGGGACGGCGGGATCGTGTCGTTCCGGCCGCGGATGCAGTACTCCGCCATGACCTTCTCCGCCCCGACCCGGGTCACGTTCGACGCGCTGTACCGGCCCGCTGTCTCGGTGACCCGCCAGGCCGACCACGACCCGGCCGGGCGCTCCGGCCCGGTGCACTACGAGGCACAGGTAACCCCGGTCTTCCAGCGGTATCTGTACCGCCCGGCGGTCAGGGCGCTGGAGTGGCTGGCTGACCTGGTGCGGCCCGTGCAGTCCGGCGACGTCAACTTGTACCTGCTGTACGTGTTCGCCGTGATCCTGCTCGCCTACCTGCTCGGCGCGGTCTGACGTGGCAGGCTACGCCGACACCGACGCCGTCACTGGCTGCTGCTCGTCTATCACCTGCCCGCCGGCGCTTCGGGACTGAAAGCGAAGATCCGCCGCAGGATGGGCGCGATCGGCGCCGTGTATCTGTCGCGGGCCTGTGCGGCGGCGCCGTCATCGGGTCACGCGGAACGAATGCTGCGGTCGTTGCGCGCGATGATCAGGAGCGCCGGCGGTTCCGCGGTGCTGCTGCGAGTGCGGGCAGTGGCTGGCGAAGCGGAGATGACCGCGGCCTTCGCCGCCTGCGGGACGTATCCGCCCGCCCTGGAGGGCCGCGCATAGGATGAGGCGATGAGCGACGACCTCTGGCACCGGCCCCTGACCCAGGTCCGCGGCGGGGAACTGCGCGGCGACACCGGTCAGACCCCGGGGATGATCCGGTGGGAGGCGATCTCGGGGAAGAACACCGGCGCGGAAAAGCTCTGGATGGGCCAGACCCACGTCTCCCCAGGTGCCAAGTCCGGGGACCACCACCACGGCGATACGGAGACCGCGATCTTCGTGGTCTCCGGTACCCCGGCGTTCGTCTTCGCCGACGGTGACCGCGAGGTGCGGCTGCAGGCCAAGCCGGGGGACTACATCTTCGTCCCGCCGTACGTGCCGCACCGCGAGGAGAACCCGGGCGCCGACGAGGCGGTGGTCGTCATCGCCCGCAGCAGCCAGGAAGCGATCGTCGTCAACCTGGAAAGCCTCTGGCCCGCCACCCCGCCTCTCCCAGACGCACCAAGATCAAATTAACGGGTAGGATCCGGCTACCCCCAACTGGCCAGATCTTTCACGCTATCGAAAACCTGCTCATCGCGGCCCGCGCGGATAGGCTCATCGCTAGCGAATTGAGGAGGCGGGGTGCGGGTACGGCGGGGGAGGCTGCTGCTTGGGTCGTCCGGTCGTGCCCCGGCTGCCGTGGTGCTCGCCGTGTGCGTGATCGTCACCGGCGTGCTCGGGCTGCTGTTCAGGGGCCAGACGCGCGCGGACGGGTTCGACAACGCCGTCGACTCGCCCTTCATCACGTTCTTCGCCGGCCACAAGCACCTGCTGCTGTGGCTGGCCCTCCCGGGCACGCTCGTGCCGGCCATCGTGATCAGCGTCGCCATCGCCGCCTGGTGCCTGGTCGCCGGACGGCTGAACGGCGCCGTGCTCGCGCTGGCGGCCGTACCGGTCGCGAGCGGACTGGATGACGGCCTGCTCAAGCACGTCTTCAACCGCACCTATCTCGGTTCGCTCGCCTTCCCGAGCGGGCACACCACGTCCGTGGTCGCGCTCACCGCGACCCTCGCGGTGCTCCTGTTCGCCCCGCCCCGGCAAGCCGGCACGCGGGTGGCCCGCGCGGCGCTGCTCGCCATCTGCTGCGCGACCGTCGCTGTCGTGGTCGTGGCGGTCATCGCGCTGCGGTGGCACTACTTCACCGACACCGTGGCAGGCGCCGCCGTCGGCGTCGGCACGGTCTGCGCGCTCGCGCTCGTCCTCGACCTGGCCTGGCCCCAAGAACGTGTCCGCGGCGAAGAGCGCGGCGCGGTCGCGTCAGCCGCCGGAAACCCGCACGGTCACCTGCCATAGCTGCTGCGGCACCATGCAGGGCGGGTGGGCGTGCAGGCACGCCGTGTCGCTTTCGGCGGTCAGGACCGCGGTGCCGGGCGCGACGGCGAGGAACACGGCCCGGGCCGGCTGCCGTCCGGGGAATCCGCCGCTGGCGCTGACGCGCCGCAGGACGGTGCCCGCCGCGGTCGGCGGGTGCCAGGCCATGAAGTCCGGCGTGAGCACGACGATGACCTGCTGACCGACGCGCAGATAGACGACGGCGCCGCTGTCCGCGTCGGTGAGCGTCACCGGCCCGGTCGCCGTGACCGTGGGCCGCGGCTCCGGACTGGTGATCGTGACCGGCCCGGAAACCGTGATCGCCGGCGCCGCGCTGCCTGTGCCGGCCGACGCCGACCCGGCGCCCGGCGACGGTGCCGCGGTGACCGCGACCGTGGCTGCCGCGCTCGCGCTAGCGGACGGGACCGGCCCAGACGGTGCCGGCGCGAGCGGCTGCCCGCCTGCGGCCGGTACCCGGCCGCAGGCCGCGAGCCCGGCGGCGAGCGCCATGAGTCCGGCCGCCAGCGCCATGAGCGCGGCCGACCGCGAGAGTTTGCTGATGGCGGACATCCGCGTGTCCTTCATGCAGATTCGACGCGGGCAGTGAGTCCGCTGGTTGCACCGCGCCACGTAGTTATAGGCGGACTTACTGTAGCGCTGACCGCTGTCTAGCCGGGCGAAATCGTCAAGTCTGCCCGGCCGTAGCCGTGGCGATGATCCAGGCCAGGACCAGGGCCTCCTCGCGCCAGGCGTCATAGCGGCCGCTGCGGCCGCCGTGGCCGGCCTCCATCTCGGTCTTGAGCAGGAACGGCCCGCCGCCGCCTGCGGCGCGCAGCCTGGCCGTCCACTTCGCGGGCTCGTGGTACCTGACCCGGGTGTCGTTCAGGCTGGTGATCGCGAATATCGCCGGGTAGGCGGCCTCGGTCACGTTCTCGTACGGTGCGTAGGACTTCATGTACTCATAGACCGCGGGGTCGTGCAGCGGGTCCCCCCACTCCTCCCATTCGGTCACCGTCAGCGGCAGCGACGGATCGAGGATGGTGTTCAGCGCGTCCACGAAGGGGACCTCGGCGACGATCCCGGCGAACGCCGACGGCGCGAGGTTCGCCACCGCGCCCATCAGCAGGCCGCCGGCCGAGCCGCCGCGGGCGACCAGGCGGTCCGCGGACGTCCAGCCGGCCGACACCAGGTGCTCCGCGCACGCCACGAAGTCGGTGAACGTGTTCTTCTTGTCCAGCAGCTTGCCGTGCGTGTACCAGGGCCGGCCCATCTCCCCGCCGCCGCGGATGTGCGCGATCGCGTAGACGAATCCGCGGTCGAGCAGCGAAAGCCCGGTGATGGAGAACCTCGGGTCGATGGAGTGCTCGTAGCTGCCGTAGCCGTAGAGCAGGCACGGCGCGGAGCCGTCACGCGGGGTCCCCGCCCGGCAGACCAGCGAGACAGGGACCCGGGTGCCGTCCGGGGCCACGGCCCACTCACGGTGCTGTTCGTAGTCGACGCTGGCGAACGGGACGCCGTCCGGTGACGGCAGCACCGGCTGCTGCTTGAGCAGGGTCAGCGTCCCGGTCGCCAGGTCGCAGTCGTACACCGTACCTGGCGTGACCATCGAGTTGTAGCCGAGCCTGAAGGTGGTCTGGGCGAACTCCGGGTTCGAGCCGGGCGACACCGTGTAGATCGGCTCCGGGAAGGCGATGTCCCGCGAATCGCCGGCGCCGAGCACCCGCAGCCCGGTCAGCCCATCGCGGCGGAAGTAGACGACGGTGTAGTCCGCGAACGCGTCCACGCCCAGCAGCCGGGTGTCGGCCCGGTGCGGGATCAGCGGCGTCCAGGCAGCCGAATCGCCGAAGCCGGGCAGCGGCGCGGTGGCGAGCTCGAAGTTCTCCGCGCCGCCGTCGTTGTGCAAGATCAGCAGCTTGTCGCCGGCGACCTCGACGTCGTATTCCACGCCCTGACGGCGCGGTGCCACCACCGTGAACTCGCCCTCGGGCGTGGCCGCGTCGAGCAGCAGCCACTCGCTGGTCAGCACGCTCGCGGTGCGGATGCAGAGCCACCGCTCGTTCCGGGACGACGCGATCCCCACCCAGAACCGCTCGTCGGCCTCCTCGAACACCAGCACGTCGGACGACGCTGGCGTACCAACACTGTGCCGCCACACCCGGTACGGCCGCCACGCGTCGTCGACGGTGACGTAGAACAGGACGGTGCCGTCGAGCGACCACGCGCAGCCGTAGAAGGTGTCAGGGATCTCGTCGGGCAGCGTCCGGCCGGAGGCCAGGTCCTTGACCCGCAGCGTGAACCGCTCGTCACCGGAGAAGTCAGTGGAGTACGCGAGCAGCGCCTCGTCCGGGCTGACATCCAGCGCGCCGAGCGAGAAGAACCCGGCGCCTTCGGCCAGTTCGTTGCCGTCGAGCAGGATCTCCTCGCCGTCGAGCGGCTTGCCGTCTTCGGGCAGCGGGGGAGATGCCTCGCCGTCGAGCACGCGGCGGCGGCAGTGAATGGCGTACTGCTGGCCTTCGACCGTCCGGGTATACCGCCACCAGCCGCCCTTGCGGACCGGCACCGACAGGTCGGTCTCCTGGGTGCGCGCCTTAATCTCGGCGAAGATCCGCGCCCGCAGGTCTTCGAGCCCGGAGGTCAGCGCCGTCATGTAGGCGTTCTCCGCCTCCAGGTAGGCGATCGTCTCCGGGTCCTCGGGGTCAGCGAGCCAGGCGTAAGGGTCGATGACCGTGTCGCCGTGGTGCGTGCGCTCGGACGGGACCTGCTTGGCCGACGGTGGCTGCGGCACTGACTGCGCCAACGGCTCGGTGCTCATAGCGGCCCAGTCTAGACGGGCCGGTTCTTACGGGAACGGCTGCGCCGGCGGCCATCGGAACCATTGGCCGGCTGCACGGCGGACGGGGTATAAACAAAGCATGGCGGACGGGCAGGGGGCGGCCTGCACAATGCTCCCGTGGCGTCGCCGGGTGCTTACCATGGCACCGCTGGCCCTGTCGGTCCCGGTGGTCGTCCTCACCGTCATTTACCTGAGCCAGGCCAATCACTGGTTCATGGAAGACCTGCAGGTGTACCGATGGGGTGGCCTGCTCGCACGACGGTCGGGCCCGTTGTATACCGCACAGTTCAACCATGCTCTTTCATTCACCTACCCTCCCGTAGCCGCGGTGGTCTTCGAGCTCTTGCCCGCGCTGCCGATGCTGGCGGTCAAGGAAATCGTGATCACCGGCTCGGTGCTGGCCCTGTTCGCTTCGGCGTGGCTGTCTTGCGGCAGAGTGGGCGTCCCTGGCACCTTGCCGCGCGCGGCGGCCGCACTCGCCGTGACCGACCTCGCGCTGTGCGTCGACCCGGTTCAGCAGACCATCGACTTCGGCCAGATCAACCTGGTCCTCATGGCCGTTGTAGTAGCCGACCTGCTCGGGCCCGGCGACCGCTGGTGGCGGGGCGCCGGAGTAGGCCTGGCTGCCGGGCTCAAGCTGACGCCGGCGATCTTCATCGGCTACCTGCTGATCACGCGCCGCTTCCGCGCGGCTGGCACCGCGACGGCGGTGTTCGCGCTGACCGTGGCCGCGGGGTTCGCCGTGCTGCCCGGCCCGTCATGGCAGTACTGGCTCGGCGGGCTGTTCCTGGACTCCAGCCGGCCAGGGCCGGTGATCTACGCGTCGAATCAGTCGCTGTACGGGGCGTTCGCCCGGCTCGCGGGGGGTGCCGGGCCGGCGCTGTCGTACTGGCTGCCCGCGGCGCTGCTAGTGGCGGCCTGCGGGCTGGCGGCCGCCGCGCGGATGCACCGCCGCGGCCGTGAACTGGCGGGAATCAGCGTGTGCGCGGTCACCGGCCTGCTCGTCTGCCCGGTCTCCTGGGATCATCACTGGGTGTGGATGGTTCCGGTGTCCGTGGCGCTGGCGGACATGGCGTGGCGGCACCGCTCGCGCGTCGCCTGGGCCGGCCTGGCTGGCCTGCTCCTGGTGTTCGGCGCGTACCCGGCGATCGGGCAGTCCGGAGGCCCGGCGCAGGTGAAGGGGCTTATCTGGGCCGTCCCGGTCGGCGGGAACCGTGAGTACGGCTGGCACGACTGGCAGCTGCTGGCTGGAAACCTGTACGCGCTCGCCGGACTGGCCATACTGTGCGCGGCGGTCGTGGCGACATTCCGCGACAGGAACCGCGATGCGCGCCCTGACCTCGCCGAGGACCACGGTCCGCCGGTCCAAGCGGGCGTGGCCTTACGGGAACGGCAGCTCGGGTGGCCCGCCAGCGACAATCTCCGCACCACGGCGCACGACTGCGGACTCGCGCTTCAGCGACGTCAGGATGTAGAACCGCCCGGCCCTGATTCCGTCGACCACGATCCCGGCCACTTCCGCTGGAGAGCTCCCGGCGACGGCCAGCCGGTCGAACTGCTCGGCGCTTGCCTGCTCGGCCGGGCCTGACACGGCCGGCGCCCCGGCCCAGGACGGCCGGTTGCGCGCCGAGGTACCGAAGTTCGTGCGCACCGCCCCCGGGCACAGCACCGACACCCCGACGTGCGTGACCCCAAGAGACTGCAGGTTGAAGTACAGGGTCTCGGTCAGCGCGGTGACCGCGTGCTTGGACACCCCGTACGGTCCTAGTGCCCCTGCGAACACGCCGAAGATCGAGGACGTGTTCACCATGTGCCCGGCATCCTGCGCGAGCAGCACGGGCATGAACGCGCGCACCCCGTTGATGATGCCGCCAAGGTTCACCCCGAGCACCCAGTCCCACTCGCCCGGCGGGCACTCCCACAGCGGTCCGTGCGGCCCGCCCACGCCGGCGTTGTTGCACACCACGTGCACGGCGCCGAACGCCGACACCGCCGCGTCCCGCAGCGCCTCGACCGCGCCGCGGTTCGACACGTCGGTGACGACAGGCAGCACCGACGCCCCGGTTTCCGCCAGTTCCGACGCCGCCTCGGACAGCACCGGTTCCTCGACGTCGGCCATCACGACGTGCATGCCCTCGGCGGCGAACCGCTGGGACAGCCCTAGCCCGATCCCGCTCGCCGCGCCGGTGACGACGGCTACCCGGCCCGCGCCGATCGGGGACAGCACGGCCGCCTTATGGTGTGGGGCCGATCCGGATGTTGGTTGGGTGACCACCGTTAAAGTGAAGCAACGCGAGCGTGCCTGTCGCAAGAGTAAGCCAGCGGGTAAGCGAATTACGCGGCAGCAGCGCCAGCGTCACCCAGGCGACCGCTGCGTACCAGGGCAGCGCCCACGGCGCGACGAGCACCCAGGCGAAGGTGAGCGCGCAGGTGGCGGCCACCACAGTCGGCACGTCCGGCGACAGCCGGTTATACAGGTACCAGGCCAGCGCCAGCATCAGCGGCGGCCAGGCGAACCCGATCATGGGGTTAACCACCGAAGCGCTGTGCGTCACCTTGCCGATCTCCTGGACCAGCCGCCACACGGTGGGCGAGATGACCATGGTCGAGGCGCCGCCCAGCGGCTTCAGCGCACTGAACCCGTAGCTGAAGAAGTACAGGCCCAGCGTCGTCAGCGCCGCGACCGAGCCGATCCGCGCCAGCCGTGCCCAGGCCCGGTCGTGCAGCAGCGGGATCGCGATGCCGAGCGCGACGAAGATGGCGTTCACCTTGATGCCGCCCGCGACGCCGACCACCACTCCGATCACCAGGTCGCCCCACAGGGTCGCGCGACGCCGGGACAGCACGATCGCCACGATCGCGAACAGCGCGACGAAGGCGTCCATGTGGCCGCCGATAACGAGCTCGGCGATCAGCAGCGGGTTGGCCACCCAGAGCAGCACGGCGCGTACCGGATTGGCCGCCGTCCGCAGCAGCACGTACCCCGCGGCGAGGAAGGCCGTGCCGATCATGATCATCAGGACCCAGATCGTGGCCCACGGCCTGGCACCGCCGATCTCCGCGGCGAGCAGGTGGGTCCACGTCGCCACCGGCCCGTACACCGACGCCGTGGCCCGCCACTGCGGGCTGACCAGCATCGTGTACGGGTTGTGCCTGCCGCCCGGCAGCATGCTCGGCAGGAACGTGTATGGGTTGTGGCCAAGCGCCGCGATCCGGCCGTAGGCAGCGTAGCTCGCGGCGTCGGAGGAGCCGACCGGCGTGATGTTGACGAGCACCGCGACCGCGCCCGCCGCGGCGGCGAACACTTTGCGCGGGCTTGGCGACCAGCCCTGGCTATTGGCCCACAGCATCATGGCAAGGCCCAGGCAGCACAGGCCGATCGAGGCGTACATGATGAGGTTCGCGAGGATGTCCGGCAGGTGCGGCGCGCCGAAGTCCCTGGCCACGGACGTCAGCGGGAGCAGCACGGGCGGCGTGGCCACGCTCGGCCCCGGCGCGGTGGCGCACAGGCCGACGAACGCGACCCCGCCGAGACCGAGCGCGCTCAGTGTCACCGCGGGCAGCGGGCGGGCGAGCGGGCTGTGCGCGAGCACCCGGATGAGGACGCCCATCATCGCCTCGACGCGGCCGCCAGGGATCGGCGGCTCGGCGAGCTTGGGCGCCGGAGCGGTGGTAGACGCTACGCCGGTGACCGGGCGGGCGGCGGTTATCGTGCCTGGCAGCCGGGAACCCGCGGCGACCTCGTCCGCGGGGGCAGACCGCTCGTCAGCGCTACCGCGCTGCGGCGGATCTACCAATACGGCCATAAATGTCCTCCCGGCACAGACAGGTATTCGCAGGTATTCGCTATACAGGTGCCCCGGATCGCCAGACCCACCGCCGACTGCTAGTGATCATACTCTGCGAGCCCCCGCGTACAGGTTTCCCAGCCGACCTTGGCGTACTCGTGACGTCAACGCGTAAAACCGTATGAACGCTTCCGCCGGCGGTTCCCGAGGATGTTTCGCCGCCCGCCAGTCACCACCATGTGACTGGTTTCACAAGCACCAGCCCGGGCCAACCGGGCTGCGCGAAACACCAGGCACAATGGAGTCATGCCTCGTGGAGCGCGGTTCGCCGCGGCGATGACGGCGGTGACCCGCAGGCTGCCATTCGGGCTCGCCGGCATCGTCCCCCCCAGCGTCGTCGGCTACCTGCTGATCAACCTGTGCACGTTTTTCCTTGACCTGGCGCTGCTCGCGGCGTTTCACGGCGGCCTGCGATGGCCGATTCCGGTGGCGGTCACGCTGTCTTACGGCACCGCGAGCATGGTCAGTTACGTGGCGAACCGGGTGCTGAACTTCCGGTCGCACGGCGCGCTCGGCCGGCAGCTTCCGCTGTACGTGCTGGTCATGACCAGCAACTACCTGATGTTCGTGCTCGGCCTGACCACCGGCCTCGCCGCGGCGGGGGTCTACTACGAGCTCGCCAGGGTCATCGCCGCGGTGTGCGAGGGCGTGTACCTGTACTGCTGCATGCGCTGGATCGTCTTCCGCGACGCGGCCCGGCGGCCGGACCCCGGTCCGGCCGCCGCACCCCAGTCAGCTACCGCGAGGCGGGCAGCGGCGCCCCCGTCGAGTCAGGCGGCAGTTGCGCCGGAGCGAAGCTAGGCTCGAGCGGCGCGCCCGCGGGCGGCAGCCCGGCGTTGATGTCCCGGTGCACCACCCGCGCCACTCCCTCGATCGTGTCCACCCCGTAGTCCATCGTGGGGTTGTCGTCGGTCAGCACCGCCATCATGTAGTCGCGGCCGTGCCCGGTGAAGGCGCCGATGCTGTTGATGTGCCAGGCGCCGACCTCCTCGGGCAGCCAGCCGTTCTTCACGTGCACGGTGACCCCGCTCGGCGCGCCCGCCGGGGTGCCCCACCGCTGCCACGAGACCACTTCCGACATCAGCGTCAGCTCGTAGCCGCGCGAGTAGTTACTCAGCACCGCGTTGCTCTGGGTCAGCAGGCGCAGCAGCGTAAGCTCGTCGCGCGCGGTGATCTCGGTCAGGCCCCAAAGGCCGTCCGAGCCGAGGATGGTCTCCGTCATCCGCGCCAGGTTGAGGAAATGCTGGATCCGCGCGTGCCCGAGCTCATCCCACAGCGCGGAGGCGGCGTCGTTGTCCGACTGGGTGATCATCAGCGTGGCGAGGTACTTCTCGTTCGCCGTCAGCGGCCGCCCGGTCTCCTGGTGCCAGCGCAGCAGCGCGGCCAGGATGGTGGCCTTCACCACGCTCGCCGAATGGAACCGGTGCCCCTCGTTGAGCCGGCACGTGACCTCTCGCGTCCGGTCGAACACGGTGACCGCGTACTCGTCGTCGCGTCCGGCGAGCGCGGCCTGGATGTCGTGCGACAACCGCGCGGCAAGCGCCTTGTACTTCACCGGCGCTGTGCAGATGCCCACCTGCACCGTCGGTACCGACGCCGGGCCGAGCGCCCTGGTCGCCGCGGCCGTGCCTGTTGCCGCCGTCGCCGTGACGGTGACACCTCCCGCCATGACCAGCGCCAGCGCTGCCGAGCATGCCAACGTTCTCCGGATTCCCATCGCTCATCGCTCCACTCTTATGAGCCCTGGCACCTTTACAGAAGATTCACTGAACCAACACAGATCACGTATACCAGGCTGGCGCAGCTAAGCTCTGCCTTTATGACGCCTGACCCCGCCGTGTCGGTTGTAAATCTTGTGATCCGCGGCGGTTACGTCGTGACGATGGACTCCGCCGGGGACATTCCGGGCGGGGACGTGCATGTCAGCGATGGCGTCATCCGGGCGGTCGGGAAGAACCTGGACGCGCCGGGCGCCGAGGTGATCGACGCGGCCGGCCAGATCGTCGTGCCCGGCCTGGTGGACACGCACTGGCACATGTGGAACACGCTGCTCCGCGGACTATCCGACGGACACGGCGACCACCAGGGCTATTTCGCCACCTGCGTCGGGGTGGGCAGGCACTTCCTGCCGTCAGACACCTACGCGGGCACCCGCCTCGCCTGCGCGGAGGCCATCGACGCGGGAATCACCACCGTGCACGACTGGGCGCATAACATCCGCGGGCTGGACTGGGCGGAGGCGGGACTTCGGTCGCTCGCCGAGTCCGGGCTGCGGGCCCGCTTTTCGTACGGTTATGAAACCGGTCATCCGAACGATCGGCTGATGGCCCTGGATGACCTAGCCCAGGTCGCGGCGCGGTGGCCGGCCTACAGCGCTGGCGATCGCATCCACCTCGGTGTGGCCTGGCGGGGGACCGGCGGCAGCAACCCGGCCATGCGCGTGGCGCCCAAGCTTTATCGCGAGGAGATCGATGCGGCGCGCGGGCTCGGCCTGCCGGTCAGCGTGCACGCCTGCGGGCCGCGCGCCGCGGCCGGGCAGGTGGAGACCTATGCCGCCGACGGCCTGCTCGGTCCCGACCTGCAGCTTGTCCACCTGAACAACGCCTCGGCCCACGAGGTTTCGCTGGCGGCGGAGGCCGGCTGCCCGGTCAGCGTCTCGCCGTTCACCGAGCTGCAGATCGGCTACGGCCTGCCGGTCACCGGGCAACTGCTCGCGGCGGGCCTGCGCACCGGGCTGTCGGTCGACACGACGATGCTGTCAGGGAACGCGGACATGTTCGCGATCATGAAGGTCACCCAGGCGTGCGCGAACGCGCTGGCCTACCACGAGTTCGAGCTGACGGCCAGGGACGCGCTGCGGCTGGCGACGATCGACGGCGCGCGGACGCTCGGACTCGACGCGGTGACCGGCTCGCTGACGGCGGGCAAGCGCGCCGACCTGATCATCGTCTCGGCCGGCGCGCCGAACCTCGGCGTGCTCACCGACCCGGTCCGCCTGCTCGTCACCGCCGCGCACCCGGGCAACGTGGACACGGTGATCGCGGACGGCCGAGTGCTCAAGCGTAACGGCGTGCTCACCGGGTATGACGTCGACGAGGTGACCCGGTCGGCTCGCGAGGCTCTGTCCGGGGTGCTGGCCCGCGTCTGATCCTCGGGTCACCTGGGCGCGCCTGCGCGGTCGGTTCGGATAATGTCTGATGAACCTGGACACGAGACCGTACGATCGGCCCCGGCCGCCCCCCACCTATACACAACGGAGTGCTATGCGCCTGTCTGCCCGGTTGTCGATCGCGGGCCTGGCGGTGCTTGCGGTGGGATGCGTCGCGGCCTGCTCGGGGTCGCCCGGGCTAGCCTACGCGCACGGCGTGACCAGGCAGTCGTCACGTTCCGCTATCGCGAGCGCATCAGCAACCGACCCGCCACGGGCCGCGACCGCGTCCGCACTCCCGAGCCCAACCGCGCCCGCGGCGCCGCAGATCGTGGTCGCCGGAGCGCCGCGCGGGGTGAAGGCGAAGGCCGGCATCCTCGCCGACGCCACCACGGGCCAGGTCCTGTGGGCGAAGTCCGCCGACGTGGAGCGGCCGATCGCGAGCATCACCAAGGTGATGACCGCCTACCTGGTCATCCAGGCCGGCCAGCTGACCCGAGAGATCACCATCCCCAAGAGCGTGCTCAACTACGTCTGGAAGTACGGCGCCGACAGCGGCGGGCTGGTCCCGGGCAACGTGCTCACCGTGGATGAACTGCTGCACGCGCTGCTGATCACGTCGGCCGCGGACGCCGCCTACACGCTGGCGACCACGTACGGCCCGGGGATCCCCGCGTTCGTGGCGAAGATGAACGCGGCCGCCCAGCAGCTAGGCCTCACGCACACCCACTTCACGTCGCCGGACGGGCTGCCGTACCCGACGGAGACATCCACCTATTCCACGCCCGCCGAACTGCTCAAGCTGGGCGAGGTGGCGATGCAGTCCGCTGAGTTCCGCTCGATAGTGGACGAGCGTTTCTACAGCCTGAAGAAGGGCCCGGGCCACCGCGCCTACTGGTGGGGGAGCACCAACGAGCTGATCGGCTACTACAAGGGCGCGATCGGGATCAAGACCGGCTTCACCGACGACGCGGGCCATTGCCTGCTCTTCGAGGCCGTGCGCGGCGGCCGGACGCTGATCGGCGTCGTCCTCGGCAGCCCGGCCGCCGGCGGCCCCGGCGCCGGCGCCCAAGACGCCGCCCGCGTCCTCAACTGGGGCTTCGCCCTCAAACAGTCCGGCTAACCCACCCCACCGCCCACGCCGACCCGCCACCCCCGCCGACCCCCGCATCCGCACCGACCCGCCAGGCCCGCGCCTGCCGGTCTACACAAATCGGATATTTACAACCTGGAGCCAGGCAATCCACCCGAAACAACGGGCGGATTAGTCGCGCTGGCGGGAGCTGCCGAGCATGATCTCGTCCCAGGACGGGACTGAGGCCCGCCGGCTGCGGGCGTTCTTCTTGCCCGGGCGGGGCTGGGCGACCTGCTCGTCCGTAATCGGCGGTTCCTGGCCCGGTGCCGCGGGCTCGGCCGCCTGCAGGGTGCCTGAAGCGACGACTGGCTCCAGCTCAGGCTGGGCAGATGCGTAAATCGGAGCTCCCGGCTCCGCTGCGGAGATCGGCGACCACGAGGGAGTCGCCACCGCACGTTCGGAATCATGGAATGAAGCCGCGACGGCGGGAGGCTGTTGTGCGGCGGGCTGCGGCGCGGCGGGTGACTGCGGGGCGGCGTACTGCGGCGCGGCAGGGTACTGCGGCGCCGCAGGGGAGGTTGGGGCACCCGGGGCAGCAGGGGCGGCTGAGGTGCCCGGGGCGTACGACATCGCCGCGCGCTCCTGGGTGGCCGGACGCTCCTGGACAGTCGCCCGTTCCTGGACAGCGCCACGCTCTTGCGCCACCGGCCGCTCGTAGGCAGCCGGCCGTTCGTGGGTCGCCGGCCGTTCGTGGGTCGCCGGCCGCTCGTAGGCGGCTGGCCGTTCGTGAGTCGCTGGCCGCTCGTGGGCAGCCTGCCGGTCGGCGATGGCCGGCCGCTCCGCGGTGACCGGGCGGTCGGCGCGGAATCGCCCGCCGTTCGAACCGCCGCCCATGCCGCCGCCGAGGGCGCCGGACCCGCCGGCGGACACCGCGCCGAGACGCGGCGCCAGCGGCGTCACGGTCGCCTCGCCGGGCATGCTGGCGGGAAGCTGGGACAGTTCCGACTCGGGCAGCGACAGGCGCGCGGCGTTGTCATCGTCGGGCATGACGTGCCTGCGGCGCGGGTCGAAGACCCATTCGGCGGTGTGCAGGCGGCCGCCGGAAGAGAAGGTGAGCTGCACCTGCCAGTTGCCGTCGCCGCGCTTGCGGGAGTCCCACTGCCCGTCCTCGGGATCGGAGCCGAGTGACGACAGCCGGTCAGGCACGATGTCACCGAGCCGGGGACCGGGGCCCGATTCACCTTGCCGCCGGACCGAGGCGGCCTGCGCCTGGTCCGCGATGTAGGCCCGTTCGGCGAGGACCGGGCCTTCGAACCAGCGCACGCGCTCGACTGGGATGCCGGCGGCGTCGGCGATCTCTTCCGCCGTTTCACCGGCGCGGATCCGTGCCTGGATCTCCTTGGGTCGCAAGGGACTCTCCACTTCGATCTCGTACTGGGCGAGCCGAGAGGTCTGGCCGAGCGCGACTGCCCGCAGGCGTTCGTCGATCGGCAAGGTGAAACGCGCGCTGCGCCCGGGGACGGCGAGGACAGCGTAACTGCCGTCCTCGCTCACCGCGACGAAGCGCAGTTCCTGCATCGGCGTCCCTTCCCTGCTGCCCTGGGGCTGCCCCGCCGTTACCCTATGCCGTCTTACGCCGTTCGCTCGTGCCGAACTACTTCCGTCAAGAGTCTCCCGGTCAGCGCCCGATAAGAAAAGCACCCCGCCCGGCATGTCCGGCGTTCATGGTGTGATTTACCACGACCGGGCCCCCGGGCGGGGCTCCTCTCGGTAACTGGCCCGCCACTACGGGCGTCTGGTCGAGTCCGTGTCGGCCGCGGCGCCAGGAGCGGCGCCCGGTGCGGCGCCGTCGGGAGACGCCGCAGTGGTCTCCCGCAGGCCCAGCGCGTCCGCGCTGACGCCGACCGAGTCGGTGCCTTCGGGGACGATCTTGCTCGGCCACCAGTTCCACCGGCCGAGCAGGCACACCGTGCACGGCACGAGTATGGTGCGGACCACGAACGTGTCCATCAGCACGCCGACCGCTAGTCCGATGCCGACGTCGCGGATCTGGCTGCCGCCGGACTCGCGCCCGCCGACGACCGCGAAAACGGCGAACGTGCCGGCCAGCACCAGGCCCGCGGAAGTCACGGTCGTCCCTGTCACGCTGAGCGCCCGCGACACCGCCTGGCGCAGGGGAAGCCGGTGCGCCTCCTCCCTGATCCGCGTCATCACCAGGATGTTGTAGTCCTCGCCGAGTGCCAGCAAGAAGATGAACAGCAGGAACGGCAGGATGAAGGTGATGCCGCCGGAGTTGCCGATCTCGATGAAGACGAGTACGGCCAGGCCGAGCGCGGCGAAGTAGGAAATCGCCACCGACGCGATCAGGTACAGCGGTGCGATCAGCGACCGCATGACAAGTGCCAGCAGCACGCCGATCACGACGATCGCGATCGGGATCACGTGCGCGAGGTCGCTGTTGGAGATCGCGCTGACGTCGTAAAGGGCCGGTGCCTCCCCGCCGACGGCGTAATCGGTCGCGTGCAGCGTCGGGACCACGGCCGCCGCCTCCGCCCGGACTGCCGGGACGGCCTGCAGCGCCGCAGTCGTGGACGGGTCGCCGGCTGTCAGCCCGGCCTGGAACTGGATCGTGGTGCCGGCCGGGTCAACGTATTGCGCGGTCGCCCGGTACAGCTGGTACCCCTGCGCCGGGATCTTGCCTGCCAGCGCGGCCGGCTCGGTCGGTGGCAGCGGCCCGGAGCCGAGCAGGGCGTGCAGTTGGACGAACTGGGTCGGGGTGAACCCGGTCCCGCCGACCGGGTTGAGCGGCCCGGTCACGCCGGTGAGCTGGCTGCTGGCCATGAGCTGCTTGGTAGCCGCCTCGATCGCCTGCGGGTTGTCCCATGCGGGCGCCGGCAGCTTGTAGATGAGGTTTGTCGGGTTGGCGGCGGTCTGCGGGAAGTACTTGGTCAGCAGATCGGAGCCGGCCGCGGAGTCGGTGCCGGCGGGCGCGGAGATCGCGCCGCCGAACCCGGCGCTCACGTACCCGGTGACCGCCAGCGACAGGCCACCGAGCGCCACGATGCCGATCGCCAGCGGGACGGCCGGCCGCTTCACGAGCCGCGCCGCCACCCGGCCCCAGGCGCCGGTCGTGGAGTCCCCGGCACGGATCTTCGAGGGCCAGAACGCCGCCCGGCCGAAGATCGCGAGCAGGGCCGGGAGCAGGGTCAGGCCGGCCAGCAGCATCACGCCGATGCCTATCGCCAGCGGGATGCCCAGGTTGGAGTAGATCTCGAAGGTGGCGAACAGCAGCGACAGCAGCGCCGCTATGACGGTGAACGCGGAGAATGTGATGGACTCGCCGACCTTCGTCAGCGCGTTGACCACGGCCTCCTTCGAGGGCTGCCCGAGCCGCATGTTCTCCCGGACCCGGAACACCAGGAACAACCCGTAGTCGGTGCCGGCGCCGAGCAGGAGCACGATCAGCAGCAGCTGAGACAGGAAGGAGACCTTGAGCCCGTGGTGCGCGGCCTCCGCCACGATCGGGCCGGCGATCACCACAGAAAAGGCCGGCGGGATCAGCGTGATGATCGGCGCGAGTGCCGACCGGAAGATCAGCAGCAGCAGGATCAAGATGAAGATGATCGAGACGAACTGCACCTGGCTGCCGGTGTTGCCCGACTGCTTCTGCTGGTCGACGTTGATAGCGATCTGGCCGGCTAGGTGCACCTGCATGCCCGGCGGCGGATTCGCATCCTTGATCGCGGTGCGCAGGTTGTCGACGAGGTCGGTGATCGCGTTCTGATCGCCCTGGTTGACGTCAGAAAGCACCTGAAGCTGCGCGGCCTGGCCGGGGACGGTCGCCGACGGCTGGGAGACCCCCAGGTCGTGCACCTTGACGACGGTCTGCACCTTGAGGAAGTCGTTCGAAAGACCGGTCAGCCAGGCCTGATCGGCCGCGGTCAGCGAGCCGCTGCCCACGGCGGCGACCACGGGCACCGGGATCAGGGGTATAGCGCCGGTCGTGGTCCCGAACGGCGCGGCCAGCTGCACCGCGTGCTCGCTCGGCGCGCTCGCGGGCAGGAACGCGCTGTTGTTGCCCTGCGCCACGCTGGACAGCGATGGCAGCGCCCGGGGGATCGCCACGAAGGCGGCCACCCAGACGATCAGCACCACCCAGCGGAACCTGACGGCGAATGAACCTATTGCCCTGAAAATGTCGTCGGCGTGCACGCGCCTAAGAATAGCGAGCGTGCCCGCGGCACCGGCCAGCCGGTCTCAGCTAGTTCTCAGCAAGCGAACGCCACGCGTTTAAGCGCCCCCGCCGCCGGATCCTGTGGGTTTCGCTGCGCGCACTGGGGCCAAGGCGGCACGATAGGCCGAACAGGAGGCGCGACGATATGCGGCATCTGATCGGCTTTGGCCTGGCTCTCGTGGTGGCGGCGGCGGTGTTCTTCGGTGGCGCCTGGGGCTATCTACGGCTGCTGAGAATCCCGGTGGCGAACGGCGCGGCCGCTACGCTTCCCGCGAACGGCGGCTCGCTGCTGCACGACGGCAGCGTCTTGTGGGCCTTCGCGGCGCTGGCGGGCACCGCGCTGCTGATCGGGGCCTGCGCCGCGGTGCCGTGGATCTCCCCGCTCGCCGCGGGGCTGCCCGGCCTCGTGCTCATCGGCGTGACCGTGTGGTACGGGGTGAACGTGCGGCAGGCGGTGCGGTACATACCGCTCAGGGGTGACGCGTTCGGCTTCGGGTTCGAGGCGATGCTCTTCAACGGGGTTCTCGCGGTCGCAGGGCTCGTGATGGTCGTCCCGCTTTTCATCCCGTCCCGCTGGCGCGGCCAGGGCGCCCCGGGCGCCCAGCCCGCCGACGTGCAGCCGGAGGCGGCCCCGGTCACCGGAAGCACGCTGCTGTCTTCCGACTGGGCCGAGACCACGCCGATACCGCAGACGCCGCCGACCGACCTCTGGCAGTAAGCAAGGTCATGACAGCGGCGGCCGCCAGGGATTGGCGGCCGCCGCTTCGATGGCGGTCAGTGGAACTGCGCGCTCTCCGTCGAGCCCGCCAGCGCCATTGTTTCCGCGTTCGGTGAGATCGCCTGGGTCACCAGGTCGAAGTAGCCGGTGCCGGCCTCGCGCTGGTGCTTGGTCGCGCTGTAGCCGCTTGCCTCGGCCGCGAACTCGGCCTGCTGCAGCCGCACGTAGGCGGTCATGTCCTCGTGCGCGTAGCCCTGCGCGAGCTCGAACATCGAGTAGTTCAGCGCGTGGAAGCCGGCCAGCGTGATGAACTGGAACCGGTACCCCATCGCGGCAAGCTCCTTCTGGAACTTGGCGATCGTCGTGTCGTCCAGCTTCGCCCGCCAGTTGAACGACGGCGAGCAGTTGTAGGCGAGCATCTGGTCCGGGTACACGGCCTTGATCGCCTCGGCGAACTCGCGCGCCTCGTCCAGGTCCGGGGTGGAGGTCTCCATCCACAGCAGCTCGGAGTACGGGGCGTAGGACAGGCCGCGGGAGATGCACGGTGCCATCCCGTTGCGCACCCGGTAGAAGCCCTCGGCGGTCCGCTCGCCGGTGACGAACGGCTTGTCCCGCTCGTCGAGGTCACTGGTCAGCAGCGTCGCCGAGTGCGCGTCGGTGCGCGCGATCACCAGCGTCGGCACGTCGCACACGTCGGCGGCCAGCCGCGCGGCGGTGAGCGTCTTGACGTGCTGCCCGGTCGGGACGAGTACCTTCCCGCCGAGGTGACCGCATTTCTTCTCGGACGCGAGCTGGTCCTCGTAGTGCACGCCCGCGGCGCCCGCCTCGATCATGGACTTCATCAATTCGAACGCGTTCAAAACTCCGCCGAAGCCGGCTTCGGCGTCCGCGACGATCGGCGCCAGCCAGTGCTGGCGCGGCGCGGTGCTGTCCGCCGAACGCTCCGACCAGCTGATCTGGTCCGCACGCAGCAGCGCGTTGTTGATCCGCCGCACCATCAGCGGCACGGAGTTGACCGGGTACAGGGACTGGTCCGGGTAGGTCTGCCCGGCCAGGTTCCCGTCCGCGGCGACCTGCCACCCGGACAGGTAGATGGCCTGCAGGCCGGCCTTCACCTGCTGCACGGCCTGGTTGCCGGTGATCGCGCCGAGCGCCCGCACGGCGTCCTCGGTCTGCAGCAGCTCCCAGAGCCGGGTAGCGCCGCGCCGCGCCAGCGTGTGCTCCTCGGTCACCGAGCCGCGCAGCCTGATCACGTCCTCGGCCGTGTACGCGCGCTTGATCTGGGCCCAGCGAGGGTCGGTCTCCCACTCCTTGCGCAGATTGGCCGCCTGCTGGCTGATCGTGTCCATGGTCGTTGTGCCTTTCAGTCGTCGGCCGCTCGCCCGGCTGGCCGTGCTTCCAGGGTGCGGGACGCGGTGCCGGAATCCGAGGACTAAGGTCCGTGAAAATCTTCATTTTTTTCCGAACGAACATGTGTTACTCTTTTTCGCAATGAAAGAATCGCAAAAATTGGTAGAGACCACAGGTCTAGACCTGGCCACATTCGGTCAGCGGCTGCGGCACCTGCGCCGCGCCCGCGATCTGACGCTCGCCGAGCTCGGCGAGCGCGTCGGCCGCACGCCGTCGGTGCTGTCGCTGATCGAGAACGGCCGCCGGGAGCCGCGGCTGTCGCTGGTGGAGCAGCTCGCCGCCGCGCTGTCGGTCCCGGTGACCGAACTGCTCAAGAAGCAGCCGCCGAGCCGCCGCGCGCAGCTGGAGATCGCGCTCGAGCAGGCGCAGCGCGACCCGTCGTACGCCGCCCTCGGCCTGCCGCCGCTGCGGGTGGGCGTGCGGGTGCCGACCGACGTGCTCGAGCACCTCGTCGCCGTCGCTACCGAACTGCGCGCCCAGCGCTCCAAGCCGACCGCGACCCCCGAGGAGGCGCGAGCCGCCAACGCGGCGCTGCGCGCCTCGATGCGCGAGCGCGGCAACTACTTCCCCGCGATCGAGCGCGCGGCCGACGAGTCGCTGCGCGCCGCCGGCTACGCCGGCGGCGCGCTGTCCCAGGGCATGCTGCTCTCCGTGGTCAGCAGGCACGGATTCTCCGTCCGCTTCGTGCCCGATCTGCCGCGTTCTGTCCGGTCGCTGACCGACCTGCGCAGCAACCGGATCTACGTCAAGCAGGAGCCGGTCGGCGGGCACTCGCCGCGCGCGGTGATCCTGCAGGCCCTGGGTCATTTCCTGCTGGGTCACGACACGCCAAGGGATTTCGCCGATTTCCTGCGCCAGCGGGTGGAGGCCAACTATTTCGCCGCCGCCATGCTGATCCCCGAGACCGCGGCGACCTCGTTCCTGCGCTCGGCGATGGAGCGGCGCGACCTCGCCGTCGAGGACCTGGTCGACGTGTTCTCCGTCTCCTACGAGATGGCCGCGCACCGGGTCACCAACCTGATCACCCACCACCTCGGGCTGCCCTGCCACTTCGTGAAGAACGACGCGAGCGGCATCATCTACAAGGCCTACCAGAACGACGGCGTGCTCTTCCCCGCCGACATCTCCGGCGCGATCGAGGGTCAGCGGATGTGCCGGAAGTGGTCCGGCCGCCGGGTGTTCTCCGCGCCGGACCGGTTCTCCCCGCACTACCAGTACTCGGACACCCCGTCAGGGACCTACTTCTGCGTGGCCCAGGTCGACCCGCGCGCCGACGACCGCGGCTTCGCGATCACGCTGGGCGTGCCGTTCGAGCACTCCCGCTGGTTCCGCGGCCGGGAAACGACCACCAGGACCCACTCGCAGTGCCCCGACGGCGAGTGCTGCCAGCGCGCGCCGCTGTCGCTGGCCGAGCGCTGGGAGGGCATGGCCTGGCCGTCGGCGCGAGCCCACTCGCACATCCTGTCCGCCCTGCCCGCCGGCTCCTTCCCCGGCGTCGACGACGTGGACATCTACGAGTTCCTCGACCGCCACGCCGCCGAGTAAGCCGCCGCGCGACCCACCGCTATGCCGAATGCGTTTTCGACTCACTCTAGCCGGGCCGAATGCGCATTCAACAGGCACGCTTTCCTCATTGTCAGCGCTCGCCGAGCGGGGCAACACTGCGTTATGTGAAGTGGATTGCCGGCGGCATCGGCGCGGCAGCGGCCGCGCTGCTGACCGGCGGCCTGATCCTGGCGTACCACGACAGGCACGTGCAGCCCGTCAGCCTGGCGACGTGGAACCTCGCGGGCCTGTCCGTGGTAGCGGTCGGCCTCGTCACCTCCGGCGGAGGGTTCGTGCTCGCGGCCAAGCGCCCAGGGAACCCGATCGGCTGGCTGGCCCTGGCGGCGGGCCTTTCCCTCGGGATCACCGACTTCGGCCACAACTACGCGGTGCAGGCGCTGGTCGCGGCGCCCGGCTCGCTGCCGGGCGGCCACCTCGCCATGTGGCTGTACTACCTGGCCGACGTCGTCACCTGGTGCTGCCTGGCCCTGGCGCTGCTGGTCTTCCCTGACGGCGGCCTGCCTTCGCCGCGCTGGCGCGCGGCCGCCTGGTGCGCGGGCGCCATCTTCGCGGCCACCGTCGCGTCGGCGGTCGGCGGCGCCACGCGCGTCTGGTCGCATCCGTTCCAGCCGCTCTTGCAGGTGGTCATCCCGACGGTGCTCGGGGTGCGGCTGCTCCTGTTCCCCCTGGCGCTCGCGGTCGGTGTCGCGGCCGTCGTCACGCGGTTCATCAGGTCCTCGGGCGCGGAACGCCGTCAGCTGACCTGGTTCGCGGCCGCCGCGGCCCTGGTGGGAATCACGGCCATCCCGGTGCTCCTGACGAACTCACCGACGTCGGTCGTCATCTTGGACCTAGCGCTCATCTGCCTGGAGGCGACGATCGCCCTCGCCGTGCTGAAGTACCGGCTGTACGACATCGACATCGTGATCAGCCGAACGGTGCAGTACGGCGCGCTCGCGGCCTTCATCGCCGCGGTCTACTCCGGACTCGTCATCGGCGTGGGAACGCTGGCCGGGGACGAGGGCAGCCCGCTGCTCGCCGCGGTGGCGGCGGCCGTCGTGGCGGTGGCCTTCGAGCCCGTCAGGCGGCGCGCGGGACGGCTGGCGAACAGGCTCGTGTACGGTCAGCGGGCCACGCCCTACCAGGTGCTGTCGGACTTCGCCCACCGGATCGGCGGCGGCTACCCGAGCGAGGAGGCGCTGCCGCAGATGGCCCGCATCGTGGCCGCGGGCACCGGTGCCGAACAGGTGGTTGTCTGGCTGCGGGTCGGCGACGAGCTCCGCCCTGCGGCGTCCTCGAACGGCCACGTGGACGACGCCCCGGTGGCTATCGCCGGCCAGCCGCGGCCGCTGCCTGCCGCCGACTTCAGCGTGCCCGTCACGCACCAGGGCGAGCTGCTAGGCGCGATCGCGATCACGATGCCGAAGAGCGAGGCGCTCCGCCCGGCGGGCAGGCAGCTCGTTGCGGACATCGCCTCGCAGGCGGGCCTGCTGCTATCTAACGTCGGCCTCGTGGCGGACCTGAGAGCGTCCAGGCAGCGCCTGGTCACCGCGCAGGACGAAGAGCGCCGCCGCCTGGAGCGGAATTTGCACGACGGCGCGCAGCAGGATCTGGTAGCCATGGCCATCAGGCTCAACCTCGCGGCGGCCACCGTCGAGAGCGTGACCGAGGCCAGGGAGGTGTTCGGCGAGCTGAAGGCCGAGACGACGGCCGCGCTTGAGAACCTGCGTGACCTGGCGCGCGGGATCTACCCCCCGCTGCTCGCCGACCTCGGGCTGGCCGCCGCGCTCAGATCGCAGGCCGCGAAGTCCGCGCTGCCGGTCACGGTGCAGGCCGGCGACCTCGGGCGGTTCCCCCAGGACACCGAGGCCGCGGTGTACTTCTGCTGTCTGGAGGCGCTGCAGAACACCGCCAAGTACGCGGCGGCCTGCCAGGCGACCGTCGCACTGCGGGCCGGCGACGGGACGCTCACCTTCACCGTGTCCGACGACGGGGCCGGCTTCGACGCCGGGAACACCCCGCTTGGCGCCGGCCTGCGCAATATGTCCGATCGCCTCGCCGCCCTAGGCGGCCGTCTCGACGTCAGCTCCACCCCCGGCGCGGGAACGACGATAACCGGCTCCCTCCCCATCGCCGCCGGCTAGCCCTTTTCGGCGGCTGCTAGCCGGTCGGCGACGCGTTCGGCCATCGAGATCGCGGCGGACCCGTCGTCGCTGCCCGTCGAGCTGTCCAGCACCGTCACGATCGCATAGCCGACGCGGATGAACACGAGGGTCAGGCCGCCCTCGTACGTGGGGCTTATCTCGACGGCCTTGATACCGGGCCAGGTGCCGCGCAGCGCCGACCTCGTCAGCGACGTCGGCGCGGCCACGCCGGCGTACTCCTGGTCGAAGGTCTTGCACAGGCCGAACGCGTGCCACAGCGCCGTCATCGCGTTTCGCGCGTCGGCGCCCTGGAAAGCGTCGATCTCCTCGGTGATCATGGCCGTGCGGCTCTGGTTCGCATACGTGGCCTGGGCGAAGTCAGCGGTGTTGATACCCGCCGCCCGAATCGACGCGGTCTGGGCCAGCGCGCCGCATTCTTGGGATGCGGGAAGCGGAGAAGGCACGTCCTGCGGCAGCGCTTGGCCGTCGTACCGCGTCGTCGAGCTGTCGGCCACGTATCCGTTCGGCATGCAGGCCAGCCGCACACCACGTGATGACGGCTCCGCCCAGGCGCGTGGCCCGATTCATTACCGGCGACTCCTCATACATATGACCCGTAATGGGCAGCACACTATCGCCGCCCATCCGGTCGCGCGGAAGGGGGCAAGCCGCTACTGCGCCGGTCCTTCCCCGCTGTGATCCGGCCGGCCCGCGACGAAGTCCTGGAACCACGTCATGAAGCGGCTGACGGGCTGTCGGTAGCGTTTTTCCCTGGCCATCGCCCTGGCCAGCTTCCGCGAGCCCTCCTTGTAACGCGAACGTGCCCAGAATGATCCCGGGCGGGCCAGCCGGATGGCGCCGACAAAGGCGAACAAGCTGATGTACACGCCGAGGACCCCGCACCATACCTTCCCCTTCAGCAGGCAGATGACCGTGAAGGCGAGGTTGACGGCGAGGACAGAAACGATGCCGAGGAAGGCATCCAGGCGCGTTTGTCCTGCCGACTGGGACGTGATCCCCAGCGGGACCCACCCGAGCAGCGCCAGGCCGCACAGCGCCACGACGATGAAGACAACCTCGACTGACAGCCGTCCCCGCTCGCTCCAGTACACGTCCTTCAAGAACAGGACGAGGGCGAACTCATCAAGTATCAGCGCCATGCCGACGCCGAGCAGCGCGGCGGAAATCGCCGCCCATGCCGACCGGGTGTCCTGGACGACGAGGCCGCCAACCCCGCCGACGCACACGAAGATCAGGCCGAACACCGCGTGGTGGACGTGCACCCCACCCGGTGTGACGTTGCCCGGCCACCACCTCACCTGTGCGCGGATCATCCGGACGCTGAAGCGGATGAACACGAACGCGGCGATGAAAGCCACGAAGAAGCAAAAGAGCCGCAGCCTCCCGGTGGCCACGACCGTCTGCTGGAACCAGCTACTCATCAAATCTGGCCCTCCGTACGAGCATGCTACTCGTGAGCAGCTTGACGACGGTCTGTGACCGACGGAGTACGCTGACGTATGACGAGGACGGGCCCGGCACAGGAGGGAGCAGTCGCGACGGCGTCCCCCATAGCGACGGGCCGGCCCGCTGCTGACGAGCTTGCCGCCGCCCGGACGGGTGCCTGGTTCAGCCGCCGGCATAAGGCCCGCCACCAACAACCGCCAGAGGTCCGGCCAGAGCTGCCCGACGGCCTGGTCGCGGACCCGCCGGTGCAACTGTCCGCGGATGACCCGCTGGCTGGCTACCTGATGCGGGCTGCCGGGGCAGTCGACATTCGTCACCTCGAGCTGGACTCGCCGGCGTTGAAGGCGCTCAAGGACGCAGGCGTGGTGCTGGTCGTGCCGCTGATCTCGGCCGGCTCGCCGGTCGGCATGCTCGGGCTGGGAGCACGGAAGTCCGAGCGGGATTACTCCACCGACGACCGCCACCTGCTGACCATGCTGGCGAGGTACGCGGCGCCCGCCATCCGCGTCGGCCAGCTGGTCCGCGAACAGCAGGCGCAGGCGCTGCGGCGGGAGCGGATCGACCAGCAGCTGAACGTCGCCAGGCTCGTCCAGCGGCAGTTCCTGCCCAAGGCCCTGCCGGATCTGCCCGGCTGGCAGGTGGCCGCCTTCTACCGGCCGGCGCTGCGGGTGGGCGGGGATTTCTACGACTTCATCCCGCTGGACGGCGGGCGGGTCATGGTGGTCTTCGGCGACGTCACCGACAAGGGAGTTCCGGCGGCCCTGGTGATGGCGAGCACGCATTCGCTGCTGCGGGCCGCGGCACCCCGCCTGATCAGCCCGGGCGCGGTGCTAGAAAAAGTCAACGAGTGGCTGTGCGAGGACACTCCGGCGCAGATGTTCGTGACCTGTTTCGCCCTCGTCCTCGATGGCGCCACCGGCCAGGTCACGTTCGCCAACGCAGGCCACGACGTGCCCTATGTGCGTACCGCCGACGGCGTGGCCGAATTGCGCGCCAAGGGCATGCCGCTGGGCCTGATGCCGGGCATGACCTACCCGGAGCGGACCTTCAGCTTCCAGCCCGGCGACCGCGCGCTGCTGCACAGTGACGGGCTTTCCGAGGCGCACGGCGCCGGCCGTGAGATGTTCGGCTTCCACCGGGTCGCCGCACTCGCCGGCCGGGGCACCTCCACCCAGGCACTGCTCGACTTGTGCCTGCGAGAGCTCGACGCGTTCACCGGCCCCGGTCATGAGCAGGAAGACGACATCACGCTGCTCGCGCTCGAGCGGACAGGCGCCGCCCCGTGTCCTGTGAGGACCTGATGAGTCCGGTCGCCTGCCCCGCGCCACGGCGCCTCGCGCATTTCACGCTGCCGAGCGTCCCGGGTAACGAACGCGCCGCTATCGCTCAGGTCTGCGACAGTGTGGCGGGCCTCAACCTGCCCCGCGGACGGCTGGAGAGGCTCAAAACCGTGGTCGGCGAAGCCACGATGAACGCCATCGAGCACGGCAACGGCAATCGCCCCGACCTCGCCGTCGACATCGAGGTCTTCGCTGCTGGCGCCGAGGTCATCGTCGCCATCACCGATCGCGGCGGGTGCAGCGACGCGGGCCGGCTCGACGAGCGGGCCCGCGGCGAGGTCCCCGATCTGGCCCGCAAGCTGAGCGGCGACCAGGAGCCGGCCGGCTGGGGACTGTTCCTCATCCGCCACATGGTCGATGGCATGGAGGTGACGACCAGCGGAGAGCGCCGCACAGTCCGGCTGACAATGCGGACCCAGTGACGACACATGCGGACGACACATGCGGGGGAGTGTCAGATGGAAAACTCAGTGACCTGCGCGCAGGTCAGGAAGGCCGACGGGCTCACGTCGGTCATCGATATCAGCGGCGATGTCACGGCCGCGTCCGAGCCCGCGCTCATGTCGGCGTACGAGCAGGCCGAGCAGCAGGGTGCCCGGCGGCTTGTGCTCAACTTCACCGGCCTTGAATACATGAACAGCGGCGGCATCGGCATGCTGGTGACCCTGCTGGTTCGCGCCAACAGGCACCGCCAGCCGCTCGCCGCGTACGGGCTGAGTGCGCACTACCGGGAGATCTTCGAGCTCACCAGGCTGGACGAGGCGATCACCATCTACGACGACGAGCGATCAGCGCTGGCCGGGTGAGGGGGATCGATGAGCGAGAATCCTGCCGGTGAAGGGCTGCCGCGAGACGCCGCGAACTGGGCGGCGAAGGTGGACCGGCTGACGGTCGACGGCGGCGGCGCCCGCGGGGCCAACGTTGAGGGCCGCCGTCTCACCGGCCCCATCCAGGGCTTCGGGAAGATGTGGCGGAAGACGTACTGGGTCGAGGTGAGCCCGCAGATCTCACCAAAGGCCGTCATCGTCACCTGGAAAGAGCACTTCGGCGACTTCTGGCCAAAGGCAGGCCACTTCCAAGCTCCGCTGACCAGCCTCAGCCCCGGTGAGGTGGCACTGCTCAACGTGAACGTCGGCGGCGGCGTCAGGCTGTCGACCGGTGTCTTCGTGCTCTATGCCGATGAGGAATCATTCACCCTGATGACTCCGCAGGGCCACATGTTCGCGGGCTGGATCACCTTCTCGGCCGAGCGC
>Ga0187807_1000027_pt1 | contig 32825 bp, 26 predicted proteins | sample NC_wetland_sal_i_4_FD_132432 | JGI IMG/M metagenome (GOLD analysis project Ga0187807, IMG submission 132432) | Wetland sediment microbial communities from Neuse River Estuary, North Carolina, USA - ASW_2 | ecosystem: Environmental > Aquatic > Freshwater > Wetlands > Sediment | place: USA: North...
CAATGCCCGATTCGAACACAGGGCTATGGCCCATCCTTGGCCATAGCGGCTACGCCTGAGTTCATTTCTGCATACCGCTACAACGGGTACGTTCCGTTACATAAGGGAATGGAGTGATGTTAGCCTCGAGGCGCTCGCGGTCGGCTATACGTCGGCATGCACCGTTTCGCCACGCTACGTCACGGGCCGGTTCAGGGACCGCGGCGGGCCGGTCCTGGCGGGCCAAACGGCGGAACACCCGCGCATCGAAGCTGCACCAGTCCGGGGGGGTCACGCGCCGCACCTGGCGCCCACCTGTAAACGCGCAGCACCTGGCGCACCTATGAAGGAGATCCAAGAACCATGACTGACCAGACTCCTCAACCCGTCGGCCCGGCAACGGAGAAGTCGGCCGTCGGTGTTTCCCGGCGTGGGTTGTTCCGTGCTGCTGGTGCGGGTGCGGCCGTGGTGGGCGGCGGCGGCCTGCTGGCGGCGTGCAGTTCGGGTATCAAGGGCGCGTCGTCGTCTACCAGCACGGGGGCGGCGACGGGCCCGGCGGGCAGCAGCGCGTCGTCGGCGCCGAGCAGCAAGTCGATCACGATCGGGTGGATTCACCCGCTGACCGGGCCGCTGGCCGGGTTCGGCGCGCCGGATAACTGGGTGATCTCCCAGGTCCAGCAGACCGGCCCGTACAAGAACGGGTTCAAGATCGGCGGGTCGACGTACTCGGTGACGATCAAGTCCTATGACTCCCAGTCCTCGGTGTCGCGGGCCGGGCAGCTGGCCAAGCAGGCGATCCAGTCCGACAACGTGGACCTGCTGCTGGCCTCCTCCACCCCCGAGACGGTCAACGCGGTCGCCTCCCAGGCCGAGACGCTGGGCACCCCGCTGGTGTGCGCGAACATCCCGTGGGAGTCGTGGTACATCAACCTGGGCGGCAACCCGCAGAAGCCGACGCTCAAGCCCAAGTACGTGGTGATGTACTTCCTGGGCGCCGAGCACCTGGTCGAGGCGTTCATGCCGATGTGGAACCGGATCGGCGCCAAGTACGGCAACAACCACCTGGTCGCCGCCGCGTTCCCCAACGACAGCGACGGCAACGCGTTCCGCGCGGTGTTCCCGCTGGTCGCCGCCTCCGAGCATTACAAGTTCGTGCTGTCGTCCCCGTACACCGACGGGCTGACCAACTACTCCTCGATGATCTCCCAGTTCAAGTCCTCCGGCGCGGACTTCTTCACCAACGTGCCGCTGCCGCCGGACTTCGCGACCATGTGGAAGCAGTCCATCCAGCAGGGCTTTAAGCCCAAGCTGGCCACCGTCGCCAAGGTGCTGCTGTTCCCGCCCGACGCCTACGCCATGGGCGCCTCGGTCAACAACGTGGCCACCGACTCCTGGTGGGTGCCCTCGCTGCCCTGGCACTCCTCCTTCACCGGCCAGTCCTGCCAGGAACTGGCCGACGCGTTCACCGCCGCCGGCAACGGCCAGCCCAACGCCAACATCTCCAACTACACCCTGTTCGAGATCGCCTACAAGGCCCTGACCTCCGTCAACGACCCGCACAACCACGACGAGGTCGCCGCCGCGATCCACCAGGTCATCATCCCCGACGCCGTGGCCGGCCCGATGGACTTCACCAGCCCCAAAAACCCCGCTCCCGGCGTCGTCATCACCCCCCCGGTCGGCATCCAATGGCAAACCGGCGGCAAATACCCCCTCACCGCCTACGTCGTCGACAACACCCTGCTCCCCCAGGCCAAAATCACCGGCGACCTCAAGCCCACCTACACGTGAGCGCTGGCTGGTTCGTGCCAACAGGAAAACGATGACCGGTCCATTGCTTGAGCTAGACCATGTGACGAAGCGGTTCGGCCGCGTCGTCATCGCGGAAGACCTGTCATTCGCGGTCGGAGCCGGGGACTCGGTCGGGATCGTGGGGCCGAACGGCGCCGGCAAGACCAGCCTGTTCGGCCTCATCTCCGGCGACCTGTCCCCCGGCTCCGGCCAGGTCAGGTTCGCCGGGCGCGCGATCACCCGGCTGGACCCCGCCGCCCGATGCCGGCTCGGCATCGGGCGGACCTATCAGGTCCCGCGCCCCTTCGTCGATATGACCGTCTTCGAGAACGTGCTCGTCGCGGCGCAGCAAGGCGGCAGGCTGCGGCGGCGGGCCAGCTACGCGGCGGCCGCCGCGGCACTCGACCGCACAGGCATCGCCTCAGCCGCTAACGTCCCGGCGGTCCGGCTCGGCCTGCTGCAGCGCAAGCGTCTCGAGATCGCCCGTGCGCTGGCGACGGGGCCCACCCTGCTGCTGCTCGACGAGGTGGCCGGCGGCCTCACCGACCCCGAAGTCGCCGTGCTCGTCGAGATCGTCCGCGGCATCAACGCCGAAGGCATCGCGGTGATCTGGATCGAGCACGTGGTCCGCGCCCTGACCGCCCTGGTCAGCAGGCTTATCTGCCTGTCAGGCGGGGAGTTCATCGGTGACGGGGATCCCGCGTCCGTGCTCGCCAACCCGCGGGTGCGCGAGGTCTATCTCGGCAGCGAGGTCACCGCGTCGGCGCTGGGACTCCACCCCGACGACCCTGTCGCCCCGAGCGCCCCGCCAGGACCGGGAGGGAGCGGCACATGAGCGAAGCGAGCGGGGAAAATACCGGGAGCGTGCCCGCTAACGGCACAACTCCGGGAGGGACGACCCCCCCGGACCCCCCAGGAAACGATCGTTTTCGTGTGGAGAACGGGACACCGCTGCTCGAGGTCCGCGATCTGGTCGTGCACCACGGCCAGTTGCGCGCGCTGTCCGGCATCTCGCTGCGGGTGTATCCCGGCGAGGTGTACGCGATCATCGGCGCCAACGGCGCGGGCAAGTCGACGCTGCTGCGGACGATCGCCGGCCTGCACCACCCGACCGACGGATCGATCACCTACGACGGCCGGGACGTGACCGGCATGCGGCCGGAGAAGCGGGCCACCGCGGGCATCGTCATGGTTCCCGAGGGCAGGCGGCTGTTCCCGTCGCTGACGCTCGAGGAGAACCTCAAGGTCGGCGCGACCTACGCGCGCAAGGGCCCGTGGACCATCGATCAGGTCTACGAGGTGTTCCCTTGGATGAAAGAGCGCCGCGGCCAGCGCACCGCGCAGATGTCCGGCGGCGAGCAGCAATCCGTCGCCATCGGCCGCGCGCTCGTCGCCAACCCGCGCATGCTGCTCCTCGACGAACTGTCCCTCGGCCTGGCGCCGGTCATCCTCCAGCGCATCTACGGCATGCTGCCGCGGATCCTGGCCTCCGGAGTGACCGTGCTGCTCGTCGAGCAGGACGTGAGCCAGGCGCTCCGGGTCGCGACCCATCTGCAGTGCCTGCTCGAAGGCAACACGACGCTGGAAGGCCGGCCGTCCGACGTGACGGCCGCGCAGGTCGAGGCCGCGTACTTCGGGATGGGCTCTGTTGCTCAGGCGGTACACGCAGATCCCAGCGAGGGGGGCGAAGCCTAATGGCCTGGGTCAACGCGGTCATCCAGGGCATCTTGACCGGCGGCCTTTACGCGCTTTTCGCGTGCGGGCTGTCGCTGATGTTCGGCGTCATGAAGGTGGTGAACCTCGCGCACGGCGACCTGGCCACGGTCGCGGGCTACGTCGGCGTCGGGGTCATCGCCGCCACCCACATGCCATTCCTGTGGTCCGTGCCCGTGGTGGTGCTGATCATGGCGGCACTCGGCTACGTGCTGCAGCGGTCGATGATCCAGGCGGCCATCACGCGCGGCGAGCTCATCACGCTGATCGTCACCTTCGGCCTGTCGATCGTGATCGAGAACGGACTGCTGCAGTTCTTCACCGCCAACACCCGGGGCATCGGCGGGGGGTCCTCCCTGATCAGCGCCTCGTTCTCGATCGGCTCGCAGATCCAGATCGCCTGGCTAGACGTAGTGATCTTCGGGCTCGCGGTCGTGGTGCTGCTCGGACTGCAGGTCTTCCTCTCCTCGTCCAAGTACGGGCGGCTCATCCGCGCCGTCGCCGACGACAGGGAGGCAGCGCAGTTGTCCGGCGCCGACTACAGGCACGTGTTCGGCATCGCGGCGGCGGTGGCGTTCGCCACCGTGGGGCTGGCCGGCATCTCCTATGGCATGACCACCGTCATCGACCCGACCACGGGAACCGACACGATCCTCCTATTCGCCTTCGCCGCGGTGGTAATCGGCGGCCTTGGCTCCCTGTGGGGCACCCTGATCGGCGGCATCGTCCTCGGCGTCGCCCAGCAGATCGGCGCGCAGATCAACATCTCCTACGAACTGCTCGCCGGGTACATCGTCTTCCTTGCCGTGCTGGTGGTCCGGCCGCAGGGGCTTACCGTGCGGAGGTCGGAGTCATGAGCGTGCTGACAGACGCCACCGCCCGTTCGGGAGAAAATTTGCGAGTAACCCGGTCGCGCAGGAACGTCGCATGGACCGGGATTGGCGCGATCATCGTCATCGTCGTGCTCGCGGCATTCCCGTACTACATCGCGTCGGGCACTCTCGGGATCATGGTGCAGGGGCTCATCGTGCTGACGCTGGCCAGCATGTGGAACCTGCTCGCCGGGTACGCGGGCCTGGTCTCAGTCGGCCAGCAGGCGTTCTTCGGGCTCGGCGCGTACTTCGTACTGATCCCCGCTATGCACGGGCTTTCGCCGTTCCTCGCGCTGCCGATCGCGGCGATCGCCGCCGGAGTGGCCGCGTTCCCGCTGTGGTGGCTGATCTCACGGCTGCGCACCGGGTACTTCGCGATCGCCACCTGGGTGATGGCATCCGCGATCGCGCTGCTCATCGAGCAGATCCAGTCCATCGGCGGCGGCACCGGCATGCCGCTGCCCGGTCTCACCGGGTGGGACCCGGCGGTGCTCACGGCGTACACGTACTGGGCGGGCCTGGCTGTCGCGGTGCTGGCCATGGCCGCGATGTACTTCCTGCTCCGCAGCAGGGTCGGCCTAGTGCTGACCGCGATCCGCGACGACGAGCGGGCCGCGCGCAGTTCCGGCGTCAAGGTCGGGCTGGCCCGGCTGCTGGTGTTCGTGGTGGCGGCGGCCGGGTGCGGCGCGGCCGGCGGCGTCCTGGCCATCGACCTGCTTCAAGTGGTGCCGACCACCTCGGGCGGCGTCTTCAGCGTGCAGTGGACCGCCATCATGGCCTTCGCGGCGATCATCGGCGGCCTCGGCACGATCGAGGGACCGATCGTCGGGACCGCCGTCTACATGGTGCTGCAGCAGACCCTGCAGTCCCACAACGCCTGGTACCTGATCATCTTGGGGCTGGTGGCCATCGGAGTCGCGCTGTTCGCCCGGCGCGGGCTGTGGGGCCTGCTCGACGAGAAGTTCAACATCCGGCTGTTCCCCGTGGGGTACTACCTGTGGGCACCTGGTGAGACACGGCGCTGGCGGTGGATCGGGTCCTGGCGGGCCGGTGACCGCGCGGAGGCGGACACGAGCAGCTAACTCGATATCTCCTTGGCTGAATGTCCCATACAGCTTGCTGGAGGCAGCTGTATGGGACATTCACATGGGCCTGTTGGCGTGTTCAGGCCGCGCCGCGCTCCCTGGCGCTGCGCTCGACGCAGAACTCGTTGCCTTCGGGGTCGGCCAGGACTACCCAGCCGCTTCCGTCGGGCCGCCGCTGGTCGTCCACCAGGGTGGCGCCGATTTTCAGCAGCCGGGTCACTTCCTCGTCCCGTGTGCGGACGGTCGGCGTGAGGTCGAGGTGCACCCGGTTCTTGACTGCCTTGCCTTCGGGTACCGGGATGAACAGCAGGCTGACCCCGTGGGGTGAGACGATCCGGCCCGCGGGGTCACCGGGACGGTTCGGGTCGTCCGGGTCTTCCTGCCAGCCGGTGACCTCGGTCCAGAACACGGCCTGCCGGTAGGGGTCGGCGCAGTCGACGGTGACGGCTCTTATTTCGAACATGCTCGCTTCCCTCTTTACGTTTCGGGACGCGCGCGGCTCGCCGACGGCGGAAGCGTCAGGAAGGTGTGCCGCGGGAGGGCGCGCTGTGTGCTCTGAATGGCATGGCGACCTCCTTCCCGGCTGCTCGTTGACGCTGTCGCGATTATGGCTGACATAGGGCGCAAAGTCGATGACTTTCTGTCCGCTTTGTCATGCTATGTGGAGGGATTTTGCGCCCTATGTCACACAGGCTGCCCGGCTGCTGAGGCACATCAGGCAGCGGAACAGGCAGCTCTTCGAATGTCAGTGACAGGCGAGACAATTGAGGGATGCTGCTGGCAGAACTGGCCGAAGTCTCCCGCTCCGTCGCCGCTACCCGCGCCCGGCTAGCCAAGATCGAGGCGCTCGCGGCCGCGCTGCGGTCCGCGACGCCGCATGAGGCGCCGATCGCCGTGGCATACCTGTCGGGCGAACTGCCTCAGCGGCAGATCGGCGTCGGCTGGGCGGCGCTGCGCGACGCGCCGCCGCCAGCGGCCTCGCCGTCGCTGACAATCACCGACGTCGACGAGGCGTTCACCCGGATCGGCGTGCTGGCCGGGAAGGGCTCGGCCGCCTCCCGCAGGCGGCTCATCGGCGAACTGCTCGGCGCGGCGACCGAGGCCGAGCAGTACTTCCTTGTCCGGCTGCTGTCCGGCGAGCTTCGGCAGGGCGCGCTCGACGGGGTGATGACCGACGCGGTGGCGCGCGCCGCCTCGGTTCCGGCGGCGCAGGTGCGGCGCGCGGTGATGCTGCGCGGATCGCTGCCCGCGGTGGCGGAGGCCGCGCTGAGCGGCGGGAGCGACGCGCTCGCCAAGTTCGGCCTGCAGGTCGGACAGCCGCTCAAGCCGATGCTCGCGGCGAGCGCGCCGTCCATCGAGGAGGCGTTCGCGAAGATCGCCGACGACGCAGACACTCCGGCTGCCGACGTGCGTGCGGCTGTGGAGTGGAAGCTTGACGGGATCCGGATACAGGCTCACCTGGCCGATGGGCAGGTGCGGCTGTTCACCAGGACGCTCGATGACATCACCGCCCGCCTCCCCGAGGTAGTGGCCACGATGACGAAGCTGCCGGTTTACACCGCGGTGTTCGACGGCGAACTGATCGCGCTGCGCCCTGACGGCAGGCCGCTGGCCTTCCAGGACACTGCCGCCCGTGCCGCGAGCGATGTCCCCGTCGAGGCCGTGCCGCTCTCGGTGTTCTTGTTCGACGTGCTGCACCTCGACGGCACCGACCTGATCGACCTGCCGGACGAGCAGCGGCACGCCGCCCTTGCCGGCGTTGTGCCGCCCGAACTGCTGATGCCGCGCCTGGTGACTGATTCCGCGGACGAGGCGACCGCGTTCTTCCGTGACGCGCTCGCCCATGGCCACGAGGGCGTCGTGGTCAAGTCGCTGTCCACCCCATACGCCGCGGGCCGCCGCGGCGCCGGGTGGATCAAGGTGAAGCCGCGGCACACGCTGGACCTCGTGGTGCTCGCCGTCGAATGGGGCCACGGCCGGCGCCGCGGATGGCTGTCCAACCTGCACCTCGGCGCCCGCGACCCGGAAACCGGCGGCTGGGTGATGCTCGGCAAGACGTTCAAGGGCCTCACCGACGAACTGCTCACCTGGCAGACGGCAAAGCTGCTCGAACTCGAGGACCACCGCGACGACTGGACCGTGTACGTCCGGCCTGAACTCGTCGTAGAGATCGCCTTCGACGGCGTGCAGCGCAGCCCCCGTTATCCAGGAGGTCTCGCGCTGCGCTTCGCGCGGGTGCTGCGCTACCGGGAGGACAAGCCCGCCGCCGAGGCGGACACGATCGACATGGTCCGAGCTTTGGCCGCTGACTGACCGTCAGAGCGCTGAGCTATCGGCAATCGCGAGCAAGGACCAGAGTTTCAGCGGGACGGTGACCTGGATGCCGTCGTTCGCATGGGTCACGGCAAGGCGCTCGAGGCCGCCGTTCGGGCTGGCAACCAGGCAGGCCGGGTCCTTCAGATGACGCGGCAGGGTGACGGTCACCGCCGTCGCCCTGGGCGGGGGCTGCGGTCGGTCCCAGGCCGCGTCCGTGACCTGCAGCAGGTTTACCAGGGACAGCACGGTCCAGCCTGGACTGGTGCTTGCCCGCGCCCAGATCCGGCCGGCTTCAGGCCGGGTGGAGTGCGGCCTGCTGAACCGCCATTCGGCGGCGGGCCCGCTTATGAAAGCCGACTCGATCGGCCAGGTTTGCGGCCCGCGCAGCCAGTCGCGGTAGCCGACACCGAAGTCGAACAAGCTGTGCAGCGTTGTCCTGACCTGCGACGGCGGAGACACGTGGTTCGGGTAATAGGGATCGACAAGTACCCGTTCACCCTCACCGGCCAGCAGCGGCCACGCTCCGGCTCCCAGCGTGACCGCGAGCAGGTATCCAAGCCCGTAGCTGGCCCGCCCGGGAGCAGGTCTGGGGATGGCGCCAAGGAACGACGGATACGCCGCTAGCAGGACCGGCCGCCGGACGGACCGCTTAGCCCTGTCCGTCAGGGCGACCAGGTCCTCGTAGCGGTCATAGGGCGGCCACACCTCGATATAGCTGGCCACCTGGGCTACGGCGGCGAAGTCGTCGAGCGGCCAGGCGCCTACCGCGTTGGCTATCACGCCCCCGGCCGGCCGGCGATCGGCGACCAGCGCGCCGGCCGCCGCCGCCAGGCAGGCGAGGCCAGCGCCGACGTTCAGCGGCCGGCCGGCGCGGTCCCAGGCGATCCTGGGGTAGCCGTACTGGTCGAGGTGGAACCCGTCGAAGTCCAGCACCGCGAGCGCCTCGGCTAGCTGGTTCAGCAGGTGCGGCTGCCAGCCTGCCTTGTCGCCCGGGTTCATCAGGTAGAACAGCTCAGCGAGGTGCTCTGGCCGGCTCCCGCCGTCGGTGATCTGCCAGTCTGCGTGTGCGGCCGCGAAGTCGGGCAAGCCAGCGTAGAGGGCGGCGTAGCCGAGCGGGGCGATATTGCGGTCCCGACAAGCCGCGATACTGTCGCGCAGGCTGGCCAGCGACAGGCTGCGGCCGATCGGGTCGCGGTACTCGGTCGCCGGTGGCAGCAATTGGTCGTGCCGGTACGCCCAGTCATAGAACTGCGCGCAGTTCAGGTGCAGTCCTGCCAGCGTCGCTGCGCGTGACTGCTGGCCCGTCTCACCCGGACCGAACTCCGACAAGAACCCGTACCGGGGATCGGCCCGCCAGTCGGCGAGCACGTCGACGGCGCCGCGTCCGGTCGCCTCGCCGTCGGGCGAGTCCACGGCCGCTTCTACCGAGTAGCCACGCTCTTGTCTGGGTGGGTCAGGGATCTGCCAGCTAATCTGGTTGAGCCCGGGATCGAGCCGGACTCGCCGTTCAGTAACGACGGCAGAGCCCACGCCGGCGCCCAGGTCGAGCGGCGGTGACGGCCAGCCGCGGTCCTGCCCGGCAGGCCATGACGGCCTGATCCGGACCATCGCCTCCGTGGCCGCATCCGACCACACCGTCAGCAGCAGCTCCCACGGTTCACCCGGCAGGAAGAACGCCGCCTGCGGAACGACCCCGCCGATCCGGACGGTCATCGCTGGTCCTGCCGGGCGCGGCGCAGTTCGCGGTCAAGTATCAGGTAAGCCGCATGCGACCAGGTCAGAGGCGTGGCGACCGGGCCCCAGCGCGCGGTCCAGGTCTTTACGTATGGCGGCTGCTGCACCGCGTCGAGCGTTTGCTCCGGAAGCAGGCCATCGGGGGTCGCCGTTGACTCCACCCAGTTGAGAAGGGCGCGGGCCTTGTCCGGCTGGCCGGCCTTTGCCCAGTACCAGCCCAGGTGGGCGGCCAGCGGTATCCATTCGCCACCGCCGTAGTACGAGTCGCCGAGGTACCGGTAGATCCCGCCGGTCGGGCCGGTCAGATCGGCTTCGATGGCGTGCGCGGTCGCCGTCATGACCGGATCCGCGGGGTCGAGCAGGCCGAATGGAACGCCCGCCCAGATCAGGCTGCCGTCGACCAATTCGCTGCCCAGGTGCTTGCGCAGCCTGCCGCCACTCGCACCAGCACCGAGCGCCAGGGCGCGCGCCCGGCCGGCGACCGCGCGCCACTCCGGCTCGCCGACCAGGTCGGAACCGGCTCTGAGGCCTGCGTAGATCGCCGCCAGGGTGCTGACATGCACCTGTCCCCCGTGCTCCTCCCAGCAGTCAAAGCTGGGCTGATCCCACAGCGCGGCCAGGTAGTCACCCGCTAGGCGGACCGAGTCGGCGACGTCACCGGCTGACCCGCCGTTGCAGGTCATCACCCATTCCCGCAATGACCACAGCCAGGCACCCACACCGTCGAGCTGGAAGTTGGGCCAGGGCTCGTCACCGCGAGAACCGTCGACGCGGAACCTGGCATCGAGTATGTCGCTGGGGTCTACGGGCTTGCCCGCCCGCCGGTCCGCGATCGCGCGCTCGATGGTGTCAGACTCGCGCATCACCACGTCGGCAGCCCACCGGTGAAACCGGCCCGCACGCTCATGCTCGCCGCTGACCAGAAGGGCGTGTGCGATGAACGCGCTATCGCGAAACCAGCAGTAATCGTACTGGCTGAACGTCCGGCTGGCGATGATCGCGCCGGTCCCGGCCTGTGCGTCGGCGAGCACCCGGAGGCTGCTCGCCCGCAGCGCGGCCGCGGCATCTGGCATAAGCTCCATCATTGCAGCGCTCCCATCGACAGTCCCTGCTGGAACCAGCGCTGGGCGACGGCGAAAGCGATGACGGTCGGGGCCGTCGCGATGATGGACGCGGCGAAAAATGGCCCCCAGGCGCTGTAATGCGTCTGCTGGAAGAGCGCGATGGCGATTGGCATGGTCCGTTTCGATGGTGTGTTGATCATGGTCAGCGCCAGGACAAATTCGTCCCAGGCGCCATTGAAGGTGAACAGCGCGACAGTGGCCAGCGCCGCCCGCGACATGGGCAAGACCAGCTTGATCAGGATGCCGAGCTCGGACACTCCGTCGAGCCGCATGGCCTCGAAGAGCTCGCGCGGAATTCCTTCGAAGAATCCGCGCAGCAAGAACACGCTGAACGGGAGGTTGGCGCTGACATACAGCAAAGTCAGGCCCACCCGCGAGTCCAGCAGGCCGAGGTCGCGCATCAGCACGTACTGGGGCAGTACCAGCAGCGTCGCCGGTACCGCGAGGCTGGCCAGCATCAGGTAGAACAGCGTCTCGCGGCCGCGGAACTGGTAACGGGCGAAGCCGTACGCGGTGAGAGCCGACAGCGAGACGGTGCCGATCACGGTTCCCGCCGCGACAAAGATGCTGTTCAGGAAGTAGCCGGAGAAGTCGTTCTCGCTCCAGGCGGCCGCGTAGTTGCCGAGCGTCGGATGCTGCGGCAGGACCGACAGCCCGGGAGCGAGCACCCCGCCAAGCTGGCTGAACGACAGCGACAGCATGTAGGCGAGGGGGAACGCGCAGATCAGCGCCAGGATCGCGACTAGGGCAAGCCGACCTCCGCTGCGACCGTCGCGACGCCAGACCGCTACGCGCAACGGTGTCCTGGCAGTTGTCACGCTGCCTTCCGCTCTCGCAGCAGGCGGATCTCGGCAGCGCTCAGCAGGAACAGCGCAACGCCCAGCATGGTGGCCAGCGCCGCCGCGTAGCCGAAGTCAAAGAAGCTGAAAGCGACCTGATAGGTATAGGTCAGCAGCACCTGGGTGCTGTTGTACGGGCCGCCCGAGGTGAGCAGGAAGATCGACAGGAACGCCTGCAGCGAGCCGATCACCAGCATCACGAAAACGAAAATCGTCGTGGGCCTGATGCCGGGCAGGATGATGTGCCACCACAGCCGCCACCCCCGCGCGCCGTCCACCTGGCCCGACTCGACCACGCTACGGTCCAGCGCGGTGAGCCCGGCCAGGAACATGACCATGGACCAGCCGATCCCTTTCCAGACCGCGAGCAGCCAGATGACCGCGAACGAGGTCCAGGTGTTCTGCAGCCAGTCGATCGTGACCGCGTGCCCGGCGAGCGCGCTGAGGACCGCGTTGACCAGCCCCTCGTCGGTGTTGAACAGGTAGGCGAACACGTAGCTGGCGATTACCCAGGACGTGACCACCGGCAGGTAGATCAGGGTCCGCCAGATCCAGCGCCCGGGCAGGCGCCGGTGCAGCAGATTCGCCGCCGCCAGGCCGAGCAGCATCTGCGTCGGAACGGTGACCAGGGTGTACAGCAGCGAGTTGATGGCGGCAGTGCGGACTACCGGGTCGTGCAGCGCCCGCGCGTAGTTGCTCAGGCCAACGAACGGTGTCGGCGTGCCCGGTACCGGCTGCCAGTGCTGGAAGCTCATCTCGGCCTGACGCAGCACCGGATAGATGGTGAAGATCAGGTAGAAGGCCACGCCGGGCAGGATGAAAAGGTACGGCAGGGGGCGCTGGCCGAAGGCCAGCGCCCCGCGCACGCGGGGAAGCACAGGTCGGCGCTGCCTGGTGGACGTGCGCCACGCTTGTGTCCCTGCTGACAACTGACTGTCCTTTCGCTTGGATACGAGACCGGCTCGCTATGAACCCGACAGAAGCTGGTTGACCTGCGGCGTCACCGCGTCAAGCTCCTGCTGCATGGTTCCCTGGTGATGCAGGGCGGCCGAGATCGCATTGGAGACGTCGGAGTCGATCTTGGCGTAGTTGGGCACTGGCGGCCTGGCCTGCGCCTGCGCGAGTTGCTCGGCGAACGGCGCGTAGTAAGCCTGCAGTTTTGTCTCGAAGCTGCCAGCGTCCTTCAGCACTGACATCTGTCCCGCCGCGGCCATCTCCTGCTGCACCGTGGGCGACAGCATGTACTGGACGAACTCCTCGGCCGCGGCCGCGTGCTTGCTACCGGACGGCACAACGATGTCCTCGCCGCCGATCACCGAGACGGACCCGCCGGGGCCGGCCGGCATCTGAGCGATTCCGTACTGCTTGTTGTAGGTGAGCGACGGCTTGCCGCCGCTGAAGGTGGACACCGCCCAGGGCCCGTCGATGTACATCGCGTACTTGCCGGTCGGGAAGCCTTCCTCGCCGGTCAGCACGCCCGTACCACCGAGAATGTCGGAACCGATCTCACCGTTACTGAACAGGTTACCCAGAGCGGTCAGCTCGCCTACCGAGGCCGTGCCATCCAGGTAACCGCTCGCCGTGGTGTACGAGCTGTTGGTGACCTGCCCGCCAGCGCTCCACACGTAGGGCAGCAGGTTCCACAGGTCCGTGCCGTCGACGCCGAGACCCCACTGCTTCTTGGCCGGGTCGGTCAGCTTCTGGGCATCGCTCAGCAGCTGGCTCATGGTCGTGGGCGGTCCGGATAGGTCGGCGGCCTGGAAGTCTGCCTTGTTCCAGAAGAGGCACTGAGTGTTGGTATCTACCGGGAGGCCGTAGTAGACGCCCTGCCATTCGTTCGGCGCCAGAGTGCCGGGGTAAACCGATGCCGACAGGCTGGAAAAGTCGGACATATCCTTGCTCAGCGGTACTAGCGCGCCTTCTTGGGCGAGGCCGGGCACCCAGGAGATGTCCGCTCGCACGATGTCCGGCGGATCGCCGGCGTTGATCGAGGCGAGCAGCTTGGAGTACATCTCGGTCTCCGTCGTGGGGTAGACGTCAGAGACCACCTTGATGCCCGGATGCGACTTCTCGAAGGCCGGGATGACCACCTTGGCGATCGTGCTCGCCTCAGTGTCGGTCTGGTTATACGTGTTCCAGAACTGCAATACGACCGGCGCCGACGAAGAACCCGTCGACTGGGCCGGGCTAGAGCTGCCGCAGGCCGACAAGACCAGGCTCCCAATGCCCAGGACCACCCCCGGCGCGACCCAGCGAAGCCGTTTGCGGGTATTTCCCATGCCACCACCTCCTGTGCTTTCTTCTCGGATTGCTTCCTGTCCCGCCACAGTCATGCCTCAAGCCGGTGCCAGATCGCCCGACCGCGATCGTCCTGGGCGGGCAGGCTGAAGAGCTCGCGCAGCACCAGCGTTGCCGCGCCGACAGCCCATGCCTCGTTTCCCCACTGCTGGATCTTGATCGACAACTCATCGCCAAGCCCGCCGAAGGTCGAGGTACGTACCGTCTCGACCATCGGGGCAAGAAACGGCGCCCCGAGCACGGTGCCCTCACCGGATACGATCAGCAGTTCCGGATTGAGCAGCGTGACCAGGTTGGCTACGGCCAGTCCGAGCCGTTCGCCCGCCGCGCGAAGCACACGGGTCACTGCCAGATCGCCCGCGCCTGCCAGCGCCACCAGTTCCGCCGGCGAGATGTCCCGCCCGAGCGCGGCACTTGCTTCCCGTACTAGTGCCGCTTCGCCCACCAAGGCTTCGAGGCAGCCAGCCCGGCCGCACTCGCAAGGCGGCCCGGCCGGGTCGATGATCATGTGGCCGAATTCGCCCGCCGCGCCGAGCGTCCCGCGATAGAGCGTCCGGTCGACCACGATGCCGACGCCGATGCCGCGGCCGACAGTCAAGGTGATGAAATTCCGCGCCGCGACGCCCTCACCCGACCACTTCTCAGCCACGGCCAGCGTGTTGACGTCGTTGTCCACCCAAACCGGCAGTCGCAGCCGCTGCCACAGCGGATCGGCGAGAGGCACGTCGGCCCAGTCGAGCAGGTGCGAGAAACGGCAGGAACCCCTGGCCGAATCGATCAGGCCGGACAGGCCGATCCCGATTCCCAGCACCTTCGACCTGGCGATCCGCGCTTCCCGCAGGACCTGCCTGACGGACTTCTCAATCGCGGCGAGTGCCGTGTCGGGCGCGGCGACGAACTCAGCCGCGACCTCAGCTGCCGCGGCGACATTCGTCTCAAGGTCGCAGACCACGGTCGTGAGCCCATCGCCGCGCAGTTTGATGCCGACCACGTAGCCGGCTTTCGGGTCGAGCTGCAGCAACACCGGCGGCCGGCCGCCGCTAGACGGCGCGAGCGCCACCTCAGAGAAGATGCCGCGCTGCAGCAGTTCGCCGACGATGGCCGAAACGGTCGGCGCGCTCAGCTCGCTCTGCCTGGCCAGATCGGCTCGCGAAATCGGGCCCATCTGGCGTACCAGCTCGATCAGCAGATTGACGTTCAGGTCACGAAGCAACGCCCGGGATCCCCGCTGACCGGGCAGATCGGCCGGCTGTCCCGTGGCGGAGCGGGCACCGCCTGAACCACCAGCCGCGTCGCCAGGTCCCGTTCCAGCCGATCGCCGCGCCATTGTTCCTCCGCTATGTTCCTCGGCGGCCCGGCATCGAGCAGCCGCCTACCTGCCAACTCTCGCTCTGGCAGGTGACTAACTTAAGTAATCTTAGAAAGTAAGCCGAAGTTACGCCGGTTACGCCGGCCCTGTCAAGATGCGGTCGAACGGGAATTAGCGGAGTTTTCCGGCGGACCGGCCCACTTGCGCACATACGGGGCAATGCGGGAACCAGGCGGCTGACATCGCCTGCCGGGCGCACACCATCACCGGCCGAACGCCCGGAACCATCAGGAATTGCTGGCCGGCCCGGCCCAGGCAGCCGTGACAAGACGAACCGGCTATCCGGTCCGACGCGGACACTGCCGCCCTACGAGAGAACGGGAACGGACGATCCCGATGCCAGGCATGGCAGGCGGGGGAAGGCTACTTCTTCTTGCGACGCTTGCCGAAGGCGGCGGGGATGTTGGCCGACTGCGTACCGCCCGACAGCGGAGGCAGCCCCGCCGGGCCGCCGCGGAAGCCGGGGAACCCGCCGCCGGAATCGCCGAATCCGGCCGGGCCGCCGGCCGGCTGGGCGTCGCGCAGCATGTCGGCGAGCTCTTCCATCGAGGTCGGAGCGGCAGCTGCAGCAGGCTGAGCACCCGCGCCGCCGGCGGCGCCGTTGCCGGGCGCCGCGGCGCCCCCCGAGCCGGCCGAGCCGGCTGCGGCAGGCAGCCCGGCCTTGCGCGGGTCGCCGCTCTTGCGCGCGCCCTTCTTCGACTTCGCCGCCGTCTTGGCCGCGCGCCGCGCCCCGCCAGCACCGCCCATCAGCGCGCCCATGCCGGGCATGGCGCGGCCCATCATCGCTCGCATCTGCTTCTGGCCCTCGAAGAAGTTCGTGACGAGCTGCGATACCTCGCCCACTTCGACGCCTGACCCAAGCGCGATGCGCTTGCGCCGCGACCCGTTGATGATCTTCGGGTTTTGCCGCTCCGCCGGGGTCATCGACCGGACGATGGCCTCGGCCCTGTCCAGGTCCTTGTCGGACACCTGGGAAAGCAGCTCCTTGTTCCGCCCGGCGCCTGGCATCATGCCAAGCAGGTTCTGGATCGGTCCGAGCTTGCGGAGCATCCCCAGCTGCTCGACGAAGTCCTCGAGCGTGAGGCCGTCGCCGGACATGAAACGATTCGCCATCGACGCCGCTTGCTCCGCGTCGAACGCCTTCTCCGCCTGCTCGATGAGGCTGAGCACGTCACCCATGTCCAGGATGCGGGAAGCCATCCGGTCCGGGTGGAACATGTCGAAGTCGGCGAGCTTCTCGCCCGTGGAGGCGAACATGATCGGCTTGCCGGTCAGCGCGGTGATCGACAGCGCCGCGCCACCGCGGGCGTCGCCGTCCAGCTTGGTCAGCACCACGCCGTCGTAGCCGACGCCGTCGAGGAAGGCCTGCGCGGTTGCCACCGCGTCCTGGCCGATCATCGCGTCGACGACGAACAGGATCTCGTCGGGTTCGACGGCGTCCCTGATGGCACGGGCCTGCGCCATCATCTCCTCGTCGATGCCCAAGCGCCCGGCCGTGTCGATGATCACCATGTTGTGCTGGGTGCGCAGCGCCTCGTCGATCGACTGCCTGGCGACAGCCACCGGGTCGCCGACGCCGTTCCCAGGCGACGGGGCGTACACCGGAACGCCCGCCCGCTGCCCGATAATCTGCAGCTGCTGCACCGCGTTCGGCCGCTGCAGGTCGGCCGCGACGAGCAGCGGCGTGTTGCCCTGCTCCTTCAGCCACAGCGCGAGCTTGCCCGCTAGCGTCGTCTTACCCGAACCCTGCAGGCCGGCCAGCAGGATCACGGTGGGAGCGACCTTGGCGAAGCGCAGCCGCCGCGTCTCGCCGCCAAGGATGCCGACCAGCTCCTCGTGCACGATCTTGATGACCTGCTGCGCGGGGTTGAGCGCCGCCGACACCTCGGCGCCGCTCGCCCGCTCCTTCACCCGCGCGATGAACTGCCTGACGACGGGCAGCGCCACGTCCGCCTCGAGCAGCGCGATGCGTATCTCGCGCGCGGTCGCGTCGATGTCGGCGGCGGACAGCCGCCCCTTGCCGCGAAGCTGGGAGAAGACCTGGGTCAGCCGGTCAGAGAGCGTCTCAAACACGGTTCCAGGCTACCGTTAGCCGCGGCCGCCCCGCGTCACGCGGGAGTAAGGGCGGCGAGCACCGTGGTCACGGTGCGGCGCCGCAGCTCGGGGTCGACGAGCAGCTCGCCAGCTGAGCCGGTGACGTAGAAAACGTCGACGGCCTCGGCGCCCAGCGTTTCCACCCGTGCCGCCTGCACGTTCAGCCCGCACTCGCCGAGCGCACGGCCGATCCGCCAGAGCAGGCCTGGCTCGTCATGGGCACGGACCTCGACCACGGTCGCGCTCTGCGAGGCGCCGTCGACCAGCGTCACCTTGGGCGGCGGCGCGGCGGTGCCCACCGGGCGCGCCGCGCGCGCCCGGCGCTCGAGGCGGTCCTCCACGTCCAGGCGGCCTTCGAGCATGCGCCGCAGGTCGGCAGCCACCAGCGTGGCGTCCGGCGGGTCGCCGTACTCCGGCGCCACGCTGAACACGGTGACCGCGGTCTCGCCGATCGACCGCGCGTTCGCGCCGCGCACCGCCAGCCGGTGCGAGGCCAGCACGCCCGCGGCGCGCCAGAGCAGGCCCGGCCGGTCGAGTGCGACGACGGTGACCTCGCTGCCCTTCACGATCGCGGCCGGCCCGCCTCCTTCGACGAGCGCGAGCTGGTCCGGGCGCAGCGGCGCCGGCTCGGGGGTGGGCTCGCCCGCCAGCACCGCGGAGACCCTTCCGGCCAGGTCCGCGACCAGCCCCGCCTTCCAGTCGTTCCACGCCGCCGGCCCGGTCGCGAGCCCGTCGGCCTGCGACAGCGCGTGCAGCAGCTCCAGCAGCAGCCTGCTGCCGATCTTGTCGGCGACGTGCTGCACGGTCATCGGGTCGTCGAGGTCGCGGCGGGTGGCCACCGAAGGCAGCAGCAGATGGTGCCTGACGGCCGCCGCGATCACCTCCGCGTCGGCATCGTTCAGCCCGACGCGGCGGGCCACGTCGCGGGCCACCACCTCGCCGGAGACGCTGTGGTCCCCCGGCCAGCCCTTGCCGATGTCGTGCACCAGGCAGGCGAGCAGCAGCAGGTCCGGCCTGGCCACGTCGCGGGTGAGCGCGGCGGCGTTCGCCGCGCATTCCACCAGGTGCCTGTCGACGGTGAACCGGTGCAGCGGGTTGCGCTGCGGCCGGTTGCGGACTCGTTCCCAGTCCGGGATCAGCGCGGTGATCAGGCCCTCCTGGTCAAGCGCCTCCCACACGGCGATCGCGCTCGGCCCCGCGCCGAGCAGGGCGAGCAGCGCGTCCCGCGCGTCGTCCGGCCACGGAACGGGCAGCGGCGGGCATTCGGCGAGCCGCGCCAGCGCCCGCGGTGCCAGCGGCAGGCCGGACTGCGCGGCGGCCGCCGCGGCCCGCAGCACGAGCACCGGATCCGAGCCCGGGGTGGCCGCCCGGGCGAGAACGACGTCACCGTCCTGCTCGACGACCCCGTCCGCGAGCGGGCGCCGCTCCAGCTTCGCGCGCCGCATCCGGACGCCGAGCGCACGCCTGCCGCCGCCGGCCCTGTCTGCCTGGCGGAACGCGTGATCGACCGCGTAGGCGACGGTGCGGCCGGCCCCGGCCAGATTGCGCAGCAGCGCGTCACCGTCGAGCAGGCCGAGCGTGCGCGCCACCTCGTCCTGCTCCTCGAGCACCAGCCGGTCCAGGCGGCGGCCAGTGACCTCGTGCAGCACGTGCCGCGCGTCGAGGATCTGCTCGTAGGCCGCGCGCACCCGCGGTCCGGGCGCGGGCGCGACCCAGGCCGCCGCGATCGCCTGGATGGCGTGCACATCGCGCTGCCCTCCGCGCGACTCCTTGAGGTCAGGCTCGAGCAGGAAGGCCAGCTCGCCGTGCAGCCTGGTGCGCTCCTCGTGCAGTTCCTTCAGGTCGGCGAGCCTGGTCCGCGCGTTGCCGCGCCAGTCCTCGAGCGCGCCCTCGCGAAGCCTGGTGGTCAGGTCGGGATCGCCAGCCACATGCCTGGCGTTCAGCAGGCCGAGCGCGACCTTGAGGTCATTGCGTGCCACCCTTCTCGCCTGCGGCACGGTGCGCACCGCGTGGTCGAGCCGGGCACCGGAGTCCCACACCGGGTACCAGATCCGGTCAGCGATCTTGGCGATGCCGTCCCTGCCGTCGTGCAGCAGGAGCACGTCAAGATCGCTGCCGGGCAGCAGTTCCTTGCGGCCGTAGCCGCCGACTGCGACGAGGGCCACGCCGGGCTCCGCCCCCAGCATCCCGGCCAGCCATCGATCTGTCTCTGTAGTCCTTCGGCTACGATCAGCCGCGAAAGTGGTCATCACGCTCACCAGGTCCCCCGAGTGGTTGATGCACGCTTTTCATCGCGCGCTCGCGGTACCGGTCCCCCGTTTTTCTGTTTCGCCCGGCAAACCCTGGCGTGCGGCTCAGAGCGCGTCCGCGCCGCGTTCTCCGGTACGCACCCGGATGACCGTCTCCACCGGCTGGACCCATACCTTGCCGTCACCGATCCGGCCGGTCTGCGCCGCCTTGATGATGACGCCCACCAGGTCGTCGGCGTCCTCGTCGTCGCAGATCACCTCGACGCGGACCTTGGGAACGAGGTCTACCTGGTACTCGGCGCCCCGGTATACCTCGGTGTGCCCGCGCTGCCTGCCGTATCCGCTCGCCTCACTGACGGTCAGGCCGTGCACGCCGAATGCCTGCAGCGCCGCCTTGACATCGTCGAGCTTGAAGGGCTTGATGACGGCCGTTATGAGCTTCATATATGACCACCTCTCGTTTGCCTGCACCGAACGATGCCTTACCGGCGTTTCCTGCGTCCAGTCCGAATGTGTCCGGAATGTGAAACAGCGGACGTGTCTATTACGTCTGTGTTTCCTGGCCCGCGGGTGGTCAACGGTGGTCAGCCGCCGAGGATGGCGTCGACGAACGTGGCCGGCTCGAACGGCGCCAGGTCGTCAGGCCCCTCGCCGAGGCCGACAAGCTTCACGGGAACGCCCAGCTCGCGCTGCACCGCGATCACGATGCCGCCCTTGGCGGTCCCGTCCAGCTTCGTCAGCACGATGCCGGACACGTCCACCACCTCGGCGAACACCCGGGCCTGACGCAGCCCGTTCTGGCCGGTGGTGGCGTCGAGCACGAGCAGCACCTCGTCCACCGCGGTGCGCTTCTCGATGACGCGCTTGACCTTGCCGAGCTCGTCCATCAGCCCGGTCTTGGTATGCAGGCGGCCGGCCGTGTCGATGAGCACGACATCGACCTCGGCCTCGATGCCCTTGCTCACCGCCTCGAAAGCGACGCTCGCCGGGTCCGCGCCCTCCACGTCCGACCTGACGGTCTCCGCGCCGACTCGCTCCCCCCAGGTCTGCAACTGGTCCGCCGCCGCCGCGCGGAACGTGTCCGCCGCGCCGAGCAGCACCGACTCACCGTCGCCGATCAGCGAGCGGGCGAGCTTGCCGCACGTGCTGGTCTTCCCGGTGCCGTTGACGCCGACCATGAGCACGACGGCGGGCCTGCCCTCGTGCCGCTGGGTCCGCAGCGCCCTGCTCGCCTCCGTGTCCACCTGGGCGAGCAGTTCGGTCCTGAGCATCTCGCGCACCTCGTCCGGGGTCCGCGTCCCCTCGACCTTCACCCGCGTCCGCAGGTCCGAGACGATCTGCCTGGCCGGCCCCACCCCGACGTCCGCGGTGATCAAGACCTCCTCGATCTCGTCCCACGTGTCGTCGTCGAGCCGGTCCCTGGACAGCAGGCCAAGCAGCGCCGACCCGAAGCCGCTCTGCGACTTCGCGAGCCGCGCGCGCAGCCGGACCATCCGCCCCGCCGAGGGCGGCGGCTTCTCGAGCACCGGCTTCGCCGGCGCTGGCGGCGGCACAGGTCCCGCTGGCGGCACGACGACGGTAGGGCCACCCGGCGCCGCGCCGGTCTCCGGCTCGGCTGTGCGCGTCCCGCTGTCGGTGAGAGTGCCGGTCCCGCCGCCCGGCGTCACGTCGCCGCCGGCGCGCCCCCGGCCGACTCGCCGGCCACGCCCGGGCCGCAGCAGCATCGTCCCGCCGATGCCGACGATGAGCACGGCGAGCACGACGATGAGGATGATGTATTCCATAACACCCACAGTCTCCCAGACAGCCGGATTCCCGACGCGGGCCGCGCACCCTCAGTCCGCGGACGGTGCATTGAGCACGCTCTAGCATGCCCGATCACGTGACCGCCACACGGCACCGCCCCGTGCGTTGGTGTGTGGCGGCGGCTAGGCGGGTTCGTGTTCGCGGACGCGCTGGCTGATCACCGTCGAGACGCCGTCGCCGCGCATCGTGACCCCGTACAGGGCGTCCGCCGACTCCATCGTGCGCCGCTGGTGCGTGATGACGATGAGCTGGGAGTTCTCCCGCAGCTCCTCGAAGACGCCGAGCAACCGCTGCAGGTTGCTGTCGTCGAGCGCGGCCTCCACCTCGTCGAGCACGTAGAACGGCGACGGCCGTGCCTTGAAGATCGCGAACAGGTAGGCGATCGCGGTCAGCGACCGCTCGCCGCCGGACAGCAGCGACAGCCGCTTGACCTTCTTGCCTGGCGGCCTGGCCTCGATCTCGATGCCAGTGGTCAGCATGTCGTCGGGCTCGGTGAGCAGCAGGCGGCCCGAACCGCCCGGGAACAGCCGAGCGAACAGTCCCTCGAACTCGCGGGCGGTGTCGGCGTACGCGGACGCGAACACCTCCTGCACCCGGTCGTCGACCTCCTTGACGACGATAAGCAGGTCGCGGCGGGTCTTGCGCAGGTCTTCGAGCTGGGTGGCGAGGAACTGGTGCCGCTCCTGCAGCGCCGCGTACTCCTCGAGCGCGAGCGGGTTCACCTTGCCGAGCCGGGCGAGCTGGCGTTCGGCTTCCGCGGCACGCGCCTCTTGCTCCGCACGCACGTACGGGACGCCGACCAGGTCCGCGGGTTCGGCGGCGTCGCCGGCATCGCTCGCGTCGCCGTCCTCGCCGTCCTCGTCCGACTCGGCCCGCGCCGCCTCGGTCACCGCCCGCAGCGCGTCCGCGATCGTCGCGGGCGCCTCGTCGTCCGCTGACGGCCTCCGCTGGAGCGGGCCCGCCGACGATGACGCGACGGGCACCGGCACGTCCGGGCCGTACTCGGCGACGAGCGCCTCAGCAAGCACTCCGAACTCGTCGGCCGCGTGCGCCGCGAGCTGCTCAAGGCGCAGCCGGTGCTCGGCCCGCGCGATCTGCGCGCCGTGCGCGGTGTTCACCACCGTGTCGAGCTCGGCCGACAGCGCCCCAACCCGGGCACGCACCGCCTTGAGCGATTCGGCCTCGCCCGCGCTCGCCGCCTCGGCCTGCTGGCGGCGGGCGTCGGCGAGCTTGCGCGACGACTCGGCGGCGGCTACCGCGACCGCGGCCCCCGACGCCACTGCCCGCGCGACCGCGGCCTGCGCGGCCCGCTGCTGGCGGCGCACGGCCGCGCGTTCCCGCGCGGTGCGCTCTGCGGCCGCTGCGGCGGCAAGTGAGTCGGCGCGCCCGCCGATCGCGCGCAGCCGCTCTTCCACGGTGCGCACCTCCAGGCGCGCCTCCATCTCCGCGTTGCGCGCGTCCGTGCAGCGCTGGGCCATCTCCTCGCGCTCGTCGTCGGCCATCTGGTCCTCGAACTCCGGGTCCCTGGCCCGAAGATCGGCGGCCTCCGCCTCGGCCAGCTCGCTCTTCAGCGTCGCCAGCTTGGCCAGGTCCTTCTCCGCGGACCGACGGGCCGCGCCGGTCGCCGCGTCCAGCCGCTTGGCCTCGTCGGCCGCCGCCCGCGCGGCGCCGGCCAGCCTGCCGAGCCGACCGGAGATCTCCGCCGCCGCGGCGTCGGCGGCGTGCATCCGGCCGCGCGTCTCCTCCAGCGCCTGCCGTGCCGCCTCCTGCGCCTCCTGGGCCCGCGCGAGCGCCTCCGCCGCGTCCTCGCAGGTCAGCTCCGCCGCGTCCAGCCGGGCCGCCGCCTCGTCGGCGGCCGCCCGCACGTCGAGCAGCGACTGAGGCCGCGCCGACCCACCATGCGCCCAGTGCGCGCCGAGCACATCGCCGGCCACCGTTACGGCTCGACGATCAGGATTATCCCGAACGATGCGGGCCGCCTCTTCCAGGTCACCCACGACCACGACGTCGGCCAGCAGTTCCCGGACGGCTCCCGCGAGGTCGCCTGGCGCGGTCACGAGGTCGACCGCCCACCGCGCAGATGCGGGGAGGGAGGGGCCAGCGGGGTGCGCGAGGTGCCCACGGCTTCGCTCATGTGAGGTGAATGGCCCCCCGCCCTCATCTTGTGAGGCCAGGGGGCCCCTCACCTCATCGCGGGTGGGAGCCGGGGTGGCGGGGTTGGGGGGAGCCGGGGTGGCGCGGCCGGGGGTCGCGGAGGGAGCCGCGATTACCAGGCCTACCGTGCCGGCGTCGGCGGCGCGGATCTCGGTGAGCACCTTGACGGCGGCGTCTAGGCCGTCGACGGTGATCGCCTCGGCGGCGTGGCCAAGGGCCGCCGCTATCGCGGTTTCGTAGCCGTCAGCCACGGTCAGCCGCGCCGCGAACGAGCCGGCCACGCCGCGGAAGCGGTCCGGGTCCGCGAGCACCGCCGCGGTCGCGTCCACGCCGCGGCGCAGCGTCTCCTGCAGCGCCTCCACCCGGGCCCGCAGCGCCGCGACCTCGCTGTTGGCGCCGCGTTCGGTCTTGCGAGCCGCCACCGTCCGTTCGGAACACTGATCATGTAGTTCGGTGGCCCGCTCAAGCTCAGCGGCCAGCCCGCTACGGTCGGAATCGCCGCCGTCGGCCACGTCCTGCACCTCGCTGTACTCGAGGCGGGCGCGCTCGGCGCGGGCGCGGGCCTGCTCGGCCGCGGCGGCAAGCCGGTCGATTTCCTCGCCGGTGGCGGCGCTGCGGCTGTCCGCGGCGTCGACCATGCCGCGCAGCCGGGCGAGCCGCTCGGCGCGGCCGGCCGCGGCGCGGGCCTCGTCGGCGAGCCTGCGTTCGGTCGCGGCGAGCGCCGCTTCGGCGGCGGAGCGTTCGGCGACGGCCTGGCCGAGCACCTCGCGGCCGCTCGCCAGCCGCTCGGTGAGGCCGGCCTCCTCCTCGCGCAGTTCGGCCGCCTGCCGGTCGAGCTCCTCAGGGTCCCTGCCCGGACGGTCCGGCTCCGCGTCGGCGGACAGCAGGCGGGCACGCTCGTTGGCCAGGCCGGCGATGCCGCGCATCCGCTCGGTCAGCGAGGACAGCGCGAACCAGGTCTGCTGCGCCTGGGCGAGCTCGGCACCGCGTTCGGCTGCCGCGTGGTCGAGCTCTTCCTCCGCCTTGCGCGCGTCGGCGAGATCGGCCTCCAGGGCCGAGCGGCGGGCACGGATCGCCGCCTCGTCGGCCGCCTCGCGCGCTTCTTCGTCCCGCATGGTCACGTAGTCGTCGGCCAGCAGGCGCAGCCGGGCGTCCCGCAGTTCGGCCTGGATGGTCGCCGCCTTGCGGGCGACCTCGGCCTGCCTGCCGAGCGGCTTCAGCCGCCGGTTCAGTTCCGCGGTGAGGTCGACGAGCCTGGTGAGGTTGACCTGCATCGCCTCGAGCTTGCGCAGCGCCTTCTCCTTGCGCTTGCGGTGCTTGAGTACGCCGGCCGCCTCTTCGATGAGGGCCCGCCTGGCCTCGGGGCCCGCGTGCAGGATCTCGTCGAGCTGGCCCTGCCCCACGATGACGTGCATCTCCCGGCCGAGGCCGCTGTCGGAGAGCAGGTCCTGGACGTCGAGCAGCCGGCAGGTGTCGCCGTTGATGGCGTACTCGCTCTGCCCGGAACGGAACATCAGCCGGCTGATCGTCACCTCGGCATAGTCGATCGGCAGCGAGCCGTCGCTGTTGTCGATCGTGAGCGTCACCTCGGCGCGGCCGAGCGGGGCCCTTGAGGTGGTGCCGGCGAAGACGACGTCTTCCATCTTGCCGCCGCGCAGGCTCTTGGCCCCCTGTTCGCCCATCACCCAGGAGAGGGCGTCGACGATGTTGGACTTGCCGGAGCCGTTCGGGCCGACGACGCAGGTGATGCCGGGCTCGAGGCGCAGGCTTGTGGCGGACGCGAATGACTTGAAGCCGCGCAGCGTCAGGGACTTCAGGTACATGCGCCCTCTCCTCCCCCGGATGGTCCCTGACGAACGGCCGCCTCCCGAACACTACCGCCAGACGCGGCGGACCGCCGGAAACGGCGCCAGGGGAAAGAAAAACCCTTGAACAACAGGAGTCCTATCGCCGAACATCAGGCTAAAAGGATCACACAAGGCTACAGCTGCCTAATGCCAGCGGTGTGTTTCTTGCCACAACCGGAGCGTTCGGCGGGGCGGCGAAATCTTGGGAACCGGGAACCTGCCCGCAATCGCGGCTGCCGACCGTGGAACAACGAAGAGGGACGCCGGGAGGCGTCCCTGATTCGTTCTGCGGTTTTGCCGTGTCGCGCCAGTGCAGGCCGACCGGTGCTTCCTGAGGTCGTCAGGTAAGCGCCGGCTCGCGGTCCAGTACGAGCACGTCATCCTCATGACCGACGCCAGCGGCAAGCGCGTCGTTCTCTTCCTGAAGCCTGACAAGCTCGGCTTCCAGGTCGCGAACACGCTGCTGGAGACGGCGCATCTCGGAGACCATGCGCGGATCGGGACCGCCGACGTGGCCGAGTAGAGCCTTCGCCATGGTGAAAGGTCCTCCACACTGAGTGACCAGAGTGGGCACAGATGTAATACGCACGCTAGGCGTGCAATCAACAGGTACAGGGTCTCACCATGGCCTTTTATGGTCAAGTTGAGGCCCCTCCGCTACCCGTTATGCGTTATATCTTACCAAAGATCCTTTGGCCGAACAAACCGGGGGGTCATGCGAACCCCTACATGTAGGGTATTGCCTGGCCGCAAACCCCCCTCTACCGGGGTGCCAGGCGATCGGGTAGCCCTGTGTCGGATGCCTGCTAACGCGACATACCGGACACTCATTACGATCGATCGCGCGCGATATCATGATCACGAAAGCATTTATAGCCTATAGCCGTGATTTCTTTACGTGATGAAAAACGTTTTCGTGATCATGCGTGGACCAGGGCACTTGAGACCGATGCAGTCGGGGCCGGAGCGGCCATTGTGGCGCTCTAGGGCGGCCGTGACCAGGTGACGGAAAGAGTTCGGACCCGACGGCGAGGCAACTGCGTAACCGGTGGGCCGTCGGGCGCAGCTGGTTACCAGTGGGCGTTGCGGGGGCGGGGCTGGCAGCGGGGGCAGCTATAGGACGAGCGATTCATAAACGCGTCGCGGCGGATCGGGGTGCCGCACCGGTCGCACGGCTCGCCCGCGCGGCCGTAGGCGTGCAGTGACCGGTCGAAGTAGCCGCTCTCCCCGTTCACGTTGACGTACATCGCGTCGAAGGAGGTACCGCCCACCTTGAGCGCCTCGGTCAGCACGTCGTGCACCGCTTCGAGGAGCCGGGACACCTCGCCGCGGCGGAGCGTCTCGGTCGGCCTGGCCCAGTGCAGCCGGGCACGCCACAGTGCCTCGTCGGCGTAGATGTTGCCGACGCCGCTGATCAGCGACTGGTCGAGCAGCGCCCGCTTGACCCCGGTGCGGCGGCGGGCCAGCCGCGCAGCGAACTGGGCTGGGTCGAACGCCGCTTCAAGCGGGTCCGGCGCGATGTGCGCGATCGGCGCCGGGAGCGTCCGGCCGGCCGGGGACGGCCCGGGCGTGCTGTCGGGGACCGCGTGCGCGAAGGGGACCAACATCAGGTGGCCGAACGTGCGCTGGTCGGTGAAGCGCAGGTCCGGGCCGCCGTCGGTGAACGTGAACCGGACACGCACGTGCGGTGACAGCGGGCGGTCTGGCTCCCCGACCAGCATCTGGCCGCTCATGCCCAGGTGGGCCAGCAGCGCCTCGTCGTGGTCCAGGGCGAGCCAGAGGTACTTGCCGCGGCGTTCGGCGCTGCGCAGGGAACGTCCCGCGAGGGCGGCGGCGAAGCCCGCCGGGCCCGCCAGATCGCGGCGCACCGCGCGCGGGTGAAACACCTGCGCTTCCGCGATGGTCCGCCCTACGACGTGGGCCTCCAGGCCCTTGCGGACAGTCTCGACCTCGGGCAGTTCGGGCACGGCGGCACCGCTCCCTGGGGCGCTAGCCGTCCGCAGCGGGCGGACCGCCCGCTGCGGACCCGTCAGGCCCCGTGTCCGGCGGCGCACCATCGCCGGACGCCGGCGCACCCGGCGCTGCCCCGCCCGGCTGGGGAGACGGCGGCGCGCCGGGAGCCGGCCCGGTTCGTTCGGAATCATCGAGCTCGGCCTCGGCGGTGATCGCCCGCCACGCTGCCTCGGCGGCCAGCTGCTCCGCGGCCTTCTTCGAGCGGCCCTCGCCGGAGCCAAGCTCCCTGCTGCCGACCCGCACCACGGCGCGGAACAGCTTCTGGTGATCAGGGCCGCTGTCTTTCACCACGTACTCCGGTACGCCGAGCCCGCGCACGGCGGTGAGCTCCTGCAGCGACGTTTTCCAGTCGAGCCCGGCCCCGAGAAGGGCCGAACGCACGATCACCGGGTCGAAAAGCCGGTGCACCAGCGCCCTGGCCGCGTCGAGCCCGCAGTCGACGTACGTCGCACCGATGACCGCCTCGAGGGTGTCGGCCAGGATCGACGGCTTGTCCCTGCCGCCGGTCCCCTCCTCGCCGCGGCCAAGCCGCACGTACGCACCGAGCTGAAGCTCCCGCGCGACCTCGGCGAGCGCGCCCATCTGAACGACGGCGGCACGCAGCTTGGCCAGATGGCCTTCCGGCAGGCTCGGGTGGCCGGTGTACAGCGTGTCGGTCACCACGAGCCCGAGCACGGAGTCGCCGAGGAACTCGAGCCGCTCATTAGTCGGCAGGCCGCCGTTCTCGTACGCGAACGAACGGTGGGTGAGCGCACGCTCCAAGGTGGCGGCGCTGATCGGCACGCCGAGAGCATTCGACAGCTCGGCCGGGTCTCTGGCTTCCGTGACGTCCCCGTCGTTACGTCTACCGCTCACCGGGCTCCCTAGCCATACCTCAGGCCGGGTTGATGACCTGCCGGCGCCGGTAGGTCCCGCAGGTCGGGCAGGCGGCGTGCGGCAGCTTCGGGCTGTGGCACTGCGGGCAGCTCACCAGCGTCGGCGCCGACGTCTTCCACTGCGAACGGCGCGAACGGGTGTTGCTGCGCGACATCCTCCGCTTCGGAACAGCCACTTCAGCTCTCCTGTCAATCTTCTACTCGGTCAGAAACATCAAGCTGGCGAAGCGGACCCCAGCGGGGATCCGTGTCCTCACCGTGCCCGTGGCGCGGGCCCGCTTCGGCGAGCCGCACGCCGCATTCGGCGCACAGCCCAGGGCAGTCTTCCCGGCACAGCGGCGAAAGCGGCAACGCAAGCACCACCGCGTCACGGAAGGCCGGTTCCAGGTCGAGCCGGTCGCCGTCGAGGAAGCGCTCCTCGTCGTCGTCGTCTTCACCAGGGTCCGGCAGGTATCGATACAGCTCCTGGATGCTGACCTCCATGCTGGAAGTCAGCGGGTCCAGGCACCGCGCGCACTCGCCTGCCAGCGGGGCAATCGCCGAGCCGGTGACGAGCACCCCCTCGGAAACCGCCTCGAATCGCAGGTCAAGAGCCACGTCCGCACCGGCAGGCACCAAGACTAGCCCCGATCCGAGAGCTTCAGGCGCGTGCGCCGTCCGCGTCTCGTCCCGGAATGAGCCAGGCCGCCGACCGAGCGACCGCATGTCGAACACGAAGTCGCCGCTGCCACGGCCATGGCCGCCAGGACCCTGGCCGTGCGCACCGGGCACTCCGCGCGCGACGGGTTTTCCGTTTGCGTTGGACATCACAGTTTACCGTGTAGGAAGTTGCTGAACCGACCGATTAGCCTACCGGCGGCGCGCGCTATTCCCAACTTCAGGCCGCGCGGGGTCCGCGCCGGGCTGTGCGCGCCCTTCCGCCGGTGCCTGGCTAGTCCTCGGCGAGGCGAGCGCGCAGCCGGTCGAGGACGTGATCGGGGACCAGGCCGCTGACGTCGCCGCCGTACTTGGCGATCTCCTTGACCAGGCTCGAGCTCAGGAACGAGTACAGCGGGTTCGTCGTCATGAACAAGGTCTCGACCTTGGCGAGCCGGTAGTTCATCTGCGCCATCTGCATCTCGTACTCGAAGTCGCTGACCGCGCGCAGGCCCTTGACCACGGCGGTGATGCCGTTCGCCGCGCAGAAGTCGACGAGCAGCCCATGGAAGCGCTCGATCCGCACGTTGCCATAGCTCTTGGTGACCTCGCGCAGCATCTCGACCCGCTCGTCGACCGTGAACAGGCTGCGCTTGGTGATGTTCACCAGAACCGCGACCACCACCTCGTCGTACAGGCCCGAGGCCCGGCTGACGATGTCGAGATGGCCGTTCGTGACGGGGTCGAACGAACCAGGGCATACCACACGCTGCACTCGGCATCACTCCTCATGCGCCGGCCGCGGCGCCGTTCCCGGGGTCTGTCCTGCGATCACGCCGCTATCGTGCCAGCCGTACCAGAAAGTCGCCTCACCGTACTTGCGGGACTTCCCCGGCGAATAGCCGGGTGGCCAGTCAAGCGGGCCGGAGCGGGTCGCGCGCTCGACGACGACCAGGGCCGCACCGGCCAGCCAGCCTGCCGCGAGCAGAGTCAGCACCCGCGTGACGCCCGCGGCGGTCACGGCGTAGGGCGGATCGGCGAACACAAGGTCGTAACGGTCCGACGCACCTTCCGGCGGCTGGGCGAGCAGTCGCTCGGCGCGATCGGTGACGACGGTGGCCCCGGCGATGCCGACCGCCGCGACGTTCGCCTTGATCACCGCCGCGGCGCGGGAATCGGACTCGACGAGCAGCACGTGCCCGGCCCCCCGCGACAGCGCCTCAAGCCCCACCGCGCCCGAGCCGGCGTACAGGTCAAGCACGCGCCTGCCGTCGAGCGAGCCGAGTTCGGAAAGCACCGAGGCGAACAGGCCCTCCCTGGCCCGGTCACTCGTCGGCCGGGTGGCCGTGCCACGGGGAACCGCGAGCCGGCGCCCTCCGGCGGCTCCGGCGATGACCCGTGTCATGCCTCCAGTGTGTCAGGCTTTGTCGAGAAACTCGGCGCGCTGCGGGCCGAGCAGGACTTCGATCGTCTCCCTGAGCGCGACATGCGCAGTGAGCTGCGGGTCGGCGGCGACCAGGGCGGTGGCTTCCTCCCGGGCGAAGGCGATCAGCTCCTCGTCGGACAGCAGCCGCAGCATCTTCAGGCTGCTGTGCCGGCCGGCCTGCGTGGCGCCGAGCACGTCGCCCTCCCTGCGCTGCTCCAGGTCGAGCCGGGACAGCCGGAAGCCGTCCAGCGTGGCGGCCACGGCGTCTACCCGCTCACGGGCCGGGCTGCCCTCCGGCGCCTCCGTCACGAGCAGGCAAAGCCCGGCCGCCCGCCCCCGGCCTACCCGGCCGCGGAGCTGGTGCAGCGCGGACACGCCGAAGCGGTCGGCGTCCATGACGACCATCGTGGTCGCGTTCGGCACGTCCACGCCGACCTCGATCACGGTCGTGGCGACCAGCACGTCGATCCCGCCGTCCGCGAAGGCGGTCATCACCCGGTCCTTTTCGTCTGGGCTCAGCCGCCCGTGCAGGATGCCCACCCGAACCCCGGACAGCGGCCCCTCGGCCAGCTCTGGCGCCACGTCGAGGGCGGCAAGCGGCGGACGGCGGGCGGTCGTCTCGCCCTCGGCACCGCTGTCAGCGTCGTCGTCAGCACCGTCCTCGGCGGCCTCGCCTGGCGCCTCGCCGCCGATGCGCGGGCACACCACGTAGGCCTGGCGTCCGTCCGCGACCTCCTCGCGTATCCGCTCCCACGCCCGTTCCAGGTACCGGGGCCGGTCCGCGGCCGGCACCACGTGGGTGGCGATAGGCGAGCGGCCGGCAGGCAGTTCGGCGAGGGTAGAGACCTCCAGGTCGCCGAACACGGTCATCGCCACCGTGCGCGGGATCGGCGTCGCGGTCATCACCAGCACGTGCGGGCGGGCACCCGCGGCCTTCTCGCGCAGCGCGTCGCGCTGCTCCACGCCGAACCTGTGCTGCTCGTCGATGACGACCAGGCCAAGATCCGCGAACTGCACCCGGTCCTCGAGCAGGGCGTGCGTCCCGATGAGGATGCCCGCGTCGCCTGTGAACGCGTCGGACAGCGCGCTGCGCCGCGCCGCCGCGCCCGTCGACCCGGTGAGCAGCGCCACGCGTGTCGCCTGCTCCGCGCCGCCGAGCTGCCCGCCGCGGGCGAGCGGGCCGAGCAGCTGCGTAATCGACCTGTAGTGCTGCTGCGCGAGCACTTCGGTCGGCGCGAGCAGGGCGGCCTGGCCGCCGGCGTCCACCACCTGGAGCATCGCGCGCACGGCGACAACAGTCTTCCCCGAGCCGACCTCACCTTGCAGCAGCCTGTTCATCGGGTAGGCGCACGACAGGTCCCGCGCGATCACCTCGCCCACGAACCGCTGCCCTTCGGTCAGCGTGAACGGCAGGCTCGCGTCGAACGCCGCGGCGATTCCGTCCGGCGACGGCGGGCGCGGCACCGCCGGCATGGCGGCCGCGGCCAGCCGGCGCTGTGCGAGGGCGGCCTGCAACACGAACGCCTCGTCCCACTTCAGCCGTTTCCTGGCATGCTCCAGGTCCCCTCGTTCCTGCGGCTGATGGATGGCGCGGATAGCCGTCTCGCGCGGCCAGAGGCGGTACTTCTCCCTGACGTCTGCGGGCAGCGGGTCCTCGCCTGCGTCCAGGTCCTCCAAGATCCCCTCGATGACCCTGGCGATTCGCCAGGAGCTCAGTTTGGCGCTCGCCGGATAGACCGGGATCATCGCGGTCGAGTACTCGGCGGCGAGCTCGGCCACGACCCGGGTGTCCTCGGCTTCGTCGGGGAGCATCTCGCACTCCGGGTGCACGAGCTGGCGGCGGCCGCGGAAGGTGGAGACCGTGCCCGCGAACAGCCCGAGCCTGCCGGGCTGCAGCTCGCGGGCCCAGTAGGTCACCCGGGCGAAGAACGTCAGGACGAGCTTGGCGGTGCCGTCGGTGACGATCACCTCGAGCCGCTCACGTCTGCCGCCCTGTCGCGGCCCGAACCGCTGCGGCGGCAGCGGAATCCGCCTGACAAGGTCCACCCGGGCCAGGACGGTCACGTGGTCACCCTCGCGCAGCGAGCCCAGGTTGGTGAGCTCGCCCCTGGTGTAGTACCGGCGCGGGTAGTGCCTGAGCAGCTCGCCCACCGTGTGCACGCCAAGGACGCTCTCGAAAACGGTGCTGTTCTTCATGCCGAGCACCAGGAAAAGCGGACTGCCGAGCGTGGTCACAATTCGCAGCATAGAAGCGCCCGCCGACATTCCGGTGCCGCTCTGCGATGATCACCGGGTGGCCTTCTGCCCTTGCCCGGCCAGCACCGGTTCGCGTGACGGCGATGGCTTCGGGTATGCTCTGCAGGCTGCCTTGTTCCGGCTGGCGTGATATCGCCGCGGGCGCGGGCGCCGACAGACTCTATCAACCCGACCAATGGAGCGAACCGTGGCTTCCGTCTGCGACATTTGCGGCAAGGGGCCGGGCTTCGGCAATAACGTCTCGCACTCGCACGTCCGAACCCGTCGCCGCTGGAACCCGAACATCCAGACCGTTCGCGCTGTCGTGTCCGGGACGCCCAAGCGCCTGAACGTCTGCACGTCCTGCATC
>Ga0187807_1000028_pt1 | contig 32819 bp, 29 predicted proteins | sample NC_wetland_sal_i_4_FD_132432 | JGI IMG/M metagenome (GOLD analysis project Ga0187807, IMG submission 132432) | Wetland sediment microbial communities from Neuse River Estuary, North Carolina, USA - ASW_2 | ecosystem: Environmental > Aquatic > Freshwater > Wetlands > Sediment | place: USA: North...
ATCATCGGGTCGATCCCTTGCAGTTCGCTCAGCGTGCGCCTGGTCTTGGCGTGGTCGGTCAGCTCGTAGTCGGGGAAGACTCCACCCGGGACGATGTCAGCGCGCATTGCCTGCTCCTAGCTCAGGGGGACGTGTAAGCCGGACGCCGCGATCTTCTTGCGGAGCGCCTTGAGCGCGTCGACGTAGATCTCGGAGAAGGTGGGGAACGGCTGAATGGTGTCGCGGAGCACGTCGAGTGGCACCCGGGCACGGATGGCCAGCGTGGCCTGCTGCATCCACTCCCCCGCCTCCGGGCCGAGCGCGTACGCCCCGGTGAGCCGCTCGCCGTCGCTGAGGAGCGTCAGGAAGCCGTTGGATTCGGCATAGGCGTGCGTGTACGTGGCCGTCTTCGCGACTTCCGCCAGCCGTGCGGTCCCGCTGAACCGCGCTTCGGTGGCGCCCACCGCGGCCGCCTGCGGATCGGTGTAGGTGACCCGCGGCACCGACTCGTAGCTCGCCTCGCGCGGCCGGCCGAGGATGTTGTCGGCGACGACCTCACCCTGGTACTTGCCGACATGGGTGAGCTGCCACAGGCCGGTGACGTCGCCGAGCGCCCACAGGCGATCGGCGACGCGCAGCCGCGCGTCGACCGGGACGCCGTGCGGGCCGGCCGTGACGCCGACGGTCTCCAGGCCGATCCCGGCCACCCGCGGCCGTCGGCCGGTCGCGACGAGCAGCTTGTCGCCGCGCAGTTCGCGTCCGTCGTCGAGCACGAGGACGTAGTCCTCGCCGTCGCGCCGCGCGGCCGTCGCCTTCGCGCCGAAGACGAGTTCTGCACCGTCGCGGCGCAGGTCCTCGCCGAGCGCCTCGCCGAGCGGCGCGGGCTCGCGCGCCACCAGGCGCCCGGCGGCCTCGACCACCGTGACCGCACCGCCCAGGCGGAGCACGACCTGTGCCATCTCCGCGCCGACCGGGCCGCCGCCAAGCACGAGCAGGTGGCGCGGCACCGCCTTCATGCCGGTCGCCTCGCGGCTGGTCCAGATGCCGTCAAGCTCGCGCAGTCCCGAGACCGGGGGAATGACCGGGTCAGCGCCGTTCGCCAGGACCACGTGCTGTGCGGTGTAGCGCACGCCGTCTACCTCGACCGCACCAGTCCCGGCGAGGCGGCCGGTGCCGCGCAGCAGGTCGATCCCGTTATCCGCGAGCCAGCGCGCCGCGCTGGTGTCGTCGTAGTTGGAGACCATGTAGTCGCGCCAGGCAAGCGCGGCCGCGACGTCAACCTCGGCGGTGGCCGCCGCCTCGCGCGCGCCATGCACCGCCTCACCGGGGCGCAGCAGCGACTTGGACGGGATGCAGGCCCAGTAGGAGCACTCCCCGCCGACCCGTTCGCGTTCGACGATGGCGACCTTCAGGCCGCCCTCGGCGAGGGCGCCCGCGCAATGCTCTCCCGGCGACCCGGCACCCACCACGATCACGTCGTAGCCGTCGCTCATGTGGTCACCGGCCCGGCAGACGCGTGGTGATCTCTTGCAGCAGCCAGCCGTTGCCGTCCGGGTCGCCGAACGACGCCCACGACGAGTAGCTGCGGCGTTCCGGATCCGGGCCGGGCACCCGTGCCGTGGTGCCAGCGTGGTGGAACACGCCGCCGGCGTCGTGGAAGACCTCGCTGACCTGCACGCCGTTGCTGATGAGCTCCTCCCTGGCCTTGTCGACGTCCGTGACGACGAGCATCAGGCTGTCGACCGAGCCCGGCGCGGCCGACGTGATCCCGGTGCCGAAGATGACCGAGCACGGCGAGCCTGGAGGGGTCAGCTGCACCACCCGGAAGTCCTCGCCGGTGGCGAAGTCGGCGTCAAGCCGCCAGCCGAGCCTCTCGTAGAAGCCCTTGGCCCGGTCGACATCGGCGACCGGCAGCACGACGACCTCGAGTTTCATGTCCACGAATCACGCGTCCTTTGCTTCTGTTGCTTCTGTTTCCCCGGCGGTCGCCGGGTCGCTGGGGTGCGGGGTGAGGGGTGTGATCTGCGTGGTCATCAAGCCGGCGACCGACAGCGGCAGCGACTCCGCGATCGCCCGCATCTCATCGACGTCCCGCGCCGCCCACAGGCCAAGGACGCGGGTGGCGCCCGGCTCGGGCGGCAGCGTCCAGAGCCGGATCAGGTGTCCCTGCCCCGCCAGTTCACGTGCGCTCACCGCCTCGCGCGCGATCGCGTCGTCGACCGCCACGTCCGGCGTGCCTTCCGGGACGGTGAAGGTGAAGGTGGTGAAGAACTCGCCGGCCCTTTCCAGGGCCGGCCCGCGGGCCGGCGGGTCGTTCGGGTGCGGCGAAAGCGGCGTGACCTCGTCGGTCCGCCAGACGCGCAGCGGCATCGAGGCGAGAACCTTCTCGAGCCCGGCAGCGTCGGCGGCGGCGAACAAGCCTAGCGTGCGCCATTCGCCAGGTGCCAGCGGCGGACGCCACAGCCGGAGCAAGTGCCCGGCGGCCGCCAGCTCGCGCGAGCGCGCGGCCTCGCGGGCTCGCACGTCGTCGACGGTCTCTTCGCTTGTTTCCGCCGGAACGCGGGTGGTCATCGTGACGAGGTATTCCATGTCAGGGGCCCTCCTGGCGGGCAACGATGTGTCGGGGGTCAGGATGGGGTGTCGAGAACCACGCGGAACCGGGCCTGGCCAGAGAACACCCGGTCGCTCGTGTGTACTTGCATGGGGTCCGGACTGGCACCGGCAATCACCAGGGTCCCGCCGGGGGCGAGGCCCTTCACCAGCGGTGACATGGACGAGCCGCTGGCGGCGGTGGCGATGATGGCGACCGCCCCGCCGAGGTCGCGGCGGACCGGGCCGCTGGCGCGCGCGTAGCAGACCTCGGCGTACCCGCCGTCCACCGGCTCCCTGTTACCTCGAATGCTCGGTAAGTGTCCACGGTCCCTCCCGTGAGCGCCTGCCACAACACATCCGGCTTGCGAGCTCACGCAGAGTTTACGCCCCGGCGCTAGCCGGCTCATTGGGCGGCCCTCGGTGCCGCACAAGCCACGCGCCGCAGTTTCTGGCAAAGCGCACAATTCAATAGCCGCAGGCAGCGCGTACGATCGCGGCATGATCGACGGCGAGCTGGCGGGCGGCGACCTACGGGACAAGCTGCTCGCCAGGATCAGGGACCACCGCGCGGAGTTCGAGGCCGCCGGGAACCGGGCCGAGGAACTGCGCACCTTGCCGCCGGACACCGTGCGGACGCTGCACGATCTCGGGATCTTCGGCCTGAAGACGCCGCGGGAGCTTGGCGGGACGCCGCTGGACCCGCTGGACTTCTGCGACGTCATCGAGGAGCTAGGGTACGTCGACGTGTCGACGGCCTGGGGAGCCATGATCGGCGTCGGCTGCGCCGGCATGGCCGGCGGCTGGCTGCCAGACGGCGGAGCACGGCGGGTGTTCCCGGCAGACCGCCCGCTGCCGCTGATCGCCGGCCAGCTGCAGCCGCGGGGCACCGGCCGGCCGGTCGAGGGCGGGTACGTGGTGACCGGGCGATGGAGCTTCGCCAGCGGCATCGCGCACGCCAGCTGGGTGATCGCCGCCTTCCTGGTGACCGGCGAGGACGGCCGCGTGCTTGTCTTCATCGCGCCCAAGGATGAGGTCACGGTCATCGACAACTGGCACGTGGCGGGCCTGGTCGGCACCGGCAGCATGGACTTCAGCATGGACGAGGTCTTCGTTCCCGACGAGATGACCTGGGACCGGATCGCGCCGCCCGCCCGCGGCGGCGATCTGTTCCGCCAGGAAGGACTGCTATTCGTGGCCAACGAGGTGCCGCCGCTGTGCGTCGGGATGGCGCGCCGCGCGCTGGACGACATGACCGAACTGGCCGGCGGCACGGCACGGTTCGCGGGCGGCAAGACGCTCAGCGAACGTGCCGTCTTCCTCAAAGAGCTCGGCCGGGCAGAGACCAAGGTCCGGGCGGCCAGGCTGGTGCACCGCGACGCGATCGCGGCGGCCTGGGAGGCGACGCTGGCGGGCACCGGCGCGTCGCCGGCGCAGCATGCCACGGTGCACGCCGCCTCGGTGTTCGCCGTCGAGACGTCCGCCGAGGTGATCACCGACCTGTTCAGGTACGGCGGCGGCCGGGTGCTGTCGCTGTCCCACCCGATGCAGCGGCACCTGCGGAACGCGCTCGCCGCCCGGCAGCACGTGGCGGTCACCGAAGAGAACTACGAGACCGCGGGCCGGGAGCGGATCCAGTCCGCCAAGAACCGCGGGGACTGACCACAAGAGCTAGGGAGCGGACGACGGTGTTCAGCGGCCTTGCGGGCAAAGTGGCGATCGTGACGGGCGGTGCTGGCGGGCTTGGCTCCGCCGCGGCCCGCCGGCTGTCGGAGGAGGGCTGCCGGGTCGTGGTCGTGGACCGCGACGGCGACGGAGCGCGCGAGGTGGCCGACGGGTTGCCTGGCGAGGGCGCCTGGGTCCAGGCAGACGTCGCGAGCGAGGACGACGTCGAGGGTTACCTCGACGCCGCCGCGCGCAGATTCGGGCAGGTGGACCTGCACCACATCAACGCCGGCATCCCCGGGTCATCCTGCGGCTTCCCGGACCTGGACGTGGCGGAGTTCGACCGCGTGATGGCCGTCAACGTGCGCGGCGTGTTCCTCGGGCTGCGCGGAGCCTTCCGGCGGTACCGCGGCCGGCAGAACGTCGGTAACGTCGTGCTCACCGCCTCGATCGCCAGCCTGCGGGGCAGCGCGGACCTGATCGCGTACCAGACGTCCAAGCACGCGGTGCTCGGCCTGCTGCGCGGCGCGGCCATGTACGGCGGGCCGCTCGGCATCCGGGTCAACGCGGTCGCGCCGGGGATCGTGCCGACCAACCTGTTCCCGTCGGGCGGGGCGCTGGGGTCCGCGCCGGGCGGCAGGGACGACATGCGCCAGCGCGCGACGACCACCCCGCTGCGGCGAGCCGGAACTCCGGCGGAGATCGCGTCGGTCGTCGCCTTCCTGCTGAGCGAGGAGTCGGCGTACATGACTGGCGAGGTGGTTTCCGTGGACGGCGGCGCGGCGATCATGAGCACGGTGCGCCCCTCCGGCGGCGCGGGCGCCTGGGACTTCGAGTCGCTGGACCGCAGGACCTACCTGCCTCGGGGCGGGTGGGTGGGTGCAGGAGGAGAGGAGTAGCGCGTGAGTGGCAGACAGGTCGGCTTCGTCGGTCTCGGCAACATGGGCGGGCGGATGACCAGGCGCCTGGTCGCGGCGGGCATCAGCGTCGTCGGGTTCGACGTGCGGCCTGGCCAGGCCGCCGCGGCCGGCGCGACGCCGACGAGTTCCCTGGCTGAGGTCGGTAATGGCAGCGACTGCGTGCTGCTGTCGCTGCCGGACAGCACGGCGGTGGAGAGCGTGGTGCTCGGCGACGGCGGCGCCGGCGGCCTGGCCGACGCGGCAACGCCAGGGCAGGTGATCGTCGATCTCAGCACCGCCGCTCCGGCCTCCACCCGGCGGCTGCACGCCGCGCTCGCCGAGCGCGGCGTGCAGTACCTGGACGCAGGCATCTCCGGCGGGGCCGCGGCCGCGGAGAAGGGCTCGCTCACGATCATGGTCGGCGGATCCGAAGCCGCGCTAGACAGTGTCCGCTGGGTGTTCGAGCCGATCGCGTCGAAGGTGGTGTTCATGGGCGACAGCGGCGCCGGGCACAGCACCAAGCTGCTCAACAACTTCCTCAACGCGGTCACGCTGGCAGCCACCGCGGAGGTCATGGTGGCCGCGCGCAAGGCCGGGCTCGATCTCGCGGCGGTCCTCGATGTCATCAATCACAGCAGCGGCGTCAGCTACGCGAGCACGAACCGCTTCCCGCACATCATCAACGGCGACTACCTGGAAGGCGGCCTGACCAGCGCGCTCATGACCAAGGACGTCGTGCTGTACGTCGATCACGTCAGGGAACTCGGCGTACCGTGCCTGAACGCGGCCGGCCCGCTGGCCACCTTCGGCGCGGCCATCAACCTCGGCTACGCCGACCAGATCAGCAACCGGGTGGTGGACGCGATCGGCGACCTCGCCGGCGGGGTCCGGCTGCACACCGGTTCCGGCGGACACGGCACGGAGGGCTGAGCGGTGCCAGACCACGAGATCAAAGCCGGGCGCGTCGGGTTCGTCGGCCTCGGCAACATGGGCATGCCGATGGCCAGGCACCTGGCCGAGGCCGGATACGACGTGATCGGCTTCGACGCCTCGGCCGCGGTGATGCGATCCGTCGCCGACAGCGGCGAGCTCACCGCGGCACCCGCGCTGACCGCGGTCGGCGAGGACGCGCAAGCGGTCATCCTCATGCTGCCGGACTCCGACGTGGTCGAGCAGGTGCTGCTCGCCGAGGGGCTGCTCGCCAGCCTGACGCCGGACACCATGGTCGTCGACATGAGCTCATCGGATCCGGCGCGCACTCGAGTGCTGGCGCAAAGAGCCGCCCAGAGCGGTGTGACGTTGATCGACGCTCCCGTGTCCGGCGGTGTGGCCGGGGCGCGAGCCCGCTCGCTCACCATCATGGTCGGCGGCCCGGAGCCGGCGTTCACCGCCGTCCGGCCGATGCTGAGCGCGATCAGTCCCCGCGTGGTCCGGGCCGGCGACGTAGGCGCCGGGCATGCCGTCAAGGCGCTGAACAACCTGATGTCCGCGGCACACCTGATCATCAGCTCCGAGGCGCTGATCGCGGGCCGCCGGTTCGGGCTGGACCCGGCGGTCATGCTCGAGATCATCAACGGCTCGAGCGGGCGCAGCGGCTCCACGCAGAACAAGTGGCCCAACTACGTGCTCACCGAGCGGTACGACGCCGGCTTCAGCATCCAGCTCATGGTCAAGGACATGAGGCTGGCGCTGGGGATCGAGCGCGCGACCGGAACGCCGGCGACGGTCAGCCAGGCGGCCCTCGCGGCGTGGGAGGCGGCCGCCGCCGACCTGCCCCCCGCCGCCGACCACACCGAGATAGCCCGCTGGCTCAGCCAGTCCTGACCCGCTGCGGGCGCCCGGGGCGTCAGTCGAAGTTGTTCTTGCGGCCCTCGCGGACGTAGTCGACGGTCGAGCGGATGTGGCCCTCGCCGTGCACGGCCTTCTTCTTGGCGATGTGGCCAAACATCTGGATGCCGAACCCGCCGTCCAGGTCGCTGACGATCCGCTGCTTCCACGGGCGCCGCACGATCTGCGTGGTCAGCCGCCTGACGGTTCGCGGCTGGGTCATGATGTGGTCGGCGATCTGGTAGGCGCGAGCGATCAGCTCCGAGCGCGGCACCACCTCGTTGACCATTCCCCATTCCAGGGCCTGCTCGGCGCTGATCGCCTCGCCGGTCAGCAGCGCGTACGCGGCGCGCTTGACTCCGAGCAGTTCCTGGAAGGCGTTGTGGATGCCGTCGGCGGGCACCGAGCCGATGTCGTAGTGCAGGTCGAAGATGGTGGCGCCCTCGGCGGCGAGCGTGATGTCGCACATCAGCACGATCTCGGAGTGGAAGCCGGGCCCGTTCATCAGGCCGATGGTGGGGATCTCCAGGTCGTTGACCAGGGCGCTGACGTTGATCCTGCCGTCCTTGTAGGCGTACTCGTAGGCCCAGTACTCCATGTCGGCCTCTTCGAGGGCGAACCCGTCTGGATCGGAGCCCATCATGAACTCCTCGCCCGAGCCGGTGAGGATGAGGATCTCGTTCTCCGGGTCCGCGCCGACCGTCTTGAGCATCTGGCCGAGCGAGCGGTGGTTCTCCACGCTGAGCTGAATGGGGCCGCCAAGCGTGTGCGCCTCGACGAGAAGCACGCCGTCCTCGCGGCGTTGCATCCGGTAGAAGTCCTTGAACCTCTCGCTGTACTCCTCGAAGCGCGGCGTGGGGACGAATTGCTGTAGCGACATCGGTGTTCCTTCTGGAGCGTGCGTGTGGTTGCACGTAGGACATTAGCCCCTGGCCGCTGAACCGGCCCGCGGCGGATTACGTGTTTATTGCGGGTGACGGGCCCATCGCAATGCGACCACTGCGATGCAGGGGATCGCGGCTTAGGGCTGCCCGCGATTGCCCCGCATCGGGGACTCAACGCGGAGGCACAGCATGAAACCACGATTGACAAGCTCACGACGCCTGCCCAAATCAATGCTCGCCGCGTCCGCGCTAGTCGCGGCCGGCTCCCTGACCTGGATCGGAATGGCCGGCGCCCAGGCAGCGCCGGCGGCGCCCGCGCACGTGAACCACGGCGGGACGGTCCTGCAGACCAACCTGGTGTCCGACCTGCCGGGCATCGCCGCCGTCACCGACCCCAACCTGGTCAACCCCTGGGGCATCTCTGAGAGCACCGGCAGCCCCTTCTGGATCTCTGACAACAACTCCGGCCTGACCACCCTCTATCAGGTGCCGGGCGCGAGCAGCGCGCCGGTCTCGGTCGTCCCGCTGGTCGTGAACATCCCCACCCCAGTCGCCACCACCGGCGGCGCACCGACCGGGACGGTGTTCAACTCCGCCAACGCGAGCGGCGCCTTCAAGGTCAGCGGCCTGAACAAGAGCGGGCAGCCCGCGTCCGCCGCGGCCCTGTTCCTGTTCGACACCGAAGACGGGACGATCGTCGGCTGGAACCCCGGCATCGACCCCACCGGGAAGTTCGCCGGCGCGGGCGGCGCCAGCGCTCAGGCTGCCATCGCTGTGGACAACTCAGGCAACAACTTCACCAACCCGGACCCGAACCAGCAGACCGGCGCGGTCTACAAGGGGCTGGCCATCGCGACAAGCAGCACGCCGATCATCACCGGTGACGCCAGCAGCACGGCCCTGCTCTACGCCTCCAACTTCCGCGCCGGGACCGTCGAGGTCTACGACTCGACGTTCACCAAGGTCACGACGCTGCCGGCCGGAGCGTTCACCGACCCGCGGCTGCCCGACGGCTACGCCCCGTTCAACGTCCAGGTGCTGAACGGGCAGGTCTACGTGACCTACGCCAAGCAGGACGCCACCAAGCACGACGACGACGCCGGCCCGGGCCGCGGCTTCGTCGACGTCTACAACCTCGACGGCACCCCCGGCCTGCCCGGCGGCAAGGTTCGCCTGATCTCCCGCGGGCCGCTGGACTCGCCGTGGGGGCTGGCGATCGCGCCGACGGGCTTCGCGGGCCTGTCCGCCCGCGGCGGCGACCCGGTGCTGCTCGTGGGTAACTTCGGCAACGGGCGCGTGCACGCCTTCGACGCCGCCAACGGCTACGAGCTGGGCTCGCTCAGGGACCCCGACGGCGAGCCCATCGTGGTCGACGGGCTGTGGGCCCTGCGGGTCGGCAACGGCGGGTCCGGCGGCCTCGCGAACACGGTGTACTTCACCGCGGGCCTGTTCGGCGAGACGCACGGCCTGTTCGGCTCGTTCACCACAGCTACCCCTGGGTCGGCCGAGGGACCGGCCGAGGGACAGTGGGTGCAGGCGAACCTGGACGAGGTGCAACTCGCCCTGACCCAGCTCAACAAGGATGTCGCGAGCGGAGCGCCGGCGGCCACCATCGACACGGACAGGCAGGCGCTCAACGCCGACACCCGCCAGTTCGCCGACGTGGCGCGGGATTACGGTGCCGACGCCGTGGCCGACGCCGGGTGAGCAGCGGGGCTTTAGGCAGGCGCCACCGTCCGTTCGGGATAAAAATCTTCTAATTTTTCCGAACGGGCGGTGGCGCTGCGTCGTCAGATGCCGCCTGCCAGCCGGTAGTAGGCCGCGTTCCAGAGCAGCGCGTTCTCGAACGCGGCCGCGGTCGTGGATTCGTCGATGACCAGCAGCTCAACGCCTGCCATCCGGGCGAAGTCCTGGAAGGCCTCCACGCCCACCGCGGTGGACATGACGGTGTGGTGCGCGGCGCCGGCCTGCAGCCAGGCCGTCGCGGAGGTGTGGAAGTCGGGCGCGGGCTTCCAGACCGCGCGGCCGACGGGCAGCTTCGGCAGCGGCTCGGCGGGCGGGACCAGGTCGACCACGTTGGCGACGAGGCGGAACCGGTCGCGCATGTCGGACAGCGCGACCACGATGCCCGGTCCCGGGTCGGCGGTGAAGACCAGGCGCACCGGGTCCTCCCGGCCGCCGATGGCCAGCGGGTGGATCTCCAGCCGCGGCCGCGACGTGGTCAGGGTCGGGCAGACCTCGAGCATGTGCGCGCCGAGGATCCGCTCGTGCCCCGGGGTCAGGTCGTAGGTGTAGTCCTCCATCAGCGACGCACCGCCCGGCAGGCCCGCGCCCATCACCTTGGCCGCCCGGACCAGCACCGCCGTCTTCCAGTCCCCCTCCGCGCCGAACCCGTACCCGTCGGCCATCAGGCGCTGCACGGCGAGGCCGGGAAGCTGCTTCAGCGCGCCGAGGTCCTCGAAGTTCGTGGTGAACGCCCCGAACCCGCCGCCGTCGAGGAACGAGCGCAGCCCGGCCTCGATGGCGGCGCCATCGCGCAGCGACTGGTGCCGCTCACCGCCGGGCCGCAGTTCCGGCACCACGTCGTACCGCTCCAGGTACTCGTCTGTTAGTGCGCCCACTTCGGCCGGGCTGGCGGCGGCGACCTCCGCCGCCAGGTCGTTGACGCCCCAGGTGTTGACCGAGACCCCGAACACCGCCTCCGCCTCGGTCTTGTCGCCCTCGGTCACCGCGACGAACCGCATGTTGTCGCCGAACCTTGCCAGCTTCAGCGATCGCGTCGCCGCCCAGCCGGCCGCCGCCCTGGCCCACGTCGCCACCCGCGCGGCCACCCGGGGATCGGACACGTGACCCACCACGGTCTTACGGCGCACCGCCAGCCGGGTCTGGATGTAGCCGAACTCGCGGTCGCCGTGCGCGGCCTGGTTCAGGTTCATGAAGTCGAAGTCGATCGTCGACCACGGCAGCTCGACATTGGCCTGGGTGTGCAGGTGCAACAGCGGCTTGTCAAGCACGTTCAGCCCGGCGATCCACATCTTCGCCGGGCTGAACGTGTGCATCCACGCCATCACGCCGATCACGCCATCGTCGCCGTTAGCCTCGAGCATCACCCGCCGGATGTCCTCGGGCCGGGTGAGCACCGGCCGCCACACCACGCGCACCGGGATGTCCGGGCTAGCCGCCAGGGCACTGGCGATGGCGCGGGACTGTTCGGCCACCTGCCGGAGAGTCTCCTCTCCGTACAGCATCTGGCTCCCGGTCAGGAACCAGACCTCGAGGTCATCAAGCGCAGCCGCTACTGACATCAGTGCAGCGCTCCTTGGTGCGTACGTGCTGGCAGCGTCATGCCGAGTGCTGGCGCTCTTCGAGCGCCCTGCGATATTCGGCCACCGCCATGTCGGTGAGCTCGTCCGCCGACGTCTCGGCCGTTAGCTTGTCCAGCGTGATCCGGCCGCCCTGGATCAGGTTGATCCGGTCGCACACCTCGAGTACGTGCGCGTAGTTGTGCGCGATGATGATGATCGAGACGTTGCCTTCGTGCTTGAGCCGTATGATCAGGTCCAGGATGATCGCGCCCTCCTTGACACCCATCGCGGCCAGCGGCTCGTCCAGGAGCAGGATCTTCGGGTTCGAGAAGACCGAGCGGGCCACCGCGACCGCCTGGCGCTGCCCGCCGGAGAGCATGGCCACCGGCGCGTTCACCGACTGGATTTGCACGCCCATTTCATCGAGATGTTCCCTGGCCTCCCTCCGCATGACATGGTTCCGCACCAGCGGCCAGCGGACCAGCTCCCGGTTGAGGAACATGTTCTGGAACACCGTGAGCTGGCCGATCAGGGCAAGATCCTGGTAGACGGCGTCGATGCCGAGCGACCTGGCGTGGTCGACCGACTTGAAGGTGACCTGCTGGCCCTCCAGGAAGATCCGGCCGGAGGTGGGCGGCTGGAAGCCGCACAGGATCTTGAGCAGGGTGGACTTGCCGGCCCCGTTGTCGCCGATGAGCCCGAGCACCTCGCCGCGCCCCAGCCGCAGGTTCACGTCGGTCAGCGCGGTCACCGCGCCGAAGCTCTTTGCGATGTGCTCGCAGCGGAGGACGTCTCCCTCCGGGTTCGCGGGTTCCGCCTGGCCCGGTGGTGTGGTCGCCGTCATGTCAGCGTTGTCCCCTTTCCCGCACCCTCGCGAGCTGTACGTTCGCCACCATGGAGATGAGGATCGCCCCGCCGAAGATGATGTACAGCGGATCGGCGCTCACGCCGATGAGCGGGAACCCGTCTTGCAGGATGCCCAGCACCACCGCGCCGAAGAAGGCCCCCACGATCGTTCCCACGCCGCCAAGCATCGCCGTGCCGCCGATCACCGCCGCGGTGACCGCGTAGAACATGTACGTGTACGAGCCCGTGGTGGGGGCGATGTTGTCCGTGTAGTACATCACCTGCAGGCCGACAAGGGCGCCAAGCAGCCCGCACAGCATGAAGTTGCCGTACTTGATCCGGCCCACGTGAATGCCGGCCTCCCGCGCCCCGAGCAGGTTCCCGCCCACGGAGACCGTGTGCAGGCCCCAGCGGGTCCTTGTCAGCACGACATGGAACACCGCGGTGAGCGCGACCGCCCAGATGATCGGCGCCCACGCGTAGTTGTTGATCCACTTGCCGATGCCCAGCACATCCGCCGGGACGGCCGCCGGCTCGTCGTGAGACGTGGTATCGATGAGCCCCCACAGGATGAACCCCGTGCCCAGCGTGGTGATGAACGAGGGCACGCCGATCGTGACCGTGAAGAAGCCGTTGACCCAGCCGACCGCCAGCCCGAGCAGCAGCGCGCAAAAGATCGCGAGCAGGCCGGGGAAGCCCCAGAAGTCGGTCAGGTAGTGCATGAAGAAGGGGGCGAACCCGACGACGAAGCCGACCGACAGGTCGATCTCGCCGCAGATCAGCAGGTAGACCTCGCCCAGCGCGATGATGATGATGGGTGGCGTGAAATCGGACCACAGCAGGACCTGGTTCGACTTCGAGGTGAAGTCCGATCCCTTATCGATCAGGAAGTAGAGGAACAGCGCCGCGGCGATCACGAACACAGTTGCCTCGCGCTGCCGCCCCAGCATGCGCAGAAGTCGTATCAGCGCTCCGCCGAGGCGACCGCCGACACCCGCTTGCCCGCGCTGCGGGGCACCGGTCTCCCCTATGGTTCGCTGGAACGTGTCACTCAATTGGACCCATCTCCGCTTTCACTTCGGCACGTTGCCGCGCCCTGCCGGTTCGCGCTCGTGAAGCACGATTCACCGCCGGTAAACCCCGTGTCAAGACCACGTTCGCGCCGGGCGGGGCAGACCAGGACCGGCCTGCCCGCCCGGCGTGAACGGGCCATCACGTGCTAGTCGTCCCGATCGGCTGGCTGATGGCTCCGGAGGGCCGCGGGAGGTACGCCTCGGCCGAGGCTCCGCCCTGGTACCGGCTGTTCTTCAGGAACCCGCTCACGTTGCTCGGGGTCAGCACGGTCAGGCCGGTGTCGGTGTCCGGCGGCGCCAGCTGCGCGCCGGACAGGTTGTACAGGTAGAGGTAGAGGGTCGGCAGGAAGCCCTGCAGGTACGGGTCCTGGAAGATGCTGAATTTGATCGTGCCGGCCTTCAGGCCGTTGAGCGTCCGCGGGTCCGTGTCGAAACCGCCGGCCGGAATGTTCATGCCGGTCGAGGTCAGGGCCGCGGTGAGGTTCGCGGTGGACCCGGAGTCCACGGCGAACGCCCCCTTGAGGGTGCCCTTATGCCCGAGCATGTACGACTTCTCGGTCGACAGCTCGGTGGCGTCGACCGTGCTGGTTCCGATCTCGGTCACCGAGTAGCTGCTGCCGAGCACCGACACCGCGCCGTCGTAGCGGGGCTGGATGTTGCCGGTTCCCGGGGTGGCGATGAAGATCACGATCTCCCCGCCGCCCGGCACGAGCGTCTTGATCTGCTCGCCCATGGCCTGCCCAGACAGGTAGAGCGCCTGCCCGACGTAGGCCAGCCGGTTGGTGTAGATCTGGGGCACCCCGTGGGTGTAGATCCCGTCGGCGTTGTAGGTGATCACCGGAATGCCGGCGTTCATCGCGTTACTCACCGGAGTGGCCATCGACGAGTCGATCACCGACGTCGCGATCCCGGCCGCCTTGGCGGAGACCGCGGTGTTCGCGGCGCTGACCATCTCGGAGTCGACCGAGTTGGCCGAGCCGCTCCAGACCGGCGTCGGTATGCCGAGCAGCGTCGCAGCGTCGGCGAACCCGTACTTCGTCGGGGTGAAGAACTCGTTCGTGTCGGCGTGGTTCACGAAGTAGTACTGCTGACCGGGCACCGTCGGGAAGGGGTTCTTGCCGCTGCCCGCGGCCGCGGCGCTGCTGCTGTTCGAACTGCACGCGGCGAGCAGCGCCGACGCGGCCGCCGTGGCGCTCACCAGACCGGTGCCCGCCAGCAGCCTGCGGCGGGTCGGGCTGTTTCCCATATTGAGTGTTTGTATCGCCTCATCGACCTTGGGGTCGACTCTTCTCATCGCGGACCTCCAGTTTTCTCCTTCGATATGGAACTCCGTCTGACGCCGCCTGGCCTCGCGCCCGCCCATGCCGGCCGATGCGAAAACCGGAAGCGCAAAGCCGGCCACCCGGCCGGCGTCCCGCGCCCCGATGTCATCGGCACCTGCCGTGTTGCAGGCTCTAGCGCGCCACCCTCTAGCTGTTGTTAACGCTCATACTGTTACGCGATAATGCGAACGATACGACCATTTAGTGCGATAATCTAGATCATGGATTTCAGGATGGCAACGGACTAAGATCCCGTTCTCTTCGGGACCTTCGGCCGTGGCGGCGGGCAGGCGCTGGCCGTACTCGTTCTGGTAGCGCCGGTACAGCGCGTCGATCTGGTCCTGCGGCAGCGGGGTGAGCTCGCCCCTGCTGGCCGCCAGGTGCACCGTGCACGCCACGTCCTCGCACATCACCGCCGCCTTCACCGCGTCGCGCGCGTGTTTGCCGATGGTGAAGACGCCATGGCTGCGCAGCAGCACCGCCGGGGAGCGATGACCGGCCAGGGTCGCCACTACGGCGCGGCCGATCTCCGAGCCGCCGATCGGCGCGAACGGCCCGACCGGTATCTCGCCGCCGAACTCGTCGGCCATCGCGGTCAGCACGCAGGGGATCGGCTCGCCGCGGGCAGCCCACGCCGTGGCGTACCGCGAATGCGTGTGCACCACGCCGCCGACGTGCGGCATGTGCCGGTAGATATAGGCATGCGACAGGGTGTCGCTCGACGGTGCGAACTCGCCGGAAACCCGGGCGCCGTCCAGGTCGCATACCACCATCGACTCGGCCGTCAGGTCGGCGTAGCTGATCCCGCTCGGCTTGATCACCAGCAGTTCGGCTCCGGGCACCCGGGCCGAGACGTTGCCGGATGTCCACGCCACAAGGCCGTTGCTCAGCAGAGCCGCGTGCAGTTCGGCGACCGTGCGCCGCACCTCGCGGACGGCGGCGCTGACGGCCGGGTCCGCCAGGTCCGCAGTCATGGCCGCCGAAGCCATGCCTGGGCGAATTCGGCGCACGCTGCGCATACGCCCGTGCTCGAAATGTTAACGCTCACATTTCGTATTCTGGGCTAGCGAGGCGGGTTTGGCCATACCCATCCTGAGATCGCCTAGCGCCCCTTTCTTCAATATTTATAAAACAGCGACATTCGATGACGCTTCGTGCCCGGAATATCACGGGCACGGTACCGTGGCCCGCGACGCGGGACAGGCCGCATCCACGATCCGGGGACGCCCGGCCGCTCGCCCTTGGGATGCCGCAGCCAGTCGCTGTCGGAAACTCGGTAGCGATGCCACGCCGGCACCACCGGTTGGTCTTTGTCGCGGCAAACGGAAGCCTTGGGGTCCGTTTCTTATCGCCGCGGGGGTTGCGAAGTCGATGTCGCTCGCGAATGTTGCCGCCGGCCGGCGGGCAGCGGGCCGGCCGGGCCGGCGGGCCGCCTAGAGCTGGCGGCGGGCGGCCGGCGGACAGTGCAATCGCGCGGACCCGGGGAAGGCCCGGCCGCGCGGGCGCCTCCCATCGCCGCCAGCACAACGCGCCCACTATGCCCCAAATGCCGGAATATCAGATTCCGGCATTTCGGGCGGAGCCGTTAGGGGGAAAGATCGTGCGTCCTCCAGCACGCAGGATCTTTCGCCTTCTCCGACTGAGGGCATCGTCGCGCGCTGCCGGGAGACAGTCAGATCCGAAGTCCGTACGAAATCTCTGCGGGCAAGTGGCTGAGGTGGCTGGTGGTGCTGTAGTCGAAAGCGGTGGTGTGCCGTCAGCGCTGCTGGGCGGCGGATGCCGATTCGGTGGTTTCTGTGCGGCTTTCCGTACTGGGCGGCCAATGCCCTTTGTGATTGATTTGTGGTGTCACGCGGCGGGGCCCGCTGCTAATGTGCCCCTGCCAGGATGAAAGGGGTGGCTCGGTGGCCGGGATGATTTTCTTCACGGACAACTATCAGGACCGCAGCACCGACGACGGATATCAATTCGAGTTCTTCTGCCGTCGCTGCGGGAACGGTTACAGTTCGTCGTTCCAGCATTCGGCGACCGGATTCGGCGGCAGGCTGCTCCGGCTGGGCGGCGACATGCTCGGCGGGCAGGTCGGCGAGCGCGCGGCGCAACTCGGCTGGGACGCCGAATTCATGCGCGACACCACGCGCGGCTCGACCCGCGACAAGGCGCTCGCGAAAGCCGTCGACGAGATGAAGCCCTACTTCAAGCAGTGCCACAACTGCGGGCAGTGGGTCTGCGAGCAGGTGTGCTGGAACGCCGAACGGGGCCTGTGCGTCTCCTGCGCGCCCAAGCTCGACCAGGCGATCGCGGGAATGCAGGCGCAGGCACAGATCGACCAGCTCAACCAGAAGATCCAGTCCCAGGACTGGACCAAGGACATCAACTACCGCGACCAGGGGACAGGCTTGTGCCCGTCCTGCGGGCAGGAAAGCGGCGGCGGGAAGTTCTGCCAGAGCTGCGGCGGAGCGCTCGCCGCGGCGCAGTCGGCGAAGAAGTTCTGCGGGAACTGCGGAAGCGAGCTCACCGGGGCGAAGTTCTGCGGCGAATGCGGCACCCCAGCGGGGTAAGCCATGAGCTCCGCCCAGTACCGGATCGTCTCCCCGGCAGGCGATGAACTCGAGAGCGGCAGCGGTGACGTGGCCATCGCGGACGGGGCGCTGACGCTGACCCCGTCCGCGGGCACGGTGCTGCGCGTTCCGTTCGCGCACATCGCCTCGGTCACCGAACCCGCGCCGTTCACCGTGCGGGTGGCGCTCGCGGACGGCAACGCCGTCGAACTCAGCCGCCTAGGGACCATGCGCACCCAGTTGCTCGCCGAGCTTCGCGACGGCCGCGGTGACGACGCGGCGGCAGCGACCGCGGCGGTCGGCAAGCCCGCCACGTTCTCCGGTGCGGCGGGCGCGGCGCCGGCCGAGATCCGCGTCTACGAGGACGCGCTGCTCGTGCTGGCGGACGAGGCCGCCGAGCGGATCAGTTTCTCCTTCATCGAGGCCGTCGCGGCGCAGGATTACACGGTGACGGTCACGGTGGCCGGCCGCGCGCCTGTCACCATGTCCCGGCTCGGCCGCCGCACCGATGAGCTGGTGACGCTGCTGTCTGACCGGCTGCGTGAGGCGCGCGGGCGGACGGCTGCCTTCCTCGGCGCGCTGCTGCCCGGGCTCGACCCGATGGCGCTGCGCTCGGCCGCCGGGCTGCTCCGGGACGGCGTCGCAGTGCCCGCGCGCGCCCTCGACGGCATTCATCCCGACCTGACGAGCACGCTGCTGCGGATCGCGACGCTGCCGGACCGCGCCGAGGCGGTCGGCGCGCTCGCCGGGCGGACCGGCGTCGCGATCGGCTTCAAGCAGCTTGCCTCGGTCCGCAAGCCGGCGAGCGGCGGGACGCCCTGGCACGACCCATCCGTTGCGCCGCACATCGGCGAGCACGAAAGCCCCGGCGGGCTGTTCAAGCCCGGCCTGGGCGGCGCGATCGCGGCCGGGATCGCGTCCGGCATGGGACCCGGCCACTTCGCCGGGCCCGGCGCCCCGGGCGGCTTCGCCGGACCCGGCGGCCTCGCGGGACCAGGCGGGTTCGCCGGGCCGGGCGGCCTCGGCGGGTACGGCGGCTACGGGCCCGGTGGCTACGGCGGCTACGGCTACGGCGGGTACGGCGGGCCGTTCGGTGAGCTTGGCGGCGGGTACGGCATGTGGGGCGACGTCTGGGCGTTCCGCGCGCTCGGCGCCGGGATGAATTCCGGCCAGTCGTCGCGCCCGATGACGCCGCGGGCCAACGTCACGCACGGGCTGCTGACACCGGAAACCGAGGACCTGTCCGCGCTGACCGCCGGCGGCGACAACCCCACCGTGCTCGCGTTCGCGCTGTACGGCCAGCCAGGCGGCCGCCGGGTCGCCTACGAGGCGCTCAACGAGCCCGAGCCGATGACGTTCGTCTACCAGGCGGACGGCGACGGCGATGGCGGCACGGCGATCAACCGGGCGCTCGACGATGCCGGGTTCAACCCCGCCGCGGTGCACGCCGACGGGCTGACGGCCGCCGCCAGGCCCGATGCCCGCGCCTCGCTGCTCGCCCGGTCGCTTGTCGCCCAGGTGCCGCACGACGCGGGCTGGGCGGAGCGAGTCGCAGAACTGCTTGGACCACGATGACACATCCGCCCGAGGGCATCCTCGCCTCCGACGCCGACCGGGACGCCGCCGCCGAGGCGCTCGCCGACGCGGTAGCCGCCGGCCGGCTCTCGCTCGCCGACCACAGCGCCCGGCTCGACGCGCTGTTCGCCGCGCGCACCCGCGACCAGGTGACCGCGGTGACCGCGGACCTGCCGGCGCTCCCCGTCCGGCGCAGCGGGCTGTACCGGGCGGTGGACGCGTACCGCTGCACGGTGATCGGCGGATCGGCGCAGCGGACGGGCCGGTTCCCCATCGGGCGGTTCTGCACCGTGACGGCCGTCTTCGGCCGGGTGGACCTGGACCTGCGGGCGGCGGTGCCCAGCCAGCGGGAGATCACGCTGACGGTATGGGGCGTGGCGTCCCGGGTGACGATCGCCGTCCCCGCGGGGTGGGGGCTGACCGGCCAGGCCCTGGTGCTGGGCAGGAGCCAGACCGTCGCCGACAGCGACGGCGGCCCCGGCGATCCGCTGCTGCGGCTGCGCGGTGCCTGCGCGGGCGGCTCGCTGACCGTGACGCGGGCGTGAGGCACGCCTACTCACGCTAGCTGACATCCGCTACTGTCACGTTGTGCCTTTGGTCGCCGGGGTCGATTCCTCCACTCAGTCCACCAAGATCCTCCTGTGCCGGGCAGCAGACGGGACGGTAGTCGCGGAAGCGTCCGCACCGCACCCGGACGGCACCGAATGTCACCCGGAACACTGGTGGCAGGCGCTCAGCACCGCCGGACGTGACCTGCTCGAGCGCGCGGACGCGGTCGGGGTGGCGGCGCAGCAGCACGGCATGATCGTGCTCGACGAGGCCGCCGAGGTGATCCGCCCCGCCATGCTCTGGAACGACGTCAAGTCCGCGCCGCAGGCCGCCGAACTGGTGGCCGAGCTCGGCGGCCCCGCGGAGTGGGCCGCGCGCACCGGCAGCGTGCCGACCATGTCGTTCACCGTCACCAAGCTGCGCTGGCTGGCCGAACGCGAGCCGGACAACGCCCGCCGGGTGCGGCGCGTGCTGCTGCCGCACGACTGGCTGACCTGGCGGCTCGGCGGCGGGCACCGTGACGCCGAGCCCGCCACCGACCGCGGGGACGCGTCAGGGACCGGCTACTTCTCCCCCGCGACGGACAGCTGGCTGCCCGGCTACGCGCAGGCCGCGCTAGGGGCGCCGGTGGCGCTGCCGCGCCTGGCCGCCCCGGCGCAGGTCGTCGGCCAGACCTCCTGGGGCGCGGCGCTGTCCGCGGGCACCGGGGACAACATGGGCGCGGCGCTCGGGCTCGGGCTCGCCGATGAGGACGTGGTGGTGTCGATCGGCACCTCGGGAACCGCCTACGCGGTGACCGCCAAGCCGTCCGCCGACGCCACCGGCGCGGTCGCCGGCTTCGCGGACGCGACGGGACGGTTCCTCCCGCTTGTGGCCACGGTCAACGCGGCCCGCGTGCTGGCCGTCACCGCGCGGATGCTCGGCACCGACGCCGACGGGCTGGCCGGCCTCGCGCTCGCGGCCCCGCCGGGCGCGGGCGGGCTGACGCTGCTCCCCTACCTGGACGGCGAGCGCACCCCCAACCGGCCGGCCGCCAACGGCGTGCTGCGCGGCCTGACCACCTCCAACGCGACGCCGGAGAACCTCGCCCGCGCGGCCGTCGAGGCGGTGCTGTGCTCGCTCGCGGACGCGATCGATCACCTGCGGGCGTGCGGGATCACGCCAGGACGGGTGGTGCTCATCGGCGGCGCGGCGAAATCCCCGGCCATCAGGGCGATCGCGCCGGCAGTGTTCGGCGTCCCGGTCACGGTGCCCGAACCCGCGGAGTACGTGGCGCTCGGCGCGGCCAGGCAGGCGGCGTGGGCGCTGGCGCTGGCCAGCGGCGGGCCCGGCGCTGACGGGAACGGCGGGCCGCCCGACTGGCCGGCCCGGCCGGCCCAGACCTATACGGCGGAGCCGCTGCCGCACGTCCGTGACCAGTACGCGGCGCTGCGCGAGGACGCCGCGGCCTGGCAGCTGCGGTTACCGGGCGCTGTCGCGCGTGACCGGGGTAAGCGTCCGGCCCGGCAGCACTAAGTGGATGGCCACCGCCGGGTAGCCGGCCAACCGGGCTCACGGCGTGAGGATCACCTTCAGGCCGGTCCGCCGCTGCGCGGCCGCGAACGCGGCTGCGGCGTCCGTTAGCGGCGCCCGCACCGACACCAGCGGATCCAGAGCCACGACGCCGTGTGCGGCCAGCGTGATCGCGCGCGGGTACACCTCGTTCATCCGGCGCACCATGGCGATCGTGAGGCCCTTGCGCCGCGCCAGTGACGCCGGGAACGTGGTGGTGTCCGCGTCCGGGATGCCGCCGAGCACCACCCGGCCGCCCGGCCGCACGGCCTCCATGGCCGCCCGCACCGCCGCGTCGGTCCCGGCCAGCTCGAACGCGACGTCCGCGCCGAAGCCGGAAAGGGCGGACGCCCAGTCGGCCGGGTCTGGCACCTCGTCCGCGCCGAACCCGATTGCCGCCTCCCGGCGGTGCGCCAGCGGCTCGATGGCGAGCACGCGGCTGGTGCCGGCGGCGCGCAGCAGCTGGACGAGCAGCAGCCCGATCGGCCCGCAGCCGACGACCGCCGCCGCCCCGCCGAACGGCAGGTGGCCAAGGCCCAGCGCGTGCAGCGCCACGCCGAGCGGCTCGAGCAGCGCCCCTGCCGCGTCGCTGACCTCATCAGGCAGCGGGTGCAGCAGGTGCTCCGGCCACGGCATGAGCTCGCGCAGCATGCCGTCGGTCTCGCCGTGCCCGGCGAACCGGATCCGGTAGCACAGGTTGCGATAGCCGTCACGGCAGGCGCGGCAGGACTCGCACGGGATGGCCGGATCGATCGCGACCCGCTGCCCGCGCCGCGGCCCGCCGGCGATCACCCCGGCGCCCTCGTGCCCGAGCACGAGCGGGCGCGCCAGCCTCGCGTCGCCGATCGACCCTTCGGTCCACCAGTGCAGGTCTGACCCGCAGATCCCGACGGCGCTGACCCGGACGAGGACTTCGCCGGCGCCAGCCGCCGGCGCCGCCTCGTCCATGACCCGGATATCCCCGGTCCCGAAAAGTCTCGCTGTCCGCACTCCCACTCTCCTCATCATCCCGAACGATAGGTGGCGTCTGTACGGGAGAAGTCCCGAACGAACCGGGCCGGCGGTACGAGAGATTACGATTTTCGAAAGTTTCGATTTAACGCTTCGCAACATGAGCCCGAGACGACATAGGACTCGAGTACCAAAAACAACATTAAGTCACACAAATACTGGACCTTTGCGGGAAACTTGAGTATTGACACGGTTTCTCAGCACCCTTAGGTTTCGATTATCCGACAGATTCGCGCCGAAACTTTCGCATGAGGGCGAAAAATTTCGTGCGACGGGAGGAAATGCATGAGACGCCGTAGTCTTCTCGCGATGGGTGCTGCCGGCAGCGTAGCGGCGGTACTGGGCACCGGCACAGCCGCTTCCGCGGCGGCGTCTGGCGCCAAGCTGGCCACCAGGGCCAACTCACACCATGATGAATTCGACCCCACGTCATTGCGCGCGCTCGGCCACAAGATCGGTATGCACATCGGCAGCGCGATTATCCCGCAAGACATCGACACCCCCGCCTGGGCGGCCATCGCGGCGGCCCAGTTCAACGTGTACACCCCGGGCAACGAAATGAAGTGGCAGGTCGTCGAGCCGGAGCAGGGCGTGTTCGACTGGACCGGCGCCGACAACCTCGTCGCGTTCGCGGAAGCGAACAAGGCGCGGGTACGCGGCCACACGCTGCTGTGGCACAACCAGCTGCCTACCTGGCTCACCACCGGCGTCGGCAACGGCACCATTACCTCCTCACAGCTGTGGTCGCTGCTTGAGGCGCACATCTTCACCGAGGTCGGGCGGTACCGCGGGAAGATCTGGCAGTGGGACGTCGCCAACGAGTTCTTCCTTGACGCCGACCCCTCGGGCATCAACCCGAACGACTTCTGGATTCAAGCCCTCGGGCCAACCGTCATTCCCCAGGCCTTCAAGTGGGCGCACGAGGCCGACCGGGGCGCGCTGCTGTTCTACAACGACTACAACATCGCGGGCGAGGACGGCACGAACGCCAAGAGCGACGCGGTCTACGCTTGGCTGCAGCAGATGCTGGACGACGGCGTGCCGATCATGGGCGTCGGGAACCAGGGTCACCTCGACACGCAGTACGGGTTCAGCGGCCAGCGGTTCCAGGCGGACCTAGAGCGGTACGCCAGCCTGGGCCTCAAGGTCGCGATCACCGAGGCAGACGTCCGCACGTTCGTCAACAACGCGACCGACCAGGTGCCGACCGACAACCTCGCCCTGTTCGCGCAGCCGTACGAGTTCGGGCAGATGATGAAGGCCGCGATCGCGGTGCCCAACGTCATCTCGTTCACCGTCTGGGGCTTCACCGACGCGGACTCGTGGGTGCCCGGCTTCTTCACCGGCGAGGGATACGCCACGATCTACGACGTGAACCAGAACCCGAAGCCCGCGTACTTCGAACTGCAGCAGGACCTGATGCAGGCCGCGGGCGTTCAGCACCACGTGCGAACCAGGAACGGCTAGCCGTCTCAAGCCGATCCCGCCGGCGGCTCACGAAGCGGCCGGCGGGATCACCCATAAGCTGGCCTGCCCAGGCCAGCTGAGACCCGGAAAGGCGGTGATCGCGATGGCGGCGAGCGTCCGCCCGCTCAGCCGTCCGGTTACCGGGCCGGCGCCGCGCCCTGGCACGGCCGACCCTCCCCGAACGGTCAGCGCCGGCCAGTTGCATCTCGCCGCGCTGGCGAGCGCGCCGTTCTGGGGGCGCCAGTACACCCGCCTGTTCCTGGCGGACTGTCCCGGCATCACCGAAGACACAGCGGAGACCGCACAGCTGATCGTGTCGGAACTGGTGACCAACGCGGTCCGCGCGTCAGGCTGTGACCTCAGCGGCCGCGAGCCGAGCTACTCGCAACGAACGGGAGCCGGGGTCATCCGGCTGTCGTTGCGGCGGCTCAGGGACGGGCTGCTCATCGAGGTCAGCGACGCCTCCCCCGGCTCGCCGCTGTTTGTCCGGGCTGGGCGCGAGGGTCGCGACACCGAACACGGTCGCGGGCTGATGCTCGTGGACGCGCTCTGCGAGGACTGGGGCTACTACCCCGCACCCCGCCGCGGCAAGGTCGTCTACGCCTTTCTGAGCCTGGCCTGACGACCCGCCGCGCGGGATGCGGGAGCAGGCGCGGTCAGCGGACGCCGTAGAGGTGCTCCATGGCGAGCTGGTCGAGCCGCTCGTAGCCCATGCCACGGTCGGCGAGGGCGCGGGTGTCCACGGTGACCTCGCGAACGTCGTGCCAGGTCTCCCCGGGAGCCAGCGTCGGCTCGGCGAGTTCGTGCGTGCGCGCGGCGCGCAGCGCCTCCTGCACCTCCGGGTCGGCGCGGAACGCGCGGGCCTTCTCCCGCAGGATCAGGTAATTGCGCATGCACGCGGCGGCCGACGCCCAGACACCCTCGTCGTCCTCGGTGCGCGGCGGCTTGTAGTCGAAGTGCACGGGGCCGGAGTAGCCGCCGGCGAGCAGCGTGTCCACCACCCAGAACGCGCCGCGCACGTTCCCGGCGCCGAACCGCAGGTCCTGGTCGTACCGGGGCCCGTGCTGCCCGTTCAGGTCGATGTGGAACAGCTTGCCGTGCCACATCGCCTGCGCGATGCCGTGCGCGTAGTTCAGGCTCGCCATCTCCTCGTGACCGATCTCGGGGTTGACCCCGACGATCTCGGAGTGCTCGAGCGAGTTGATGAAGGCGAGCGCGTGGCCGATGCTCGGCAGCAGGATGTCGCCGCGCGGCTCGTTCGGCTTGGGCTCGATGGCGAACCGGATGTCGTATCCCTGGTCGAGCACATAGGAGCTGAGCAGGTTCAGGCCCTCGGCGTACCGGTCGAGCGCGACCTGGATGTCCTTGGCGGCACCGGATTCGGCGCCCTCCCTGCCGCCCCAGAAGACGTAGACCTTCGCGCCAAGCTCCGCGGCCAGGTCCAGGTTGCGCATCACCTTGGCGAGGGCGAAGCGGCGCACCTCGCGCTCGTTCGCGGTGAAGGCGCCGTCCTTGAACATCGGGTGGCCGAACAGGTTCGTGGTGGCCGTGGTGACCACGAGGCCGGTCTCGTCGAGCGCCTTGCGGAACGCCGAGATCCGCTCGTCCCGCTCGGCGGCCGAGGCGTCGAAGTCGAACACGTCGTTGTCGTGGAAGTTGACGCCGTAGGCGCCAAGCCCGGCGAGCTTGCGCACGGCCCGCTCGGCCGGCATCGGCGGGCGCACCGCCGTGCCGAAGACGTCCGTCCCTTGCCACCCCACGGTCCATATTCCGAACGAGAAGTGGTCTTCGCGAGTGGGGACATACGGATCTGCGGGCATGGCTTGGCTCCTTATATATAGGTCCTGTGCGAGTGGTCTCCCCGAGCGTAAGCCGGCGGAGATGTCCGCTCCTAGGGGCCGCAGGACCTGCCCCCCGGGCGGAAGGTCCAGGGGACAGGTCGCGCGGTTTTGCGGGGCGTCCCCCTGGGGGGGTCGGGGAACGCCCCGCTCGTCGCCCGGGCGTCACTCTCCCGGGCAAGCATCGCTACCCCTTGACGGCACCGGCGGCGCCGGCCACGAGGTAGCGTTCGGCCCACACGAAGATGCCGAGGCAAGGGATCATGGAAACCGCGGTGAACGCGAAGATGGCCGCGGTGTTCGACGAGTACTGGCTCTGGTAGGTCGCGACGCCAAGCGGCAGCGTGAAGTGCGACTCGGTGGTGAACACCAGCAGCGGCAGCAGGTACTGGTTCCAGCTGTTCACGAACGTGAGCAGCGCGACGGTGACAAGCGCGGGCTTGCACAGCGGGATCAGGATCTGCACGAAGAACCTGAGCCTGCTGGCGCCGTCCACCAACGACGCGTCCTCGAGTTCGCCGGGGATGGCGCGCATGAACGGGCGCAGGATGAAGATCGTGATCGCCAGCGAGAACGCCGCCTCGGGGATCGCCACGCCGAACTGGTTGTCAAGCAGGTTGAGGTGCTGCAGCAGCAGGTAGAGCGGCAGGGCCGCCGCCGCGATCGGGAACAGCAGGCCGGAGACGAACAGCGTGAACAGGCCCTCCCGGCCGCGGAACTCATACCGGGACAGGGCGAACGCGGCCATCGAGCCGAGAACGAGCGCGATGATCGTCGCGACGCCGGCGATCAGCGCGCTGTTGCCGAGGAACTGCCAGAACGGCGCGGTGCCGAGCACCGAGGCGTAGTTCGACCAGTCCCACGGGTGCGGCACGCCGACAGGCGAGCTGTTGATGTCACCTGTGGAGCGGAAACCGTCCACGATGACGAACAGCATCGGGACAATGGTTATCCCGAAGAGCACGATCGACACCAGGTAGGTGGCGGGCATGATCGTCCACCTGCGCTGGGTGACGCCGGGACTGTTGCGATGCCCTGCGGTCCGCGCGGCCATTTACCCCACCGCCCTGGTCAGGGCGCCCGCGGTATCCCGGCGCAGCGCGAACCTCTGGTAGATCAGCGAGAACACGAAGCAGAAGACGAAGATGATCACCGCGATCGCGGTGCCGTAGCCGAACTCCAGGCTGCGGAACCCGTCGCTGAACATGTACGTCACCATCGTTTGCGATGCGTCCGCCGGGCCGCCCTCGGTCAGGATCCACACGATGTCGAAGACCTGCAGCGAGCCGATCACCGTGAGGAAGACCCAGATCCTGATGGTCGGGGCGAGCAGCGGCAGCACGACCGACTTGGTGACCTGCCACGGCGTTGCGCCGTCGATGGCCGCGGCCTCGCGCAGCTCGGTGGGTATGCCCTGCAGGCCCGCGAGCAGCAACACGATCCCGAAGCCGATGTACTGCCAGGTGAGGACCACGAAGTTGGTGTAGAGGACGAGGTGGAGGTTCGCGAGCCAAAGCTGGACGAGCCGGCCGAGGCCGATCGCCTGCATCACCTGGTCGACGAAACCGCCGGGCTGCAGCATCAGCGACCACATGACCGCGGTGACCGCCGGCGGCAGCACGTACGGGGCGAAGATCACCAGGCGCATGAAGCCGCGGCCACGGAACTTGCGGTTGAGCAGGAGCGCGAGGGACAGGCTCAGCGGAAGCTGGATGACCAGGGACAAGACCGTGAGGATGAGCGTGTGCTGGATCGCCTGCACGAAAAACGGGTCGTTGAACGCGATCTTGTAGTTATGCAGGCCCCAGAAATCGTTGAGAGGTCCGAATCCGCTGTAGTTGAACAGGCTGTAGTAGGCGGCAATGACGATCGGCAGCAGCACGAACCCGGCGAACAGCACCAGCGCCGGGGTCAGCAGGATGGTCAGCTCGATCTTCTTGCGCAGCCCGCGCCGCCGACGGAAGCCGGGACGCGGCCCGGCCGCGACGGAGTTCTCCGTCGCGGCCGGGCCGGTCTGACCAGACGACGCTGTCTCAGTCCGGGCCATCGTCACGCAGGTCCGGCGACCGAGCTGATGATCTGCGAATTGCCTCCCTGACCCGCGAAGAAGTTCGCGATCGCGTTGTCGAGGTTCTGGCCGGGCTGGGTCGGCATCGCGGTGTCGAAGTAGATCGCGGTGTACGGCGCGCTCCCCGCGGCCTGCGCCGCGACCTTCTCCGCCGGGACGGTAAGGTCACCGATCGCAGCCGGGTTCGCCGGCAGGCCGACGCCCGCGCCCAGGATCAGCTTCTGCACCGCCGGAGTGTCCAGGTACTGCAGGAACTCCGCGCAGGCCGGCTCGGCCGCACCGTTCGTGCAGCTGAAGCCGTCTCCGCCGCCGAGCACGACCTTCGGGTTGCCCTGCCCGCCCGGGATGGTCGGGAAGGGGAACCAGCCGAGTTCGTTGTAGAGGTTCTTCTGGTCGGCCGCCGGGATGTCGCCCATCATGACGCCGGGGTCCCAGTCGCCCTGCAGTTCCATGGCGGCCTTGCCCTCGCCGACCATGCCGGCCGAGCTGCCCGCGCCCTGCTGTGACGACGTGCCGAGGAAGCCGGTCTGGAACGGGTTGGTCGCCATGAAGCTGGTCAGGTCGGTGGTCGCCTTGCTGAAGCAGGAGTTGCTCAGGCTGACCGAGGACATGGCCTGCTGGATGACGCTGGTCGGGCACTCCCTGACCGCGAAGTACTCCCACCAGAACGCGTCCGGCCAGCGGTCCTTGCTGCCGACCGCGATCGGCGTGATGCCCGCGGCCTTCAGCTTGGCGTCGTCGGACTCAAGCTGGGCGATCGTCGTCGGGGGCGAGCTGATCCCGGCCTTGGCGAACAGGTCCTTGCGGTACCAGAACCCGACCACGTGCAGGTCGTAAGGCACGCCGTACCAGCCGCCCTTGACATTCCAGTTCTGCGCGGCGCTGCCAAGCTCGCTGATCCAGCTGGACACGTCCGTGGACAGGTTCGTGAGCTTGCCCGAGGCGAGCTGGGTCTCCTCCTGGCCGCCGCCCCACTGCTGGTAGATGTCGGGCGGGTTGCTCGACGCCAGGGCCGGCGGGATCTTGGTGGTGAACTGCTCGTTCTGGATCGGGACGTTCTGGATCGTGATGCCAGGGTGCGAGGCCTCGAACGACTTGATGGCGTTCTGCCATACGGTGAGGAGCCCGCCCGACGTGGCGTTGTTCCACCAGGTCAGCGTGACCGGCGCGGACGTCGCACTGGTAGAGGGGCTGGCGGAAGTGCTGGTGACTGGCGTGCTCGAACTGCTGCTGCTGCTACTCGACGAACTGCCGCCGCTGCACGCGGCGGCCGCAGTTGCCGTCGCCGCAGCGAGTGCGATGGCGGCAATTGCCCGGCTGCTACGCATGGATGGTCATCTCCCGGAGAGGTTGGCCCTAGGCAGACGGGCGGCATTCTGAGCTCTGCTGCCGAACGGGCATTTCGAAAGTTTTTAGCAAGACTTTCGACGTGCCGTCATCGTAGAATCGTCGCCGCACGGCGGTCAACCCCCTGTTTCCACAGTGTTACCTACTTTTCGTCGAAGCTGTTCTCGGCCGTCTTGGACAGCCTGGGGAGATTCCCTTGACCACGCTATTCGCGTACGATGCAGCATGGACATCGCGCCCCAGGGCAACGCGCGGTGGGGCGAAAGTTTCGGCACGATACTCGAAAGGTGGCGCAGTGCGGCATCAAGAAGAGGACACCGCGCGACGGCCGCAGGGCGGGATCGCGCGACGGCGCGAGCCTGAGCGGCTGCTCGAGCCCAGAACCACGCTCGCCGCGATCGCCGCCGAGGCCGGCGTCTCGCTGCCCACGGTGTCAAAGGTAGTGAACGGCCGGCCCGATGTCTCCCCGTCTACCAGAGCACGGGTGGAGCAGCTTCTGGACCAGCATCAGTACGCGCGCAGCGGCCTGCGCAGGCACCGCCGCTCAGGGCTCGTCGACCTCGTGTTCAACGGTCTGGACAGCCCGTGGGCGGTGGAGATTCTGCGCGGCGTCGAGGAGTGGGGGGCGCAGCACGAGACGGCCGTCGCGGTCTCTTCGGTGCGGCATGGCGACGCTCGCCCCGCGAGCTGGACCAGCGCGCTGGCCAGCCACGACACCGACGGCGTCATCCTGGTGACCTCCAAGCTGACGGACACGCAGCTGCACCAGCTGCGCAGCGCGGGAATCCCGCTGGTCGTCATCGACCCGGCGAATACCCCGCCACCGGAGATCCCCAGCGTCGGCGCGACCAACTGGGCCGGCGGCCTCGCCGCGACCGACCACCTGCTGAGCCTCGGGCACCGGCGGATCGGCGCGATCACGGGGCCGATCGACTACCTGTGCAGCCTGGCGCGGCTCGACGGCTACCGTTCCGGCCTCGAGCGGGCCGGCGTGCGCTTCGACCGGGCCCTTGTCCGGTACGGCGACTTCCACCACGAGGGCGGTTTCGCGCGCGCCGTCGAGCTGCTCGACCTGCCCGAACCGCCGACGGCCATCTTCGCGGGCAGCGACCAGCAGGCCTTCGGCGTCTACGAGGCGGCCCGGCAGCGTGGCCTGCGGATCCCCGAGGATCTCAGCGTCGTCGGCTTCGACGAGCTGCCCGTGGCCCGCTGGGCGTCGCCGCCGCTGACCACCGTACGCCAGCCACTCGCCGAGATGGGCAGCGCGGCCGCGCAGATGCTCGGCGAACTCATCGAGGACCGCCCGCTGCGGTCCACCCGGGTCGAGCTGTCCACCGAACTGATCGTGCGCGAGTCGACGGCTGCCCCCGCTACCTCCTCCCTGGAGTCCTGACCGTGACCCGTCCGCTTGACACAACCGACATTTCGGGACTACCCGACGAGGGGGCTGGAACCGAGCGGAGCGAGGGCGAATCCGTCCTTGAGACCTGGCGCGATCCGACCTGCCCCGTGGATGACCGCGTCGCCGACCTGCTCGCCCGGATGACCCCGGCGGAGAAGATCGCGCAGCTCGGCAGCGTCTGGATGGGCGCTTCGGGAGACGGCGACGGGGTCGCCCCGATGCAGGACATGTTCAGCGACGCACTGCCGCCGCTCGACGAGCTCATCGCCGACGGTCTCGGGCAGCTGACCCGGGTCTTCGGCACCCGGCCGGTTGAGCCGGCCGCCGGGATGCGGGCGCTGGCCGCGCTGCAGGCGCGAGTGGTGGCCGCGAGCCGGTTCGGCATCCCGGCGGTCGCGCACGAGGAATGCCTGACCGGCTTCGCCGCCTGGACCGCGACGATCTTCCCGACGCCGCTGGCCTGGGGCGCGTCCTTCGACCCCACGCTCGTCCGCGAGATGGCGAGGGCGTTCGGCCGCACCATGCACGCCGTAGGCATCCAGCAGGGCCTCGCGCCGGTGCTCGACGTGACCCGTGACCCCCGCTGGGGCCGCACCGAGGAGACCATCGGCGAGGACCCGTACCTGGTCGGCATCATCGGGACCGGCTACGTGCAGGGGCTGCAATCGGCCGGAGTACAGGCCACGCTCAAGCACTTCGCCGGGTACTCGGCGTCCCGGGCGGCGCGCAACATGGCGCCGGTGTCAATGGGCCCGCGCGAGTTCACGGACTTCATCCTGCCGCCCTTCGAGATGGCCATCCGGCTCGGCGGTGCCCGCTCCGTGATGCCGTCCTACACCGACATCGACGGCCTGCCGGCCACCGCCGACCCCGGACTTCTCGGCAGGCTGCTGCGTGACAAGCTCGGCTTCGACGGCCTGGTCGTCTCCGATTACTACGCGGTCTCCTTCCTTGAGCTGCAGCACGCGGTCGCCGCCTCGCCCGAGGGCGCAGCCGCGCTCGCCTTGACAGCCGGCGTGGACGTCGAACTGCCCAGCGTGCGCTGCTACGGCGCGCCGCTGCGTTCGGCCGCCGCCGCCGGAGACGTCACGATGGCGATCGTGGACCGGGCCGTGGCCCGCGTGCTGCGTCAGAAGTTCGAGATGGGCATGCTCGACGCTGGCTGGTCCGCCATCCCCGGCTGGGACTCGGCCGTGCCCGCCACGGTATCCGCGCCCGACCTTGACCCGCCGGCGAACCGCGCCGTCGCCCGCCGCCTCGCCGAGGAGTCGGTGGTCCTGCTCGCCAACTCCGGCGGCGCGCTGCCGCTCGCCAAGGCGGCGAAGGTCGCGGTGGTCGGCCCGCTCGCCGACGACCTGCTGGCGTTCTTCGGCTGCTACAGCATGCCCAGGCACCTGGCCAGCCGCACCGACGGCGCAGGCGTGCAGGTCGCCACCCTGCTCGAGGCGCTGCGGGAGGAACTGCCCGACGTTGTGTACGCGCGCGGCTGTGACGTCCGCACCGATGACAGATCCGGGTTCGCCGAGGCAGTAGCCACCGCCCGTTCCGCAGAAATTGTTGTTGCTGTTGTGGGTGATGAGGCTGGATTGTTCGGGCGCGGAACCTCCGGCGAGGGCTGCGACGTGACCGAGCTGCTGCTGCCGGGCGCGCAGGAAGACCTGCTGCACGCGCTCGCCGACACGGGCACGCCCGTCGTGGCGGTGCTCGTCACCGGGCGGCCGTACGCGATCGGCGGCGTGGCGAGCCGGCTCGCGGGCATCGTGCAGGCGTTCTTCCCCGGCGAGGAGGGCGGCCACGCGCTCGCGGACGTGCTGACCGGGCGCGTGGTGCCGAGCGGCAAGCTTCCCGTGGAGATTCCCGGGTCGCCCGCCGCGCAGCCGTCGACGTACCTGCGATCGAAGAACGCGTCAAAGCACTCGGGCAGCTCGGTCGACCCGACCCCGCTGTTCGCGTTCGGTCACGGGCTGTCGTACACGACGTGGGGCTACTCGGACCTCGTCCTGTCGGCCGACAAGGTGCCGACTGACGGCATGGTGGAAGTTTCCTGCACTGTGCGTAACACGGGCACCACGGCTGGCACCGAGGTGGTACAGCTTTACCTGAGCGACCCGCAGGCGCAGGTCGTGCGTCCGGTCCGCTGGCTGGCCGGGTTCGCCCGGGTGGCCCTCGAGCCCGGGCAGTCCCGGCGTGTCGCTTTCCGGCTGCACGCCGACCGTACGGCGTTCACCGGCCTGGGCGGCGAGCGGATCGTCGAGCCGGGCGAGATAAGCGTCGCGGTGGGCGGGGCGTCAGACGCCCTGCCGCTCGCGGGGGCGTTCTTGCTCACCGGCTCGGTGCGGGTAGTGGACTCGGGCCGGGTGCTCGACACGCCCGTATCGGTGCACGACCTGCCCGGCTGAGGCTCGCACGGCCGCCGGTACCCGAGCGGCAGGTATAACAATTTCGCGGATACCAGAACATTCGCCACGGCAGTGGTCTTAACGACCATGCCACCAGCGGTTATGCTCTGGGGCACGGCACACAAAGGGAGTTTGCGGATGGCACAGATCGTCCTCGACCACGTGGACAAGGTTTACCAGGGCGGTGTGAAGGCCCTCGACGACCTGAACCTTGAGGTGAAGGAGGGCGAGTTCATGGTGCTCGTCGGGCCTTCCGGCTGCGGGAAGTCGACCGCGCTGCGATCGATCGCGGGGCTTGAGGAGATCACCGGCGGGTCCATCTCGATCGGCAGCCGGGTCGTCAACGACCTGCCGCCCAAGGACCGCGACATCGCCATGGTGTTCCAGAACTACGCGCTGTACCCGCACATGACGGTGGAGGAGAACCTGGCGTTCGGGCTGAAGCTGCGCAAGACCCCTAAGGCCGAGATCAAGCGGCGGGTCGGCGAGGCGGCCAAGATGCTGGGCCTTGAGCCGTACCTGTCCCGCAAGCCGGCCGCGCTGTCCGGCGGGCAGCGGCAGCGGGTCGCGATGGGCCGCGCGATCGTTCGCGAGCCGCAGGCGTTCCTGATGGACGAGCCGCTGTCCAACCTGGACGCCAAGCTGCGGGTGTCGATGCGCGC
>Ga0187807_1000029_pt1 | contig 32375 bp, 24 predicted proteins | sample NC_wetland_sal_i_4_FD_132432 | JGI IMG/M metagenome (GOLD analysis project Ga0187807, IMG submission 132432) | Wetland sediment microbial communities from Neuse River Estuary, North Carolina, USA - ASW_2 | ecosystem: Environmental > Aquatic > Freshwater > Wetlands > Sediment | place: USA: North...
CGTGGGCTTCGGCAGCCACAGCGATTATCCGCTGCTGGCGGACGCCAGAGACGGCCAAGACGATCCAGCCGGCCGGTTCCGGCTCGCCGACGCCGAGGCAGGAGACATCGACGTGCTGAAGGACGGCAGGCCTCAGTACCGCATCGAGGCGCGCGAGCGGTCGCTCGCCGACTGCGTCCCGACGTGCTGGTGGCAGCAGACCTCACCGCTGTCGCACTTCACCCGTAGCACGATCTGCTCCAGGCTGACTCCGGGCGGCCGGGTGTCTATCAGTGGCCGGATGCTCATCCAGACCCAGGGCGGGACCCGGACCGAGCAGCGGCTGGGCACCGACGACGTGCTGCTGGCGGCGTACCGGGAGCACTTCGGAATCGCGCTGAGCCGGGTGCCGGACGACCCGGCAGCGTAGCCGCGCAGCCTACTTGTACAGTTCCCGCACCCGGGTCCAAGCCGCCAGGCCCAGGGCCACGACGCCTGCCAGCTCGACCGCGGTGACGACCGCGAGGCCGGCCCCGAGCGCGGCGAGCGTGCCGAAAGCCAGGCCGGCCACGATCGCGGCCGCGAGGAACGACAATGTCAGCAGCGCCAGGCCGATGAGGGCGCCAGGAACCGGGCGGGAACGCAGCAGTCCCCGTGACCGGGCGGCAGCCACGGACACGGCCAGCACCGCTACCCCGACCGCCTCGAGCAGGCCCGCCGCGATGCCCGGTCCTTCGCTGCCGGGAGCCGAGGTCAAGCCGTACCCGATGGCCAGGACGAACAAGCCAATGGCGGCGGCCAGCCACAGGTCCGCCTGGCGCCTGCGCCCGCCCTCGCCTCCCGGGACGGTGGTCCCCTGCTCTGCCAGGGAGGCACGCGCGGCACGGCTCAGCACGAGGAGCGCCCAGACTCCGATGCCGACCGCGCCGGTCACCGGGCCGGCCGGGCTTGACCCGTTCGAGGCAGCGGAGGCCACCAGGCCGATCACAAGCAGCAGCGTGCCGAGCGCCGCGGCGGCAATCTCCGCTGCCGCGGCCCAGTCGCTGCGCAGGGTCAGTTCCCAGCCCGCGGTGCACACCGCGCCCAGGGCACACGCCCCGGCCAGGAACTGCAGCCAGCGCCCGGCCTGAGCCAGGTCGCTTGACGGGCCCAGAGAGGACGATGACAGCGCCGCGTCCGACGCGATCAGGAATGCGGTACCAAGCACGAATACAACGGCGGCCGCCACCAGGAGGGCCATTGGTGCCAGCGACTTGACGATGCGGTCCAAGATGTTTCCCTTGTCATGCTCCCCATGCGGCGGTACAAGACTGCCACGTGCCTACCCACCGCCGAGCCGATTAGCCAGTAAACGCAGCAGAACTCGACTCGCTGCCGTCGGCCGCGGCGCGCCGGCTGAACCGGGCGGTGGCCGCGACGCCATGCGCGTCAACAGCGCAGCCGTCCGGCCCTGCCCGACCGAGCCCATTGGTGACGATCGGCCCTAGCCGCATTCCTGTTGATGCTTATTGGAATCCGTCCAATGGCGGCCAGCGCAAACCGGCGGTTTAGGCACCGCCGTCGGCGAGGAAATCGGTCAGGCGGATTGTGCCGCCTTTCGGTACGACCAGGAATCGCTCATCCCAGGGACCGTATAGCAGCGGGTAAACGAGTTCGCGGCTGCCCTCGATCTCGTCATATCTGAGGCCGAAACGCTCGGCGGTGGCGCGCGCCTGCGCGCGCTCTTCGTCGAGCGCCTCGTCCTCGCTGCCGGTGCGGAGGAACGCTAGGCGCCGGTAGTGCCCGAGCATCGCGCTGCGCACCCGTTCGGCGCGTTCGGGGCCCCAGCGCTCGCGGACAGCGTCATACGTGGAGAACGGAGTCGTCACGCCCGAGCCGATCCAGCCCTTGGTGAGGAAGTAGGTGCCGGCTTCCTGCAGGTGCTGTGCCCGGTAAGCGGCTCGCGAGCCAAGAAACATGCCGATGCAGTCGTCAACCCTGGGCAGTACCAATTGGCAGTGCGTTGCCTGCAACCCGACAGTTGCCTGGCCGCACATCCCGTAGCCCAGGATGATCGTGTCGCAGTCCTGCGACGCGTCGATGCGATCCTGCAGCATCTGCCGCAGCGAACGGGGCCGCTCGTGCAGGCTCATCTGCAGCGTGTCAATTTGCACGTCCGCGGGCAATATCGAGCGCAACTCTTCCACGAAGACCTGACAGGCGATAATCTTCGTTCGCATTCGAAACGCTCCCGCCGCGCTCAATACCGGCTTACCCTTCTGGTATCCGTCCTGCCCAGGAATCATGGCTAGGGACGGAAGTCCTTGACCTTCCGGGTCCTAGGACCCTGGCTATCGCGACCGCGCCGCCGGATTCTCCATTTCAGAGCAAAAGCTCGTATTTATGAGCGTGCTTCATTCTAGGGAAACGAAAATGCGCCTTGTGAGCGGTCATGCCGGCTGAGCCGTGCCGCATCGACTTCCAGCCGGTGGGCAAACGGGTAGAGGTCCCTGCCGGGACCTCCCTGCTCGATGCCGCGCACGCGGCCGGGATCGAACTGGCGTCGGTCTGCGGTGGCCACGGGCACTGCGGGCGCTGCCTGCTGGCGGTGCTGGCTGGCGACGTCGGCGATCCCGGGGAGGCCGACCGCAGCTTCCTGTCCGAGGCCGAGCTAGCCGCCGGGCAACGGCTGGCCTGCCAGACTCACGTGGCGGGCAACGTACGGGTGCACGTGCCCAGGGCATCCCTGGTCACCAGCCAGCGGCTGCAGACCGGCGGCGTTGCCCGGGACGTCGCGGTGGAAGCGGCGGTTCGCGGCTGGCAGGCCGAGACGTCCGCGCCCACGCTGTCCGACCATCGTTCCGACTTCGACCGGGTGGCCCAGGCGCTGCGTGCCGCCCATGGCCTAGACGGGCTCACCGCTGAGCCGACGGTGCTGCGCCAGCTTTCACCGCTGGCACGGCGCACCGGGTGGCGGCTCACCGCCTACGTCCGCGGCCACGAGATCGTCGGGTTCGCCGCACCAGGCCGCCGCCCGGCGGGCCTGGCGGTGGACCTCGGCACGACGAAGATCGCGGGCTACCTGGCCGACCTGGAGACGGGCGAGGAGCTCGCCGCGGCCGGGGTGATGAATCCGCAGATCGCCTACGGCGAGGACGTGATCGCCCGGCTCACGCACGCGGTCAGGCAGCCGGGCGGGGCGGAGCGGCTGGCCGACGCGGTTCGCTCGGCGATCAACGACCTGGCGGGCTCGCTCGCCGCAGAGGCCGGGATCGCACGCGACCAGATCGCCGCGGCGTGCGTCGTCGGCAATACCGCGATGCACCACCTGCTGCTCGCGCTGCCTACCCGTCAGCTGTCGGTGTCCCCGTTCGTCCCCGCCACGTCACGCCCGGTGGACGTGCGGGCCCGCGAGCTCGGCCTCGAGTTCGCCCCTGGCGCATACGTCCAGATGCTGCCCTGCGTCAGCGGGTTCGTCGGCGCCGACCACGTGGCCATGGTGCTGGCCACCGACCTCGACCGCGCGGATCGCGTCGCCGTGGGCCTGGACATCGGAACCAACACCGAGATCGCGCTTTGCCGGCCCAGCGAGCCGACGCTGACGTCGGCGTCGTGCGCGTCCGGGCCTGCCTTCGAGGGCGCCCACATCCGGGACGGCATGCGGGCAGCGGACGGGGCCATCGAGGGTGTCCTGTTCACGCCGGACGGCGTCGAACTGCGAGTGATCGGCAACACGCGGCCGGTCGGGATATGCGGATCGGGCATCGTGGACGCGATCGCCGAGCTGCACAGGACCGGGCTCATCAACGAGCGCGGACGGTTGCGGCGGGACGCGCCTGACGTGCGCCGCGGGCGCGACGGCCTGGAGGTCCTGCTCGCTCCCGCCGCCGAAACGGGAAGCGGCAAGGACATCGTCGTCACCCAGGGCGACATCGATGAGATTCAGCTGGCGAAGGGCGCCATCGCGGCGGGCGTCCGGGTGGTGCTCGAGGCCACGGGGACCGATCCGGCCACTGTCCGGGAGGTCATCGTGGCGGGTGCCTTCGGCACCTACCTGAACGTCGACAGCGCGCTTGACATCGGGCTGCTGCCGAGGTTCCCGCAGGCCCGCTACCGTCAGGTCGGCAACGCCGCCGGCGCGGGCGCCAAGGCCGCGCTGCTGTCGGTGACCGAACGCGAGCGCGCCCGGCGGATCGCCGACGGCATCGCTTACGTCGAGCTGACGACCTTCCCCGGCTTCCAGCGCCTGTTCGCGCGCTCGATGCAGTTCCAGACGATCGCGGACGTCCCCAAATTCACGGGCGGGTGAGACATGTTCCACATCATCGGCGAGAAAATCAACGGCACTCGCGGGCAGGTCGGCAGGGCCATCGCCGACCGCGACGCGGAGTTCATCCGGTCGCTGGCCACCAGGCAGGCCGCGGCAGGCGCGCACCGGATCGACGTCAACGCCGGCACCCGTCCCGACCGGGAGCCGGACGACCTCAGGTGGCTGGTGGAGACCGTCCAGGAGGCCGTCGACCTCCCGCTGTGCCTGGACAGCGCCAACCCCGCGGCGCTAACGGCAGCACTGGCTGTCACCCGCACCGCGCCGCTGATCAACTCGATCACCGGCGAGCCGGCCCGGCTGAACGGCGTGCTGCCGCTCGCCAGGGACCACGGCTGCCCGGTCATCGCGCTGGCGCTCGACGACACCGGCATTCCGGCGGACGCGCAGGAGCGCCTCGCGGTGATCCGGCGGCTGATAGCAGCCACCCGGGGCGCCGGAATCGACGATGCCGACGTCTTCGTGGACCCGCTGGTGATGGCGGTGTCGACGGCGGAGCGCGCCGGGCTCGTGGCACTCGACACGATCGCCGCGGTGCGCGCGGAATTCCCGCAGGCACATATCAGCGCGGGCCTGAGCAACGTGTCGTTCGGCCTGCCCGCACGGCACCTGGTGAACCGCACGTTCCTCACCCTCGCCGTGGCGGCCGGACTCGACTGCGCGATCTGCGATCCGCTCGACGGCGAGCTGCTGGCCACCCTCCGTGCCACCGAACTGCTGCTCGGCCGGGACCGGCACTGCCTGACCTATACCCGGGCCTACCGCGCCGGGCTCCTCGGACCCGCCCCGTCGGCCGCGGCGTCCGCCAAGAAGCAGCTCATATGAGAAGGAGACAACGATGAGTGACGAACTTGTAGAGGCCATCGCGGAGATGCGCGATGAGGAGGCGATCGATCTGGCCAGACAGCTCCTCGACAGCGGCACGTCTCCGCTGGTGGTGCTCGAGGACTGCCGGAAGGCCATGGCCATCGTGGGCCAGCGGTTCGAGGACGAGGAGTACTTCATCCCGGAGCTCATCCTGGCCGGCGAGACGCTCCGGGCCATATCCGAGATCGTCAAGCCACTGATGACCGGCTCCGACGATACGGCTAAGAACGGCACGATCGTCCTCGGCACGGTCCAGGGCGACATTCATGACATCGGCAAGGACATCGTGTCCTTCATGCTCGACGTCAACGGCTTCGAGGTTTTCGACCTGGGCGTGGACGTGCCTCCGGAGACCTTCGTAGCGAAAGTGCGCGAGGTGCAACCCGAAATCGTGGCGCTGAGCGGGTTCCTCACGCTGTCCTTCGACGCGATGAAGGAGACGGTCGAGGCCCTGCAGAAGGCCGGCCTGCGGGACGACGTGAAGATCATGATCGGCGGCGGGACCGTGGACGACAACGTCCGCGAGTACGCGCATGCCGACGCCTTCGGGTCCACCGCGACCGACGCGGTGAACCTGGCCAAGAACTGGACGGGAGTGGGAGCCAGATGACCACCAACATCACGGCGTCGCTCGCGCCGCAAGCAGACGCCGGCAAGTCCCCGGAACAGCTCCTGGCGGAGCGGTCGGCCCGCTTCGAAGACGCCAGCGCGCTCCGCAAGCCTGACCGGATCCCGATCTTCATGCCGGTCAGCTTCTTCCTGGCCGACTGGGGCGGCGTCAGCCACCAGCAACTGCTGGAAGACCACGACAAGCGGCAGCAGTTGCTCGAGCGGGCCGCCCTGCACTTCCAGCCAGACAGCATCCTCGGGGTGTTCAACGACCCGCGCGCCGCGCTCGCGCTCGGCGACCGGATGACCAAGTGGCCCGGTCACGGTCTGCCTGAGACGGGGTCGTTCCAGTTCGCCGAGCACGAGTTCATGACCGGCGACGACTACGACGCCTTCTTGAAGGACCCGGCGGACTGGTCGATCCGTACGTACCTGCCACGCGCGTTCTCGCAGCTCGAAGGCCTGGCGCTGCTGCCGCCGCTGGCGATGGCGGCGTTCGGCACGTACAACCTGCTCAACCTGGGCGTGCTGCGGACACCGCCGGTCGCCGCCGCACTGAAGGCGCTCGCCGCCGCCGCCGAAGAACAGGCCGCAGCCGACGCGTGGGTGGCCGAATCGGGGCAGCGGCTAGCGGCACTCGGCTTCCCGCCGCCGCCGCTGGTGGGCTCCCTTATCGAGGCGCCGTTCGACTTCATGTCGGACACGCTGCGCGGCATGCGCGGGGTGATGACCGACATTCTGCGCCGGCCGGCGCAGCTGCTCGAGGCGGAGGACCGGGTGCTCGAGATCCAGCTCGAGCACGCCATCTCGTTCGCGCGCACGACCGGCCTGCCGTACGCCTTCATCCCCCTGCACCGCGGCTCCGACGGTTTCATGTCGATAGCGCAATTCGAGCGGTTCTACTGGCCGCAGCTGCGGCAGATGCAGCTGCGCCTGATCGAGAACCAGATAACCCCGGTCGTGTTCTACGAGGGCGTCTGGAACAAGCGGCTCGACTACGTGGCCGAGCTGCCGGCCGGCAAGAGCATCGGCTGGTTCCAGGCCAGCGACATCTTCAAGGTCAAGGAGGTCGCGGGCAAGACGCTGTGCATCATGGGCGGAATGCGCAACTCGCTGCTGCAGGCCGGCACCGTCGAGGAGATCCGGGAGACCACCCGCGAGGTGTGCCAGCGGGTCGGCGAGGGCGGCGGGTTCATCATGTGCACCGGCATCGGCGAGATGGAAGGCTGCAAGCCGGAGCTTGTCGAGGCCTGGGTGCGGGCTACCCATGAGTTCGGGAGCGGGTGAGCCAAGGCCAGGACCTAACGGCCCGCTGAGCGCGCCGCTGCCCGGTCCGTCCCCCGGCCAGAGGCAGGGGACGGACCGGGTGGAGCACGCCTCCGTTCGGGATGATGGATTGTGACTTACTCCGTGCGCAGAGCGGTGGCGGTGCGGGAGTTCGCCGCCCAGCTCGCCGGGAGCAGGGCGCCGGCGATGGCGATGACCAGGCCCGCCAGGGCGAGGATCACCAATTCCGGTGCCGAGTAGACGGCGAGCACCGAGGCCGGCAAGCCGGAGTTGGCCGCGTGGGCCATCGTCGGGAGCACGTTGTGGTGCAGCAGGATGCCGGCCGGGACCGCGACGATGCCCGCGACGAGGCCGGTGATGCCGACCGAGCAGATGACCATGGTGAGGGTCTGCCTGGGGGTCATGCCGAGGGCCTTGAAGATGCCGATGTCGTGGGCGCGCTCCCGGATCTGCAGGGCGACCGTGTTCAGCACGCCGAGGCCGGCGACCGCGATGATCAGCAGGGTGAGCAGGGCGACCAGGGTGACCACGGCGAGCAGTGCCTTGTCGCCGTGGCCGTAGCTGTTGACGGCGTAGCTGCCGCCGAGCGTGTTCTGCAGCGCGGCGGCGTACGCGTCGGCGTTCACGCCAGGCTTGAGGGAGACGTCGTAGAAGCTGGGGCCCGGCACCGTCGGGTCAATCGCGGTGAGCGTGGCGGGCGACATGTAGATACTCACCTCGCTGCCCGCACGGAAGACTTCGCCGACGATCTTCGCCGTGACCTTGTGCGCGCCGTTGACCAGCGTGTACGTGTCGCCGACCGCGGTGTTGGTGTCGGTGAGGAACAGGGTGTTGACGTCGATCTCGGGGACGCTTGAGGACTGGGAGTACCAGCCACCGGAGATCAGCGCCAGGTTGGACCACGACGGGTCGCCGCCGCCGTAGGCGGTGACCTGCGCGCCGCCGTTGGCGTTGCCGAGGCCGGGCAGCGAGAGGTTGTCGTTAGCCTGCGACAGGGAGTGCAGCGCTCCTGGTGTGGCGGCGACTGCCGTCGTGATCGCATGCTGCTGCGCCGCGGTGAGGGCGCCGGGACCGAAGAACGCCTTGGGGCCTCCGGACCCCTTGGGGCCCCCGGCGCCGACGGCGACGGGACCAGGCGGCGGGCCCTGAGGCGGCACCATGACTTGCACCGGCAGCCGCGCGGCTTCGGATAGGTCGTTGTAGACGCGGTTCAGCGAGCTCGCCAGGCCCACCCCGAACGTCACGGCCGCCGCGCCGAACAGCACCGCGACGACCGTGATGAACGTGCGTCCTGGCCGTGCGGCGGGGGACGCCAAGCCGAGGGTGACCGCGCGGGGCACGCCCGTCAGCCTGGCGAGGAGCCGCTGGGCGAAGAACCCGTGCTTCGGCTTCGGGGCGCGGCCGGTGGCGATCGCCTGCACCGGGGACATCGCCCCGGCCCGCGACGCCGGGCCGACCGCCGCCGCGACGGTGAGCGCGAGCACCACCAGCGGCACGGCCAGGTCCACCCAGAACGGCACGCCGAGCACGCCGACCTGGTACACCTGCGCGTTCTGCCGGTACAGCGGCGCCGCCAGCAGGTTGCCGCAGACCACGCCGACGACCGCGCCGGTCACCGCGGGGACCGCGACCAGCAGCACGTAACAGGCCACGACCTGCAACGGCGTGAAGCCGATGGACTTGAGCACGCCGATCCGCGTGGTGCCCGCGACGACCGCGCCGCCGACCACGTTGACGACGATCAGCACCGAGATGACCAGGGCGATCACGCCGAACGCGATGATGAACGGCACCCAGGGGGCGACGCTGGACTCTTCGGACATGCGGTAATCGAGGTAGGAGACGGGGTCTTGCACCGCGCCCTTCGGCAGCGCGGCCTGGACCTCGTTGATGTCGCTCGCGATGTCGGCAGTTGTCGCGTTCGATGAGAACCGGTAGAGCAACTGGGCCTGACCGGTGCCGCTCTTGCCCGCGACCGCGGCCATCTCGGCCGGCAGCACCCAGGCGTCGGCGGTGTTGGTGACCGAGTTGGCGACGCCGACGACGGTCAGCACTTGCTTGCCCACGGTAATCGTCGAGCCCAGCTGGCCCGGCGCGTTCGGGGAGATCACGACCTGGTTGTCGCTGGTCGCCCAGTGACCCTGCTGGAGGACGAGGTCGTCCACGGGGCCGCCGGGCGAGGACCGGCCGACGAAGTTCATCGAGTTGGTGACGGTGCCGCTGATTCCAGGGATCGACACTTGCGCGTTGACGTTCTCCGCGGCGAACGGGCCAGCGACGGCAGTGACGCCGTTGACCTTGGTCGCGGCGGTGATCTGGGCCGCGGACGCGACGGACGTGTCCACGGCGAGCGCGACGTCCGCGCCGTTCTGGGACGCGAACGCGTGGTCGAACGGGGAGTGCGCGTCGGCGAGCATGCCGAGCGCGAGGGTGGAGGCGGCGGTGGCGACGAGCACCACGAGGCCGATGATGACGGCCTGCAGTTTACGCCCGCCGAGGCCGCCGCGGGCGGCGCGGAAGACGGCTCTCATGACCATGTCCCTGTGGGGTTAACCACGGGTCCGTTACCCACCCGCGTGTCGGAGTCGATCCGCCCGTCGGCGATGTGGACGACCCGCCGCGCGTAGCGGTGCGCGAGCTCGGGGCTGTGCGTGACGAGGATCAGCGTCTGGCCGTGGGCGTTGAGGTCGAGGAGCAGCCGCCCGATCTCGTCGCCGGTGGCGGTGTCGACCGCGCCGGTCGGCTCGTCCGCCAGCAGCAGCGCCGGCTTGTTGATCAGCGCGCGGGCTATCGCCACGCGCTGCCGCTCGCCGCCGGACAGCCGGGCCGGGTAGGCGTCACGCCGGTGCCCGATCCCCAGCGTGTCGATGAGCTGGCTGGCGCGCAGCCGCGCCTCCTTGCCCTTCGCCCCGGCCAGCTGCGCGGGGAGCAGCACGTTGTCGATCACCGTCATGTCGTCGAGGAGGTTGAAGAACTGGAAGATCATGCCGACCTGCCTGCGGCGGAACCTCGCGGCAGCCGCCTCGGACAGCTGGTCGATCCGGTCATCGCCCACCAGGACCGCGCCGGCCGTCGGCCGGTCCATGCCCGCGATGAGGTTGAGCAGCGTCGACTTGCCTGACCCGGACGGTCCCATGATGGCGACCGCCTCGCCGGCGTCGATCCGCAGGGATGCATCGTCGACGGCGGCCACAGGTGCGCCGTCGTACCGCTTCGTGACGTTCTGGAGCTGAACTAGCGTGTCCATGGTGGCGACCGTAGCCCCGCGGCGCGACGGCCCGCGTCGGTCGCGCGGCTGATTCCGCCTAACGCATCTGGGTTACCCGGCCACCGCTGTCATCCTTGCGATGTACCCGGGGTTACATGGCGCGGCGGATGCCCGTTTCCCGCGTGCGGGTCACAATGGGTGTGTGGCAGGACGTATCGGCTGGCTGCTGGACTTCTTCCGGCGGCCGGAACCACGCGAGCCGGCCCCGTCAGGGTGGGCGCTCGCGTTCGACGCCGTCATCGCGGTGGGCGCGGCGGCCGGGGCGGTCTACGAGATGGCGGAGCGGGCCATCCGGCTGACCTCCGTATACCCCAAGGGCGCTGTCCCGCCCGCCGTCGGCGGGCCGCTCGCCCCACTGGGGGTCGGGAAGGGCGGCGTGCCGTTGCTCGCCGGTCTCGCGACGCACGCGTCCGTCGCCCTGCTCATCTTGGCGGCGCTGACCGCGCTGCCGCTCGCCGGCCGGCGCTGCTACCCGATCACCGTGTGGCTCACGATCGCCGCGGCGATCGTGCTCCTGCGCCGCCCCTACGTGCCGCCAGTCGCGCTCGGCACCGCCGTGTACGCCGCCTACAGCGCGGTCACGCACTCCAGGTACCGGAACCTGGCGATCGCGGTGGTCGCCGTGGTCACGGTCGCGGTCGCGGGAACCCTGGGGCCAGATCTCCCCCGGTTCCCCGGCCGGCTCACCGCGATCTTCGCGATCCTGCCCGCCGCCGTGGCCGGCCTGGGCATCCGCGAGCTGCGCCGCCGGCTGGCGGACTCCACCGCCCGGCTGCGCCGCGCCGCCGCCGAGGCCGCGGCCGCGACGGAGCGGGCCTTGGCGGCGGAGCGGGCGCGGATCGCGTCGGAGCTGCACGACGTCGTCACGCACAACGTGTCGGTCATGATCGTCCAGGCGGGCGGCGCGCGGAAGATCATGGCGGTCTCCCCAGCCGACGCCGAGGACGCGCTGCTCGCCGTCGAGGCCACCGGCCGGGAGGCGATGACCGAGCTGCGGAACCTGCTGGGCCTCCTCAGCCCTGCCGCAGATGGCCGGGAGAGCGGTTCGGGTGCCGCTGGCGCGGCCGCGGCCGCTGGTCCGCGACCTGGCGGCGGGCCGGCGACGCTCCGCCCGCAGCCGGGGCTCGGCGAGCTCGACTCGCTGATCGGCCGGGTCTCGGCCGCCGGGCTCCCGGTCGAGCTCCGGGTCAGCGGCGAGCCGCGGCCGCTGTCACCGGGCGCGGACCTGGCCGCCTACCGGGTCGTCCAGGAAGGGCTGACCAACGTGCTGAGGCATGCCGGGCGGGCCGCGGCGATCGTGGGCGTGGCATGGGGAGAGGAGCTCGTGATCACGGTCAGCGACGACGGGGGCGGCGGTCCCGGCGTCGTCAACGGCGGTAACGGCACGCCGGGCCGCGGGCTGCTCGGGCTGCGGGAGCGGCTGGCGCTCTACGGCGGGCAACTCGCCGCGGGTCCGCGGCCGGCCGGCGGCTGGCAGGTACGCGCGGTCATGCCGACCGGAACCGTGTCATGACTGGGGACGGCGATACAACCGGTGCCTGGCCGCGTCCGGTTACCGTGGTGATCGCCGACGACCAGGCGCTGGTGCGGGGCGGCTTCCGGCTCATCCTCAAGGCGGCGGGCATCGACGTGCTCGCCGAGGCCGCCGACGGCGAGCAGGCGGTCGCGGCGGTGCTCGAGCACCGGCCCGACGTCGTGCTGATGGACATCCGGATGCCGCGGCTTGACGGCATCGACGCGACGCGGCGCATCGTCGCGGCCCGCGAGTCTGGGCCGCGGATCATCATCTTGACCACGTTCGACCTGGACGAGTACGTGTACGCGGCGCTGTCCGCCGGGGCGAGCGGATTCCTGCTCAAGGACGTCACCCCCGAGCACCTGGTCGCCGCCGTCCAGCTCGTCCGCACCGGCGACGCGCTGCTCGCCCCGTCCATCACCCGCCGTCTTGTCGAGCGCTTCGCGGGCCTGCCCGGCGGTCCGCCCGCGCCGGAGTCCTCGGTGTCCGCGCGCCCCGGCCCCCCCGGCGCAGCCGGCTGCGACGTGTCCGCGCTGACCCCCCGCGAACTCGAAGTCCTCGGCGTGATCGCCCGCGGCATGTCGAACGCCGAGATCGCCGCCAAGCTGTTCCTCAGCGAGGCGACGGTGAAGACCCACGTCGCCCGCATCCTCACGAAACTAGGCCTGCGCGACCGCGTCCAAGCCGTCGTCCTCGCCTACGAGTCCGGCCTGGTCTCCCCCGGCAGCTGACTCACCCGCTAGGTGCGGCCGGGCAGCCGTTGCAGGGCCCGCATGGCCACCGTCATGGCCTTGGCGTAGATCGCGGGCGGGGTGGGGCCCGGCGGCGCGATGGGCAGGAGCCGCTGGAGCGAGACGGTCTGGGCGTTCGTGTACTTGAGTATCCCGTGTTCGCCGTGCCTGCTGCCCACGCCCGAGTCCTTCCAGCCGCCCATGGGGGCGTCGACTGAACCCCAGGCCGCCGCGTAGGCCTCGTTGACGTTGACGGTTCCGGCCTCCAGCTGGCTCGCGATCTGGCGGCCCTTGCGGGTGTCGCGGGTCCAGACCGAGAAGTTCAGCCCGTAGCAGCTGTCGTTGGCGCGCTTGATGGCTTCCTTCGCTCCGCTGACCCGGTACAGGGAGATGACCGGCCCGAACGTCTCGTCGGCGTAGAGGGTCATGCCGGGGGAAGTGCCGGTGAGCACAGTGGGCTCGTAGAAGTAAGGCCCGATATCAGGCCGGGCCTTACCCCCGGCCAGCAGCTGCGCGCCCTTGCCGACCGCGTCGCTGACCTGGCCGGCGACTGTTTCCAGTTGCTTCGCCGAGGTCAGCGAGCCCATGTCCGGCTTGTAGTCGAGTGAATGACCCAGCCGCAGCGACCTGGCAGCCTTGGCGAAGAGGGGGACGAAGGCATCCCACACCGAGTCCTGGACGTACATCCGCTCCATCGAGATGCACAGCTGGCCGGTACTGGAGAACGCGGCGCGCACGGCGCCGGGCACGGCCCGGCGCAGGTCGGCGTCGGCGAGCACCAGCATGGCGTTCTTCCCGCCTAGTTCCATCGAATACTCAATGAGCCGCCCGGCAGCCTGGGCGGCGACCATCCGCCCGACCCGGGTGCTGCCGGTGAACATCAGAAAGTCGCAGTGCTCGATGAGCGGCCCGCCAAGTTCGGGTCCCGAGCCTGTTACCACCTGCAGCACGCCTGGCGGCAGGCCGGCCTCGGCCAGCTGCTCCGCGGCCCACAGTGCCGAATAGGGTGTCTGCCCGTCCGGTTTGGCGATGACCGCGTTGCCCGCCACCAGCGCGGGCAGGGCGTCGCTGATGCCTAGCGTCAGCGGGTAATTCCACGGGGAAATCACCCCGACCACGCCCTTGGGGTGGTGATACTCCCAGGTCTGCGTCAACCCGGGAAGCGCGCCCGCGCGCCGCCGCGGGCGCAGATAGCGCGGCGCCGTGCGGGCGTAATAGCGGCTCGTCTGCGCGACGTCGATGATCTCTTCGAAGGCATGCCGGCGGGCCTTGCCGTTCTCAAGCTGAATCAGGTCCAGCACCTCATCTTGCCGGCCGAGCAGGCGCTCGGCGAACCGGAGCAGGACCTTCGCGCGGTCGGCGACATCCATCCGGGCCCAGCCGGGCTGCGCACCTCGCGCCACCTCGGCGGCCGCCTCGACATCCGCCGCGGTGCCGTGCGGGACGTACCCCAGGATCTTGCCGGTCGCCGGCATCTCGACAGGCACCTGGTCCCCGCGATCCGCTACGGCGGCGCGCGTCGCCAGCCGGCCGAGCAGCCCGGCGGTGATCCGCGGGCCGAGCGATTCCGGCCCCGCGCTTTCCAGGCTCGCCGCGCTCCCTGTTACTGCTGTCATGACCATGCTCCTTCGCGGGTGTCGGCAGCCCCAGCCATACCCGATTCGGACTGGGTCATCCGCGCAATGGGTATGGGCAGCGTGAGTCTGGCGGTCAGCGCTGGGTGCCGCGCGCATCCGTCAGCGAGTGGAGAGCCGTCGCAAGGAGAGCATCATGAGCGTGTACAAGGTGATCGAGGTCATCGGGACCAGCAGCACTTCGTGGGAGGACGCGGCGGCACAGGCGGTCAGCACTACCGCTGAGACGATCCGCGATCTTCGGGTTGCCGAGGTCATCAAGCAAGACATCCACCTGGACGAAAGCGGCGCGATCACCTACCGCACCAAGCTTCAGCTCTCGTTCAAGTACGAATCTGGGACGTGACGCCGGCCGGCCCTGGCTGCAGACTGGATGCTGCCCGCGCGTAGTTTCCCGCCTGATCATGTTCCGGAGGCTGTGATGGATTTTTCGCCGAGTGCCCGTTGCCAGGAGCTGATGGCGGCGATGCGGGCTTTCCTTGACGAGGTGATTTATCCGGCTGAGCCGGTTTTTCACCGGCAGGCGGCGGCGAACCGGGCAGCGGGTGAACCGTTCCAGACTCCGGCGGTCATGGGGCGGCTGAAGACGGCGGCGCGGGAGCGGGGCCTGTGGAACCTGTTCCTGCCAGACGAGAAGTTCGGGGCGGGGCTGTCGGTGCTGGATTACGCGCCCGTGGCGGAGCTGTCGGGCCGGTCCCCGGAGCTGGCGCCTGAGGCGACGAACTGCTCCGCCCCGGACACAGGGAACATGGAAGTGCTCGCGATGTTCGGCACGCCGGAGCAGCAGGAACGCTGGCTCGTACCGCTGCTTGAAGGGCGCATCCGGTCCTGCTTTTCCATGACGGAGCCGGATGTGGCCTCGTCCGATGCCACCAATATCGACGCGCGGATCACCCGCGACGGTGACGACTACGTCGTCAACGGCCGCAAGTGGTGGTCCACCGGCGCGCTGCGCCCCGAATGCCAGATCGCGATCGTGATGGGGGTCACCGACCCCGGAGCCGAACGCCACGCCAGGCATTCGATGATCCTCGTGCCGCTGGCCACTCCCGGCGTGACGGTGGAGCGATCCACCAGCGTGTTCGGCTACGACGATGGGCCCCACGGCGGGCACGGGGAGATAACCTTCGCCGATGTCCGTGTCCCGGCGGATAACCTCATCGGCCAGCCCGGGTCAGGGTTCGCGATCGCCCAGGCCCGGCTGGGGCCCGGCCGCATCCACCACTGCATGCGTGCCATCGGCATGGGCGAGCGTGCGCTGGAACTGATGACAGGCCGCGCCCTGGAACGTACCGCCTTCGGCCAGCCGCTGGCCCGCCAGGGCGTCATCCGCGAATGGATCGCCGAATCCCGTCTGGCCCTCGACCAGGCCCGCCTGCTCGTCCTGAAGACCGCCTGGCTCATCGACCACGCCGGCACCAAGAACGCCGCCACTGAAATCGCCGCCATCAAGGTCGCGGCCCCGCGCGCCGCCAGCTATGTCCTCGACCGCGCCATCCAGGCCCACGGCGGCGCCGGCGTCTCCGCCGACACACCCCTGGCCGCCATGTGGGCCGGCGTCCGCACCCTCCACCTCGCCGACGGACCCGACGAAGTCCACCTGCGGTCCATCGCGCGTCTGGAGCTCGAGCGGGCACGCGAACGAATCCGCGGCTAGGCCCACGCGGTCACCGCGCAGTCCGCATGTGAGAGCGCACACGCCTGGGCCGTTCAGGGATAAAGTCTTTCAAATTATTCCGAACGGCCGGCGGCTGCTGTCCGACGGCTATGCACGGCGCGGTGCCGGGGTTGGCCATGCGTCGCAAGATTCCCGAGCCGGGAGCACGGTGACTTGGACCGCAAGATCCTGATCGCGTTCGCCGCGGCAGCACTGGCCGCAGGCACCAGTGCGTGCGGCAGCGCCTCGCCGCAGCAGAGCGCGCAGCCCGTGCAGTCCGGGGTCTCGAGCCCCGCACCGGCGGCAGCGCCCTCCGCTGTGACGGACACACCCGGTACCGTGCGCCAGTCGCCGCGCCGCACCCCCGCCCTGCGGGTGCTGACCGAGCCCGCGGCCGGGATCGAGCCGATCTACCAGCTCATCACCGGGGCTCGTGCCTCGGTTGACCTGACCATGTACGAGCTGGCCGACCCCACGGCAGAAGCGGACCTGGCGGCGGACGCGGCCCGCGGGGTGGACGTCCGGGTGATCCTCGACCAGCACCTGCAGAGATCCGCCAACACCGGCGCCTACGACTACCTGACCGGTCACGGCGTGCACGTCCGGTGGGCGCCTGCCGGAACCACCTACCACCAGAAGACCCTGACCGTCGACGACGCCACCTCGGTCATCATGACCCTTAACCTCGTCGCCGATGATTACCCCGCCACCCGCGATTTCGCGGTGATCGATACCGACCGCGCCGACGTCGGGGCCATCGTCGCCACCTTCGACGCCGACTTCACGGGGCATGGCATCACCCCGCCAGCGGGCACCGACCTGGTGTGGTCGCCAACCAACGCGCAGGCATCGATCCTGTCGGTCATCAACGGGGCGTCCCGCACCCTGGCCGTGGAAGATGAGGAGATGGACGACCCGGCCGTCACCGACGCCCTGGCCGCAGCCGCACAGCGCGGCGTGGACGTCACCATCACCATGACCGCAAACCCCGAATGGGACCAGGCCTTCGCCGAGCTGGCCCGGGCCGGCGCGCACATCAGGGTCTACGCTGACGACGGCGCCGCCCTCTACATCCACGCTAAGGCCATCGTCGCCGACGCTGGCCGGCCCGGTCAGCAGGTGCTGGCCGGGTCGCAGAACTTCTCTGTCGCCAGCCTGGACTACAACAGGGAACTGGGCATCCTCACCGCCGACCCGGCCGCCGTGTCCGCTGTCGCCGCTACCCTGTCCGCCGACTATGCCGGGGCAGCGCCCTACTCCCCCGCGACGGCCCCGGCAACGGGGTCAGGCGCGGCATGGTGCACGGCCACCGCCAGCGTCTACAACTCCTCCGACGACGAGAACAACGTCTACGTGCACTCCAACCAGCCCTACCAGGACGCGACCGCGACCGCGGCGGGCTACTCGCACAGCTACCGGACCGACAGCTCCGGCTATGCGCTGATCTACCTCAACGGCCCCCCGCCCGGTGCCCAGATCACCGTGACCGTCGGCGGCGCGACCTGCACCACCAGTGACTGACTGACCGCCGCGACCAGGCCGTTACGGGATTTGCGTGGCGACTTCGGCCTGCGCATACGGGTACGTCCGCTGGATCAGGGCGTTCAGCCGGTCCTGATCCGGGGCGAGCAGGGCCTTGACACCGTCCGCGCTCACATCCGCAACGATCACATCGCCAACCTCGTCGTGGACGTCGCTGAAGAGGCCGTGTGTCTTCATCTTCTGGGTCTGGTAACGATTGTCTTCGGTCGGGCTGACGTAGTGGACCGACCAGATCTTGTAGCGGTATATCAGGAACAGGTGGTTCAGCGTCATCAGGCGCTTCTTGCGCAGGTCGTTGTCGAAGGTGTTCTGGTCCCGGACCGACAGGATCCTGCGCCCACGGCGATCGACGATCACGTCGAAGACAATGTTGGCGACCTTTTCCCCGCCTGCCTTGAACAGGCTGAGCTCAAGCAACTCCGAGCCCGCAGTGTGCGGCCGCAGGCCGGCCGTCAGCGAATACGGGATCTGGTAGTGCTTGCCCCACTTGGCGAGCCATTCCTCGAGCAGCTTGACCGGCACCTCCGTCTGGACCAGGTGCTGATGCTGCGTCGAGCCCTTCCCCATCGCCTTGGTGGCCGCCGTGCCGCCCGAAGAAGCCATCAGCGCCGCATCCTGCCGCGGCCCGCCCACCAGCGTCTGGGGCGTCCGGTAGGGCGATTCGACCAGCCGGAACTTCCGCTGCAGCCGGGCCAGGGAGAGCATGCCATCCTGCTTGAGCGAGGCGGCGAACTCCTCGGCCGCCAGGCCGTCGATCTGGTGCCCGCCGTAGGTGATGAAGTTGAAGACGAATCCCAGCCTGCCGAGTTCCTCTGGGAATCGCCGCATCTCCGCTTCGCTCATCCCGGTCGTGTCCCAGTTGAACGACGGTGACAGGTTGTACGCGAGCATCTTGGCGGGGAACTTGGCGTGGATGGCCTCGGCAAAGCGCCGGGCGTCCGCCAGATCCGCGGTCTTGGTTTCCATCCACAGGATGTCGGCGAACGGGGCGACCGCAAGAGACCTCGCGATCGCGTACTCGATTCCGCCCTGCACCTGGTAGTAGCCCTCGGGAGTCTTCGAGGTCTCGCAGTCCCAGAAGATGTCGATGCCCATTGACCTGGCCCTGGCCCGGGCGGCGTGGAAGGACGTGCGGTTCGCGAAAGCCAGCCACTCGTCGGCGGTCATGTCGAAGGTCGCACCCTCACTGGCGCGGAACTCCATCACGTCCGCCACCGCCTCGGGATAGCTCTTCAGGTTGGCCTCGGACAGCCACGCATCCAGGTACCGCGTCTCGGCCCTGTCCAGCAGTTCCTCCACCGACGAACCGCCGGCCTGCCGGTACTCCTTCGCGATCTCTTTGAGCTCGTGCAGCACTTCGGCCTGGCCGAGCCAGGCGCTCGCCTCGTCGTACTCCGCGTCGGAGACCTTGTACAGCAGATGGCCGCGCGCGTCGCCGACCCCCAGCTCGTGGAGTTTCCTGACCATGGCGAGATAGCCGGCCTTGTAGGTCGGCAGGTCAGCGTTGGTGGCACCCAGGATGAACGGGTGGTCGCGCTCGTCCCCGCGCCCCTCAAGGAAGGTGGCCGCTTCGGCGTCGGTCCGGGCCACGATCATGCCAGGCACCTGCATGACGTCGAGCTGGAAGCGGGCGGCGTTCAGCCGCTTGATCTGCTCGTCCGCGCCGACGAGCACCTTCCCGCCTTGGTGCCCGCACTTCTTGGTGCCAGGCTTCTGGTCCTCGATGTGGTAGCCGGAAACCCCAGCCTCGACGAACCGGCGGATCAGGTTCCGGACATGAGCGTCGCCGCCGTGCCCCGTGTCGGCGTCGGCGATGATGAACGGCCTGTAGTCGATCTCCGGAACGGCAGCACGCTGCGCCTCGCTCAGACGCGAGCGGGCAAAGCGCTGGTTCCGGTCCGCCGTGAGCAGGGCGCGCACGATCGGCGCGGCCTCCTCCGGCACCTGCGAGAGCGGATAGCTGGCCAGGTCGGGGCCGGGGTCCTCAGTGACGGATCCCTTGGCCGACGTGGCCCAGCCGCCCAGGTAAATACCCTCGATACCCATCCGCTTCAGGGTCACAGCCTGACCGGGTGAATAGGGACCGAACGTGGTGATCTGCCTGCGCTCGGCAAAGAGCTGCCGGAGCCGATCGTAGAACTGCTCAGACGCCACTCTCGCCACGGTGTAGTCGACGGGGATGCTACCCCGTTGCTCCACCACCTGACGCGCAGAGTACAAACGCGTGATGCCCTCGAATCGAGGACTGGCAAGCCATCGTGCGGTCTCGCCGATTTCCGACTCGAACGGGCTCATGGCTGTGTTCTCGGCGACTCCCGAATCGAATGTGCTCATCGCTGACTCCTGCCGCTCTCGCTCCGCGGCGCCCCGGATAGGTCCCCATCAGATCCGGTCGCGGGCACGACGAGTAGAGGCAAAGGTCCCAAGGCCGACTGTAGAGTCACCCAGACCGCGCTGCGCCGGCGAGACTTGCGGAGTGCCATGGGGCTCGCAGCCGCGGGTCTGCTTCGGCGCCGCCCGAATGACTGGCAGGAACCAGAAGTGACTAAAGGTCAGGCGTACAGGGCATCGATTTCGCTGGCGTACTTGGCCAGCACGTAGTCCCTGCGGACCTTCTGGGTGGGAGTCAGCTCGGCGCCGACTTCGAACGTGCCGGACAGGATGCGGAACTGCCTGATGCCCTCGGCCCGGGAAACCGCCATGTTCGCGCGGTCCACCGCCTCCTGGACGGCACGCCGGAGGCTGGGGTCCTCGCGCAGGTCGCTGACCGTCGCCGCCTCCGGCCTGCCCTGCCGGTGCTTCCACCGGGCGAATGCCTCTTTGTCCAGGGTGACCAGTGCGGCGATGTGCGGCCGCCGGTCGCCGACGACAACGCACTCGGCGACCAGCCAGTGCTCCCGCACTCGATCCTCCAGGACTGACGGGACTACGTTCTTACCGCCCGCCGTGATCACCAGCTCCTTCTTCCTGCCCGTCAGGTAGACGAACCCGTCGTCATCGACCCATCCGAGATCCCCGGTACGCAGCCACCTGCCGTCGAACGCCTCGCCGGTGGCCTTAGGGTCCTGCCAGTACCCCTGGAAGACATTGGGGCCCTGGACTTCGAGCTCGCCATCTGGTCGCGTCCGGACCGAGCAACTGGGCAGCGGCAACCCGACCGAGCCGATCCGCTGCACGCCGGGCGGGTTCATGGTCACCGGGCCTGTCGTTTCGGTCAGCCCCCAGCCCTCCATCACAGTGATCCCCGCGCCGCGCAGGAAATGCCCCAGATCCGTACTCAGCGGCGCTCCTCCGCTGATCGCCCAGGCGACCTGCCCGCCGAACCCGGCGCGCAGCGGTGCATAGACCAGGCGACCGAACGCCGCGTGCCGCAGCCTCAGCCTGACACCCGGCCGCCCAGCGGCCTGGCTGTAGGCGATCGCCGTCGCCTCGGCCGCGGCGAACAACCGCTGCTTCCCCTTGGCCTCGGCCTGTGCCCGGGCCGCACCGGCAGCCTTCTCCAGCACGCGCGGCACCGCGAGCAGGATCGTCGGCCGGAAGGCGCTCAGCTCCGCGTGCAGCTGGCCCGGGTCGGCGAGAAAGCCGCACCTCTTGCCGGCGTGGACCAGGCACAGCACGACCACGCGGGCCAGGATGTGCGATAGCGGTAGGAAGAATAGGCTGCAGGAATCCCCGGCGAGCACCCGGTCCCGGACCCCCGGCACATTGATAACCGCGCGGACCGCCTCGGTCAGGTTGCCATGGGTGATCATGCAGCCTTTCGGCCGGCCAGTAGTGCCCGAGGTGTACACGATCGTTGCGAGCGTCCCCGAGTTCACGCCGTCGCGCCTGCGGGTGATCTCGTTCTCGGCCAGGCCCTTGCCTGCGCAGGCCAGGGCGTCCAGGCCGTCGGCGTCCAGCCGCCACACCGCCTCCACCTTCGCTGGCTGGGCGTCCCGGATGGCCCGGGCGAACTGCGCGTCGCCGGCGAACACCGCGACCGCGCCGGAATCGGTCAGCTCCCAGCCGATCTGCTCCGCCGAGGAGGTCTCGTACACCGGTACCGTGACCGCCCCGGCCGCCCAGATCGCGAAATCGCAGACCACCCACTCCAGGCCTGGCGCGGCCATCAGCCCGACCCGGTCACCGGGCCCTATCCCCTCGGCGATCAGCCCGGCCGCGACTGTGGCGACCCGGGCGGCGAACTCTCCCGCCGTCACCGGACGCCACGCTCCGCCCGCCCGCACCGCGAACGTGACGCGGTCCGGATCCCGCGCCGCCCAGTCGAACACATCGTCGCAGGCGTTCTCGCCCATAGATCACCACCTGCCCCCGAGATCAAATGCATGCTTGCGCCCGGCCCTGATCCAAGTCAGCCTCCGCCCGCAAAGAAAGACAAGAGTCTGGCGGCCCGTGGCCGCGGACAATGGTCCCCGTGATCCCGCCCTCCGGCCCTTGACCGCATCGTGGCGCAGAGCGAGTTTCAGGTATGCGTATCGACCGGTATGGCTTCGGGGAACTGGTGGTGGACGGACGCGCCATCCGTACGGATGTACTCGTCACCCCGGACCGGGTGCAGGAGCACTGGTGGCGGCGAGAGGGTCACGTGCTGCATCTGGAGGATCTGAGCGCGCTACTCGATGCTCACCCGGAGCAGCTCATCATCGGAACCGGTGCATACGGTCGTATGCAACCCGAGCCCGGCCTTCGGCGGGAGCTCGCGGTTCGCGGCGTAACCATCGAGGTGCTCCCCACCGCCGCTGCGGTCGACCGGATCAATGAACTGCTGCGGTCCGGTGGCAGTACCTGGGCTGGGGCACTGCATCTGACCTGCTGAAAGCCGCCCGGGACCAGCGGGAGGGACAGACGGGAGGTGCGCCATGTGGTTCTTCAGAGCGGTCGCGCTGGATCTGGACGGCACGCTGACTGAGAACGATCGGCTGGCAGACACCACCATGGCCGCCGTCAGGGCTAGCCGCGTGGACCTGAAGATCATCCTGGTTACCGGCCGGATCTTCAACGACCTGGAAGCGGCGTATCCAGGGCAGTGGTCGGAGTTTGACGCGGTCGTCACCGAAAACGGCGCCGTCCTGCACACCCGGTCTGACATGCGGCTGCTGGCCAGCCCGGTCGACCCGGCCGTCCAGCCGGCACTGGCCAGCCACGGGATCGCCGCCCGCGCCGGCCGCGTGCTGCTCGCGGTCGCCGGGGACGATGCCGCCGCCGCGATCGAGGTGATCGCTGATCTAGGCCTGGACCACCAGGTGGTGCACAACCGCGGCGCGGCGATGATCTTGCCGGCCGGAGTGACCAAAGGCACCGGGCTGCTGGCCGCCCTGGACGAACTCGGCTTGTCCCCGCACAACACGATCGCGGCCGGGGATGCCGAGAATGACCTCGCCCTGCTGCACGCTGCCGAGGTCGGCGCCGCTGTCGCCAACGCGGTGCCGTCCCTGGCCGCGCACGCTGACCTGCAGCTCGGGTCCCGGGACGGCACCGGCGTCGCGGAACTGCTGGCCGGCCCGCTGCTAGCGGGCCAGCAGCGGCTGTGCCCGCGCCGGCGATGGCTGCAGATCGGGACCTTCGACGATGGCCGGCCGGTGCTCGTGCCTGGTTCCCAGGGCAGCGTGCTGATCGCCGGTGACACCGGAATGGGGAAGAGCTACCTGGCTGGCCTGCTGGCCGAACGATGGATTGACGCGGGCTACGCCGTCCTGGTCATCGATCCCGAGGGAGACCACGTGGGCCTCGCCCAGCGTCCCGGGGTGCACCTGGTCGATGCCGCGGCCCACCTGCCCAGCCCCACCGACTTGCTGGCCATCGCGCGGCCGGGCCGGGCGAGCCTGGTGCTGGACCTGTCCGGCCTTCCCGGGGAGGCCAAGACACGCTACTTGCGCCGTCTTCCCGCCGCGGTCGCGGCCGAGCGCGCCGAGCACGGCGTCCCGCACTGGGTGATCAGTGATGAGGCCCATCTCACCATGCTGGACGGACATGCCCCCTCCGGTCCCGGGCTGGCCGAGCCGGGCACGTGCGTCGTCACCTGGCGGGCGGACATGCTGCCCGCCGCCTTCCGCGACACCGTCGACCTCACCCTGGCGACCACAACCACACCGCCGACGGCGAACGCTTCCATGACTGTTCCGCGCGCCACCATCGCGGTCAATGGCCAGCAACCGCGCCCGTTCACGATCGCGGCAAGAATCAGCCCGCACGTACGCCACCAGCATAAGTACGTGGCCGCACCGCTGCCTCCCGAGCGCCGCTTCTACTTCCACACCCTCGGCGAAGCCGGCACCGCCGCGACTCTGGAAGAGTTCAGCCGCTACCTCAGGCACTGTGACCCTGCCATCCTCGCCTACCACCTCTCCCGCGAGGACTTCTCCCGCTGGGTCACCGTAACCTTCGCCGACCACAACCTCGGAAGGCAACTCGCCGCCATCGAACGCGACCTCAGCCAGCACCACGCCGCCGCGCTCGAACGGGCACGGCACCAGATCATGCACGCTATCGACAGCCGCTACCCAGGCAGTGCCGGGGACCGAGACGGCACGTAAAAGGAACGGTCAGGCCTGGTCGGTCGGCGGTGAGGGCCAGGGCCTTGGTCCCTATACGGGTAGCTCGCCGCCATGTACCGCTGAAATTGAGGATCTGGTGATGACAGGGGAGCCGGTGATGAAAGCACAAGTCGGTGACGAATTGATCGTCAAGGGACATCACGTCGGTGACGCCGATCGCCGGGGCGTGATCAGCAAAGTACGTGGCGAGGATGGCGGCCCGCCGTACATGGTGCGGTGGAGCGACGGGCACGAAAGCTCGTTCTTCCCCGCCGCCGACACCGTGGTCGAGCACGTTCCGCGTCCTGCCGACAGGCAGACATCGTAGCCAGCGGCGCGACAGGACGCGATGGCGGCGGTAAGAGGGCCTTCGTGAAGAGGCTCTTCGGCCATCCAGTATGGGAGTTGGGCCTCTACCCGCGACCAGCCGCACATGCTGTCGTGGAGCTAAGGGTGTTGAGTTCCCGAACACGGCGGTGATGGCCGCCAGTGGCGCGGGGCTGGGTGAAGCGAGGGCGGAAGGAGTGAATGATGCGTCACCTTCACGTACGAGACGTCATGACGGCTGAGCCGGTGACGGTCACCCCGGCCACCCCGCTCAAGGACCTGGCCGGCATCTTGGTCAGGGAGAAGACCAGTGCCGTGCCAGTGCTTAGCCGCCAGGGCAAGGTCGTCGGCGTGGCCACCGAGAGCGACCTGCTCAAGAAGGAGGAACTCCAACGAGATCCGGACGGCCACCACTGGGCGCACCTGAGTTACCGCACGCGGCGGGCGATCGCCACAGCCGACACCGCCGGGGACCTGATGAGCACGCATCCGGCCACAGTAGGCCCTGAGGCGACCGTGGCCGAGGCGGCGCGGCTGATGGACCGGCATCAGGTCACCTGCCTGCCGGTGGTCGACGAGCACGGAAAGCTGCTCGGGGTCGTCGGCCCGCGGGACCTGCTGCGGGTCTTCCTCAGGCCGGACGACGAGATCAGGTCGGAGATCGTCAGCCAGGTCCTGGTGGGCGGCTTTGCCACCAACCCCGCCTTGGTGCATATCGAGGTCACCGGCGGTGTTGTGCAGATGACCGGAGAGCTGGAGCGCAAAAGCATGCTGCCGTTGGTGCTGCCCCTAGTTCGCGCGATCGACGGGGTCATCGACGCCGAAGGGAAGTTCAGCTACGCGATCGACGACACCAAGCTCCCCATGTCCCGGACATGATCGAATACTGAGCCAGCGAGCGGCACCTGCAGGCCAGTCCCGGCGCCACGCTCGCAAGCACCTGGAGCGACTCGCCGTGGCAGTCCATGACTTCCACCCCGCGGGAAGGGACCTTCGGCCCATCCTTTCGGGTCGGCGCCGCGGCAAGGCTAATGGTTGTTGAACGTGTTCGTTGTCGACCCGGATGGGCTCAAGGTGACGGGGTGGTGACGCTGGCAGAGACGCCGGAGAACAACGAGTGGGGCAATGAGATGAGCACAGTGCAGCAAGCCGGGCCGATGTATGCGCTGCTGGCGGACGGGAGCACGGTGGAGATCCGCCCGGCAGGGCCCGGCGACTTCGACGCGGTCAAGGCCATGCACGAGGCGATGTCGCCGGCCAACGCCTACCTTCGCTTCTTCAGCCTCAGCCGGACGGCGGCCGAGACCGAGGCCCGGCGGATCTGCCGGGAGCCAGGACCCGGCGGGGCGGCGCTGCTCGCGCTGGCGGGTGGGGAGGTGGTCGGCTGCGCCAGCTATGCGGCGCTCCAGGGGGAGCCGGATCATAGAGCGGAGGCGGCGTTCGCGGTCGCCGACCATATGCACCACAGGGGCATCGCGACCCTGCTGCTTGAGCACCTGGTCTCCTACGCCAGGAGCCACCAGATCACCATGTTCGTCGGGCTGACGCTGGCCGAGAACACGGCAATGCTCAAGGTCTTCGCCGACGCCGGCCTGCCGGTGCACCGCCGCATGACGGACGGGGTCGTCGAGATGACCATCCCGCTGCCCAGAGAGGGCGCGGGCACCGACCTGAACGGCTACCTGAGCGCGGTGGCCGAACGGGAGCGCCACGCGGACGTCGCCAGCCTGCGGCACATATTCGCACCCGAGTCGGTTGCGGTGATCGGCGCCAGCCGGTGGCCGGGGACGGTCGGGCGGGCGATCTGGGACAACATCCGCGGCGCCGGGTACGCGGGGAAGCTGTACGCAGTCAACCGGCACGCCAGGGAGATCGGCGGCGAGCCCTGCCTGGCGTCGGCCGAAGACCTGCCCGAGCACACCGACTTGGCGGTGATCGCGGTGCCCCCAGCCGCCGTGCTCGACGCCGCGGAGCAGTGCGGGCGGCGCGGCGTGCGCGCCCTGGTGGTGGTCACCTCCGGGCTGGGCGCCGCCACCCGCGCCGACCTGCTCGCGACATGCCGCCGGCACGGCATGCGGCTGATCGGCCCGAACTGCTTCGGCGTGGCGGTACCAAGCATCGGCCTGGACGCCACCTTCGCCGCCGCCCATCCGCGGGCCGGCGTGGCCGGCCTGATCATGCAGTCCGGCGGCCTGGGCTTCGCCGTCGCGGAACGGCTGTCCCGGCTCGGCATCGGCGTCTCCTCATTCGCGTCGGTCGGCGACAAGCTCGACGTGTCCAGCAACGACATGCTGATGTGGTGGGAACAGGATGGCGTCACCAGGCTCGCCGTGCTGTACATCGAGTCGTTCGGCAACCCGCGCAAGTTCGCGAGGACGGCCCGCAGGGTCGCCGCGAGCATGCCGGTGCTCACCGTGGAGGCCGGGCGCTCAGAGGCCGGGCAGCGGGCCGCCGCCTCGCACACCGGGGCGGTGGCAACGCCGCTAGTCACGAGGGAGGCGCTGTTCCAGCAGGCCGGCGTCATCGTGGTGCCCGGCTTCGGCGACCTGGTCGAGACCGCCGCGCTGCTGGCCACCCAGCCGGTCCCGTCGGGCAGCACCGTCGCAATCGTGTCCAACATCGGCGGCGCGGGGGTGCTCGCGGCCGACGCCTGCACCGACCTCGGCCTGGTCGTACACCGGCCGCACGAGCAGATCCGCCGTCGGCTGCGCGGGCTCATCCCCGAGGGCGGAGCGGCCGACGGCCCGATCGACACTACCGCCGCGGTCTCCGCCGAGCAGTTCCGGGAGTGCCTCGAGCTCGCGGCGGCGGACGAGGAGGTCAGTGCCGTCATCGCGCTCGTGCTGCCCACCAGCGCGACCGGCGACCTGGTCGCAGCCATCCAGCAGGCCGACATCCGGGTCCCGCTGGCCGTCGTGCTGTTCGACCAGACGGAAACGGTGCGGCTGCTACCCGGGCCGGCGAAGGGGCATGGTGAGGCCGGCGGGATCCCGATACCGGCCTACAGCTGCCCGGAGGCGGCCGCGGCCGCCATCGCCCGCGCGGCCAGGTACGGGGCATGGCGGGCCGCGCCGAGCGGCGTAGTACCCCAGTTCGCCGATATCAGGACCCAGGACGCGCACGCGCTGGTGCGCGAGTTCCTCGGATCGGACGGTCACGGGGACTGGCTTCCGCCGGACGCGACCGCAGCGCTGCTGCGCTGCTACGGGATACCGCTGGCCGAACTGGTTCCGGTCCACAGCGAGGAGGACGCCGTCGGTGCCTTCGCCGCGGGCGGCGGCGTCCCGGTGGTGCTCAAAGCCGACGTGCCCGGGCTGGTGCATAAGACCGACGCGGGCGGGGTCGAGCTCGACCTGCGCACCGAAGCCGATGTGCGAGCCGCCTACCGGCGGCTGGCGGGTCTTTTCGGCGACAAGCTGCATGCGGTCCTCGTGCAGCCGATGATCGGCGATGGCATCGAGGTGATCGCGGGCGTGGCCGACGACCACCTGTTCGGCCCGCTGGTGGTGTTTGGGCTCGGCGGGGTGGCCACCGAGGTGCTCGCCGACCACGCGGCGCTACTCACGCCACTGACCGACACCGACACGGACATGCTGATCCGGTCGATCAAGGCGGCACCGCTGCTGCTCGGACACCGCGGCAACCCGCCGGCCGACCTGGAGGCGCTGCGCGACCTGCTGCTGCGGGTCTCCCGGCTCGCCGACGACCTGCCCGAAATCACCGACCTCGACCTCAACCCGGTCATTGCCCGGCCGGACGGGGTATTCGTGGTAGACGCGAGGGTCAAGGTGGCACCGTACGCGCCGCAAGACCCGTTCCTCAGGAGGCTGCGCTAGCCAAGGGCGCTAAAGGCCGCAGCCCCGCGGAGACGCTGTTCAGGCGGAGCCGTGCGTGAGGTGGCTGATGAACCAGTCCCGGGCCAGCCCGGCGGCGGCATCGAGGGTCCCTGGCTCCTCGAACAGGTGGCCAGCGCCGGGCACAACGGCCAGGTCATTCTCGCAGCGCAACTCCGCCTGGGCGCGGCGGTTGAGGTCCAGCACCACCTCGTCGTGCCCGCCGACGATGAGCAGCGTCGGTGCGGTCACGGCCGTAAGCCGGGGCCGGGCAAGGTCGGGACGGCCGCCGCGGGATACCACGGCCGCGATGCCAGCACCGGGTCTGGCGGCCGCCCACAGCGCCGCCGCAGCGCCGGTGCTCGCGCCGAAGTAGCCGATGGCGGTCTTCGCCGCGCACGGCTGGGCGCGCAACCACCTGGTCACCTCGGCCAGCCGTTCGGCGAGCAAGCCGATGTCGAACACGTTGGCCCGGTCCAGTTCCTCCTCGCGAGTGAGCAGGTCGAACAAGAGCGTGCCCAGGCCGGCGTCGGTCAAGACGCCGGCGACATGCCGGTTGCGGGGGCTGTGCCTGCTGCTGCCGCTGCCGTGAGCGAAGACCACGATCTCAGGGGCGTTCTCCGGCACCGTCAAGTACCCGGCCAGCCGGATAGAGCCGGCTTGGGGCTCCACTTCCTCGCTGCGGGCTGGCGGATCATCGTTACCTGCGGCGCGCGGCGTGCTGGCTTGCGCCCCGTTCCGCGCAGGCTCGGCACGCCGCAGGCAGGCGATGACCTCGTCATCGGACACCTGGGAGAATCTGTCGTAGAACTCGCCGATGGCGAAGAATTCTGGTGGCGTGCTGACGCAGACGAACTCGTCGGCGTCCCCGCCGATTCTTGCCTGCCATCCTGGCGGTGCGACGGGCACGGCGAGCACGACCCGTACGGCCCCGTGCGCCCTGGCGATCTGGCAGGCCGCACGGGCCGTGGACCCGGTGGCGATGCCGTCATCGACCACCACGGCCACCCGCCCGTCCAGTGGCTGGCGTGGCCACCGGGCCCGGTAGCGCGCGGCACGGGCTTCCACCGCGGCCCGCTCCCACGCCTCGACAGCCGCGAGCTCGTCCTCCGACACCCTGGCCATGTGAACGATCTCGCGGTTGATGACCCGGACCCCGCCCTCCCCGACCGCGCCCATGGCCAGCTCGGGCTGGAACGGCACGCCGAGCTTACGCACCACGATGACATCCAGCGGCGCGCCGAGCGCCTGCGCTACCTGGAACGCGACCGGGACACCGCCCCGCGGCAGGCCGAGGATGACGACCGGCTCGTCCCGCAGGTGCCCTAGCCGGGATGCAAGCCGCCGCCCGGCGTCAGCACGGTCGGCGAATACCATGACACCCCCTGACGACCAGCTTCGCGGTGGCCGGCCGGTGCCGCCAGGGACCATGGTCACCACACGGCTGCCAGGCCGTCCCGGGCCAACTGCCAGCGGGCAGCCCGGCAGGTCCTGCAAGCTGGGACGAGCAACCTCCCCCAGCGGGAGATACCGCGCCCCCGTTCGGAATGATAGAAATCTGCATCCCGAACGGACGCGTGGCGACTCTACAGCCCTAGCCACTAACTGGGCGGCGGCAGGGGCGCCGAGTCGGGACCGCGCCCTGGAACCGCGCGCGAGGAGGCCAAGGAGGTGGAAACCAGGTTCACCTTGCTCGGCGTCGGGGCGATGAACTCGCCGCGCTACTCCCCCGCCGGGCTGCTCGTCGAGCACGGCCAGGTGAGGGTGGCCATCGACGGTGGCCCGGGCGCCGAGCCGGCCGGCCGGCTGGCTGCCTGGCTGGTCACCGATGAACGCGCCGAACTCATCCGCGAGCTGCGCCGGCTGGCCGCCGCGCACGGCCTCAGCCCCGCGGTGTGCGCTTATCACGCCAGCGGGCTGGCGATCACGCCCCAGCCCGTGGTCCACACGTCCCATCCGGCTTACGGCTACCTCATCGAGGCCAGCGGCTGGCGGATCGCGTGGGCACCGGAATTCCTCGAATTCCCCTCCTGGGCCGCGGGCACCGACCTGATGTTCGCCGAGGCGGCGAGCTGGACGCGCCCCATCCGCTTCGCCAAGGGCGCGGGCGGGCACGCGCCGGCACTGGAGGTCGCCGAGCAGGCTGTCCGGCACGGCATCCGACGGCTCGTGTTCGCCCACATCGGCCGGCCCACGATCACCGCACTGGACAGGGGATGTGTTCCGCCATTCGGAGAAATCGGAACGGAAGGCGCCACATACACAATCGGTGACCGGAAATGACCCCCCAGAGGTTCAGGGACTGGCGGTGTTATCCCGGCGCGGAGGTGGCGGGCCGTGGCTGCGGAGTAGGTCGCCATGCGGGGAGACCGCCTCGGTGGTGCAGTCGGCATGCCGGATCAGCCAGGGCGGCGGCGTGGGCTGCTCGCTATTTGATGGGAGGCCGCGGGAGCCTGGCCGTGCCCGGCTCGAGGGTGAACGTGTACTCGAGGGAGTACCAGGGCGTCCCGGCGCTGGAATCGGCCGGGTGCGGCTCGTCGTGACGCTGGAAGTCTCCGATCGTCGCCCGGGTGACGCCGAACTGGACGTCGGTGTCCAGGTGCGGGTCATCGGGCGCGTAGATCTGCGAGATCAGCGTCTTGTAGCCCTCTTTGAAGATCAGGACGTGCAGGTGCGCCGGCCGGAAGGGGTGGCGGTTCTGGGCCTTGAGCAGCCGGCCGACGACCGTGTTCGTGGGAATGGGATATCCGGCCATCTTCACCGTACGGAACCAGAAGCGCCCCGCGTCGTCGGTGACCAGTTTCCCGCGCAGGTTCATCGGCGCCTGGGCGGCGTCCTGGTGCTCGTACAGCCCGACGGGCGAGGAGTGCCAGACGTCGACCTCGGCCCCGGCGACTGGTTCGCCGTCGCGGTCCTGAACCCGCGCGCTGACGAACAGGGCCGGCCCGGCCGTCTCGGAACGGACGATCGAGCCGCCGTTGTCCACCGGCGGGGAGTCCATTCTCCAGAACGGACCCAGCAGGGACTGCTGTGTTTCAGCGGCGCCCCGGTCGCCGTTGTTGAGCAGGCAGACGAGCGTGGACACCCCCAGGGATCCGGACATCAGCACCATTTCGTTGTGCGTGTCGGTCGTCGCCTGACCCATCTCGTTGAGGATGGCGGTAGCCGACTGGAACTCCTCCTCGGTCAGCCTTACGTCGCGGATGAACGCGTGCAGGTGCGATACCAGCGACGTCATGATCTCCCGCAGGCGCGGGTCGGTCGTCCGCTCCATGACCGCGAGCACGGCTGGTGTCACGTCTTCGTGCCGTTCAATGATCATCAGGACACCTTATTCGGGGCCGTCTCAGCCGGGCTTGCCCGGCTTGTCAGGCGGTTCGGTACTTTCTTCCGGGACGTCGGGGACAACGAGTTCGCTGGGCTCGAAGGCGCCTTCGCCGGCCACGGCCGCCAGTTCGTAACCCAGCGACTCGCGCGCGGCAGGCGCCGACGGGCGCCGGCCGGTCAGCGCCGAGGCGACGGCAGCGATCACACAGGCCACGATGGCGAACCCGAAGGCCACGCCGAGACCGGCGTGGAACGGCGCGGTGATCAGGTGCGGGAAGAACTCCCGCCCGGCCACGTAGGCGGCGTGCCCGGCGGGCAGGTGCGACAGCAGCGGGCCGAGCAGTTGCTGCATCGGGTTGTAGCCCAGGAAGGAGGCGAACAGCACGCCAATCGGCGGCAGGTGCGAGATCGGCGTCGCCGCGGCGGCCGGGACGCCCTGCGCGGTCAGCCCGCCGAACATGGCCGACGGCAGCTTGCTGGACAGGCCGGCCACCATCAGGGTGAAGAAGATGCCGATCGACAGGACGAACGCGGAGTTCTGGAAGGTGGCGATCATGCCGCCGGCCGCCCCGCGCTGGCTGGGCGGCGCCGAGTTCATCATCTCCGCCCAGTTCGGCGAGAAGAACAGGCCGGAGCCGAAGCCGTTGAAGGCGATGACGATCGCGAACTCCCAGTAGGCGAAGTCCACCGGGACGAATATCAGCAGCAGGAAGGTCGCCCCGGTCAGCAGCGCGCCGCCCACCGTGAACGCCTTCGCGCCGAACTTGTCGGACAGCACGCCGGACAGCGGCGCCGCCAGCAGGAAGCCCACCGTCAACGGCACCAGGTAAATGCCTGCCCACAGCGGGGTCTGGCTGTAGCTGTAGCCGTGCAGCGGCAGCCAGATGCCCTGCAGCCAGATGATCAGCATGAACTGCATGCCGCCGCGGCCCATCGCCAGCATCAGGCTCGCGATGTTC
>Ga0187807_1000030_pt1 | contig 32261 bp, 30 predicted proteins | sample NC_wetland_sal_i_4_FD_132432 | JGI IMG/M metagenome (GOLD analysis project Ga0187807, IMG submission 132432) | Wetland sediment microbial communities from Neuse River Estuary, North Carolina, USA - ASW_2 | ecosystem: Environmental > Aquatic > Freshwater > Wetlands > Sediment | place: USA: North...
CCGGTCGTCACCAACCCCTCCAAGATCATCTGCGTCGGGCTCAACTACCGGACGCACATCACCGAAACCGGGCGCGAGCTGCCGGAATACCCGACGCTGTTCGCCAAGTTCGCGGAGACGCTGATGGGCGCGAACGACGATCTGGCGATCCCCGCAGTGAGCGAGAAGGTCGACTGGGAGGTCGAACTCGCGGTGGTCATCGGGACCCCGGTCTACCGGGCCGGCCAGGGCGAGGCGCTGGCGGCGATCGCCGGGTACGCGACCAGCAACGACGTGTCGATGCGGGACTGGCAGCGCCGCACACTGCAGTGGCAGGCCGGCAAGATGTTCCAGCACTCGACCCCGGTCGGCCCGTACCTGGTCACCCCCGACGAGGTGGACCACGCCGCCGACCTGGAGATCCGGTGCGAGGTCGACGGCGCGGTGATGCAGCAGGCGCGTACGTCGGACCTGCTGTTCACGCCCGCGGACGTGGTGGCGTACGCCAGCCAGGCGATCACCTTGCGCCCCGGCGACCTGCTGCTCACCGGCACGACCGGCGGGGTGGGCGACGCGCGCAAGCCCCCCGTGTACCTCAAGCCCGGCCAGGTGCTGCGCAGCTACGTGGAAGGCCTCGGCGAGTGCGTGAACCACTGCGTAACGGAGAAGCCCGTCCAGTAGTGGTGTAACCACAACAAACCGGCGTACGCTCTGGTGCTGTGAACAAGCAGGAGCGGACGTATACGATCCTCCGGGACCGCATCCACTCCGGCGCGCATCCGCCCCAGGCGAGGCTGAACATCGACGCTCTCGCCCGTGAGCTGGGCGTGAGCGCGATCCCGGTACGGGAGGCGCTGCGCCGCCTCGAGGCCGAAGGATGGGTGCGGTTCAGGCCCAACGTCGGCGCGATCGTGGCGCCGGTCGACGCCACCACCTGGGAGCAGGAGATGGTGGCCGTCGCGATCCTGGAAGGCGCGGCCACCGCCGACGCGTGCCGGCGCCTGCGCGTCACGGACGTGACCCGGCTACGGAAGATGTCCGTCGAGATGGAGGAGGTCGCCCAGTCCGGCGACCCCCTCAAGTTCAGCAGGCTGAACCGCCGGCTGCACGCCACGATCACCGCCCGCTGCGCCAACGCCTACCTGCTCGAACTGCTCGAGCAGACCTACCTGCGCCTGGACCGGATCCGCTCCACGATGTTCCCCTACGTGCCGCAGCGGGCCAAGGCCTCGGCCGTGGAGCACGCCCGACTCATCGACTTGCTCGAATCCGGCGACGCCGACGCCGTCGAGCAGTACGCCCGGTGGCACAAGCTGCAGACCGTCGAGGCCTACCGCGCCAACCGCGAAACCCCGGCCGCGGACTAGGTCACCGTGACGATCACCGTCGCCGCCGTGTAGTCGGGCTTGCCCGCCGTCGCGTGGTACGAGCCGGCCTTCGTGCCCTTCTTCACCGAGAAGGTGGCGACGCCTTTGGCGTTCGTCACGACGGTGCCGCCGAGGAAGCTTACGGCCGCGCCGCCTACCGGCGTGCCCGCGTCCAGGACCGTGAAGGTGATGCTGCCGGGAACGCCGACCTTGGACTTTGACGCCTGCAGCGTCAGCGGCGGCAAGATCTGGGCGTCGTAGAAGGCCGGCGAACCGCTGCCGTCCGGCGTGACGAGCGCCACGATGTCCAGCGGACCCGTGCTGCCCTCGGCTTGCAGGTCCTGGAAGGCGAACAGATGCGGCGGCGGGGTGATCGTCATGACCGGCCCGAAGGACGTCGCCGCGGCGTTGGTGCGCACCGCCTGGATGACGTTCGCCTGGAAGTCGTACCACAGCACCCACAGGTGGCCGCCCGGCGCGGCCGCGATCGCGACCTTGCTGTCGTGCCCGCTTGCCGAGCCAGAGACCACCATCGCCTTGGCGGCGCCCACCCGCCACAGCGCGATGTGACCGCAGGTCACGACTTTGGTCGGCACGCAGTAGGCCAGATACTCGCCGCCGCCGGCGCGCGTTGCGAGCGCGACGGGTTCCAGAGGCTGACTGTTGTTCAGGTTCATGCCCCCGGACCCCGGCGCCTTGCGCATGCCGGATGCACCCTTGAATACCGGGTCTGCCCAGTACCCCATCGTGGCGGTGCCCGACGAGTTGAACCACGCGCCCCAGACGGTGCCCGCCGCATCGGTCACCAGCGTCGGGTCAATCACGCTTCCGCTCGGGCCGACCGGGATCTGGACGTCCGGCGCCTTGGCCGGGACGCTCGGGTCGATGCCCACGTGGTAGCTCAGGGCGGGACCGGACGCCCAGGCGGTGACCGGCACCCCGTTCGGCAGGACCGCGGCGGCGTCGTCGGTGAGCGGCGGGAAATCGGTGTGCGACAACGAGCCCGCCGCGAGCGTCCAGCCCGTCCCGGACGGTCCGGCTGTCGCCGAGTAGAAGGTCCCGACGTCGTACGGGCTGCCGTTTATCCCGTTCGAGCCGTCAAAGGTCACCCGCAAGCCCGGCTGGGCGAGGATGCCGTGCGGAGCCGCGACCAGCCGCGGGAACTGGTCCATCGAACCCCAGTGGCCGACGATCGTCCCGGTCGCCAGCAGCTTGGCCTTGCCGCCCACCGTCGAGTAGTGCAGCGAGTAGCCGCCGGTGTCCTTGCTCGGCCAGACGACGTGCAGCCGCCCGTCCCCGGTACGCAGCAGCCCGGCGGAGGAGAACCCGAGCCCGGTAAACGAGGAGATCCTGGTCCAGTGCGGGGAGAGAGCGGAGTCTTTCGCCGGCGAAGCGGACGCCGGCGTGACGCCCGCGCCGTACGCGGTAACCGCCGCGAGGATCGCGATCCTCGCGGCGGACCTGACGAGCCTTGGCATCGCGGTACCTCCAGTGCGTGGTCATTTCCGTACTGGACGGTAGAAGCCGCTGCCGCTGCGCTGCATCGGGAGAAACCCTATGCGTCAGCGGAACGCCCCCCGGTTGGCGCGAGCGCGCTGGCAAGCTCGGTCCTCGACCGGATTCCTAGCTTGCGATATGCCCGGGACAGGTTGGCTTCGACGGTCTTCGGCGACAGCAGCAGCTGAGCCGCGATCTCCGCGTTCCGCAAACCCGTCATCGCGAGCTCGCACACGGTGCGCTCGCTGGCGGTGATCTCGGACGGCCCGTGGCCCCGTCCCGTCGTGCGGTCGAGTTCCAGCCGGGCGACCGACTCCCACGCTGCCGCGCCGCAGGCGCCAAGGACCCGGACTGCTTCGGCGAAGCACTCGCGCGCGCGCCGCCGCTGCCTGCTCCTGCGGCAGACCCGTCCCGCCGCGATGAGCGTCCGGCCTAGCTCACTGGGCATGTCGAGGCGCTGCAGTGCCGTGAGCGCTCGCTCGAAGTCAGCCTCGGCCGCAATGAGGTCTCCCTTGGCCGCATTCAGCAACCCGCGGTTGCGCGCGGATACGGTGTCGATCCATGGCCGGGGCAACGCGGCAGCGCGCTGTTCGAGCCAGCTGACCAGCTTCTCGGCCCGCGTCAGGTCACCCAGGCAAATGACCGCTTCCGCGTAGTCGGACGCAAATCGGTCACCCGCGGGCTCGCGGGCATGCAGCGCCTCCTGCACCGCGAACGCGTGCGACAGGTGCCGGTCCGCCTCGGCCAGGTCGCCGGACACCAGCGCCGCGTGGCCGAGCACCACCCTCGCGCGCTCCTCGAGCACGGTATCGGGGTGCGCGCTGAGCCGGTCGAGTAGCTGATTGGCCACCTGCCTGGCCGCGCCCAGGTCGCCGGCGCGCACGTGCACCTCGGCCTGAGCGGCCATGGCCATGTTCAGCAGCGTTTCCTGCCCGGTCTGGACGGCGAGTTCGAGCGCCTCGGCCACGAGTTCCCGAGCGCGCGCGATGTGTCCGGTCATGGCCTCGATGACGGCCAGGTGCGTCAGGGCGCCCGACGCGGTCGCCTCGTCACCTTGATCACTGAATGCCCGGATGATCGCCTCGAAGCGCTGCCTGGCCGTTGCGAGGTCGTCAAAGTTTCGCGCCCAGAAGGCCGGGACCGTGCTCATCTCCCAGGCCGCGGCATCTTTCTGCAGTCGCATGCCGAGTTCGATGGCATCGTGATCCGCGCCGAGCCCGGCATACAGCCTGAACAGCGCCACGTTGTGCAGCGCGAACGAGTAGGTCTGCGGGTCGGCGTTCATGTCGAGCAGGGCGAGCGCCGCTTCGCCGTGCCGCACCGAGACGTCGATGTCGTCTGCCAGGGCTGATATGCGGGAGTGGATCCGCGCCCGCAGCGCCGCCGGCGGGTTCTGCCCGAGGGCTTCCTCCATCAGCTCCGTGCCCAGGTCCGCCTCGCCCTGGGCCCAGAGCACGCTGCCCAGCTCCAGCAGTACCCGCGCCCTGTCCTCTCCCGGCCCGACCTCGGCGAGCAGTTGCTCGAGTGTGCGCCGGGCTCCGACGGAGTCCCCGGCGAAGTAACGGCGGTCTGCCAGTTCGATCGTCCGCCGCAGGAACGACTCCCTGTCGCGGGCGGGCGTGAGCTGGCACGCCAGCTCCTTGAGTTCGACCGCGATGTCGGTAGCGCCCCTGGCTCCGGCGACCGCGGCCGCCCGGTCGAGTTCATCGGCCGTCCCGGCATCGGGTTCGCTCGCCGCGAGCGCCAGGTGCCGGGCGCGCTCTTCGGTGTCCCGGACTCGGGCTGCCAGCTGCCGGTGCAGCCGCCGGCGTTCGGTTTCGGGAAGCGACGAATACAGGGCGGAGCCGAAAAGCGGGTGAGTGAACGTGACCAGGCCATCTCGCTGCACACAGACGATGCCGGCCTGCTCGGCGGCGGCGAGCGCAGCCATGTCGAGATGGTCGGTGGCGGGCCTGGGCATCGCCGCCATCATGGCCAGCGCCTGCCTCGTCGGCCGGGGGAGCCTGCGGATCCGCAGCAGCGCGAGTTCCCTGGAATCGTCGGGGACGGGCAGCGGGTGACCGGGCGGGGGAGCGCCGACACGGTTGATCTCCCTGGCGATTTCCAGCGCGTAAAACGGATTGCCCACGGCGGCCTGGTGGATGCGGGTCAGCATCGGCCGGGCGAATGACGAGCCAAGCTGTGATCTGAATACCTGATCCAGGGCGGCGAGGCTCAGCGGGCCTACCACTATCCGGACGCGCTCGTCCCGGCTCAGGGCAGCTTCGATGTCGGTCGTGACGCGCGGGCGCTGACTGCCCGGGCCGTCAAGGCGAACCGACGCGATCATCCGAACCGGGTGATTCCCGATCCGGCGCAGGGCGAAGGCGAGCGCGCTGCCGGAAGCCCGGTCGAGCCATTGTGCGTCGTCGATCGCGAGCAGCAGCGGTCCGGTGCCGGCGAGCAGGCTGAGCAGCGCGGCCAGGCCGGTGCTCACCGCCCTGGAATCCAGCTCGGCCGCGGTCGGCTCACGCAGCAGGGCGATCGCGAGCGGCCTGCGCTGCGCCTCGGGCAAGCTGCCGAGCAGATCGTCGGGAACCGGTGAGAGCAGGTCCGTAAGGCTGACATAGGCGAGTGCTGCCTCGGACGGCACCGGGCGGCAGGAGAGCACGCGCCAGCCGGTCTGGCGGGCCCGGCTGATCGCCTCCGACCACAGCGTCGTCTTGCCGATGCCCGCCTGACCGTCAATGCAGAGCAATGACGGGTTCACGTCCCGGCCGCCCGCCTTGCCGCCGGCCAGCCAGGCGTCGATCTGAGCGAGCTCCGCGGCCCTGCCGGCGATCATGGGGCCACCTTACGGCGATCCTCAAGATTCCGGGGGCACCCACGATCATGCTCAGCCGGCGAACGCGGCTCCCGGGGTCCGGCGGCCGGTGACCGAGGTGGGCCGGATCCGGATCCAGTGCGGGTCGTCCGCAGCGCGCCCCCACGACTGCAGGCCGAGGTCATTCAGCCGCCGGATCTCGGCGTCGGACTCCACCTCTTCGGTGAATCCGCTGACGACGACGCTCCACCCGGAATGGGTTCCGGTGTCGAAGTTGTCCGCCTCGAATCCGACCTGGTTCTTGCTGCCTACGCTGGACAGCTTTGACCCGCTGCCGGTGCGGAAGATCACGTCCTGCCCGTCCACGACGAAGTTAACCGGCAGGATGACGACCTCACCGTCGGCGAACAAGCCGACGCGTCCTACCGGGACCGAATCGAGCAGTCGAAGGCAGGCCTCGAAGGGCAGTATCTCTAGTCCCGCATGATCGGTCGGATGTACCGTCATATCGTCCTCCCGCTGAAGGTGGACCGGTTACCCCATGGTCCTCCTTCGCGGCGGCCTTCGACATGGCCGTAAGTCCCGGAAGGATGGGGAGTCGGTCCCGCTCGTTCGGGATAAATTCTTCTAAATGCCTTCTGAACGAGGTTCCCGACTCTCCGAACGTATGTTACTGTCTAGTAACATGAGTGACGTGACACCGGGGTTCTCCCTTGAGCTGAGCAGTGACCTGCGCGAGATGCGGGACTGGGTACACGAGTTCGCGGCATCGGTGATCAGGCCGGCCGCCGCCGAGTGGGACGAGCGCGAGCAGGTCCCGTGGCCGGTCCTCGAGGAGGCAGCCAAGATCGGGCTGTACTCGCTCGACTTCTACGCGCAGCAGTACTTCGAGGGGTCGGGCCTCGGCATCCCGGTGGCGTTCGAGGAGCTGTTCTGGGGGGACGCCGGCATCGGGCTGTCGCTGACCGGCAGCTCGCTGGCGGCGGTGGCGGTCGTGTCCAACGGAACGGCCGAGCAGATCGGGGAGTGGCTGCCGCAGATGTTCGGCGAGCCGGGGGACGTCAAGCTTGGCGCGTTCTGCTCCTCCGAGCCCGACGCGGGCAGCGACGTCGCGGCGATCCGCACCCGGGCGGTCTACGACGAGAAGACCGACGAGTGGGTCATCAACGGGGTGAAGACGTGGGCGACCAACGGCGGGATCGCCAACGTGCACGTGGTCGTCGCCTCGGTGGATCAATCGCTGGGCTCGCGCGGGCAGGCGAGCTTCATCGTGCCGCCAGGGACGCCGGGCCTTTCGATGGGGCAGAAGTTCCGCAAGCACGGCATCCGGGCCTCGCACACCGCCGAGGTCGTTCTGGAGAGCGTTCGGGTGCCCGGGCGGTGCCTGGTCGGCGGCAAGGAAAAGCTCGATGAGCGGCTGGCCCGGATCCGGGAGGGCCAGCGCGGCGGCGAGCAGGCGGCGATGAAGACGTTCGAGGCGTCCCGGCCGTCGGTTGCGGCGATGGCCGTCGGGGTCGCGCGGGCCGCCGTGGAGTACGCAACCGAGTACGCCAGGACGCGGGTGCAGTTCGGGCGGCCGATCGGGCAGAACCAGGGGGTGGCGTTCCAGCTCGCCGACATGCGCGCGTCGGTCGACGCGGCGCGGCTGCTGACCTGGCGGGCGGCGTGGATGGCACGGCAGGGCCTGCCGTTCACGGCGGCCGAAGGGTCCATGAGCAAGCTCGTGGCGGGGGAGACCGCGGTGCGGGTGACCGATCAGGCGATCCAGATCCTCGGCGGGAACGGCTACACGCGTGAATATCCGGTAGAGCGGTGGCACCGCGACGCGAAGATCTTCACCATCTTCGAGGGCACATCCGAGATCCAGCGCATGCTCATCGGGCGGGCCGTCACCGGGCTCGACGTGCGGTAGCACTGACCTGGGAGAACGAGAGCTCGCCGCGACCGATGGCAAGCCGGTGACCCTTGGATTTGTCAGTCCTGTGCGCCCCGCGCGCAGGCCTGCTCCGTCTCTGCTCCGTCAGCGCGCTCCCGGTTCGCTTCCACTTGACGCTTAATCGTCACAGGATCGGCGGCGGTGATCAGGTGGCTGAATCGGTCGTTGATGACGGTACGGGCGCGATCGTGGGAGGACGGAAGCAGGTGGGCGTACACGCGGAGGGTGAAGGCGGGGTCGGCGTGGCCGAGGTATTCGGCTGGCTCCTTGATGGAGACGCCTCCGGCGAGCATGACGCTGGCGAAGTAGTGGCGGAGCTGGTGGATGCCTTCCCTGCGGGTGGTGGCATACCGGGCGCGGCCGCGGTTGTCCTTCTTGGGCTGGTGACCCGCTGCCCGGCCAGGTGCAGACCGACACTGGTCTGCTGGTCGCCGAGGCTGATCAGGCCGGTGGCGTTGACGGTGCGGTCCACCTCGATCACCGCCCGATCCCCGGCAGGCAGCGGGCAGAGGCCCGCCGGGCGGGCGCCGCTGGCAGCCAGCCGGGCCAGTTCACCAGCCCGCAGCCGAGAGGGCAGGGTCTTGATCCGGGCACCATCAGCCAGCACGTGCCTGCGATCGCCCGGTATCAACGCTCTGACCTGCCCGGATGACCGCTATTGACCTTCTTGCCACTCGTTCGCATCGAGGGATCAGCCCACCCCAGACGGCGACGAGGACCAGGACGTCATCCTCATCCGCGCGATGTGCTTACGAACCTGCCAAGGCTGGCCTCGCGGTTATGGCGTGACGTGCTCCGCGCGGCGCGGCAGCTTCCAGCCGGGCCGGACGAAGTGGCAGGTGTAGCCGTCGGGGTAGTGCTGGAGGTAGTCCTGGTGCTCGGGTTCGGCCTCCCAGAACGGCCCGGCCGGGGTGACTTCGGTAACCACCTTGCCCGGCCACAGGCCGGAGGCGTTGACATCGGCGATGGTGTCCTCGGCGACCCGCTTCTGCTCGTCGCTGAGGTAGAAGATCGCTGACCGGTAGCTGGTGCCGATGTCGTTGCCCTGCCGGTTCCGCGTGGTCGGGTCGTGGATCTGGAAGAAGAACTCCAGCAGATCCCGGTAGGAGATCTTCTCCGGGTCGAAGACGATCTCGATGGCTTCGGCGTGGCCGTGGTGGTTCCGGTAGGTCGCGTTCGGCACGTCACCGCCGGTGTAGCCGACCCGCGTGGAGATCACGCCCGGCAGCTTCCGGATGAGCTCCTGGACGCCCCAGAAGCAGCCGCCGGCCAGGATGGCCGTCTCGGTCTTGGTGGTCATGACGCGCTCCCGTCGTCTGCGGTCTCGAACAGCTTGCGGTAGTCGCCGTAGCCCTCGCGCTCGAGGTCGGCGACCGGGACGAAGCGCAGAGCCGCGGAGTTGATGCAGTATCGCAGCCCGCCCTCATCGGCGGGCCCGTCGGGGAACAGGTGGCCGAGGTGGCTGTCGCCGTGGGCGGAGCGGACCTCAGTCCGGATCATGCCGTAGCTCGAATCCTGGTGCTCCACCACGTTGCCCGCCTCGACCGGCACCGTGAAGCTCGGCCACCCGGTACCGCTGTCGAACTTGTTGACCGAGGCGAACAGCGGCTCGCCGGAGACCACGTCGACGTACAGCCCGGGCTCGTGGCTGTCCCAGAACTCGTTGCGGAACGGCGGCTCGGTGCCATCCTGCTGGGTGACCTTGTACTGGCCCGGCGTCAGCTGGGCGATGGCCTCGGGATCCTTGCGGTACTTGTCCGACACGTCAGCTCCTTCACTGATGGCGCCGCCCGCTGGTTGCGGGCGCGCTTGACGCGTCCCGTGCAACCACGCGCGGCACCCGGCTATTTCACGCCTTCCGCTCAGGCTGGAGTCGCGCCAGTTCCGTCTCTGTTCCGTCAGATCCAGGAAGACGACAGAAAACCACCATCAAGGACGAGCAACTGATTGCCAGGTCAGGTACACGCTTACGAACGTATGCCCTAGTCAGGCATGACAACTTCACCATCTTCGAGGGCACATCGGAGATCCAGCGCATGCTTATCGGACGGGCGGTCACCGGGTTGGATGTCAGGTAGCGCTGACCTGCGAGAACATCCGATATGCCGAAGCCGCGCGCAAACCAGCAGCGGGCGAACCGCTGCCCCACTCGCTCAGCCGCTCAGCCGAGATCTGTCAGGCCGGGAGCCTGGTGCGGCTTGGTGGACACGGTCTGAACGGCCTTTTGTCCGGGAACGGGCGAGCCCGCTGAGGTCGCTGCGTCATACTGCGCACCATGCTCCCCGAACACATGCCGGACCTGTCGACGTTCAGTGAGTCTGGCCTCTTCTCCTTGTACCGGGCCATTCTGAGCGAGTTGAAGAGCCGGGGCGTGATCCGGACGGAGAACGCCCCGGTTGGCGACTACGCCGAGTACCTCGTAGCGACCGCGTTTGGCGGCCGCCTGGCGCCCAATTCGGAGAAGTCGTGGGACGTGCTTGCTAACGATGGCGAGAAGCTGCAAGTGAAAGCCCGTGTCGTGTCCGCCCCGGCCGAGCCGGGCCAATTGCAGCTGTCTCCATTCCGGTCGTTCCGCTTCGACTCCGCGGTCATCGTACTGCTGTCGACTGCCGACTACGCCGTGTCGCGGGCATCGAAAGTGCCTCGCTCCGTGGTCGAATCTTCCGCGATCCATCGGCAGCATGTGAACGGCAAGGTCTTGTTTGCCCGCCCCGAAATCATGAACCATCCCGACGCAACGGACCTAACCGCAATTCTTCGGGCGGCACAAACTAGTCTCTGACACGCAAGTGTCAGAGACGGCATCGGTGGCTGCGTTTTGTTGTCGGGGGCGGACGCGCAGTTGCGGAATATTCGCGGACGGTGATGTCGCGGCGAGCTTGTATATCTCGCCGGCCGGGTCCGTGCACTGAAGCCGTTCATTGAGCGGCCAGGACCGTCCAGGATCAGCCGACGCTTGTACGACGAATGCCCGCTTTTCTCCCCCCGCAGGGCCCCTGGCTCGTACGATGTGGCCATGTTCGGGAGCAGGAAGCGCGAGGAGAGAAAGGCACTAAAGCGCGCGGCCCGGTCAGCACAAATGGCCGAGGGGGAGCCGCCCCAGCCGTCCGGGAATGGCGGGCCGACCGTCGGCAAAGACACTGCACTAGCGCCCCGCTCCACTTACGACGCCAAAGTCGCAGGCGAGATGCGCCGCGGGTTGCAGAAGGCGCTCAAACGGCCCGTGATCCTGGCTGACGAGCGGTCGAGTGCCCGTGTCATACGCACGGCAAAGGAGCACCGACGCATCTTCATCGGGCTGGGTGTCCTTGGCGTTGGCATAGCGTCGGCTGTCACAGCGGGCGCCGCGTCTGCGATCCTCGTCATCACCGCGGCGTGCCTTCCTGCAGCTGACTTCCCGACGTTCTTCGGCACCGGAGCGCTCGACCCGAACCTCGCCGTCACACTCGAGACGGCCGCAGTCGTACAACTGCTCGAGATGAACGACGCAGGCAAACGAGCAGACGCGGTACGGGCGGCGATCGACGCTAAACGCGGCACCGGTCCGGACGGCAGAGTGACGCTCAGCGGCGAGGACATCGCTGCGGTCACCTCGGCGGCGCAGCCCGTGCCGGGCGTCCGCATCGAGCCTGTGCGATCTGGCGTACGGATGGGGTTCACCGTGATCGGCGCCGGACTGCTGCTCCTCGCCCTCACCCTTATCCCGCAGGATGTCCACGGGCTCGTGACGAGGGCGGCGAGTGCGATTCTTGTCGTCGGCGTGCTGATTGTGGGCGACGCCGTGGTAAACGGCAGCTGGCTCAAGGGGGCGTTGACCGGCCCCGTCACAACGGGCGACCGAGCCCCTGAGCCTTAGAACATATGCCCTAGTCATGCGCGGCCACGCCTGACAACTTCAACCCACCGCGTGACGATGTTCTTTATCGCAGCAGATGAGGACCTAGGTCCCTAGTGCAATTTCTCTGGGCAGGCTACTTTCCGCGAAGTACGTCGCTGAGGGGGGTCACGATGTCAGGTCTTGTTCGCATGAGCCTCGATTCACCCGAAGAGACCCGGTCGTTCGAGGGCGGCACGGGTCAGCTCCAGCTGGTGAACATGAAAGAAGGTCCCGTTGGCCGGGCCACCTTCCTGCCGGGCTGGAGGTGGTCAGAGCACGTGAAGCCGATCGCCAAGACGGATAGCTGCCAAGCTGCCCATATGGGGTACTTCGTCTCCGGTCGCATGAAGGTCGTCATGGACGACGGGGAAGAGATGGAGTACGGTCCGGGAGATTTCGCCATCATGGCCCCCGGGCACGACGCGTGGATCGTGGGGGACGAGCCCTGTGTCGTGATCGACTGGCAGGGCTTCGCCGACTACGCCAAGCGGTGACGCCCAGGCAGTAGACCAGCAAGGTACTGCCACCATGCTCGGAACCGGTGGTCGGTTAGCGTGGTACGTTCGCGCCTATGGAGCCTGCGCTTGCCTGGCGGGATGGTCGCATCGTCGCGATCGACCAGACGCTGCTGCCGCACGAGTTCCGGCTGCTGGACATCTCCACGACCAGCGAGCTCATAGACGCCATCGAACGGCTGGCCATCCGCGGGGCACCGGTGCTCGGCGCGGCCGGGGCCCTGGGCGTGGCGCTTGCGCACCGCCAGGCCGCACGCGAAGGGTGGTCCGCTGGCCGCCTTCGCGCCGAGCTGGACGAGATCGCCCGTGCCCGGCCGACCGCGGTGAACCTCAGCCGCGAGGTGGCCGCCGTCTCGGCGGCCCATGACCCGGAAGCGGCAGCGCTCGCCCACCTCGAGCAGGCCACCGCCGCCTCGATAGCGATGAGCCAGCTTGGCGCCGACTATCTGCTGCGCCGCCGCTCAGGACGTCCGCTGCGAGTGCTTACCCACTGCAACACCGGCGCACTCGCCTGCCTGGGCTGGGGCTCGGCGCTCGGCGTTATCCGGGCTCTCCACGAGCGGCGGGCGCTGGCGCACGTGATCGTCGACGAGACCCGCCCGCTGCTGCAAGGAGCACGGCTGACCTGCTGGGAGCTCGATCAGCTCGACATCGAGCACCGGCTCATCTGCGACAGCGCCGCCCCGTTCCTGATCGCGAGGGGCGAAGTCGACGCGGTGGTCACCGGGGCAGACCGCATCGCTGCCAACGGGGACGTCGCCAACAAGGTCGGCACGTTCTCACTGGCGCTGGCCGCCCGCCACGCCGGCGTACCGTTCGTCGTGGCCGCGCCGGAGTCCACCGTCGATCCCGCCACACCTTCAGGCCAGCACATCCCGATCGAGCTCCGGTCCCCAGCCGAGGTCACCGGAACCGCCGCCCCGGCCGGCACCCGCGCCCTCAACTACGCCTTCGACATCACGCCTGCCGATCTGATCACCGCCGTAGTCACGGAAAAACAGGTCATACAGAACGAGCGGTGGTTACTCGCCCCGCAGCCGGAGGAAGCGGACCGGGAGACGGCAGACATGTCACATATGCCCGGATATGTGTTCGGGTTCGATGTGACCTGATGTGTTCTGCGTGTTTGCCGGGGGTAGGTGACGTGATGCGCTGCGCGGCGGCCGGCGAATGCAGCCGGACGTCACGCATGACGGCGTGGATCGGGGGATCAGAACGATGACTACCATGCCAGAGGGGGATGCGGCAGGTCAGCGGGGCGGTACCCAGCACGACACGCATCCCGGAGCACCACCGCAGGCGGGCGTTCCGAGCCAGGAGCAGTACAGCGGCACGCCCTACGGACCAGTCCCCGCACAGGCGCCCGGCCCGGAGCCGAGCGCCGAGCCGGGAGTCCAGCCGGAACGGACGGCCGCGGTCACGAGGGCGCAGACCCGGGTGACAGGGCGCCGGGTGGTGCAGTACCTGATCGACTCTTTCCTCGTGTCGATCATCCCGTCACTTGTATCGATACCGTTCGATCAAAGCAACAGCACGGGGATGCACGTTGTCGGCGGGATGGTTTCCTTCGTCCTCTTCGTGCTGATCAGCCTCGCGTACTGGGTCTTCCTCGCGCACAGGATGAAGGGGCAGACGCTGGGCATGAAGCTGCTCAGCCTGCGTGTCATCAGCAAGGGAGGCGGGCCGGCGACCAAGACACAGCTGTTCATCCGCTGGATCTGCCTGATCGTCGACGCCATTCCCTACACGTGGCCGTTCACTGGCCTGGTCGGCTTCATCGTCATCCTGTGCTCGCGAAACCGGCAGCGGATCGGTGACCACCTGGCCAGGACTCTGGTGATTGCCATCTAGCGGCACGCGGCCAGTCCGTGCAGCTTCTCTCGCACTAGGTCTTTGTCTGCATGGTCAAGCTCGCTGAGCAGGTCGAATGCCTCTCGCCACGCGTCCCGCGCCTACTGGAGCCGGTTGCTGGCATAGCAGGTGTCGCCAAGGTGCGAGAGCGTGTCGGCCTGGTGATACCGGTCGCCGAGCTGCCGGAAAAGGCTCGGGGAACGCGTGTAGGACAAGGTGGCCGTGGCGAACCGGCCGAGGCTGTGATCGATGTATCCGAGGCTGTCCCATGCCGCCGCCTCCCCATGGCGGTTGCCAAGCTCGCGGTGCAGCACAAGAGCCCGTCCGCAGAATTGGCGAGCCTGATGGTAGGTGCCGGCCAAGGCATGACACCACCCGATGGAGTTCAGGGCATCGGCTTGCCCGCTGCCGTCGCCGATCGCCTGGAACAGGGTCAGGGCCTGCCCGGCTTAGCCAAGGGCCTCCGGGTAGTTGTCCTGATGTTCGGCGACCCAGCCCAGCAGCCGCCAGCCGCGGGCCTCACCGGCCTGGTCGCCGCACTGCCGGTACAGCGTGAGGCATGCCGCCAGGTGTTCGCGAGCCTGGTCGTAGTCGGCGAGCCGGGCACAGGCCGTCGCGAGAAGGCGTCGTGTCATGGCCTGGCCAGCCACGTCGCCGAGCCGGGACGCGGCGGCCAGTGCGATGCGCTGGGTGGCCGCATAGTCGTTCCAGTGGCCGCGCCGGTCGAGGAACTCGGCTATCGCCCATCCCAGCTGCCAGGCCTGGGTATCGAACCGGGTGTCGTAGGCCGACGAGATCATGGACAGCAGAACCCGGTGCTCAGCCGCGAACCAGTCCAGGGCCTCCTGCTGGCTCGTCAGATGCTCGGGTGTCACCCCGGGCTCGGGCGTGCCCGCCGGGACGCGTTCAGCGTCGAACGCGTCGAGGCTCTTGCGCGTCGAGGACCTGCGCTGTGTAAAGCCCGTGCACCCGGCGCGCCGCTTCGGCCTCCTGCCGGAACCTGCGCCGGAAATCGCCGTCTTCGCCCAGGTCCGGCCGCACGACCTTGAGCGCGACCGCGCGCCCGGCCGGAGTGAAAGCGAGGTAAACGCGCCCCATTCCGCCCGAACCCAGCCGGGCGCGGAGCCGGTATCCGGCAATGTCGACGGGGTCGTCGCTGGAAAGCGGCTCCACGAAAGATAAGGTACCGGTCGGTTTCGGGAACCGGCACTGTCTGTTTAGTTATATAAGTAGTGGATTTCTGATGATCTACGTTTCCGCGGCCGTACCCGTTAGCCACGCTCAACTGGTGGTCGCGGAATGCTGGCCGCCAGCAGGCAAATGTCGTCGGTGCGGTCGCCGGCGTCGCCGAGCGCGCTCTCGGCGGCGGCGCATAGCTGGCCGGCGGTGAGGGCCGTGGCGGCGCCGACCCGGCTGACCGCCGCGGCCAGAGTCACCATGCCGACGCTGATGTCGCGGCGGCGGTCTTCGATCAGCCCGTCGGTGTAGAACAGCAGACCGGTACCGGGTGCGAGCCGCCGCAGGCCGGCTCGCTGGGTAATGCCCGGGCAGGCGCCAAGCATGGTGCCCGGCGCGTCCTGCAGGTATTCCGTGTCGCCTGTCTGGCGGATGATCAAGGGCGGCGGGTGCCCGGCGTTGGCGTAGGCGAACTCACCGGTGGCCGGGTCGAGGACGGCGTAGATGGCCGAAGCGAGTGCTTCCGGCAGCAGCCAGGCGAGGGCGTCGTTGGTGCGCTGCAGCACGTGGCCGGGGTGCGGATTGTCGAGGGCGTAGGCGCGCAGCAGGCTGCGGACTTGGCCCATGACCGCCGCCGAGGTGATGTTGTGGCCGCTGACGTCGCCGATGACGAGGCCGACCCTGCCGTCTTCGAGCGGGAACGCGTCGTACCAGTCGCCGCCGACGTGGGTCCCGTCGCTGGCCGGCAGGTAGCTGGCCGCCAGGTCCAGTCCGGCGATTGCGGGCAGAGTGCCGGGCAGCAGGGCGCGCTGCAGGGTTTCCGCGATTTTGTGCTCGCGGGCGAACGCGTCCGCGGCGGCCATGCCGTCGGCGAGGCGCCGGGCGAATTCCTCGGCCACCTCGATGTCGGTATCGGCGAAGGCAGGCCGGCCCGCATCACGGGCAAGCACGAGGACCCCGGCGGGACGCTGGTCCGCCGGCAGCGGCGTGGCCAGGACGCTACTGGCCCGCAGCCTGGCCAGGACGTCGATCAGGCCGGGGGCGAGGTCGTGCCACTGCGACAGCCTGGCATCAACGTCTCGCACCAGTTGGCTGGTTCCGGTGGCATAGGCGACCTGGAGCGTCATCGGGCCGACAGCAGGGATCTTGTGGTTGCGGAACTCTTCGAGCACCGGTGCGCGGGCGGGGTCGGCGTGTGCGACCGAGGTGGCCTGCAGGGCGCCGTCAGCCGTGGGGAGCATGACCACGCAGTGGTCGGCCAGCGCTGGCACCGCCAGCTCGGCGGCGTGTTCCAGCATCTCGTGGCGGTCGCGGGTGGCGCCGACCAGGGACCCCGCGCGCAGCAGGAAGGTGAGTCGTTCCCGCGCGTAGTCCGCCTGATCGCGGGCGGCCCGCTCCCGGCTGTGCAGGTCTGCGCGTTCCCGCTCGGCGCGCTGCTGTGCGGTCAGGTCGACGACGAACGTCACCCAGCGCAGCGGGTGCTGGCTGACGGCGGCGCCGCCGACCAGCACCGGAACCCGGTGCCCGTCCCGGTGGATGTATTCCTTGTCGTAGGGCTGGAAGGCGCCCTCGCGCTGCAACTGCGCGAACGCGTCGCGGTCGCGGTCTGCCCATTCGGGCGCGGTGATCGCGTGGTAGGAGATGCGGCCCGCCGCCAGGTCATCCCGCGTGTAGCCGATGAGGTCGAGGAAGGCGTCGTTGGCGTCGTACGTGCCGTCCTCGGTGGAGGCGACGACGCCGAGCACGTTGGCCTCTCGCAGCCGGCTCAGCAGGCCGGTGCTTTCCTGCAGTGCCGCCTCCATCCGGCGCCGCTGCGTCACGTCGGTGAAGATCGCGCACGCCCACCGTGGCCTGCCGCGCTCATCCGGTGCGTCAGGGATCGCGGTGACCTGCAGCCAGCGCGTCTCACCGGTGCGCCCGTGCGGCACTCCGGCTATCACGTCGGCGACGATCTCGCCCGTCCGCAGCGCCGCCCGCACCGGCAGGTCCGCCCGCCGGAAGGGTGACCCGTCTTCGCGCAGCGCCCGACCGGCGGATAGCGGGGAGAGGGCGAACGACGCGGGGTCGCCTCCCAGGATCTCGCTGGCCGCTGGGTTGGCGCTGGTGACGGAGCCGTCGGCAGCGTAGTGAATCACGCCCTGCGGCATCTTCGCGAACAAGGCCCGATAGCGTTCCTGCGGCTCGACCGCTTCGCTGGCCGCCAGTTCCGCAGGATGGCGCCGGTCCCGGACGCGCGACGTCACGCCCGAGATCCCCCGATCCCAGTGTGGTTGGTGATCTTCTTCACTCCCCTGGTGGGCATCCTACCTTCCGGGGCCCGGACAATCCCGCGGCCCGAGGATTGACGCAACCAATTGATTGCCATAATGTAGCAACTGAATGGTTGCTACATGTGTAGGAGGTCTCCATGGGTTTTCCTGATCGGATCGAGCGGACCGTCGAGATCGCTCACCCTCCGGCCAAGGTGTGGGCGGCGCTGACCACGGCCGAGGGGCTTGGCACGTGGTTCGGCAACGAGGCGACGATCGACCTGCGTCCGGGCGGGGCGGCCCAGATGACGTGGACCGACGAGGGGTTCACAGCGCAGATGCGGGTGGAACGGGTAGAGGAGCCGACAGTGTTCGGCTTCACCTGGGGCATCTTCGGGCTGCCTGACGAGGATCCCCGCCGTACCTATGTCGAGTTCACGCTCGAGCCGGCCGGCGCGGGCACCCGGCTGACAGTGGTCGAGTCCGGCTTCGCCCAGCTGCCGGAAGAGGCTCACCGCAAGGCGTATGACGGCAACACCGAGGGCTGGGCGAAGGAGCTCGGCGAGCTCGTCGACTACCTGAATGCGGCCTGACAGCGAGGCGGTGGCCGAACAGGTCTTCATCGCCCTGGCCGACCCGACCCGGCGCGCCATCCTCGCCGCGCTAGCCGAAGGCGGTCCGGCCACGGCCACCGACCTGGCCGGCCGACTGCCGATCACGCGGCAGGCGATCGCCAAGCACCTGGCGCTGCTGTCCGATGCCGGCCTGGTGACAGCGGAACCAGGGGAGCGGCGGCGGGTGCGGTACCGGCTGCGCTCAGCGCCGATGCGAGTAGCGCAGCAGTTCCTTGCCGCGCTCGCCCGCGACTGGGACGGCCCGCTCAACGCGTTGAAGGAGCACCTTGACGCGACCTGAACCGGAAAACGGAAGGAAGGTGGAAGCACATGAAGACCCCTCCGATCGTCACTGCGCAGGAGTGGGAGGCGGCACGCCAGCAGCTGCTCGTGAAGGAGAAGGAGGTGACGCGCGCCAGGGACGCGCTGGCGGCGCAGCGCCGCCGGATGCCGTGGCTGGCGGTGGGCAAGGACTACCAGTTCGACGGACCCGAGGGCAGGGCGAGCCTGCTCGACCTGTTCGAGGGCCGCCGCCAGCTGATCGTCTACCGTGCGTTCTTCGAGCCCGGCGTGTACGGTTGGCCCGGCCACGCGTGTCCGGGCTGCTCGCTGGTCGCCGACCAGGTCGCTCACCTCGCCCACCTGAACGCCCGCGACACCACGCTCGTCTTCGCCTCGCGCGCGCCGCAGCCGGACATCGCCAAGGTCAAGGAGCGCATGGGCTGGACGATGCCCTGGTACACCATGACCGACGAGTTCGACAAGGACCACGGCGTGGACGAATGGCACGGCACGAACGCCTTCATCCGCGACGGCGACCAGGTGTTCCGCACCTACTTCGTCAACAACCGCGGCGACGAGGCGATGGGGAGCACCTGGAGCTACCTGGACATCACCGCGCTCGGGCGGCAGGAGGAGTGGGAGGACTCGCCGGAAGGCTATCCGCGGACCCCGCCGTATTCGTGGTGGAGGTGGCACGACGCGTATGACGCTCAGGAAGGCGCGGAGTAGGTCACCCCGGCGGCCAGCCGCTACAAGTGGTCCGGCGCGCTGACACCTAGCAGGAACATGCCGTTGGCCAGCACGATCCGGGCGGCCTCGGCCAGCCAGAGCCGCGCCCGGCCGGTTTCGTCGAGCGAGCCGCCATGACGGGGCAGGATCCGGCACGTGTCGTTGAACCGGTGGTATGTGCCCGCCAGGTCCTCCAGGTACCGCGCCACCCGGTGCGGCTGTCGCAGCCCGGCTGCGGTGGCGACGGTGTCCGGGAACCCGGCGAGCGCCTTCAGCAGGTCGTTCTCGCGGTCGTGGGTGAGCAGGGACGGGTCGTAGCGGTAGCCGCGGGTGATCCCGGCCTGTGCCGCGTTGCGCATCAGCGACGCGATCCTGGCGTGGGCGTACTGCACGTAGTAAACCGGGTTGTCGTTGCCGCGCCGGGTCCAGATGTCCAGGTCGAGGTCGATCGTCGAGTCCAGCGAGTACCTGGCCAGCGCGTAACGGGCCGCGTCCACGCCGATCGCGTCGACGATGTCGTCGATTGTGATGACCGTTCCCGCCCGTTTCGACATCCTTACCGGCTGGCCATCGCGCACCAGGTTAACTAGCTGCCCGATCAGGATCTCCAGCGTCTGGCTGGGGTCGTCACCGAAACAGGCGGCCACCGCCCGCATCCGGCCGACGTAGCCGTGGTGGTCGGCGCCCAGGATGATGACGATCTTGTCGAAGCCTCTGCCGCGCTTGTCCAGGTAGTACGCGCAGTCGGCGGCGAAGTAGGTGAACTCGCCGTTGCCGCGGACGTAGACGCGGTCCTTGTCGTCCCCCAAGTCCGTGGTGCGGATCCACGTGGCGCCGTCGGCCTCGTAGACGCGGCCTGTCTGCCTGAGCCGGGCCAGTGCCGCGTCCAGTTCTCCTCGGTCGTGCAGGTCCGTCTCGTTGAAGTACACGTCGAAGTGCACGCCAAAGCCGGCGAGCGACGCCCTGATCTCCTCGAACATCAGCGCCACCCCGCCGGACCTGAACGCCTCGAGCGCCTGCTGGCGCGGCAGGCCGGGCAGGCCGGGATGCTGCTTCACCAGCATGTCCGCGATCTCGGTGACGTACTCGCCGGCGTAGCCGTCGCTCGCCGGAGCATCGCCGCACGCGGCCGCGAGCAGCGAGCCCGCGAACCGGTCGATCTGCGCGCCGGCGTCGTTGAAGTAGTACTCCGTGGTCACGTCGGCGCCCTCGGCGCGCAGCAGCCGGGCGAGCGCGTCACCGACGGCGGCCCAGCGCACGCCGCCGATGTGGATCGGACCTGTCGGGTTGGCCGAGACGAACTCCAGGTTCACCCGCTGCCCCGACAGGCGCGACCCGTGCCCGTAGGCATCGCCCTGCTCGATGACCAGACCCGCGACCGCCCCGGCCGCGGCGGAACTCAGCCGGATGTTCAGGAACCCGGGCCCGGCGATTTCGGCGCTGCGGATCGCGGGGTCCTCGCCCAGCTTGGCGGCGATCGCCGCAGCCAGTTCACGCGGCGAGATGCCGGCCTGCCTGGCTGCCTGGAGGGCGATCGTCGAGGCGTAGTCACCGTGGTCAGGGTTCCTTGGCCGCTCCACGGCCACCAGGTCGGGCAGCGCCGACGGATCGCGGCCGAGGTCGGTCAGCGCGGCCGCGGCGGCGGCGCGAACGGCGATGGCCAGCTGCCCGGGAGTCACGCCGAAAGGGTAGTGGCACCGCTGCCGGGCGGGCACTCGAATATTTCGCGGGTCACTGGTCAAGCCGGGCGCGCAACTGCCCGGCAGCCGGGTGGTGCAGGCTCTCGTAGCACTCCATGGCCTGCTGGAACGCGCTGCGCGCCGACGGCAGATCCCCGGCGGCCTGGTACGTTTCCCCCAGCTCCGCGAGGAGTTCCGCCCGTGGCCCTTGCGAAGACGGTCCGGCGTCGGGCACCAGGTCCAGCGCCTCCTTGAAGCAGGCGATCGCCCCCTCGAGGTCGCCGCTCGCCTGGCAGGCGAAGCCAGCCATGAACCGGGCGAAGGACAGCCCTTGCGGGTCGCCCAGTTCGGTGGCGAGCTCAAAAGCCTGCTCGCAGTGGCCGCGCGCCAGTTCGGTGTTGCCGAGCCGGGCCTGATGGTAAGCGCAGTACTGGTGCGCCCACATTACGCCGCCGCGGTTGCCGTTCGCGCCGTGCAGCGCGAGCGCCCGCCTGGCATGCGCCAGGCCGTCACTGGCGCGCTGGCGCACAAGCGGATCATCAGGGTCGTCCCGCAGCATCGCGCCGTACTTGACGGTGCCCCTGCACAGAGCGTCGGACACGTACTGGTGACCGTACGCCCGGCCGCCGGGATCGCCGGCGCGTTCGAAGTGCTCGAGCGCCTGATAGCGCGAGGCGAGAACCTGGTCGTCCGACCCGAACTCGGCGTGAAAGGTCGCCAGCATGGAGCAGATCCAGCCGAGCCCGAGCTGGTCGCCGGCCCGCGTGGCAGCACCGTAAGCCGATTGCCCCGCCGCCTCGTACTCCGCCCACAGCCCTTGCCAGGCGGCCGAATGCGCGAACAGGTAGTACAGCTGCCATGCCGCGCCTGACATGCCGGCGTCCGCCGCCCGCTCTATCGCCTGCCGCAGCACCGAGTGCTCGGCCTGGAGCCAGCCGAACATCTGCGCCTGGTCGGCGGGCTGCTCAGGGCTGACCCCCGGCAGTGGCGCGGCCATCTTTGTACGGAACGGGGCAAGCCGCCTGAAGATCGGGTGACCGGTAAACGTGTGCAGGTAGTGGTCGAGGGTCCGGCCGATCGCGTCCCTGATGTCGTCATCTCCGTACGTCGCGACCGCGTATTCGGCCGCGTACGCGCGCAGCAGGTCGTGCAGGACGTACCGGCCGGGCCGGTGTTCCGCGACCAGGCTCGCGCTGGCCAGTTCGTCAAGCACCGACCGGGCCCTGGCGGCCGGCAGTGCCGCCAGGCTGGCGGCGGCGGGCAGGCTGATGTCGGGTCCGGGATGCACGCCGAGAAAGGCGAACATCCTGTCCGCCTCGTCGCTGACCTGCAGCAGCGACCAGGAGAACACCGCCCGCACGCTTGTCTCGTCGTCGCTCAGGTCGAGGGCGTCCAGCCGGTCGGTCTCCTCTTCGAGCTCGGCGACCAGGGCGGCCAGCGGCATTCCGGGTGATTCGGCCGCCCGGGCGGCGGTGATCGACAGCGCGAGCGGGAGCCCGGAGCACAACCGCACCAGCTGCGCGACCGCGCCCGGCTCGGCGCTGACGCGTTCGCGGCCGAGCCTGGCCGTGAGCAGCCGGGTACCGTCGTCGGCGTCAAGCTGGCCGAGCACGCTCAGCCTGGCACCCGCGGAGGCCGCCAGGCTGGCCATCGACGACCGGCTGGTCACCAGCGCCACACAGCCGGGTCCGCCCGCGAGCAGCGGGCGGACCTGTGACGCGTCCCGCGCGTTGTCAAGCAGGAGCAGCACCTTCCGGTCGGCGAGCACGCTGCGGTACAGGCCGGCCCGCGCCTGCGGGTTGGCGGGGATCGCCGGGCCCGGCACCCCGAGCGCCGCCAGGAACCATCCGGTCACCTCCTCCGGGGTCACCGGTGCCACGTCGGAATCGAAGCCGCGCAGGTTCACGTACAGCTGCCCGTCGGGGAACCGGTCGGCCACCTTGTGCGCCCAGTGCACCGCGAGCGCCGTCTTGCCGACCCCCGCCATCCCGCGCACCGCCGTCACCACCACCCCCCCGCCCGGGGAAGCGCGGGGATCGATCAGTTCGTCCAGCGCCTTCAGTTCGGCGTCGCGCCCGGCGAAGTGACCCACGGCCGACGGCAGCTGGCGCGGCACGCGGCCCGCCGGCTTGGCGCCCCGGGCGGCACCCGTGGTGTCTGAACTGGCTGCCGCCTCGGGCGCCGTCGCCGCGACCGCTGACGCGCCTGACGGCGCGGGCGCGGGCACGGGCGCGGTCAGCGAGGGGTCGTCGGCGAGCACCCTGGCGTGCAGGCCCGCCAGTTCAGGTCCCGGGTCGATGCCGAGTTCGCCGGCGAGTGTCCGCCGCGCTGAGTCGAACACCGCCAGGGCCTCGCCGCGCCGGCCGGACCGCCACAGCGCGACCATGACCTGTCCGGCCAGGCGCTCGCGGAGCGGGAACTGGGCGACCCGCCCCGGTCCTTCGGCCGCCACCTCCGCGTGCCTGCCGAGCGCGAGGTCGCAGTCTATCCGGTCCTCGAGCACAGCCGCCCGCAGCTCTTCCAGGCTGGCGGCGTCGCCGGCCAGCCTGGGGCACAGCCCGGTCGCGTCGGCCATCGCCGGTCCCCGCCACAGCGCGAGCGCCTCGGCGAACGCGGCCGCCGCCGCGGTGATGTCGCCGCCGCGGGCCGCGGCCCGGCCGCGCGCGGCCAGCGACCGGAACAGGCCAACATCCACCTCAATGTCGGGAATCGACAGCCGGTAGCCGCCGCCGGACCGTACCAGCCGTGACGTGTCTGCGCTGCCCGGCTTGGCGGCGAGCAGCCGCCGCAGCGCCGACACGTGAGTGTGCAGGTTCCGTTCCCGTTCCCTGGACCATTCCTCGCCCCACAGCGCGTCGACCAGTGCCTCGTCGGAGGCGACCCGGCCAGGGGCGATCGCCAGCATCGCCACCAGCACTCGGAGCATCGGCTGGGCGACCCCGGCCAGCTTCCCGCCGGCCGCGCGCACCTCTACGGGCCCCAGCAGCCCCACGATAAGACCGCGATGTCCGGCGGCCCCATCCGCTCCCATGACCGGATCGTAGCGAGCGGCGGGCTATTACGACATACCCCGCCAATGCCCGCGGATTACGCGGTCCGGCTGCGCAGCAGGGTACGCACGCGGCTGGTGACGGTCTGGCCGGAGCGAGCGCCCGCACCGTCGTCGCGCCGCGCCGCCTGCGCCTGCGCCTGAGTGCGGGAGCGCTCGGCTTCGCGCTGCCGGTCGGCGATCATGACCTTGGCCAGTTCGTAGCGGATGCGTCCGTTCATTTCGATCTCCTCGGTTAGTTCGGCTTGCCCGATGCACCGACGATGCGGCCGGCCGCGGTGCCAGCGCTGTGCCCGCGCTGCGCCAGAACTGTTGGCGCAGGCAGCAGGCTCGGGAGAAAATCACTGGCGTGCGCGGGCCGGCGCCGGGTTAGCCTTACGCCATGACGGACAGAGCGCCGGATTCGCAAGCACGCGAGTTCGCGGCGGCATTTCGCCAATTCCTCGACTGGATCCATTCCGGTGCCGTCGAAGAACACAACGAGGTATCCACGCTGGTGCGCGAATTCCTCGGCGAAGCCGGCCCGGACCATTCCGTGGTGACCCGCGAGCTGCCCCCGTTCGAGCACGTCAACCTGCAGACCGCCGTCGACGCCTGGTCCGTGTACGCCGGGCGGGCCGTGGACGTGCGCGGCATCGCGCTGCCGCCGCACTACGGCGGCCTTTCGCTGCAGCAGCTTGTCGCGGGCGAGGCGCTGCCACCGCTGCGGCTGACCGCGCCCGCCCTCGTCGACCTGCCGAACGGCCCTGGGTCGACCCTGGGCTGCCTGCGCCTGGCCCTGCTGCTTGTCACCGACGCCGACGGCCGCTATGTCGTCATGATCCAGGGGCCGAACGAGCATTCGCCGATCCTGCAGGTCGAGGTGGCCGGCCTGCCCGTCGGCCAGGCGCAGCACCTGCTCGCCGAGCTCGACCGGTTGCGATCGGAGCTCAACGTCTACCGCGGCCACCTGCTCGAGGTGTCGCTCAACCCGATGGGCGGCGTCAGCCTCGCCTTCGCCGGCCCGCCCGGGCTCGGCCGGGAGGACGTCGTGCTGCCCGGCACCGTGCTGGCGCGGATCGAGCGGCACTCCCTCGGGGTGGCCGGTCACCGGCAAGCGCTGCTCGCCGCCGGGCAGCACCTCAAGCGCGGGCTGCTGCTCTACGGCCCGCCCGGTACCGGCAAGACGCACACCACGCGCTACCTGCTCGGCCAGATGACCGGGTACACCCGCCTGGTGCTCACCGGCCGGGCCCTGGTCGCGGTCGGCGCGGTCACCGACCTGGCACGGGCGCTGCTGCCCGCCGTCGTGGTGCTCGAGGACGTCGACCTGGTCGCCGAGGACCGCTCATTCGGCCCGGCGTCGAGCCCGGTCCTGTTCGACCTGCTCGACGCGATGGACGGCGCGGCGCCCGACGCCGACCTGCTGTTCCTGCTGACCACGAACCGGGCGGACCTGCTCGAACCCGCGCTGGCCGCCCGGCCTGGCCGGGTGGATGTCGCGGTCGAGATCGCGCTGCCCGACGCGCCCGCCAGGGAACGGCTGCTGACGCTCTACGGCCGCGGCGTGCCGCTGGCCCTGACGCCGCAGGACGTGAGCCTGGCCATCGAGCGGACCGACGGCACCACGGCGTCGTTCATCAAGGAACTGATCAGGCGCAGCGTGCTCGAGGCGCTGCACGACGACCCGGCGCTGACCGCGGTCACCGGAGCGCACCTGGCCCGCGCGCTCGATGACCTGCTCGACGCCGCGCAGGCGGTGACCCGCACTCTGCTCGGCGTCGGCGTCGACCCGGCCGACCTGCCGGCCGGCGGGATGCTGCAGTTCGGCCCGGGTCCCGGCCGCGGCTCAGCGATGGCGATGGCCTACCGCCGCCAGATGATAATGCGCCGCTTCGGCCCGTCAGGTGGCTGAGCCGGGAGGCTGGCCCTCGCGCGGCGCGTCTACGCCGCCGATCACCCCGGCCGCCGCCAAATCCGCCAGCGACTGCGGTCCGTAACCGATCTCCGCGAGGATCTCCGTGGTGTGCTCGCCTAGGCCGGGCAACCGCCGCGGGCGGTCGGGCCGGCCGAGCGGAAACCGGATCAACGGCAGATCCCCGACCGGCGAGCAGGCCCGGGCGAACATCTGCCGCTCCCGCAACTGCGGGTGCTCAAGCACGGAGGCGATGTCGCGCACCTGACCGTACGCCAGGCCCGCTTCGCGCAGCCGGGAGAGCCAGACCTGCGAGGGCTCGTCGGCGATGAGCCGCTCCATGGCCTCTTCCAGCAGGGACCTGTTGTCCCGGCGGGCCTCGATGGTGGCGAAGCGGGCGTCGGCCAGCCAGTCCGGGCGGCGCGCGACCTCGGTGACGAACCGTTCCCAGTCCCTTGAGCTGGCCACCACTAGGTTCACGTACCGGCCGTCCGCGGCCAGGTACGGGCCATATGGGCACAGGTACTGATGGCGCATCCCGGTACGGGGGGGTTCGGATCCGCCATGCCAGGAGTACTGCGGGAAGTAACCAAGCCAGGACGCGGCGGCGTCCAGCATGGATATGTCCAGGTACTCGCCGTGTCCGGTGCGGTCCCGGCGGCGCAGCGCGGCGACGATCCCCAGCGCCGCGGTCAGCCCGCCGATCAGGTCGGTAACCGGCACGCCGACCTTGGCCGGGGCGTCCGGGTAGCCGTTGGTCAGCAGGATGCCGGACTCGCCCTGGATGATCAGGTCATATGCCTTGGCGTCCCGGTAGGGCCCGTCGTGGCCGAACCCGGACAGGGAACAGTAGACCAGCCCGGGATGATCCGCGGCGAGTTCCCGGTAGCCCAGGCCGAGCCGGTCGGCGACCCCCGGGGCGAAGTTCTCCGCGAACACGTCCGCCCGTGCCGCGAGCCGCCGGGCGATCTCGCGGCCTTCAGCCGTGGCCACATCGACCGCCAGGTCGCGCTTCCCGGTGTTCACCCAAACGAACCCCGTGGACAGGCCGCGCACCGCGTGGTCCCAGCCACGCAGCACGTCGCCATCCCCTGGCCGTTCGATCTTGATGACCTCGGCCCCCATCTCGGCCAGCGCGAAGGTGGCGAACGGCAGCGCGATGGCCTGTTCGAAGGCGACGACCCGCACCTCCGCCAGCGGGTCTTCGCCGCCTGCCTCAGCCCGGCGCATTGTCGTCAACCGGAGGAAACAGGGCAGTTGACGGTGCATGGGCGCGCTTCCACACCATCACCGACCGGCGGTACCGGATGACCAGCGTGCCGTCCTGCTTGTAACCGCGGGTCTCGACCTTGACGATGCCTTGCCCGGGCCGGCTCCTGGACTCCCGCACCTGGATCACCTCCGATTCGGAGTAGAGGGTGTCGCCGGCGAAGACCGGATTGGGTAGCACGATCTCATCCCAGCCGAGCGCGAAGCCGTTCTCGCTCACGTCGGCCACGCCCATCCCGGCGACGATGGACAGCGTCAGCGCGCTGTTCACCAGGCACTGCCCCCACTGGGTTCGGGCGCCGTAATCGCGATTGAAGTGGATCTGGTTAGTGTTGTTCGTCAGCAGGGTGAACTGGATGTTGTCCGCCTCTGTGACAGTGCGGCCGTAGCGGCACCGGTAGATGTCGCCGACCTCGAAGTCCTCGAAGAAGCGGCCCTCCCAGCCGGCTTTGATCTGGCCCATCAGGCGCCTCCCTGCCCGCCCCCGGCGAGCCCGGTCTCGGCCAGCTCAAGCAGCCGCTCGGCGCGCGTCACGATCGGCCGGTCCACCAGTTGCCCGCCGACCGCGACGGACGCGTCGCCGCGAGCCTGCGCCGCCTGGAAGGCGTCTACCACCAGCCGGGAGTAGGCGATCTCGTCCGGCCGAGGGCTGAAGATGCGGTTGATCACCTCCACCTGGCGCGGGTTGAAGGTGGACTTGGCGGTGAAGCCGAGACGCCGCGCCTGCAGGGTGTCGCGCTCCATGCCGTCCGGGTCGTCGAGGTTCGGGAAGACCCCGTCGATGCTGACGACCCGGGCGGCGGCCGCCGCGTAGACCACCGTCGACCGGGCGAAGATCAGCTCGGCGGCTTCTCCCACCCGGGCGGTGCCGAGGCCGAGGTCGAGCGCCAGGTCCTCGGCACCGAGCATGAGGGCGACCACGCGCGGATGCGCCCGGGCGATGGAGGCCGCCGCGATGATGGCGGCCGGGCTCTCGATCGCCGCCACGATCCGGGTCGACCCTGGCTCCAGGCAATGCCGCCGTTCAAGGTCCTTGAGGCGGGCCGCGAGGTTGGTCACCTGGTCCGCATCCTCGCACTTGGGCAGGCAGACACCATCAGGAGCGGCGGGGACGACCTCGGCCAGGTCGTCGGCGAACCACTTCGTCGAGGCTGCGTTGAGCCGGACATAGCGCTGCGGGCGGAACGGCGTGCGCAGTACGGCGGCGACCATCACGCGCGCCTGCGCCTTGGCCTCTGGCAGCACGCCGTCCTCCAGGTCCAGGAACACGCAGTCGACGCCGGACTCCGCGGCCTTGGCGAGGAAGCGCTCCTTGTTCCCGGGGACGAACATCCACGACCGGGTCGGGCGGGCAGTCATCGGATTTGTCTCCTCTCCTCAGTACGAGCGGGGCAGCCCGAGCACATGCTGGGCCAGGAAGGCCAGCACGAGGTTGTTGTTGACGGGCGCGATCTCGAGCAGCTTGGTCTCCCGGAACTTGCGTTCGATGTCGTATTCGGCGGCGAAGCCGTTCCCGCCGAAAGTCAGCATCGCCGCGTTGGCGGCCTGGAAGGAGGCCTGGGAGGCGAGCAGCTTCGCGCTGTTGGCCTCCGCGCCGCAGGACTGGCCGGCGTCGAACAAGGTGGTGGCCTTGAACCGCAGCAACGACGCCGCCTGCACCTGGGCGTAGGCCTGCGCGAGCGGGAACGCGACCCCCTGGTTGGCGCCGATCGGGCGGCCGAACACCTGACGCTGGCTGGCGTAGGCGGCCGCCCGGTCGAGGAAGAACCGGCCGTCCCCGATCGCCTCGGAGGCGATCAGGCACCGTTCGGCGTTCCAGCCGTCAATGATCTCCCGGAACCCCTGGCCCTCGGAGCCGATGAGATTGGCCGCCGGAACCCGCAGACCGGTGATGAACACCTGATAGGTGTGGTGGTTGAACATCATCGGGATGCGGCGGGTCTCGATCGCGCCGCCCGCCTCTCGCAGGTCGACCAGGAAGAGCGACAGGCCGCCGGTCCGGCTGCCGGCCTCCTCGACCGGGGTTGTCCTGGCGAGCAGCAGCATCAGGTCGGAGTGCTCCATCCGGCTGATGAAGATCTTCTGGCCGTTGATGACATAGTGGTCGCCGTGGCGCTCGGCCCGGGTGGCGATCCGGGTCGAGTCCGAGCCGGCGTCCGGCTCTGTCACCCCAAACGCCTGCAGCCGCAGGTCGCCGGCCGCGAGCGCGGGCAGGTAGCGGCGCTTCTGCTCCTCGCTGCCGTGCCGCAGCAGCGCGCCCATGGTATACATCTGCGCGTGGCAGGCGTTGGCGTTGCCGCCCGAGGCGTGGATCTCCTCGAGCACGACCGCCGCCTCGGTGATGCCGAGGCCGCCGCCGCCGTACTCCTCCGGGATGAGCACCGACAGCCAGCCGAGCCTGGTCAGCGTGGCGACGAATTCCACCGGGTACGCACCGGTCGTTTCCAGGTCGCGCCAGTACTCGCCGGGGAATTTGGCGCAGACCTCGCGCACAGCGGCGGCGATGTCGCGCTGATCGTCAGTTAGTGAGAAGTCCATCGGATCGTTCGAACCTTCTCTCCTGGATCACGCCGCCCGCGAGCGTCAGGAAGTTGTCGATCTCCTGCCACTGCCGGGAGTCGTCGGCGGGCACGTAGGCGACATTGCACCGGGTCACTCCGGCCGCGGCGTGGCTGGCGAGCTTGGCGGGCAGCCCGGACAGGTCTGTCCCTGCGTACATCGGCACCCCGTCGATCATCTCGTCGGGGATCGTCTTCCGCGCGGCGGCGAACCCTTGGGTCCGGTAGGTCATCTGGATCGTGTCCACGACGTCGCCCCAGCCCATCCGGTGCAGCATCTGCGAGTAGCCCTGCTGCAGCGAGTAGAAGGTGAGCACCTTCTTCAGCGCCCAGCGCGCCTGGCTGATGTCCTCGTGCAGGCTCACCCGGATCTTGGAGACGATCTGGATGTCGTCTGGGTCCCGGCCTGCTTCCTTCGCGCCGTCGCGGACGTTCTCCGCGATCTCGGAGATCATCTCGCCAGTCGCCATGTTGATCATGACGCCGCCGCAGAGCTTTCCCGCGAGCCTGGCCATCTGCGGGCCGAGGCCGGCCAGCCAGATCTCCAGCGGCGCCTCCGGCGGCTTGAACGCCAGCCTGAACCCGCCGCGGGTGGTGAAGAAGTCGCCGGCGATATCCGGCACCTTCTCCCCCGAATACACCGCACGGACGATCTCGATGTACTCGCGGGCCAGCCTGACCGGCCGGGAAAACTCCGCGCCGTGCCAGCCGGAGATGGTGCCGTTTCCGACGCCCAGGCCGAGCAGCAGCCGGCCCCCGCTCATCTCGTTGAACGTGGCCGCCTGGATGCCCATGGTGACAGGCGAGCGGCCGAACACGTGGTAGATCGCGGTGCCAAGCCGCACGTGGCTGGTCAGCGCCGCCATGGCCGACAGCAGCACCATCGGGTCGCGGCTGTTCGACTCGCCCTTCCATACGCAGCCGAACCCGCGTCGCTCTGCCTGCACCGCGGCGCGCAGGCAGATGCCGGACGGGATCTGCGCGGCCGAGTTGAATTCGGTGTCGATGATCATGTCGGGTCCCTCCTTTTCCCTCAGCCCAGGTACCAGCCCTTGGGGTCAAGTTCGGTGCGCAGCAGTCGCTGCTGGCCGGCAGTGGGAGCCGCCGTCTCGTCGGGTCCGCCGTCAGGCACGATGAGCGGCATCGGCGTGCTCGCTATGACGTCCTCCGGGTTCTGGCCGGGGTGGACGCTGGCAAGCACGGCGCCCGCGTCGGTGATCGTGAGGATCGCCCGGTCGGTGATGACCGCGGCGGTGCCGCCGCCGGACAGGCCGTACTCGGCACGCGGCCGTCCGTTCAGCATCCGTCCCGGGCTGGTCAGGAACTCCACGGCCGGGCGGAACTTGCGGGAGTCATGGCGCATGACCACGAACACCCGGCCCGCCAGCGATTCGATGTCGTTACCGCCGCCGGAGCCGTTGAACCGGCGGACGGAGCCGTCCTCGGCGGACACCATGGTGGTGTTGAGTGAGCCGGACGGGTCCACTTGCAGGGCGCCGAGGATGCCCAGGGTCACCCGCCCGCCGTGTAGCATCGCGCCGAGCGCGTCGAGCACGCCGCCGAAGGACCAGGCGTCCTGCCACATGCGGGGGTCGGCGATGCCCATGGCCGGCTCGACCGGATGCGGCATGAACACGCCGAGTTCCAGCAGTAGCTGGATGCCCGGGGCGGTGGTCCGCTGCGCGAGCAGCGCCGCGATCTGCGGTAGTCCCAGACCGACCAGGGCCACGTCGTCGTCGCGCATGAGGCTGGCCGCGGCCACCGCCATCATCTCGCCGGGCGTCCAACTGGTGCTCATCGCGCCACCGCCGCGGTGAGGAGCGCGCCGGTGAGGAACCGGTCGGCGACGAACCGGGAGAAGGTCTCGCCGCCGGCCCGGCTGGCGGCGGCGTAGTCGGCGAGCAGGGCCGCGTCGTAGTCGTAGGCGCCGAAGACAGATGTCGGGCGCCCGCCCCCTGGCACCTCGGCGACCGCTGCCACCACCGCGCCCGGTATGGTGATCCGGGACGGATCGATCCCGCCTCGCGGCACCACCCGCTCGGCGGTCACTATTACCCGTGCCGACGCCAGTGCGGTCTCCTTGATGGACCAGAGCGGCCCGCAGACCCACGCGTTCCCCTCGTCGTCGCAGACGTTCGCGTGCACGATCGCGACGTCCGGCCGGACGGCCGAGACCGCCAGCACCGGCGAGCCGGAGAACGGATCGCTGATCATCATCGCCCCGCCGGAGGGGGTGAGCCGCTCGAGCAGCTGGGAGCCGATGAGCGACCGGGTGGGGACGAACGGCAGGCCGAGGCTGCCGGCCAGCAGTCGCAGCGTGAGGCTCAGCGTCGAGTACTCCTCGGCGGGCATTCCGGCCGAGATCGCCCGGTTGACCGAGTGCAGCGAACCGAAGCGGTCAAGTGATCCGCCGGAGTAAATGAGCCGGTCCACGCAGCCGGAGCCGACCAGCAGGTCGGTATCGAGGCTCCCGATGACCTGCGTGAGCGTGAGGCCGCGCCGGCCGGCCCTGACGAGCTCGGCCGCGGCGGCCACGGCACTGCGGGTGATCGAGAAGCCGGTGAGCGCGAGGTGGGTGCCGTCTGTCACCGCGGACATCGCATCGGCGAGGGAAGATACCTTGCTCATGTCAGTCCAGCCCGAGCAGTGTGGCGGGGTTGTCGCACAGAATCGTCCGGATGTCCTTGCCTGGAACCCCGAAGCCGAGCAGGGCCCGGATGAACACCCGCATCCCGTCGATCGCGTTCAGGTGGAGCACCTGGCCGAAGTCGCTGCCGCAAACGCACCTGCTCGCGCCGATCCGCGCGATGGTGGCGACGGTCTCCAGCGGGTCCTGCACCGGCTGGTAGAGGGAAGGGATCATCGGCTGGCAGTAGGTGCCTACGTAGGTGCCCAGCGCCGCGAGTTGCTCCATCTCCTCGATCAGCAGCTTGTTGA